>Ga0007795_10000348_pt1 | contig 14110 bp, 10 predicted proteins | sample CryBogmetaGMA1M_FD_60369 | JGI IMG/M metagenome (GOLD analysis project Ga0007795, IMG submission 60369) | Freshwater microbial communities from Crystal Bog, Wisconsin, USA - MA1M | ecosystem: Environmental > Aquatic > Freshwater > Lake | place: Crystal Bog, Wisconsin, USA | collected 2009-07-06
ATTCATCATGGAGCTCTTTCGCCTCGAAGTCCCCGAGATCGAGCAGGGTTTGCTCCAGGTCAAGGCGGCTGCGCGTGATGCAGGCGTGCGCGCCAAGATCGCCGTTCACACCAACGACCGTCGCATCGACCCGATCGGCACCTGCGTCGGTGTTCGCGGATCGCGGGTTCAGGCTGTCACCGGCGAGCTGGCCGGTGAGCGGGTCGACATTGTGCTGTGGTCCGAGGATCCGGCGCAGTTCGTGATCGGCGCGCTGGCTCCGGCCAATGTGTCATCGATCATGGTCGATGAAGAAAAGCACAGCATGGATGTGGTGGTCGACGAGGACAACCTTGCGCTGGCGATCGGCACTGGCGGGCGCAATGTCCGGCTGGCGTCCGAGCTGACCGGCTGGAAGATCAACATCATGAGTGCCGAGGAGAGCGCCGGCAAGCAGGAGTCCGAGCGTGCCGCGTTGCGCGAGATCTTCATGGGCAAGCTCGATGTCGACGAGGAAGTCGCCGACATCCTGATCGACGAAGGATTCAGCAGTCTCGATGAAGTGGCCTATGTGCCGATCAACGAAATGCTCGAAATCGAAGCCTTCGACGAAGACACGGTCAACGAACTGCGCGAGCGCGCTCGCAACGCACTGCTGACCGAAGCGATCGCCAAGGAAGAAAAACTCGAGACCACCACCGATGACCTGCTCAATCTCGAAGGCATGGATCGTGATCTCGCTGCAAAACTGGCTGATGCCAATGTGCATACCCGTGATGAACTGGCCGAGCTGGCGCTCGACGAACTGGTCGAGGCAACCGGCCTCGACGAGGAGCGCGCCAAGGTCCTGATCATGACGGCTCGAGCACATTGGTTCGAGAACGAGTCGGCCTGAGCCGAAAGGACCTGAATGGCAAGCACTAACGTTTCGAGTTTCGCGGCCGAACTCAAAGTTCCGGCCGATGTGCTGCTTGAGCAGTTGCGTTCGGCTGGTGTCGAAAAGGCTTCGGCCAGCGATTTGCTGACGGAAAGCGACAAGGCACAACTGCTGACTGCACTTCGCCGCGCGCATGGCGCCGACGAAGTCGCCAAGAAGAAGATCACGGTTGTGCGAAAGCAGACTTCCGAGATCAAACAGGCTGACGCCACCGGACGCGCCCGCACGATTCAGGTTGAAGTCCGCAAGAAGCGGGTCTTTGTTCAGCGTGAGGCCGACGTCGGTGAAGCCCAGCCCTCGGCAGACGCTGTCGCGGCAGCCGCCGCAGCCGCCGCCGCGCAAGCGGCTGCGCAAGCAGAGCAGGAAGCCGCCGAGCGCGAGCAGCGCGAGCTGCTCGAGCGTCAGGCCCAGGAGATGCGCGAGCGTGAGGCAAGCCTCGAAGCCGAGCGCCTGAGGGCCGAAGAAGCCGCTGCTGCGGCGGCCCGTCTCGAAGAGCAGACCCGTCTCGAAAGCGAGCGCATCGCTGCGGCCCAGTCGACCCAGGCGCAGTCCACCGAAGGCGATGTGGCCGAAGCGCAGGCCGCCGAAGCGGCGGAGTCGGCGCGGGCGGCATCCCAGGCGGCAGCCGAGGTGGCTCGTCAGGCGCAAGCCGACGCGGCCGCCCTGTCCAATGCCCGCAAGCGTGCCGAAAACGAAGCCGCAGCCATCAACCGGCTGCTCACCGCATCACGCCGGCCTGCGCCCAAACCGGTTGAGGCGCCGCCCGCGGCTGCCCCTGCACCGGTCGCGGCCGCACCCGCTGCGGCTGCAGAGGCCAAGACCGGGACCCTGCATCGCCCCGCGACCAAGCCCGATGCGGCTCGTCCTGCCGGTGCTGCTGCAGCCCCGGGTGCCCCGGGTGTCAAGAAGCACGTCAAATCCGAGAATCTGTCGTCCACCTGGCAGGATGACGCCGCCAAACGCCGCGCCATCAAGACCCGCGGCGATACCGGTGGCGGTGTCGGTGGCTGGCGCGGCCCGCGTGGCAGCCGTGGCGGCGGCCGTGACAGCCGTGGCGGGTCGTCGATGCAGGCGGCCCCGGCGGCAGAGGCCATTGTTCGCGAGGTCCATGTTCCCGAAACCATTTCGGTGGCCGATCTCGCCCACAAGATGTCGGTCAAGGCGGCCGAGGTCATCAAGCTGATGATGAAGATGGGCCAGATGGTCACCATCAACCAGGTCCTCGACCAGGAAACCGCGATGATCATGGTCGAGGAACTCGGCCATACCGCGATCGCTGCGGCACTCGATGATCCCGAGGCCATGCTCGAGGAAGCCGAGTCGCATGCCGAGGCGCCGCGTCTGCCGCGCCCCCCGGTGGTCACCGTCATGGGCCACGTCGACCATGGCAAGACCTCGCTGCTCGACTACATCCGTCGCGCCAAAGTCGCCTCAGGCGAGGCCGGTGGCATCACCCAGCATATCGGCGCCTATCACGTCGAGACACCCCGCGGCGTGATCACCTTCCTCGATACCCCCGGCCACGAAGCGTTTACTGCGATGCGTGCCCGGGGTGCCAAGGCCACCGATATCGTGATCCTTGTGGTTGCGGCCGACGACGGTGTCATGCCGCAAACCATCGAGGCAATCCACCATGCCAAGGCGGCCGGCGTGCCGATCGTCGTGGCGATGAACAAGATCGACAAGCCCGAATCCAATCCCGAGCGGGTCAAGCAGGAGCTGGTATCGCAGCAGGTCGTGCCCGAGGAGTTCGGTGGCGAATCGCCCTTCGTGCCGGTATCGGCGCGCACTGGCCAGGGCATCGACGATCTGCTCGAAAACGTGCTGCTGCAGGCCGAAGTGCTGGAGTTGAATGCTGCGGTCGATGCACCGGCCAAGGGGCTGGTGATCGAGGCAAGACTCGACAAGGGGCGTGGTCCGGTGGCAACCATCCTGGTCCAGTCGGGGACGCTCAAGCGCGGCGACGTTGTGCTCGCCGGCTCTGCCTATGGCCGGGTTCGAGCGATGCTCGATGAGACCGGCAAATCGATCACCGAGGCCGGTCCGTCCATCCCAGTCGAGATTCAGGGTCTGTCCGAAGTGCCGGCAGCCGGCGAGGAGCTGGTGGGCATCGTTGACGAGCGCAAGGCGCGCGAGATCGCGCTGTTTCGTCAGGGCAAGTTCCGTGACGTCAAGCTCGCCCGCCAGCAGGCCGCCAAGCTCGAGACCATGCTTGAGCAGATGGCCGAGGGCGCAAGCCAGACGCTGGCGCTGATCATCAAGTCGGATGTTCAGGGTTCGCAGGAGGCGCTGTCGCAGTCGATGCTCAAGCTGGCCACCGACGAAATCAAGGTGCAGATCGTGCACGCAGCGGTGGGCGGCATTACCGAAAGCGATATCAACCTTGCGGTGGCGTCCAAGGCGGTGGTGATCGGCTTCAACGTCCGTGCCGATCAGGCCGCGCGCAAGCTGGCCGAGTCCAACGGCATCGACATCCGCTACTACAACATCATCTACGACGCGGTCGATGAAGTGAAAGCCGCAATGAGCGGCATGCTTGCGCCCGAAAAGCGCGAAGAGACCATCGGCCTGGTGCAGATCCGCGAGATCTTCTCGGTCAGCCGGATCGGCAACATTGCCGGTTGCATGGTCACCGAGGGCGTGGTGCGGCGCAGTGCCCGTATCCGTCTGTTGCGTGACTCGGTGGTCATCTGGACCGGCGAACTCGATTCGCTCAAGCGTTTCAAGGACGATGTTCGCGAGGTACGCGATGGCTTCGAGTGCGGCCTGACCCTCAAGAACCACAACGACATCAAGGTCGGCGACCAGCTCGAGGTGTTCGAGGTCAAGGAAGTCGCGCGGACGCTCTGAGCGAAGCAGGCAGCGAGGACGATTGCCTGATGGTGGTCGGCCCGCGCCGTGCGACGTGCAGGCGCATCCGGTGCGGGCAACAGGCGGTGGCAGCATGAACAGGCATTCGCGCAGTGGCGGTGATCGGTCGGTCCGGGTGGCCGAGCAGATCCACCAGGAAATCGCGCAGATGATCGCTCGCGAGGTCAAGGATCCGCGCATCGGCATGGTCACGATCACCTCGGTCGAGATCACGCCCGACTATGCCTACGCCACGATCCATTTTTCGGTCATGCCCGACGACGACGAATCGCTGGCTCGCAGCCTCGAAGGTTTGCGTCGCAGTGCCGGATTCATGCGCTCGCAGCTCGGTCGGCGAATCCGCATTCACACCAATCCCGAACTGCGTTTCGTGCACGATGCGTCGGTGACCCGCGGCGTCGGCCTGTCCAGACTGATCGACCAAGCCAATGCGGTTCGTGCGGCCGACGATGAGCCCGATCTGCCCCCGGCCGCCGAAACGCCCCGGGGTGAGCAGTGAAGCGTGTGCGCCTGAACCTCGACGGCGTGCTGCTGCTCGACAAGCCGATCGGGCCGAGCTCCAACGATGCGCTGCAAGGTGTCCGACGAGCGCTCAATGCCGCCAAGGCCGGCCATGGCGGCACGCTCGATCCGATGGCAAGCGGTCTGCTGCCGATCGCCTTCGGCGAAGCAACCAAGTTTCTGCACGACCTGCTTGATGCCGACAAGACCTATGAGGCGACTCTCTGTCTGGGCGTCACCACCGATACCGGGGACGCCGAAGGGCAGACCGTCTCCGAGCGGTCGGTGAGCTGCGATGACGCCGCCATCAACGACGCCTGCATGGCCTTTCAGGGCGACATCGAGCAGGTGCCGCCGATGTATTCCGCGCTCAAGCGCGACGGCAAACCGCTCTATGCCTATGCCCGCGAGGGCATCGTGCTCGAGCGCGACGCGCGTCCGGTCACGATCCATTCGATGGCGCTGACTGGCATCGATCGCACCGATCCGCAGCGACCCCGCGTCAGTCTGCGCACGCGGGTCAGCAAAGGCACCTACATCCGGACCCTGGCCGAGGATATCGGTGAGCGGCTGGGCTGCGGTGCGCATCTGGTGGCGCTGCGCCGAATCGCGGTCGGCAGGCTCTCGATCGAGCATGCCTGCACGCCTGAGACGCTCGAGAAAATCGAGCCCGAAGCGCGCATCGCCATGGTCGGTGCGGTCGATATGCTGCTGTCGGGTCTGCCGCCGGTCGCGCTGGTCGATGCGCTGGCTGACCGTTTCATCCAGGGGCAACGTCTGGTGCTCGACACTGTCAGCCGTGCCCCGCTTGCCAATGCGCCGGCCGGCCCGGTGCGCGTCTATCGCGGCGATCGCCTGCTCGGCACCGCTCTTTTTGCGCCACCGGGGCTCCTTGCTCCGCAACGCGTCCTTGCAACCCATCACGACTGACCGTCTCACCCAGGACCATTTCTCATGCAGCCCATCCGCAACATCGCGATCATCGCCCACGTCGACCATGGCAAAACCACACTGGTCGACCAGCTCCTGAGACAGTCGGGAACCTTCCGTGCGCATCAGGCGCTCACCGAACGGGTCATGGACTCCAATGATCTCGAAAAGGAGCGCGGCATCACGATTCTCGCCAAGAACTGCGCGATCGAAGTCGACGGTGCCCGCATCAATATTGTCGACACACCGGGCCATGCCGACTTTGGCGGCGAGGTTGAGCGCGCGCTGTCGATGGTCGACTCGGTGCTGCTGGTGGTCGATGCGGTCGATGGCCCGATGCCTCAGACCCGCTTTGTGACCCGCAAGGCGCTTGCGCTGGGTCTCAAGCCGATCGTGGTGGTCAACAAGATCGACCGCCCGGGTGCCCGCCCGCACTGGGTGATCGACCAGGTCTTCGAGCTCTTCGACAAGCTAGGTGCCACCGACGAACAGATGGATTTCCCGATCGTCTACTGCTCGGCACTCGCCGGCTTTGCGGTCAACGAAATCGATGAGCTTGACGCGCTGCCGAAGGCCGACAACGGCATGCCCCAGGGCACGATGCGCGCGCTGTACGACGCGATCCTGAAATTCGTTCCGGTGCGTGCCGACGATATCAACGGGCCCCTGCAGATGCAGATCCTCTCGATCGACTGGAGCAGCTATGTGGGCCGCATCGGTGTGGGTCGCGTCAATCGCGGTCGCATCACCGCCGGCTCGCAGGTTGCGGTCGTCCACGGGCCGGGTGCCAAGCCGGTGATGGGCAAGATCGGTCAGGTGCTGCGCTACAAGGGGCTTGAGCGGATTCCGATGGACGAGGCGCTGGCCGGTGACATCGTTGCGATCACCGGCGTGGAGGGCATCGATATCGGTACGACGGTGTGTGCTGCCGATACGCCCGATGGCTTGCCGCTGCTGAAGGTCGACGAGCCGACGCTGACCATGGAGTTCATGGTCAACACCAGCCCGCTTGCCGGACGCGAAGGCAAGTACGTCACCAGCCGCCAGATCCGCGATCGGCTCGAGCGTGAGCTGCAGCACAACGTCGCGCTGCGAGTCGAGTTTCCGACCGACAGCGATACCTTTGTCGTCTCCGGGCGCGGCGAACTTCACCTCACCATCCTGCTTGAGAACATGCGCCGCGAAGGCTTCGAGATGGCGGTATCGCGTCCGAAGCCGAAGGTGCGAATCAATGCCGAAACCGGCGATCGCGAAGAGCCTTATGAAACGCTGGTGATGGATGTCGAAGACCAGCATCAGGGATCGGTCATGGAATACCTCGGCACCCGTCGTGCCGACATGACCAATATGGAGTCAGACGGCAAAGGGCGGGTGCGGCTCGACTATCGTGTGCCGGCTCGCGGTCTGATCGGCTTTCACAACGAGTTCCTCAACCTGACTCGCGGCACCGGCATCATGAGTCATGTGTTCGACGCCTATGGTCCGATGGCCGGCCCGATCGAAGATCGGCGCAACGGTGTGCTCATCAGCGGTGATGACGGTGATGCGGTGGCCTATGCGCTGTGGAAACTCGACGATCGGGGTCGCATGTTCGTGAGCACCGGTGAGGCGCTTTACGAGGGCATGATCATCGGCATCCACACCCGCGACAACGATCTGGTGGTCAATCCGGTGCGCGAAAAGAAGCTCACCAATGTGCGCTCATCCGGCAAGGACGATGCGATCGTGCTGACGCCGCCGATGCAGCTGACCCTCGAGAAGGCGGTGGAGTTCATTGCTGACGATGAGCTGGTCGAGATCACGCCCAAATCCATCCGCCTGCGCAAGCGCCACCTCAAGGAGCATGAGCGCAAGCGCGCCTCGCGTGACGTCGAGGTCGTCTGACGACAAGCGGTCGCGGGTTCAGTCGGCCCGCCGACTGAACGCGGGTCGACTGAGCCCGCCGACTGAGCCGGCTGACTCAACCGGCCTGAATTGCCTCGAGCGTCGGGTAGTCGGTGTAGCCGACCGGACCCGGACCGTAATAGGTCTTGGTATTGGCCGGGGTCAGCGGCGCATTTGCGTGAAGGCGCCGCACGAGATCCGGGTTCGAGATGAAGGGCACGCCGAATGCGACAGCATCGGCCGCGCCGCCCTCGACAGCCTGAATCGCCATCTCACGGGTGTATTTGTTGTTGGCGATATAGGTGCCCGGGAACGCCCGCCGTGCGCCGGCGAAATCGAATCCGTCGGTGAAGTGCGTCGCCCCGGTATTGCCCTCGATGAAGTGCAGGAAGGCAATCCGTCGCTGCGCCAGCGCATCGACCAGCGCGCCATAGGTGGCTTGCGGATTCGAGTCGGACGGGCAGCTGTTGGCATTCGAGACCGGTGACAGCCGGATGCCGACACGGTCTCGCCCGAAGACCTCGACCGCGGCATCGACCACACTGAGTGCGAGCCGGATGCGATTCGTCACCGATCCGCCCCATTCATCGTCACGCAGGTTGGTCGAGTCGCGCAGGAACTGTTCGATCAGATAGCCGTTTGCCCCATGGATCTCGACGCCGTCGAAGCCGGCATCGCGGGCATTGCGGCTGGCCTGCCGAAAGGCTTCGATGATGCCCGGCATCTCGTCGGTGCGAAGCGCACGGGGGGCAACGCGGTGCATCCGCCCGTTCGGGGTATGAACCGTGCCCGACAGCTCGACGTTTGATGCCGACACCGGCAGTTCGCCGCCCGGCTGCAGATCAGGGTGCGACACTGCGCCCACATGCCATAACTGGGCAACGATCAGACCGCCGGCGGCATGGACCGCATTGGTGACCAGCTTCCATCCTTCGCGCTGGGCATCGCTGTGCATGCCGGGCGTACCCATGTAGCCGATGCCGCGAGGCTCGACCTGCGTGGCTTCGCTCACGATCAGGCCGGCCGATGCGCGCTGCGTGTAGTACTCGGCATTGAGGGCATGGGGGGCAAGGCTGTCGGGCAGGGCGCGGCAGCGGGTGAGGGGCGCCATGACGATGCGGTTGGCGCACTGAAGCGCACCGATGCGAACCGGGTCGAAGAGGCTGGGGGGCGGGGTGATGTGTGCAGTCATCCCCAATGTTAACCGTTGAGCCTACGCCTTCCCAAACCTTCGCCTCATGTCTGTCGCCGTGCTGGCTCCGACCATCGCGAACGCTCACACCAGATCGAATGACATCATCGGTCGCGACACGCGCAGGCCACCTGACTGACGATGTGTCTGGCCAAGGCGAGGAGCGGGGAAGTCTTTCGGGGTGTCAACGCATTTGTCGTGAAGACCGCGAATGGGCGACAATGAGCGATGCGGCCCGCGCAGCGATGTCCTGCGATCTGCCGCGACCATCAGGAGACGACATGAATGCGTTGACAAAGTCCGAGGCTCAGGGTCTGGCCGATTCGCTGCCGCTGTCCGAGATCGACCTCTCCGATACCTCGCTCTTTCAGAACGACACCGTCTGGCCCTATCTGGCGCGCCTGCGCCGCGACGATCCAATCCATTACAAGCAAGGCGGCGTTCAGGGCAACTTCTGGTCGGTCACGCGCTACAAGGACATCGTCGCGGTCGATACCAACCATCAGGTGTTTTCGTCCGAGTCATCGCTCGGAGGCATCACCATCGTCGATGCGCCCATGCAGATGCGCCGCCCGAGTTTTATCTCGATGGATCCGCCCAAGCATGATGAGCAGCGCAAGGCGGTCAGCCCGATCGTTGCGCCCGGCAACCTGAGCAAGCTCGAAGCAACGATTCGTTCGCGAGCGATTGCAATTCTCGACAGTCTGCCGATCGGCGAAACCTTCGACTGGGTCGACAAGGTCTCGATCGAGCTGACCACGCAGATGCTCGCCACGCTGTTTGACTTTCCCTTCGAGGATCGCCGCCTGCTCACCTACTGGTCCGACACCGCGACCACGACGCCTCAGGACGGCAATGCCGAGGCCTGGGCCAAGCGCGACAGCATCCTCCACGAGTGCCTGAATTACTTCACCCGCCTCTGGAACGAGCGGGTCAATGCCGATCCGGGCAATGATCTGATCTCGATGCTTGCGCATGCCCCGGCAACCCGCAACATGACGCCGCAGGCGTTTCTGGGCAATCTGGTCCTGCTGATCGTCGGGGGCAATGACACCACCCGCAACTCGATCAGCGGCGGCCTGCTGTTCATGAACCAGAACCCCGACCAGTACGCCAAGCTGCGCGCCAACCGCGAGCTGATTCCCAGTGCAGTCTCCGAAATCATCCGCTATCAGACCCCGCTGGCTCACATGCGCCGTACCGCACTCGTCGATACCGAACTCGGCGGCAAGCAGATCCGCAAGGGCGACAAAGTGGTCATGTGGTACATCTCGGGCAACCGCGACGATGAGGTCATCGACAATCCCAACGCCTTCATCATCGATCGCCCCCGTGTGCGCCAGCATCTGTCCTTCGGATTCGGCATTCATCGTTGCGTTGGCAACCGGCTGGCCGAGATGCAATTGCAGATCCTCTGGGAAGAGGCGCTCAAGCGCTTCCCCACGATCGAGGTCGTTGGTGAGCCGCAGCGCGTCGCCTCGGCCTTCGTTCATGGCTTCAGCTCGATGCCTGTGCGCATTCCGTCGCGTGCCGCGTGAGTTCTGACGGGGTTGTCATCGTTGGTGCCGGCCATGCCGCCGGCACGCTTGCGGCAGGACTGCGTCAGGGCGGCTATACCCAGCCCATACGGCTGATCGGTGCCGAGCCGCTGCCGCCCTACCAGCGCCCGCCCCTGTCCAAGGCCTGGCTCAAGGGCGAGGCCGATCCGGCGGGCCTGTTGCTGCGTCCTGCCTCCTTTTATGCCGAGCACGATATCGACCTGCGACTGTCGACCCGGGTCACCGGTATCGATCGTGCTGCGTCCCGCGTGCGGCTCGACAGTGGCGAGACGCTTGCCTACGAGCATCTCGTGCTCGCCACCGGCTCGAGGCTTCGTCGCCTCGAGGTGCCGGGCATCGACAGTGAAGGCATTTTCGAGTTGCGCACCGAAGCCGATGCGCAGGCACTGCGCGCAAGACTCGGCCCGGGCGTTCGCCTGGCGGTGGTCGGCGGCGGCTATATCGGCCTTGAAGTCGCAGCCACCGCACGCGGCCTGGGCGCCGAAGTCGTGGTCATCGAGCGCGAGCAGCGTTTGCTGGCGCGGGTGGCAAGCCAGCCGCTGTCGGCGTTTTTTGCCGATTTTCATCGTGCCAAGGGCGTCACCCTGATGCTCGCCGCCAGTGTCGCAGGGTTTGCAACCACCGCCGGCAAGGTGACCGGCGTGACGCTCGCCAGCGGCCAGACCATCGACTGTGATCTCGCACTGGTCGGTATCGGCGCGCTGGCCAATGATGCCTTGGCGATCGAGGCCGGGCTGGTCTGTCGCGACGGCGTCGTGGTCGATGAACAAGCGCTCACCAGCGACCCGGCCATCTTCGCAATCGGCGATTGCACCCAGCGGCCGATGCCGCGCTATGGCCGTACGGTACGGCTCGAGAGCGTCCCCAATGCGCTCGAGCAGGCGCGTCAGGTGGTCGCGCGCCTGTGCGGCAAGCCGATGCCTGCGGCCGAGGCGCCCTGGTTCTGGTCGGAGCAATACGAGCTTCGCCTGCAGATCGCGGGGCTGTCGCTCGATGTCGCCACGACGGTTGTTCGCGGCGACCCTGCCTCATCGCGCTTTGCGGTCTTTCACCTCGATGCCGGCAACCGCCTGCAGGCGCTCGAGGCAGTCAATTCACCGGCCGAATTTGCAGCAGCCCGACAATGGGTGACTGCCGGTCAGATCATCGAACCTGCCCGTGCGGCCGATACTGCCCTGCCGGTCAAGCAGATTGTCCAATCCGTTTCAGGCGCGGCCTGACCGTCTCTCTTTTTCGCATCAGAAGGAAATCCCCATGGCCAAAGTGACCTATATCGAATTTTCCGGAAAACCTCACACCGTCGACGTGCTAATCGGTACGTCGGTCATGCGCGGCGCGGTCGACAATGGCGTGCCAGGCATCGATGGCGACTGCGGTGGTGAGTGCGCCTGTGCCACCTGCCATGTCTATGTCGATCCGGCCTGGCTCGCGCTCACCGGCTCACGGACCGAGATGGAGCAGAGCATGCTCAGTTTTGCGGCCGGCACCGAAGACAACTCGCGGCTGTCCTGCCAGATTGCGATGTCCGCTGCGCTCGATGGGCTGGTCGTGAAATTGCCTGAGGGACAACACTAAGGGTCAGCACTGAGCCCTGTTGAAAGCGCCGAGTAACCGTCGGGGTCTGCAACGACCTCGATCAACGCCAATAAGGAGACACGATGAAAGCCGCCGTATTCCATGCCCCCAACCAGCCCCTCACCATCGAGGATGTCGAGATCGAGAACCCGGGTCCGCGCGAGGTGCTGGTCCGCACGTCGGTCGCAGGCCTGTGCCACAGCGATCTGCACTTCATGGAAGGCAAATACCCCTTCCCGGTCCCGGCGGTGCTGGGCCATGAGTCGGCGGGCATCGTCGAGAAGGTCGGCCGCGACGTCACCTATCTGAAGCCCGGCGACCATGTCATCAGTTGTCTGTCCGTGTTCTGCGGCCATTGCGAGTATTGCCTGACCGGCCATATGTCGATCTGCCAGACGCCCGAAGTCAAGATCCCTCCGGGCAAGGCCAAACGGCTGCGCTGGAAGGGCGAGCATCTCAACCAGTTCACCAACCTGTCGTCGTTCGCCGAGCAGATGCTGGTTCACGAGCATGCGCTGGTGAAGATCACCCCCGACATGCCGATGGATCTGGCTGCGCTGATCGGCTGCGGCGTCATCACCGGCTATGGTGCGATCGTGCACACCGCCAAGATCGAACCCGGCTCGACCGTCGCGGTCGTGGGTTGTGGCGGCATCGGTCTGGCGGCCGTCAACGGTGCAAAGATTGCCGGTGCCTCGCGCATCATCGCGGTCGACAAAGACCCGGGCAAACTCGAGCTCGCCAAGACTTTCGGCGCGACCGACGGCGTGCTGGCCACCGACGAGGCGGCCAAGGAAATCATCGAACTCACCCAGGGCGGCGTGCATTATTCCTTCGAGTGCATCGGCCTGAAGCAGACCGCCGAGATGTGCTTTGCGATGCTGCGCCCGGGCGGAACCGCGACCATCATCGGCATGATTCCGTTCGGCACGAAAATCGAGTTGCACGGCGCCGACTTCCTTCGTGAGCGTCGCATTCAGGGCTCGATGATGGGCTCCAACCGTTTTCGCATCGATATGCCCCGTCTGATCGAGTTCTATCAGCAGGGCCGTCTGCCGCTTCAGCACCTGGTGTCGGGGCGTCTGAAACTCGAGCAGATCAACGAGGGTTTCGCCGCGATGAAGGCCGGTGGCGTCGCCCGCAACGTGATCATGTTTGATGCCTGATCGCTGACAGGTCGGGGGCGAGCGCCTCGCGCTCGTCAAAGACAAAGCAGCTTCCCTGGTAGTGGCGGCCATCGGTCAACTCGAAATAGTTGAGGATGCCGCCCTCCAGTTGCAGCACATCCTCAAGACCCACCGACTGCATGTAGAGCGCTGCTTTTTCACACCGGATGCCGCCGGTGCAGTAGGTCACAACGGTCTTGCCTTCGAGCGCCTCGCGATGTTCGGCGAGCGCCTTCGGAAATTCGGTGAACTGATTCAGACGCCAGTCGAGCGCACCGGCAAAGCCGCCATGGTCGATCTCGAAGCCGTTGCGGGTATCGAGCAGGACCACCGGCCGATGCGCATCATCGTGACCCTGATCGAGCCACCGTGCGAGGGTGGGCGCGTCGACGGTCGGTGCGCGTCCGTCGACCGGGCGGATCGTCGGATGGTCCATGCGGATGATTTCGCGTTTGACCTTCACCTTGAAGCGTCGAAACGGGATGGCCTGCGACCAGCTTTCCTTCGCAATGATTGGCTCGAAGCCCGGCAGCGCGCGGATTGCCGCGAGCATCTGCCGGCAGGTCGGCTCGGGCCCCGCCAGCACGGCGTTCAGTCCCTCGTGACTGATCAGGATGGTGCCGAACACACCGAGCGAATGACCGACTTGATGCAGATGCTGGCGCACGGTCTCGGGCTGATCGATTGGCCAGAAGCGATAGGCAGCGAGGTTCAGCATCAACTCGACGGTCATGGACGGCGGTTCGCAAGGCAAGCGTTGTAAGAATCGGCTCTTATGATGCGGGCCAGGTCAAAATCACTTCATCCTATCGGACGGACGACCAATGAAAGAAGACGAAGTCCTGCGTCGCGCCTTTTCGATGCCGCTCACCAGTCCGGCGTTTCCGCCCGGGCCTTACCGTTTCGTCGATCGCGAGTATCTGATTCTCACCTATCGCACCGACCCGCAAGCGATCGAGCGAATTCTGCCTGCGCCGCTTGTGGCGCCCGAACCCCTTGTCAAGTACGAGTTCATCAACATGCCCGACTCCACCGGATTCGGTCATTACTGCGAGTCCGGGCAGGTGATTCCAGTCAAATTCGGGGATGAACACGGCGGCTATGTTCATTCGATGTATCTCAACGATCATCCCCCGATCGCCGGTGGCCGGGAATTATGGGGTTTTCCCAAGAAACTCGGTGAGCCCTCGTTGAAGATCAACAAAGACACCCTGGTCGGTACGCTGCACTACAGCGATGTTCGGGTCGCGATCGGATCGATGGGTTTCAAGCACGTGCCGCTCGATCACGATGCGGTTCTGGCAAGCCTTTCCGAGCCTAATTTTCTGTTGAAAATCATTCCGCATGTGGATGGCAAGCCGCGCATCTGCGAACTGGTGCGCTACAGCATGACCGAGATCACGGTGAAGGGCGGCTGGCGGGGTCCCGGCGCGCTTGAGCTCTTCGCGCATGCGCTGGCACCGGTGGCTGATCTGCCGGTACGCGAGATCGTGTCGGCGGTCCATATCATTGCCGA
>Ga0007795_10000349_pt1 | contig 14101 bp, 3 predicted proteins | sample CryBogmetaGMA1M_FD_60369 | JGI IMG/M metagenome (GOLD analysis project Ga0007795, IMG submission 60369) | Freshwater microbial communities from Crystal Bog, Wisconsin, USA - MA1M | ecosystem: Environmental > Aquatic > Freshwater > Lake | place: Crystal Bog, Wisconsin, USA | collected 2009-07-06
AAAAATAAAATAAAATCAATTTAGAATTTGATTTATTCTTTTCATTTTTATTTTTATAATTTAAAATGAAAAAAATATAAATTGATTTTTTTTTGTTTATTTTAAAAATTGTCAGTTTTCCGCCAATTCACCACCAACACACCACACTACCTACACTACTTCGATGAAATCTTGGGCGTCAATTGCAAAGACTGCTCCTCCTGCTCCTCCTGCTCCTGCTGCTCCTGTTCCTGCTTCAACAACTGCTCAACCTCAACAACAAAAAGGTGACATATTCGTTCTATACCCATCAAAAATTCGAACCAAAAAAAATGGTGGTGGTGGTGGTGGTGCTGCTGGTGGTGGTGGTGGTGGTGCCGCTCCCGAAAAACAACCACAACCGAAACAACAAAAAGAAGAAGAAACGCCACAAACGGCAGCAGAAGCAATGAAACCAATGGACCCTCCTAAACCTCACAACGATGACACAAATTCTCATCCAGCGTACGTTTCACTCACTCGACCGGGCGCTCCAACTGCTGCTCCCATCTTCAAAAATAGCGAAGAGATGCAAAAATGGCAGAGCAACGAATACGTTGAAAACAAAAAATACTCTGACAAAATTTATTCTGAAAAAGTTCAGGCATGGAGACAAAGAGTGAACTGGCACAGTGTTACAAACATGACCTCCATTACAGCGGAAGAAAAAGCTCTTGGGTTCGTAAAGGTGCACAAACCATACTATCAGATTGACGAGGAAACCCGATTTTCTGCTCTTCACCCAACATTTCTTCATCCATCCGATTACGGCTACTTGATTCCGTGGAACTCGAGGATAAGCACTATAAATCCTGACTTTCTGGCATTGTTGTTTCACAACCGCGCAGACGAATTATGCAAATGCAAAAACGTCGAAGAATTTGAAAAAGTCTACACCGAAGCTGCTAAACTCCATTGGACATATCATTGGGAATCGCAACTCCGAGAATTTACTCCCGAAGCAGCACTCTGGACAATGTCCACAAAAGCAAACATATGGCCGGGCAAAACAGTTGTCCCATTTCAACCGACACCAAACGCTAGTGAAGTCGTCGTCGACAAAAGGGCTCCGAAGAAATATGAAGTTCATGGAGTGAAGCGTGGCGAAACCGGCATTTGCAATGTGAAAGACTTGAAAACACTTGGGAAAAAAGCCCCGATTCGTTGGTATGTTTCACCAGATTACTTGAAAAACATGAAACGATTTCAGTTCATCTTTGAAGAGAATCCTGATCCGGATTCCGACTCTGATGGCTGGTTTGGTGACTGGTAGTATGCGTCATGCGACATGGGTCTGTGTAACACTTTTAAATAAAAATAAAAAAAACCACTAATGTTTTTTTTTATTTTATTTTTAGTTTTGTATTTTTAGTTTTGTATTTTTAGTTTTGTATTTTTAGTTTTTTAATTTAAACATTTTTTAAACAACCCCAATGATGATAAAGGTAAAACCATACATCACCTTTTTTACTGTCTGGAATAATTATATTGAATATTTCCGGATTATGTACATAACATGTTGACAAAATTTGCTGGTCACACCCTGCAAAATGTCCTCCACATAAATATACATCTAACGCTTTATAAAATATTTCATATAAACGATGAATCGCCCTTCTATTTCCTCCAAACATTCCACCTAAATGCACAGTATTGTAAAATATTACCTGGTTCATTTCTTGGGGAGCGTACGGATGTATCAACACAATGTCCACCTTGTCATCATTCGATACATTTTCATACCTCGGAAAATATTCCAACTCGTTTGATTCATTTGAAGTTGAATCTGCAATTGTCGTCGTCATCCTCCTATAGCTGCCAATGTCTATCCAAACATACTTGTCGCTTCCATAAACATTCCGCTCCATTGCCTCCTTCATAAATATCAACTTGGAATTCCATATTAAATAACACTCAATTGTTCGACCGCACGATTTTTGTGGATCCATCGCATATTGTCGCATCCACATTTTCAATGGATACCGTTTCAACAACTTGAATTCTGTCATTTTCATACTTATCACCGTAAAAGATGCACCCAATGTATTTTTTTTACATACGGAGTTCATATATTTTTCTAAATCTGGAGATGTAAAAATTACCATTTTACAATTTGGACCCACATGCAACAGTAAATTATGTATCCACGCATCATATTGTTTCGGACTATGTTTTGACTTGACACAATAATACGCCGTTACAATTGTGACTGTTCCTCCACTTCCACCATCTGATTCGTTACTCATCTATATTTTATGTTATCTAGTTCTATATTATCTATCTTGTATATCTTGTATTTATCCCTCCTTCGTCTCTTCTCTAATAAAACATTTTTCATCCAAATAAATTACGAATTCCATTTCTGGATTGGATTTCTGGTTCCGCTCCGCTTATACGAGAACGAACGGCAATATTAAAATGACAATGGTGGCAATGGTCACAATGGTGGCAATAGATTTTTGCGCCTTGTTTTCCTTTTACTACTTGAAACTCGGTTATTATATTCAATGCGCTCTCCTATATATATTCGCTTTTGATTACCACCACCACCTTGTCCCGCTAGCTCTAAATCAATATCAATCATAAATATATGGTTTGTGTTTTCACCAGTTTCACTAAATGCATTCTTATTGTCTTCGCGTGTATATATTTTCATTTGTTTCGATTTGAATTTCCTGCATACTTCCACGTCTTTTAATAAATTACAACCAAAATCACCACCAAGTACAAGTCGTTTAATTGGACCGCTTATTCCTATGTCTACAATAACTGCTCCGCTCCTCAAATTCATAAAATATCTTCGAATTATATCCAAAAATTCAAATACTTTACTACTATTTATTTGTTTGCCACCTTCTTCTTCCTGAATATTCACACTTATATATATCGTTTGGGAATCCGCGTTTCCAATCTCGCCAAATGGACCACGAGGCGGAGGAGTATTTGTCCTTCTATCCAATTTATAAAAACTGCAGAACTTGATTTGTTCCATTGTATTCCCTATATTATCTGTAATATTATTTGTATGAAACTGTTCATTTGAAGAAAAAAATGCATCCTTACCGTATTCATAAATTTTATTTTTAAGATTCTCTTGACTCTTCAATGTAATTAGAGAGTCTGAATACTGATTATAATTATATACCAAATGTGCGACACCTGTATGTGTATCTGGATCACTACATATTTTAAAATAATAAGATATATCGGGTGTGATTCTTGTCTTTTCTTTATGCATTTTCACTTTTTCTCCAATATTTTCAATAAGCGTTTTTACTTCTCCAGCTGCAGCACCAAGAACTGCTTCAAGTCGCGTTCTCCATGTATCTCTATTTAGCTGCGTGTAAGCCGCAACCCCGGCTTGCGGAGGTGTAATAACTAAATTTACATAATCATTACAAATGAGTTCAGCCAACTTATTGCATCCAGTATATACCAACATGAATAAAAGGTCATTTACAAAATCGTACATTCTTCTTGCTATCGCATCGGTTGTTGGTTGACCTAGGGGGATGGTGACTTGAGGTGCAATTAAATCTACACTTGGCGTTTTTAATGCGTATACAAAATCCATAATATTTTTAATCTTTTTATCAATGTCATTACACGGTGAATCAATAACTATGTTGGTAACATGTCCTGCTGCTCTAATAAACCAACCAAAACCGCTAACATTTCTTAAAACAGGGGGGACAGCACCAGCAGCAGCACCGGCAGCAGCAAGAGCATCTCTTATCAAATCGTCGTTCATATTTTCTAGCTTTGTTTTAGTTATTTTTGAGTCAATCCCATCATAATCTCGAATATCTACATCTTGAAGAAATAATACCATAGAAGGATTCAATTTAAATATCTTTCTCATTTCAATTACCTTGTCAATAAAATCATCGAATTTATTAGTTTCTTTATCAAATTCATCGCGTGCATCTTTTGATTCACTCTCCAGTTTCCATTCGCCTAATGCCTGGTAATTCGAACGGATAGATAGCGGATATTCTGTTCCGGTTGGGTTGGCAATTAATACATTTTGATGTGCAATATATACTTCGCGAGTATCTTCCATATAAAACATATCCGTAATAATGTTATCTTTTCCAATATTTGCATTTCCATTACTTACAGCTGCAGCAACAGCAATCGCATTCGGGGTTGTTGTATCTTTATTTAAACTGCTTACATTACATGTAAACGTATAGTTTCTATAAGGTGGTGGCACAGCAACACTCGTAGTAATCGTCATAACCAATACATTTTGAATATTTTCCTTATCATGATCATCTTTTGTAAGCAATAATGTCTGGTTAGCCACATATGTTGGTGGTAAAATATCTGGTGTTTGTATAACAATCATTTTCGACTCTAAATCAAATATATTCAATCTCGTATATACGTTGACCGGAGCTGCATTATTAACAAACCCCGTCAAACAAAACAAATACTTTTTTGAATTTATTATTCCATATTGAAGTGATGCAAAAAGAATTGGGTCGGCATTTCCTGCAGCATTTACAACAATGGGTTCAATCACACTTGCTTGATTGTGTTTACTTACAGCATCATCGGCATCATATTCACTTTTTAATGTCAATTTTATAATTCCATTACAAGTTGGATTTGGATTGATTAGACCAGGTCGCACCACGACCCCCCCCGGAACAACCGCCGCTTTTGATGCTTCATATGCCACATAATCGATGGCATTGTAACGATTAAATCTACCGCCTATAAAAAATACAGTTTCAGTTTTATCTTCATTTTCTTGACATACAATTGAACGTAACATGAAATTACCCGTTGTGTTATAAATTAAAGTTCTTATTATTCCTCCTCCTACACCTACACCTACTTTACTATCTACTGCAACCAATCTTGCTTCAAAATTCGGATTATTTGGATCATTTGGATCTTTTCTAATCAATACACATCCAACATTTATTATTCGTTCTCGATTGTTAAGAAGAGGAGGACCAAGAACATTGTTATCATTTGTTACATCAATATTGAATATACCTCCAATTAGTGCAATATACCCTTCAATATTTTCAGCTTGTGCACCCCCTTTCGCTTTGACTATTTTTTCAGTTTTACATATGCATACTTTTTGAACTGTAATATTACCAGCATTATCAACAGGTGGAGCGACGCCGGGAGCCTCACTGAAAAGTTTTATAACCTCATACGTCTTTAAATTAATCATTGCTGCGCCTACAATTATTGGTACTGCTGCCGCCTGAACTGCAACAACAGCGTTGGTAACAGAGTCATACCTAAAAGTAGTTATTCGGGTAAAACTTCCACCAACCAACATATAACCATCTTTCCCTTCCACATCTAAAATGTCCATACATAATACATCCGTGTTTCCGTCAGTTTCAATGAATTTCGTCAACTTGTGCGTATTCAAATCTAATTTGTATACTCTCCCAGGTTGTTGAGGATTTGCTCGAGAACCCGCATCTCCCAAAAATAAAACAGGATTATTTCCATTTTTATAATATGCTATACACTTGAATCCTAAATATGAATCAGGTAAACCTCCTCCTGCTGCTCTACGATGCGTAGTAAGTTGGGTGCTATCTAAATCATAAAAAAATTCATTATTGAACCCATACTTTTCATTTGCGCGAATATTATAGTAAACATCATTATATTTCATTGGCCAATACTTTGAAACATTCCAATCCACTGGTAAATTATACATTCTTACACCGCTCTGTTTTGCCAACTCTAAACATACTGTTGATGACTCGTCGTCGCCTTTGCCTTTGCCTTCGCCTTTGCCTTCGCCTTCGCCTTCGCCTTCTTTATTTGCCGCTTTACCTTCTTCTGCCGCTTTACCTTCTTTGCCTTCAACATCTGTTGCAAGTTGGTCATCAAGTTTGCTTTGTTCTTCAGAATCAATAAGATCCCCCCAAAAAGTATCCCAAACAGCTGAAAAATTATCGGTAATCAGTTTCTTTTTTACAGCACAACCCACCCGGAAAATACTCGCTTTGCCCTCATCTTTACTCTTAAAATCCGCCTCTGTTTGTAAAAATAATTTCAAGCACGTTAAATAACTGTCATCATCATACCCCTCTTGTTTCACAATTGTATATATTTTACAATTTCTTTGAGCGGAATAAATATAGTATGGAATTTGCCCTCGAAGAATAAATAAATTATTCGGTGAAAAAAATAACTTGATTAGGAAATTTATATTCGCTTCGGCATTGTTTTTTCGTTTTGACTCAGATATAACAGAACGCAAATGCGGCGGAACAGTTCTGCTAACAAGCCTAGCCACAATGTCGTTGAATTCTTTAGATGTCGAAGATATAAGCCCACCTTGTATCAATGCAACAACCTTGAATATTTCCTCAACAATTGACTTATCACCATTGGATATAGATATTTGCAATGCTTGCTGCCCCTTTACTTCTGTTGCCATGTTGAAAACGGCTTTCATTGGAACAAATGCCGTCTCCATTGTTTCTTTGGGTAATTCATTCGACTTGGCGCTGTATACAAACACGCCAGTCGCAGTGGAAGAGTAAACATATGCATATTCAGGTGTCCATTTTCTTATAACCGCATCTGTTTTGAAAAATCGTTTGCACAACTGTTGCAAAAGGGCGTATCCGCTTATTCTATTTCCGCCAGCGAATTGCTGTTGTGAAGGCAGCGATAAAATAACATTTGGCCCAATGTGCGTTTTTACCATGAGCATTTTACCCTCTCTAAAATCGCATAACCATAGCACCACCCTATTCAGTTTATTGTCTGTTCGCATTGTCTGCATTGAAACTTCTTTCAATTGTGTTGACGAAATATTTGTTTTTTCAAATGCTCTTCTCTGCAATTTCAAAATCTGACCGAAATCGTCATCATCCTCCATGTACCTTTGTCGAAACGGGTCGTACCGACCTTGTCCTTGGCCATATAGGTCATCATATCCGTTATAAAAACGACCTTGACTTTGACCTTGAAAATAAGGTGAATATTGGAATTGTTGTCTTCTTAACAACTGCATTTGCAAATTACGCAAATCGTCTTCCCTAGTTCCACCCACCTGAACCACCGCCGCTTCTTTGGCTTTTTCATTCTCCCCTTTATTATCATCAATCATGGAATTAAAACCGCTCCATCGAGTTGAATCAAACGTTCCATATGTTATAAAAGGATTCATCAAAAAAGATGAATTGGGAACCTTGGGAACATATTCTACGACTTGATTTGCCGCTGCCGCCCCAGGATTCACTTTCACCGTCTTTGAAATTATCATTTGATTCGGAGTCAAAGAAGTTGAAGAAGCCGCAGCAAAAGCACCATAATCTCCAATAAATCCTCGGTCATTCCACTCATTCACCAGAATTACATTTTTTATTCCGTCCTTTACATCGTTCAAATCATAATCATACAACCCCGTGCTCACACTTAGAAATGATTCAATATTATCAACATTGTCACCCGCCATTTTGTCTTTAAACATTTCATCAAATTTAAATTCGGCCAGTTTCAATGAACATAAAACAACTTTATATATATCTTTAATTACCACATTTCCTTGTCCTCCAAGAGTTTTCAAATCATTCACATTTTCTTGTTTGGCGATTTCTTTCAACTTCTTGGAATATTTGTACAATGCGTCGAAAAATAATTTTCTAACCTTGTTTTTTTCATCCGATGTAAGTTTGGCTAAATATGCATCGCTCATCATTATATCAGGAACACGTATTTCAATCGTGGATGTTTCTTGTTGCGTTTCTTTGTTATTGTTATACCGCTGTAACTTTTTCATCTCTTCCAACTCAACATTTTTCGCTACAATCATCGCGGCGGCATCTTCTCTTCTTCCTCCTCCAGTTACAACAACATTCCTGTTACCCTGTCTTCTAAATTTAATGGCTGGAGCTGGAGGTGGAGAATTTGGATTTGTAATTGCACCATATTCTTCTTCCTCAATTAAGGAAATCTTTATTTTATCTTTATAATACTTTTTTGCACTTCCAATTATGGTTTCCACCACTTTATTTATGTACTTTTCGTATATTTTCAAATTACATTTTTGAGAACCTTCTTCATATTCGAATATGCGCTTGTAAAATGGCGTATACTCATTACTTAAATCAATTCCCCACGTGTTCAATACATGCATTTTAGACAATACATTGCTCATCACTCTGGATTGTTTTGATGCAACCAACACAAACTCTCCATTAAATAATTCAGTAATGCGCTGTTGATTGGTTCTATAAACATAAGGAGCTGCAGGGCTAACAACCACATCAACATTTTTCAACGTGGTTTTAAATGCTTTGAACGAAAGAGGATTAAACAATCCCCTGTCAATTACTTCTTTCCCTTGATTTGTCATCGCGTCCCATTCATATCCCATTATATCTGCACAGATGTTGTAATCATAACAAAGTATGCTACACCATATGTCACTTGCATCGCTGTATTGTTCATCAATTGTTAGCTCCGTTATTTTATGGTCATGAAACCCAATTGCGACGGGATTTTCCGTTTGATTTTTTTTTACTAACAATGTACCCATATTTTGTTGCACAGTTCCACCTCCATGATTTGAAGCCACAATAAGCCCGTCAACACAAGAATAATACCCTTGAAATTCAGGCAAACCGTTGATTGTAATCGGCTGAAAATTATCATATTCAAGCGAATATGGAAGAAGTGGTGGTGGTGGTGCCGCCGCTACTATGCCAAAGTTTCTATTATTATTATATTGATTTCCCAAATTCGTATATATAACCATGGCATTCTGAATTATTTTAACTCTTGTTGCATCATATCTATCCTGAATCCTCGCTGTAAACCTTCCAAATACTGTTACTATTTCCGGGTCATTAATATCGACTTTTATTTTTTCAATGAAATCGCCGGGTAGAAATGTAACATTCCTCAAATCTACTTCCACTAAGTCGGGTCTCGCACCCGGCACTACATTCAAATGGTCAATCATAGTACATGAAAGAATTTCTCGTTGAACTATTCCCGCTGAAGTTATACATCTTCTTTTCAATCCAATCCATAGCATGTTACTTTCTATTCGTAAATTGTCCCTTTTTAGACCAAATGGCGGTGGTCCAAAATTATTCAATCTTAACACCAATGCGTCGATTTTATTTTGAATGTCTGCTAAACGCGGACTCGGCGCTCCAGCAGGCATCGATGAAACTTCACCTAAGTATTCTCTCTGATAAAAGTGGATTTGTTTGGTTAAATTGAAAACATCCTTATTTATACTTACTGCCCCACAACTTATTTGTAGACGTGGAGCTCCTCCTGGAATTAGAATTTCGTTATTTTGTGGCACACCCATAGCATCAATATACGGAAGATAAATATATGTGTCGTCATTTGCCATCATTTTATTAATTATACACTTGGGACAAGTTTTAATGTATATATTTAAAATAGACATTACTGTGCCAACTACTACACCACCGCCACCAATTACACTATCAATATCAAAAACGAGAGGAGCACGTTGAGTAAGTAAACCTATTTGATTTGATGAATTCGGCGGGAATGCTACACCCCTCAATCTCTTAACATTCCAAATAGTGTTGAATGAATTGTATGGAACAACTGGTGCCCCCGCAATCATAGCCAAGGCCGCCGCCGAATACATATTATGACCATTATTAACAAAAGGTAAACCAGCGTCCATTTTCCCAGGACTCCAAACTACATTATTATTTTGATTCTTCCTAATTAAAATGCCACCAAAATCATCTATTTGGTCAATTGTGTCAAATACTCCCGCAATTTGAAAAACAGGGTAAATAAATGATTCATTATCTTTGTTGTAATTCACCTCAACAACACTGTTTACTGTTGTTCGTCCGCCAGCAGCAAGTGTAAATAATAAAATATCATACAATTGCAACGCTTTCGGTTGAGGTCCGATTTTAGTTCCAGGGTCATAGTATTTAACACACCCGGTTAGTAGATTGTTCGCCACATTCAAATAATGACCATAAATCAAATACTTGTACCGTTTATTTGCGTCATCATAATATGGCGTAATTCCTTTTACCGTAAATGGTTTAACAATGGGGCGAGGCTGGGGCCCACCTACTGCTATTATTGCCGGACTAAGAATATCCGGTCGTTTTATTTCAAGTTGAAATTGGTGAAACATTTCCAGCTCATTTATTTCTCTATTTTGTTGCTTGGATACTGTATCAGTAAATACAGGGCCGCAAATCGCATAATGTAAATCACACATCAACTTACTGCGCTCTTCGTCACAGTCATCATACATTAGCGTTTTATCGAGCGCTTTTCTAATGGTTAAAAGAAGAGTCTCGCTCTTATCATTTTTTCCCTTTCCCAACCAAACAACATCTTTGAATTTGGAGACATTCACGCGCTCTTCGATGAATTTATCAAATGCAAGTGTGCCTTCTGATATATCTTTTATTTCCGGTGAAGGAATACACGGATACCTATAAAAAAGACTATTCAATATATCTGTGGAAGTAATTACCGGGACTTTTGCTTGAAGCAACGAGTTATTAATGTAAAGTCCCGTATTTTCCATTATTTCGGTTTTCAATTTCGCACCATTTGCACCATCACCATTCGCTTTACTAACAATTTTACTTAAATCAACTGCGTCTAATACAGTTATTGCCGCCGTCTGTGCAACAGGTGCCGCCTGATTATACACTGTAACACGAAACCCTGCTCCACCTGTGAAATTTAAGACACCATAATCGGATATTCTTTTCAAAGATGTCACGGGGCCTGGCGGATTTGGAATTCTTGAAAATCCCAAATAATCATCCAGCATTTCATTCACCTTGATTTTATTTCTGTTGGAAAGTTCAAGCTCTCTTATCGTAATTTCAGGGGTGATTATAATTTTACCTGTGGGTGCAACCGATAAAGGAATTCCAAACATGCCCGATGCATCATATTCATCTCCATCAATTTGCATTCTTGTTTCAATTGTAACACTTTTAGACGCTGTCGGGAAATTGGGGGGATTGGGTATTTCATATTCATTGTATAAAATTGGAACAACGGTACGGTCTTCTACAGTGGAAAAATGTATAGGCGGTAAATTAACAAATGCTCCTGGTCCCGCCGGTGAACACCCTAATATTATAGATAAACCTTCGTGATATATACCTGGAATTGCAGGATCAACAAGGGGGTTAAAATCGATATTAAATTGTTCATACCTACCGAGAACATGTGGGTTGTTGCTAATAAATTCCTTCGGTTTGAATTCAAACTTTACACGATTTCTAGCAGCATCCAATGTAATGACCATTTTAGTTTTATATGCTTGATTTACGTGAATACTTACTTTTCCAATAAAGTCGTTGATTGTTTTTGCCATGACCTCTAATAAATTTTGAATGTCTCTATATTCACCTTGTGGAATTGTCAAAGTCTTTGCTCCCACAATATACCCTCCACTAACTTGAAAAATATTATTTGCTGGAGTAACGGCGTTGGGTATAGCAGGTGGAGGTGGAGCCGGATGAATGAATCCGACGGGATACGCGTCATGTATATTTGGAATAATATTATTTATATTCATTAATTCATTCTCGGGAAAATATAGTTTCAACTGCATTTTTTGGTTTTCATCATACATGCAAGTCCAAACCGTGTTTCTTACAGCCACGTTGTTTACAGCATCAACTCTCCACCTGCATTTATCGCACAACTCTTTTTCAATCGCGTTGCCCAGCGTTGCAAGGTCATAATAATCATCAGGAATGGTAATTGTAACTGGTCCAATGTCATATGCATCAGTAATGAAATCAGAAACTACCAAAAATTTATTATTTTTATTGGCATGAGATATTGGCGCAGCCTTTACAGAAAATATACTTTCAACAAACGCGGCATGTGATGCTTCGCCAAGTATCGTTTTGTAACTGTTGCGTTGAAATGCCAAATGAAATGCGCGAACAAGCCCTTCTAGTGCATCAACAAGTTGTCTTAATGCGGTTAACTCTTGTAAAAAGGCTGGATGTTGTTGGGCTGGAAGTAAACGCGGAAATAATATTGCCAATGCTCCATTAAGTCCAGGTCCACCTGTAGCAACAGCTCTTTGAATTGCCTCAATCATTTTATTCAGCATTGCCCTCAAATACACAACGTTATTATAAAGCATATTAACGACGCCGCTAGAATTCAAAGCACTTTCACTCGTTGTTATTTCTTCAAAAATTTCCTGAATTCCTCCGTCTTTTTTATTGAATGTAAACATTCGAAGTAGTTCTGATTGAAAATTTAACATGAATCTTGAAATAGAACATAATTTATCGATGGCATCTTTATCAGCGGCATTCACAAAAGTTAATTTAGAAACTCTTTCAAGTGTAGAATCAATATTGTTCCACGAATATTTTACCGGGTCGTTCGTTCGAGTTGCAGGAACAATAACATTGGTTAAAAATGTTCGGTCGGTTGGTTTTATGGTTGCTGGCACCCCCCCCCTAACTATAAAATTATTCAAATTATCATAAAAATAACGTTCAATTATGATTTTAAACATTGAAGTTAATTTTGTTATAACTTCTTGCATTTTACTACCAACGGTTTCTTTGTCTTTTTGCATTTGCTTCGACATTACAGGTTTGAAAATGTCTAGAACCTCTCTAAAAAAATCTGGGCTGTTTTGTTTATATTTCATCCAATCAACAATGGTTGTAGAAAGCGAATTGGCATCTTTTATAGTTGCAGCATGCGATTCTTCAAGTGTTATATTGTACTGAGCACGCCGAATCGCATTGGAGAGAATTTTACACGCCGCTTTATAATTTTTTTTTTTGGTTTCTAATCTTATTTTTTTATTTTCTTCTTTTATTAATTCTTTTTGTTTTGCTTCTTCTAGTTTCATTTTTGCGTCTTGTGTCAAATTCGCATCAACTGCTAGAAGCTTTATGTCGCTCAATTCTTTTTTTAATTTTATAATAGCATTCGAATTACCAAGTTCTTTATTTACATAATTATCACCAAATTTTTCACAAAGAATTAGAATTCTATCTTGTTCTTCACTTCCAAGAATTTGTAAATACTTGTATGCATTAGAATCTGTTTTTTCTTTAACAGGCGTTTCAACATCAGATATCGGTTTGGGAAGTCGAAGTAAATAATTATTAAATTCAAGACGATTCAAAAAATATTTTCGACGGTCATCTTGTAAAGACCCAGGTAAAAACCCCGCCTCACTAAATTCAACATCAGACGTGAATAATAATTCTTTACCAATTCGAACAGGTTTCGTCATTGAGTATGGACTGTACAATTCTTTAAATCCGGGTTCAAATGACCCCGAGCCGCTTTTCAAAATTTCGGTTTCAATAAACAGTTTTAAAATTCCAATTTCATACGTTTCTTGGATTTTCAATTTGATTGCATCAAACCCGACCCCAATGTTACCTTGGCTAAATTGCGATTCATCTTTTTCTTTTTCAGTAACAGTTAAATCATCATCTTCATACCATTTTTTTTTTGCACTTACATTCGTCGCCGGTCTACTAGACATTTATAAATATGTATGTATGTATGTATATGTATGTTGATTGTAGATTATTATTTTATTATTAATTAATTATTAATATATCAATATATTAATAATATTAATTCTATTTATTTATTATTTTTACTATATACTTTTTTTTATATTTTTGCATTGTCATAAAATGATAGGTATCCCAATTGAATTCGATTTTCGCGTTGTTTCTTTGCTTTTTCTAAAATATCGACTGCATTCTTTATTTCAAGTTCGCTAATTATTTTATCATTATTGGCATCAATTGAGTCTTGTAACTTCTTGAACTTTTCGGGTATTATACAGAAGTTGCTTTTATCATTCAAGCCATAATCTGCTAATATTACAAAAGCAGCTGTAAGTGTTAGCGCCACATAAATGTTTCGCGTTCCCATCCACGCAATCGTGAATACAAGAAACTCTTTCGTGATTGCGTATTTTAAATATGATTCGGCAGAAGGGCTGAGATTCAACTGAACATACCTAGACCCAATGTTCAGCGTAAGCATCATAATTCCGGCAAAAAACATGTTTGAATTCAACGAACTTATTGAT
>Ga0007795_10000352_pt1 | contig 14091 bp, 14 predicted proteins | sample CryBogmetaGMA1M_FD_60369 | JGI IMG/M metagenome (GOLD analysis project Ga0007795, IMG submission 60369) | Freshwater microbial communities from Crystal Bog, Wisconsin, USA - MA1M | ecosystem: Environmental > Aquatic > Freshwater > Lake | place: Crystal Bog, Wisconsin, USA | collected 2009-07-06
ATCCGTTCCGATGGAACGGTGACCTTTTGCTGCGTCAATGGCACGGCTGGAACCAAGGCCGCTTGCTGCTGGAGAGGATCCTGCACAGGGGCCTCTTGGGCGTGGACACCCCATGGAACGAGGGAAGCCAACGCAAAGGCAAGGATAGGGAATGTTTTTGTCATAGCGTTGGCCTTATTGTTCACGCTCTAAAGGGAGGGATCAGGTTGGTGACGCCCAGCCGAAGAAACGGCCAAACCAGTTCTGTTTGGCCGAGTCGGCGAGATCGCCTGAGCCGGTATAGCTAATCTCAGCCTGCGCGATGCGGCCCGACTCGACCAGATTGCCGGCTTTAATGTCTTCGGGACGAACGAGACCACTCACGCGGATATATTCTTCACCCTGATTGAGGGTCAGCATTTTCTGGCCTTCTACCCACATATTGCCGTTCTCATAGACACGCGTCACCATGACGGTAAGCGTACCCGACAGGCTGTTGCTTTGATCAGCTGTCCCCTTGCCAGAGAAGGATTGATCGTTTGAGGAGCTGAAGGTTCCGGCGGTCGAAAGCGAGGAATTGGTCAGTCCAAAAAGGCTCGTCGCACCAACGGCTACGCCGGGCAATGTTGCAGCCGTACTGCCTTTGCGGGTGATCGCGCCATCGGTTGATTTCGAGGCCTGCGTTGTCTCGGCCAAAGTGACCGTCAACACATCGCCAACTGAATGGGCACGCCGATCGCCAACAAAGAAGCCAGGCTGCGAAGACGAGTAGATGGCGCCATCGATCGGCTTTTCGTGGACAGATACGACCTTGTTGTAATCTTCCTGCATGCTCGCAGAAATTTTTTGTTCGCGCTGAGCCGAGCATCCTGCAAGCGCAAGAGCGGAAACCAGAAGAAGGGAGGTTGCAATTTTCATGATGTTTTTCCTCAGATGTTCTGCGTCAAGAATTTCTGCATGCTGTCGACGGCGTTGATGGCTTTTGAGTTCACCTCATAAGCGCGCTGCGTCTCGATCATGTTCACGAGTTCTTCAACAACGTTCACGTTGGACGACTCAAGCGAGCCTTGAAGAATTTTCCCAAGCCCGGCAGCACCGGGATTTCCGATCACAGGCGCGCCTGATGCGCCCGTCGCCATGGCAAGGTTTTCACCCACGGGCTTTAGACCACCATTGTTGGGGAACGATGCAATTTGAAGATTGCCGACCACCTGAGCAGCCGCCTGTCCCGGTACGCCGACTGACACGATACCGTCCCGCGAGATGGAGATGGAGGAAGCGTTTGGCGGAATGGTAATCGCCGGTTCAACCGGATAGCCATTCGACGACACCATCAAGCCGGCCGAGTTTTTCGAGAAATTACCGGCGCGTGTATAGGCCATCTGACCGTCTGGCATCAGGACTTGGAAGAACCCATCGCCCTCGATCGTCATGTCGAGCGAGTTGTCGGTGTTGATGATGTTGCCCTGGCTATAGAGCTTTTCAGACGAGACAATGCGAACGCCGGTGCCGATGGCCAGGCCGGTTGGCAACTGGGTATTTTGCGACGTTTGAGCGCCGCTGGCGCGGATGTCTTGGTAAAGCAAGGTTTCGAAATTCGCGCGGTCGCGCTTGAAACCTACGGTGTTCACGTTGGCAAGGTTGTTCGAGATGACGCTCATTCGCTCTTGCTGAGCGTTTAGTCCCGTCTTTGCTACGTTTAATGCATCAGGCATGGGAGGTACTCCGTTGGTTCAATGTGGTCGGGTTGCGCGTCAATCTCACGATGAGCGCATCAATTTGGCGGTTTCGCCGTCGAGCTCCTTGGCCGTTCCGAGGAGTTTGATTTGCATTTCATAGGCACGTTGGTTCGCAATGAGGTCGACCATTGAATCGACTGAGCTCACATTGGAGCTCTCGAGCGTGCTGGAGGAGAGTTTGACAGCCGAATCCGACGGCGGAATTGCGCCGTTTTTTAGATGAATTTGGCCATCGAGGCCGCGCTGAATATTGGTGGAGGGAACCGAGACGAGGTCGATACGACCCGCGGCAACCATGGTGTTTCCTTCTGAGCCAAGTGGCTTGTAAGAAATCGTACCATCATTGCCGACAGCGATTTTTTCATAAGCGGGAATTGTTATATCGGCGCCACCGCCTTGCATCAACAAGCCATCGCCGTTGCGAATTTTACCGTCGACGCCAATTTTCAAATCACCACGGCGGGTAAGAACTTTGTCACCATTGGCTGTGCTGCCAACCATAAAACCCTGCCCTTCGATCGCGACATCAAGAGGGCGTTCTGTATTCATAAGGTTGGCGACTGTCGTATCGATCCCGGATCCCGAGCGGCTCGCGAAGACGCGGTCCTCGAGCGAGTTATTGTCACGCAAAAAATCTGAGCCGACGCTGGTTTGAATATCTTTCCGAAACCCGATCGTGTTCAGGTTCGAAAGGTTAGCCGATGTGATTTTCTGATTGTCATTCAGAACTCGCATCGTATTCAGCGCTACCTGGCCAATCCGGTCCATCGTAAATTCCCGCCTCTTTCCAGAGCTGTGAAAGCGCCAAAAACATGACACCCGTCACCTGTCTAGCAAGTGCCGTGCCATGTGCGCTAAATCTGGAAAAGTGGGCGGTTTGAACGGGCTAGGCCGCAAGGGCGAGCCCGGTTCTTGAATATAGGCGCGTCCAATCCGGACGAAGGAGAGAAACTACCGCACCGGGGGAGGGAGACCTAAACAGGTCACCCGGTGCGGTAGCTATCCCGCAGCTTAGCCGCGGATCTGGATGATCGTTTGCGTCAGTGTCGTTTCCGTTTCAATGGCCTTCGAGTTGGCCTGGAAGTTTCGCTGTGCGGTGATCAGATTGACAAGTTCTTCGGTAATATCGACGTTGGAGCGTTCAAGTGCGCCGGACTGGATGGAGCCGAAGCCATCTGAGCCGGCTTGGCCTAAAACGGCATCCCCTGATATCGAGTTCGCAACATAGTTTGAGTTACCAACCTGTTTCAAACCATTCGGGTTAGCGAAATTGGCCAGCATAATCTTGCCAAGTGCCTTCGTCTGGCCGTTTGTATAGTTGGCGCGAACCGTACCGCTGGCGTCAATGTTCAATCCATCAAATTGACCCGCAGTGTAGCCGTCCTGCTGGAGCGAAAGCACCGAGAAGGACTGCTGATATTGTGTCGAATATTTACCGTAATCGATCGTCAGATTAAGCGGATTGGCACCGTTGCTCGGATTGAACGGCGAGTAGACGACACCTTCCGATGGTGAGGTGAGTTTACCGGACGAGTCAAAGGTAAGTTCACCCGGCGTCAAATAAAGGGGCGACCAGCTTTGAAGTCTGGTGGACGGTGCGGTTGTCGTGATGGTGCCTGACCCATCCACATAGAGCAATTTGCCGCTCGCGTCGGTTGCTTGCGTCAAATTCTTGATTTGCGGCACTTTTCCCGATGTCTGCGAGACGGAATTGAGACCTAAATTTGCCGAACCCACAACGGTGAACTGTGAGTTTAAGCCCGTCGTGCCAGATTTGAAGACGAGGCGGTTATTGGCTGCGTCAAAACTGACCTTCGCGCCGGACACCACACGACCTGTGCTTGGATCTTGAATTTGATTGATCCGTTGCTCGATGGCGGCGGCCAAGGTGACGCCGGTATAGGTTCGAATTGGAATGGTAACGGTTCCCGTAATACCGTCGATATTGAAGGTCATCTTGTTATCGCCGAGCGTTTCGCTTGGAAGAAATGGCTCGCTCATCGGCGTTACAGCCGTGGTTCCTGTTGCGATGGCGGGGGTTGCTGAAAGCCCCTTACCCAAGATCTGCTCAACGTTCGCGACCCCGATACCAAGAAGGTCATTATGGCCGGCCATGAAGGCGCTTTGATTGGTGTTGGACGCAAGAGACTCGCCAATCTGCCGACCAAATTCCGTCTTGGAGCCTGGAGCGCCCTTGACCTCGGCCGATTTAACCACACCATTGGCCTGGACGTTTAAGCGATAGGGCGAGCCATTGGGATTTCCCTCAACCACCATACGGCGTCCAATGCCGGGTGCGAGTGAAATCGAGAAGGGTCCGATTGAATTGGGCCTTATCTGCGTTGCGACAGCGGGGTCTACCGAGGCGTCAATTCGAGCAAATTGCTTGAGCGAGAACGAGCCGACGATGGAGCCCGGATCGCGGTACTGCATGATGAGGGTGTTCGCATTGTCTGGGCTGACGGAGAAGGTTACGGCGTTCAGGAAATGGGAGCCGTCGCTCAACGTCTCTGCTAGGGCCTGTAGCCCGGTTTTCGGTGCGGCGAACGCAGGCACCGTAACGGTTTCCGAGCTGAACGTACCATTGCCCAGCGGCACACTCAGATTGAACTTGTCACCGGCGACGATGCGAACAATGCCGCCAAACGTCTGGGGTTGTAGCGTTAATTGCTGGATTTCGGGAAACCGCGCATTGCCGGATTGGACGACCGAGGTTGGCGATGTCGTAAGGGTTGGATCGGTAAAGTGGATTGGTGACTGGGTCGTCACGCCATCGGATGTTCCGCGGACGGTTTGGGTGATCGAAATAGGGCTGCTGACAACGCCTTCGCTGTTGTAGGAAAAAGTAATTTTCCCATTCGAAGCGACTACGCTTGGTGGATTGGTAATGTTTTGGACAAGCGCCTCGTCAGCGATTGCAGCCCGGATATTGTCGACCAAATCGCTTAAACGCTGATCGGCTGTTTCGTCCGTATAAGGGCCAGGCAGATCGACGGTGAGAGGAACAGCGACGGTTGGATCGGTACCGAGTTGGAGCTTCACCTGGAATTGATCACCGGTAAGGAGGTTGCCATTTACCGGAACGAGCTGCACTTCCCGTTGAGACAATGTACCAATCGTCGTCGGGATAGCTGAACCAAAGGAGACAGGTAAGGATTGTTGCAGGTTGTTAATAAAATCTTCTGGCGAAATCGATGGCCAGGTCGAATCCGTGCTGCTTGCCGGATAGGTGACAGCTGGATCAACGGCGACGGGCGTTTTGTAAGTGAAGGTTCTGCCATCCGATTCAAACGTGAAGGATTGACCGGCGGCGAGCGAGAGATTTGAGAAATCATAGCTGTTGAGCTGCGGGGTTTCGGTTTGGGCGAGCGAGGCGCGACCGACCGTAATGGACGAGGCTTCGCCCGTTGTACCCGAACTAAAGATAAATTGCCGTGTTGCAGCGCTATAGGTTACGAGAATGCCCGTACGCTGCTCGGTCTCAGCCGTCATCGCGGGACCCGATGGAAGCACGGCTTGGCCCTTCCATTTGGCCGTGCTGTTGATGGCAATCTTTGGGCTTTCCGTGATCGGGGGAAGGCCTAAATCATTGAGGGCTGAAGTAGGGTTTGCAACCTGAAGGGTCTGGAACCGATTGCCGGGAAGCGATGCATCGGGGCCAAGCTGGGAAGGGTCGACTTGGAACGTCAAGGACCGGGTAGCGACATCGAAACCGACCTTAATCGGTGGATTGTCCTCTTTAACCCAGCCCGCAGACTGACCAAATTCGGTATGCCGCATATCAAGCGCGGCGTTTACTTTGGTTTGGGCCAGCGCAATCAACTCTTCGCGTGTTAAATCTTGGTGATCAAGCTGTTGCGGCTGATTTCCCGATTTAGGCGTTCCAGCGCTGCCAGCCGTTCCGATGAGATCGATTTCGAGCGGTGGGCTGAGTTCCGTGATCGAACCATCAGACCCGGTTTTTGCGAGCTTGATGTTGAACGTGTCGTTGCCGGATAAAACGGTACCGTTCACATCGCGGTAGGTATCGTTGATCCGGAAATATTTTGAATCGCTGAACGCAGCGTTCGCAGCGCGGGTCATTTCGGCGGCCAAACGCTCGCCAGTATAGGACCCAGCATTGATGCTAATCGACTTCGTTGTCGATCCATCCACGCTGATCGTAAACATATCCTTGCCCCAGAAAGGTGAGGTAGTGGACGTGCTGCCGCCTTCGCGGGTGCTTTCATATTGCGACGAGTCTGTGACGATCGTGACGGGCTTATTGTCGGAATCGCCGAAATCAAAACTGTTCGCATTCAGCGGCACACCCTTTACTTGGGCAGGCGTCGAACTCGTTTTGTTGATCTGCTGATCCTGGAAATAGAGCGGTGAGGATTGGTTCGGGACAAAGCTCGGATCGAGATCCGTTGGGTTTGTTGTCGTTTGCCCAAACTTATTCACATAGAGCGTTTGACCTTGCGCGTCTTTGGCGGTCAGCAGAGCTGGGCTGAGTTCCTTATCACCAATGAGAACGTGCGTGTCCCATTTGTTGGATGGCGAAACATCCGACGAATTGCTCGTCTTGACGTAATAGATGGTCGAGATCGTTGGATTGCCGAGCGAGTCGTAGATCGTGATCGAGGTCGACTTGTTGTAGGTCGTTGGATCCGTGTGATTGAACACATACGGGTTGTTGGCCGTATATTTCGGATCTTGCGGAATAATCGTCGCGTCCGCAGGCAGGTTCAAACCGAGCTGGATTTTGCCCGTTGCATTGGGCAGGCCAGATTTAATCGGCAATTGGAGATTGTTGGCGCTTGCTGCACCCGTCGAGGTAACCGATCCGTCATCATTGACCGGGAACACCTGCAAATACTGGCCCTTGTCATCGACGACATAGCGGTCATTATTGACGCTGAACGAGCCGTTACGGGTATAAACGGTCTGCGCCGATGTCAGGTTCGGCTTCATGGCGAAAAAGCCCTGGCCTGAAATGGCAAGATCGAGCGAGTTCAAGGACGACTGAACGTTGCCTTGTGTGAACTGCTGTTTGATGGCCTTCAAGATCGTACCGGAACCCACCGCGCTTGAGGCGGTCTGTAGGGGTGAAGTCGCGAAAATGTCACCGAATTCCGCGCGTGACCGTTTAAAGCCGGTGGTGCCGACGTTAGCGACGTTGTTGGAGATCGTCGAAATGTCTGCCTGAGCGCCATTGAGGCCGGTCAGCGAGGTATAAAATGACATGGTACTACGCGCCTTTCAGAAAAAGAGAGTCTAAACGCCAGCTCAGAATTTGAAGCTTTTGATATCGGCCATATTGATGAGGCCAGCGCCGCCAACCTTGAAGGTCTGCGGATCGGTACCCGATGACACGGGTGCTTCTGTAATCGGGCCATAGATATCGGTTGCCGCGGCGACTTGAGCGCCGCCCGCCATCATGAGTGCCTTTACCGTGTAGGTGTTGTCGCCAATGACATTGCCGCTGGCGTCTTTTCCATCCCAGCTGAAGCCGACCAGACCTGCGGGGTTTGAGCCGAGATCGATTGTTTTTACGAGCTCGCCATTCGCACGGGCGATCTGGAGCGTCAGGCTTGGCGTGGCGCTTGGGAGATCAACCGCACCGCTAATGCCACCCGTTGAATCGGCAAGCGCGGTCGCGCCTGGGACCAGAACCGATTTGCCAATGAAGCTGGCCGATGTCGCAATCCTGTTTTGGGCGACTTCGGTTTGCATATTGGTCATGGTGGTGTTGAGCTGCTGAATACCCGTAACCGTTGAGAATTGAGCCATTTGGGCAATCATCTCGGTGTTGGATTGGGGCTGAAACGGGTCCTGGTTCGACATCTGCGCCGTCATCAGTTTCAAGAAATCGCTTTGATCGAGCGATGTTTTTGGCCCTGCTGGCGTCGACGAGCCAGTAGCCTTCTTAGCGCCGATCTTTGAGAGAAGCGTGTCGAGAGACTGCTGTGCGGTTGGTGAAACGCTGGTCATGGTATCCGTTTCCTTTGATTATTTGCCGACGCTGATGGTTTTCAGCATGAGGGTCTTCGCTGTGGAGAGAACCTCGATGTTGTTTTGGTACTGGCGAGAGGTCTCGAGCATGTCGACCATCTCCGCGTTTTGATCGATAGGCGGGGCGTAAATGTACCCGTCTTTATCCGCGAGCGGATGGTTGGGTTCAAAGCGCTTCTCCGGTGGAGCATTCGAAGCTTCGATGCCGACCGTATCAACGGTAGCGATCCCGCTATTGCCCTGCATATTTGAGTACTGCGTTTCAAAAACCGGTTTGATCGGCTTGTAGACCGTTTCGGCATTACCCGAGATGGCCATTACGTTAGCAAGGTTACTCGCCACCGTGTTCAAGCGAACCTGTTGTGCCGCCATTGCGCGTCCTGCGACGTCAAAAATCGTAAGCGATTTCATCATTCACCTTTCAATGCGCTACGAAGCGTCTGGATGCGGCCGTTGAGAAACTGCAGCGTTGCTTCGTAATGGGTGGCGTTTTCTGCGAATTGGAGCTGTTCGACATGCAGCTCAACGGTATTGCCGTCGAGCGATGGTGAAACAGGCACCCGGTATTTGACTTCTGTGGTGTCGGTCGAACCGCCTACGTCGATATGAAGGGCCGAAGTGGTCGTAAGATCGCCACCGCCCGTTGCGCTTTTAAACGCGGAGGCGAAATCAATGTCGCGCGCCTTGAAATGAGGCGTTGCGGCATTTGCGATATTTGAACCCAAAATATCAAGCCGCTTTTGCCGCAAAGAGAGTGCGGTTCCGTCTTGCTTGAGAAATTTATCGATGGCGTTCATGATCGTCTCGTAAATCCGTTTGACCGGTGTTCGGAGACATATCAGCAACTATCGTGCCAAGTTGCGATTAACCGCGCAACAAAGCCGTTATCTTTGTGAAATCAAAGAAATCCGGCTGGCGGAAGATCCTTGCCGTCGCGTTCCATGATCTGACGCAGGGCGTGAGCGAAATGGACGGCTCCGCGGCGGCGCTTTTCAACCCCGCTCAACTGCCGACGCAAAAAGACGTCGCCGGCCACATCGGGACCTTCAAAGGTATAGCCGCCATGTTCTTTGACGAGCGCACGGATCGCGTCGAGAAATTCTGCCTGTGTCATTTCAAAATCTGCGAATTCTCAGGCAAGAAGGTCGAAAGCCTGCCGCCGTTCAGCAAGGGTTGTAGGAATACGCGAGACGAGCGCGTAAAGCGTTGAGGCATAATGCTGCATGTAGACGGGTTCAAATGCGATGCGCGCCTCGAGTCGCGACATGGCTGGCACCGCATCAGATGGGGCGCCGCGCGGATTGTAGATGGGTCGAAGGGCATCATCCGGACCGGCTGAGGGCCGATATCCGCTTGCGCCGGACGCATTGCTTTGGCGCCGACGGTATTCGGGCGAAAAAGAAATGACAGTAGAGGCGAGGTCAGCCGATAAGAGCGTGCTTTGTCCCGATACATCGGAGGGAATAATCGGCCTTGAGATGTCGCTGGTGTCGTCAACAGGCGCGATGCGAGGCGCACCCGTAAGAGCGGGAATAAGCCGTGAAGGCGATGGTTGCACAAAGGCGCTTGAAGATACGGCCATGGCGTTCCCCGCGATCGGCCATGCCCCCTCGGCCCAGCGTTCTCGCTGGTTACAACCAATAATTGATTTTCGAGGTTTGCGCTACGAAAAATAGTTAATGCCCTCTCACCGCTTTTTAGCGCTCACTGTCCCCCGTTAGTTCACTTGTTCCGTTAGCGAACGCAGCATTTCACTGCCTGTCTGCAAAGCGCGTGAATTGCCGTTATAGGCCTGCTGCGCGGAAATCATCTGCATTAATTCAGAGGTGATATCCACGTTGGAATTTTCGAGACTGCCCTGAGCAATATTTGCAAAACCATCGGACCCACCGCGGCCAAATTGTGGCGCGCCAGAAGCTTGCGTCTCGGAGAATTTATTGCCACCATTGGCCTGCATGCCGTTTTCATTCTCAAATCGGGCCAAAGCGACATAGGCCACCGGTTTCGGATCACCGCCAGCGGTGCTCGTTACCGAGATGAGCCCCTTATCGTTAATCGAGATGGTGCCTACATTCGAAGGATCATTACCGACGGCCTTGAATATATTGATCGGCTGTAGATTGGGGTTCTGAAGCCCACCTGAAAGGGAAGGGTTACCCAGCAAAGGCGAGCCACCGTCATCCACAAGATAGCCATCGGCATTCATCGTCAATTTTCCGGCGCGCGAGAAAGCGTGGTCGCCCGTTGCCTGCGCGGAGGTGGATGAGCCGTAAACTAAATAGCCCTCGCCTTGTAACGCGATATCAAGGCTACCCGCTGTCTGTTGCAGAGCACCCTGTTCAGTGTTTCGGCGCATATTGGTGGTCAACACACCTTTTCCGGTCTGAGCTGAAATAATCGAGGCCGATTCCTCAGCCATGAAGTCGCCAAACTCGGCGTTCGATTTTTTGAACCCGATTGTATTTGCGTTGGCGAGATTGTTGGAGACCGCGCTTAATTCTTTGGATGCGGCGTTTAAGCCGGTCAACGATGTTCTTAACATGGGTATGCGGGCTCCAAGCGATGAATATCATCGGTCGCATTTAGCTAAGCGACCAGAAACAGTTGGTTCGAAATTTGCAATTCCCGTGCCAGTCGATCATTGCGGTGGAAGGCGATTGCAGGACGGCGAACTTGTCAGTAGAGTCGGGGTATAAAGAGTGGGTCCCAGTGCTGTCAGCGTTTCATGCTAAGTCCAAAATTACTTGCAGGTTTTAAAGCCAAGTCTCGCGCGGTAACCGTGGTTCCGCGCCCTTTGGCCGATATTCGCTCCCAGCTGATCGCGCTGATTGACGATTATTGGCGATATTTTTGTAATCCTGCTGATTATTCCTATACCGAGAAGCGTATCGATCCGGAGACCGGAAAACTGTCTGAACTTTTCGTTCCGGGGCGCTGGCGCGATCAGCACCACATGATCCAGATGCAAGAAGGCCAGGTCATTATTTCGATCGAATGGGAAGGCCGCTTAATGCCGCTGACGAAAAAGGGCGATCAGGAATTGGTGCTGGGGGTCGCGACCCGTGATCTCATCGAGCAGGTGCTGGCCGAGATTAAGCATTCGGTCAAAATTGGCCAAATGGATGCTTGGCTTGTGCAATCTGGCCTAGATGGTCTTAGTCCTCCGACATCCACTGTCTAAGTTGGCCAATGGCGGCCTTCTTGATCTGCGAGATCCGACCAACCGAAACCGACAGGATTTCGGCGATTTCTTCAAGGTTGAGTTCTTCAACGTAATAAAGCTGCAACACGAGCGCGTCGCGTTCCGCTAGTTTGGATAGATTGGCAACCAAACGCTGGCGTATCTCCATGGTAAGGAGCGCGTTTTCTGGCGTGGGGCTTTCGTCGGCAAACCAGATCGAATGGTCGTCATAAATTTCATCAAGTGATTTGTCGGCCACTCGGTTGATCTGGTCGTTCCACCCTTGCAATTCGGGCACCCCGATTCCGAGCTTAGCGGCCACGAGGGATAGATCGTCGCTATTGCCACCGTCGGCTGCGACCGCTTTGCGCGCGGTGGCAATTTGCGTCCTGCGGGTAACGGCGGTGCGCGTCAACGTTAAATTATTCCGAACATGGTCGACGAGCGCACCGCGAACGCGGATCGAGGCGTAAGAACCGAAGGTTGCTTCGCCCGTATCTTGGTAGCGTTGGGCAGCCTCAATCAAGGCCGTCATCCCGATTTGGATCATGTCGTCAATATCGAGCAGGTCACGTACCCGGCCATGAATCTGCCAAGCGATCTTACGCGCCAGCGGGATATGAGCCCGCACCAGCGTATTGATCGCTTCGGCTGTATTCACCGCAGCTGGATAGGACCTAAGCACCATTGTTTAGGCTCCCGCTGCCGCTCGGACATAGTCCACCCGGGGGCGGAAAAATCCGATTGCGCCTTCATCAACCATTGGCGGTTCTGTTGAGCGAATGCGTTCAGCAATTTGCACAATCGCCCGGGCCGATGGCGAATCTGGAAAACTAGCAACTACGGGCTCGCATTTGCCAACCGCCCGCACCAATTTATCATCATCAGGAACAGTTCCGAGATGGTTGAGCGATACCTTCAAGAATTTATCTGTTATCGCCCGGAAGCGAGAGAATATCTGTTCGCCATGCGCTGTACTGGGTGCCCGGTTGATGATGATATCAAAGCGCTCGCGGCCAGTTTCTTGATGCAGCACTTTGATCGAGGCATAGGCATCCACAAAGGCCGTGGGTTCGCCGATGACGACAACGATCACGCGGTCGCAAGCCGCGACAAAATCAATGACATTGGATTCAACGCCCGCCGCCGTGTCGACGATCAAATGATCGAAGTCACCTGATAATTCGCCAAAGCTGCGGATGATCTTTTGCCGCGTCTCGTCTGATAATCCCATGACTTCGGCTAGACCGCTGCCGCCCGCAATCATTTTCACGCCATGGGGCGACTGCACGATGGTTTCTGCCATTGTGCATGTGCCTGTCAACGTATCGGCAATCGTCCGGTTAGGGCGGCATCCGAGAACAAGATGGGCGTTGGCGAGCGCAAGGTCGGCATCGAAAATGCCAACGCGCTGGCCTGCGCGGTGAAGGGCTAGAGCGAGGTTCACGGACAGGTTGGTCTTTCCAACGCCGCCCTTCCCGCTCGTGATTGCCGTGGCTTGTGGACGTTTCATCATACGATCCGTCAGTTGAGCTGTTCGGCATCGCTGCCGACCAAGCTTGCGTGGATGACGCTTTCGAGCATTTCCGAATCAGGCTCCATGAGACCCTTCACAAGGTGAGATGTCGAGGCCAGATAGGCAATTCCTGGGCCACGAAGACTCAGAAGGCTGAAAGTAGACAGGGAGAGCGGCGCTTCATCCAGTTTTGTTAAGGCCAATGCGTCAAGATTAGGGTAGCGCGTGAGGATGCGATCAATCGCATCGGTGGATAGATTGGATGCAATCGCACCGACGCTGATCATTTGGGACATTTCGTCACGGCTACGTTCCAAAATGTCGAGCACAACACTATTTTCGTGCGGCTGGCTTGGCATATCAATGAAGAGCGAGAGGCGTTGACCCGAATTCTTGATGAGTTTGGACAAGTCGGATGGGTGCTCGACGTCGATGACCGGCACGTCCAAAATCCGGCCATAGGCGCGAAGCTGCTCGGCGGCACCGAAGCGGGAGGCATCGGCATTCACAAAGCTGAGTTTTTCGTCGGGTGCTGCCATGCGGGCGCGAGCTGCCAACTGGGCGAGCAGCGTCGTTTTGCCCGAACCACTTGGGCCGAGTGTCAGAACGACGCGGGGGCCGCCGGTTAATTGTGGCGGTGCCTTGTGAACCATGCGATCCGCCAAAAATTTGGCAAAGCGACGATCGGGATCGACCGAACCTAGCGCACCCGATTGGGCCAAAAATACCGAAATCAAAGCAGGCGAAGCGCCTGCCGTTTTAAGACCGCTCAACATCATTTCAGAGCCGAGCATGGCGCGGATTTCGCGCACGGAATTTTCAATCGCATCGAGGCGCGAGGTCTGGATTTGTTCCGACTTGCTTTTTTCGACATCAGCCTTGGCGATAACGGGCTCGGGCGGGGCAGGGCGGAATTGGAAAGGCGAAGGCTTCAACAAATCGGCCGCACGGCCGCTTTCGGCGAGCACTTGCTGGAATGTTTTAGCGCTCTGGGCGGGTGCTTTTGACGCCTCGCTGCGTTCGACGATTTCGGTTTCTTCCTCATCGTCTTCCATGTCCATGTTGAAATTCTGACGTGAACCGAGGGAATGGAACATCGAACGCTTCGGCTCGTGGCCAGCGATAATTTCGACGCCGCCGGGCACTTTGCGGGTTGAGAGGATGACAGCGTCTTCGCCGCACTCTTTCATGACTTTCGTCATGGCTTCACGGCTGTCTTCAGCGACGATTTTGGTGCGTTGCATCATGACCTAGTTCTCCTCAGGAAGCGCCGCCGATAACGGCGATCACAGTTACACGTTTGGTTTCAGGAAGTTCCTTGAACGACAAGACAAGACCATCGGGGGCCGCCTGCCGGACAAGGGCTGCAAGTTCGCGCCGCAAGATCGGCGTTGTGACGACAACGAGCGTTTTGCCATTTTTGGCGAGCGCGTTGCTTTGTTCTTCAAAAGCCTGGATCAGCTTGCGGGCGAGGCCGGGTTCGATGGCATTGCCGTTTTGGCCGTTCTGGCGGGCGTTTTGGATCATCAGCTGCTCAAGGCCAGCATCAATCGTAACGATTGGAAGCTCTTCCTTGGGCGATGAGATGCGTTGGATCAGGATCGGACCAAGCGCGATACGGGCGGCTTCAATCAAATCATCGGTCTCGCGGCCCTTCGAGCTCGAGAGCGCCTCAAGAATAC
>Ga0007795_10000353_pt1 | contig 14074 bp, 12 predicted proteins | sample CryBogmetaGMA1M_FD_60369 | JGI IMG/M metagenome (GOLD analysis project Ga0007795, IMG submission 60369) | Freshwater microbial communities from Crystal Bog, Wisconsin, USA - MA1M | ecosystem: Environmental > Aquatic > Freshwater > Lake | place: Crystal Bog, Wisconsin, USA | collected 2009-07-06
TGGAGGCGCCGACACAGGCAAACACCGAGAAGGCGAGCGCCACGCCCCAGTTTGAAAAGAGGGGATCGAGCATCGGCACATCGATGCTGTCGAGCGCGAGGTCGCGAAATCGCAGCAGGATCATGCTGCCGAGAATGATCCACAGCAGTCGCAGCTTGGGGCTGACCTGCTTGGTGATGTCTTCGCCGAAACCGATGATGACGATCGGCACCAGGCCCATGAGCAGTACGAAAGCTGTCGAGGGCGATACCGCGGGCGGCTCGCCACCGAACCAAACCAGCTGCACGAGACCGGTGACAAAGCCCGAGACCACCGCCAGGCCGCCGACCCGCGGCAGATTGCCGCTGTGAATTTTCTGCGGCAGGTTGAACTGCGAATCGCCGGTGAACCGGATATGCCAGCGACGGGTAAGAACCAGCGCCAGAGCCACCATGAAGGACACCGAGAGCGATGTGAGTGTCGCGGCGAGGATGTGCTGCAGGAGCGTGGAGGTCGGGGTCATGAGGCGGGAGCCGGGCGAAATCGTTCAGTTCGTTCGAGAAATTGTGACCTTTCGGCCACGGTGCTGATCGATTGATGAGCCAATCGTTCGTAGGTCACTTCGGCACGGTGGTCGGTTTTTTGAATCGATCTGAACCCGGCGGCGGGATCGGGCAGACGAGAGGCGCAGTGTGAAAAATCGGCGTGACAATGCGCGCAGAACGGGCGTGTGGCGATGTGACGGAAGTCGCATCGGGGATGGCGGAATGGGTCGTGCGGCCGGACTTGATATGGTGCAAATTCGGGGCGCAACGAGCCCGGGGATAGGTGGCGATTCACCGCTTTGGGCTAACATCAGATCGATGAAAACCCTGCCTTCAGCGATCAAGCCTTCGCCAATTGCGCGCGATGCGATCGTTGCTCAGAAGGCTGAGCAAGGCTTCGAAAAGCTGGCCGATCGGCTGCGGTCGCTGGGCGTGCGTTATGCCACCGTCTTTGGCTCGGTCGCAACGCTGCAGGCAAGGCCTGACAGCGATATCGATGTGGCTGTTCTGAACCGGGGGCCTTTGAGCACAGCCGATCGCGAACGGTTAATGATGGCAATCACCGAATCGACCGGTCGCAGTGTCGACCTGATCGACCTGTCGACAGCTCGCGGCCTGGTGCTCGACCGGGCCCTCGGCGGTCGAGAAATCGTCTGTGATTCAACCGCCACCCGATCGGAGCTCATCGTTCGCAAGCTTCGTGCAGCCGATGACTGCAGGGTGGCCGAGATTGCAGCGCAGGTCGCGCGCAAGAGGCTTTTTGAATGAAGGAGGCGATTGATCAAGCAGTGATCGATGCCAAGCTGCGAGAACTGTCGCGACGGCTCATCAGATTGCGCGACAAGCGCCCGAAATCAGCTCGCCAGCTCGTCGGCGATCAGGACCTGCAGGACATCCTGGCTCGCAATCTCGAGATTGCCGTCCAGTCATGCACGGATATCGCATCGCATGTCTGCGGCGCGCACCGAATCGTCCCCACAACCGCCGGCGACAGCTTTGTCCAGCTGGCCCGACTGGGCATGATCGATGAGCCTCTTTCGAAGGCAATGCAGCGCGCGGTTGGTATGCGCAATGTGCTTGCCCATGACTATGCCGATGTTGATTGGACACTCGTGGTCAAGGTCTTGCGGGATGACCTTGAAGACCTTGCGAATTTCGGCCGTGTGATGATTGCCTGGATGAATGGCCAGCAGGGCTGACGCTCGCTGTGGCGCCGGAAGCTTTTGGGGTCTGACGCGGTAACCCGACTGCAACAACCGCTTTTCGGCCGAGCCGCGCCATCGAACGGATGACGCGCGGCAGCGCGCGAGCCGCGCCCTAGCATGGCTCAATGTTCCGTCGCGCTCCCTTTACCGATGCCGATCCGCGTCCGATCGCCTGCCTGAGTGCGAACACCACCTGGTATGTCGTGAACTTCCGTTCGCGCCTGATCGAGTCGCTGATCGACCAGGGATGGCGCGTGGTGGTGCTCTCGCCGCCCGACCGGCATGTTGAAAGGCTGGCCGCGCTCGGTGCGGAGCATGTGCCGCTCACGCTCGACAATGCCGGCACCAATCCCTTGCGCGAACTCGGCACACTCTGGCGAATCCGCGACGCGATGGCGCGCATCAGGCCAGCGGTGGTGCTTACTTTCACACCCAAGATCAACATCTATCTGTCGCTGGTGGCCCGCACGCTCGGGGTGCCGGTGATTGCCAATATCTCGGGGCTTGGCCGTGCATTTGTTTCGGGCGGCTGGATCGAGAAAATCTCACGCGCTTTGTATGGCGTGGCGCTGCGCTGGCCCTCCACCGTCTTCTTTCAGAACGAAGACGATCGGGCGATCTTCATCGAGGCCGGGCTGGTCGATGCGGCTCGCACGCATCGGCTGCCGGGCTCGGGGGTGGACGTCGATCGCTTCAGCCCGCGACCCAAGCCGCACGCCGGGCCTTTTCAGTTTTTGCTGGTCGCACGCCTGTTATGGGACAAGGGCGTGGGCGAGTTTGTCGAGGCAGCGCGCATCGTGAAGGCCAGGCATCCGGATGTGGAGTTTGCGCTTGCAGGCTTTCTGGATGTCGACAATCCGTCGGCCGTGCCGCGCTCGGCGGTCGAGCAATGGGAACGCGAGGGCGTCATCCGGTTTCTGGGCAGCTTCGACGACATGGTGCCGGTGTATGCGCAGGCCGATTGCGTGGTGCTGCCGTCGTATTACCGCGAAGGCGTGCCAAGGTCGCTGCTCGAGGCAGCCAGCATGGGCAAGCCTGTGATCACGACCGATTCGGTGGGATGTCGGGATACGGTGGAGGATGGGGTGACCGGGTGGCTGGTGAGGCCGCGGGATGCCAATGCATTAGCGGTGCAGATGCTTTCAATGCTCGAATTGCCCGCTCGGCAACAGGAAACAATCGGAAAGGCTGCCGGAAAGCGTGCTCGTGAAATGTTCGACGAACGGATCGTTGTGAGTGCCTACAAAGAGGTCATCTCACTGGCCGCGAGGATTGGCAAAGGGGCCGCATTGACCTGAGCGGTCGACAAGACAAGCTGCATCCCGCAGAAAACCGGCACGAACGACTCAGAGGGTCAGTGATGCTGTGTCTGTAGCCAGGCCTGAAACATCAAGACGTTCCACAAGCAGTTCTGCCAGTCGCGCTTGCCCGACAAATGCTCATTCCAGCGCTCACGGACCAGCGCGGACCGCAGGTAACCTTGCTGACTCAACAGCGACGGGTCCAGCAGGGACTCCGCCCAATCCCTTAGCCCTTCTCGCAACCAACGGTCCAAGGGCACAGCGAAACCCTGCTTGGGACGCTCGATCAGCTCCCTCGGTACGTGACGATAGAGCAGTGATCGCAGCACCCGCTTGGAGATACCACCTGAAATCTTCATCGTGAGCGGCATTGACCATGCCAGTTCGATAACACGATGGTCGAGCAGAGGCACGCGAGTCTCGAGGCTTGTCGCCATTGCCGCACGATCAACCTTTACCAGAACATCGTCAGGCAGATAGGTGGCGGTATCGAGCGCCATCATGAGGTGGCCGACGCTGAGCACCTTGAACGCATCACCGGGCGTGTTGACCGGCGTTGGCGGCTCCCAGCCGTCGATCACGAGCGCAGATGGATCTTCCCATTTGGAAACGATGTCGCTGTACAAGGCTTCAGGGCCGGAAGCAGCGAGTACACGGGCAACTCGTGCCATTTTCTCGCCTGCATGGTTGATGCGCAGTCGCTGTGGCAGCATCGATCCGAGCGAGGTGTTGATACCGTCATACACAGACGCAGGAATCATCTTCATGGCCGCACCCATTGCGCCGCGCAATGAACGCGGCGCCATGACGACTCGATCACCGACTGTCGCGCCGAACAGATGTCGGCTGTAACCGCCAAACAGTTCATCGCCACCATCGCCTGACAGGGCGACCGTGACATGCCGGCGCGCAGCCGCACACACCAGCGAGGTCGGTATCTGCGACGCATCGGCAAAGGGCTCGTCATAAATGGCCGGCAAACCCGGGATTGCTGCAAGTACGTCGGCTTGCGTCAGATAGTGCTCGTGATGCTCCGTGCCGAGATGCCTGGCGACAGCGCGAGCATGTGGTGCCTCGTCGTGACGCGCGTCGTCGAACCCGATGGTAAAAGTCTTGACTGGCCGCGACGACACCTGCTGCATCAAGGCGACGATCGCCGAGGAGTCAATGCCTCCCGACAGGAATGCGCCCAACGGCACATCCGCAACGTTCTGCAGGCGAACTGACTCAAGCAGCGCTGATTCAAGCCGATCGACTGCCTCGCGCTCATCACCAGTGAACGGCCTTTCACGCCCGGTGCGAATCGTCTCCTGCAATGACCAATACGCATGAGGCACCGCATCGCGAGCGGCCCGACTGCCATCGGCGAACGACATCGACAGGACGGTCCCTGGCGGCAACTTTCGCACCCCCTGCCAGATCGAGTAAGGCGCAGGTACGTAGCCGTGCCGCATCAACAACGCGAGCGAACCGCGATCGACTTCGCCGACAAAAGCCGGATGCTGCTGCAGCGCCTTGAGCTCTGATCCGAACAGGAAAGTGTCGCCCGACCAAGCGTAGTAGAGCGGTTTCTCACCGACCCTGTCGCGAACGAGATGAAGGATGCGCTCGCGCCGATCAAACAGCGCAATCGCGAACATGCCCACCGTTCGTAAAACGGTTTGCTCGACGCCCCATGCCTCAAAGCCTGCCAGCAGGGTCTCTGTGTCGGAATGACCTCGCCACGCACGATCACCAAGCGCCTCGCGAAGCGCGAGGTGGTTGTAAATTTCGCCGTTAAAGACCATGGCGAACCGGCCACCGTCGGAGAGCATCGGCTGATGGCCTGCCGCCGTGAGGTCAACAATCGACAGTCGCCGATGCGCCAACGCGCAGCCACTCTCGCGTTCGACCCAGACACCCGACGAGTCGGGTCCACGGTGGGCAATCGCATCGGCCATGGCGACCGCGACGCCTTCGGCGACACTCATGTCGCCGCCGATAAAGCCCGCTAAACCGCACATCGTCGGACCTTCAGCTTTGAAACGACCCGCGCACGACAGCGGCAGGCCACGCATTCGCTGATGTCAGGCAGACCCAAGATAGGCCTCCGGGAAGATCGACCGGGCAGCGGCTTCCCAGCTGAATGCTGCGGGGAGCGACAAGTCGACCTTGCCTGAATCGCTGAGATACGCATCGACCCTGAGCGCCGCCTCTTCAACATTCATCGTCAACGGTACCCTGCACGCCCCTGCCGGAGCGATTTCGGCCAGCGCGCCACCATCGGAAAGAATCATTCGAGTACCGAATCGAGCAGCCTCGACAACCGGCAGACCGAAACCCTCATACGCCGAAAGCATCACAAGGGCGTCCGCTGCGCGATACAAGCGAGCCAAGGCCGCGTCGGTCACATTGCCAAGCACAATCACATCGTCCCTTCCGGTAATGCGCCGGTCGATGTCCACATCGAAATTTGTCGTCGAACCGGCGAGAACGAGCGATCCGGTGAAACCTGCGCGACGACGCAGCGCGTCGAACAGGTCGAGCAAGCGCGGCAGGTTCTTGTGTGGACGACGGTCTCCAACGTACAGCAGATATCGGCCATCGATCTTCGGGAGTGCGGGGCCCGTTTCTTGTCCATCCGATTCATCCAGCACCGGGCCTTCGTAGGCAACGGTGATGCGACTCGAACTACCCTGACCCAACAGATCGATCAGGTCGCGGCGAGTGGTCTGAGACACGGCAACGCAGCATCGTGCCTTGCGCATCGCCAGACGAATCATCGAGGCGAAATAGACCTTCTTCAGACCTTCGAATCGTTGCACGTAACCGGCCACCTTCAGAGGGATCAAGTCGTGCACAACAAATGTGGTCGGCACGGTCACGCCGAGCGGGGGATCAAAGTGCGGATAGAAGTAAGCATCCGGCGCAAGTCGGCGCACTGTTCGCGAAACATGCCAGTGCTGCGCCAAGGTAATCGCTGGTGTCGGCTCGAAGTGAATCCGGCACCTCGCGCGCGCAACATGCTCTTGAAGACTCTCGTAATGCGGGTTGCCGCGAAGATCGGCCTCGCGCGCGCAAAGCACTTCGACTTCAAAGTCGTTTCGCTCGCGTGTGCGCAACAAGGCATCGAGCAAGGATGCGCTGTATCGCGCCAATCCGGTATACGGATTGACCACATGCCGCGCATCGTAGAGTAATCGCATCTGATTACCTTCCCTGAGCCGAACGCGCAGAGTCTGCAGCCACGGCTGCCGACGATTCGAGGCCCAGCGATCCATCCGGAGAGAGTGGCGGACGCGAAGCGATCGGCACTGCTGGCACACCTGCGACAACGCTCCATGCTGAGGTATCGCGCGTGATGACCGCGCCCGCGCCAGCAACGCAACCTTCCGCGACAGAGACACCCTGCAGGACAATTGCGCGAGGCCCGATCCAGGCGTTTCGTCCGATTCGGACGGGAGAGTAGACAGACTCGAAGCGCGGCGAGCGGACATTGTGCGACTGTGTGGACACCAGCACATCCTCAACCAGTTCGACGCCATCGCCAATGACGATCCCGCCGCGACTCTTGAGATGCCCATGGATCAGGCAGTCGGCGCCAATCGAGACCTGATGCGGTACGTTGATCCAGGTACCGCGACGGATCCGCGACCGCGGTCCGATCGAGACACCTAGCAAGCGCCACAAGAAGGTGTTGATCCTGTCTGACAGCAGCAACTGAGTGATTGCAGGCATCACGCGTAAAGCGAGATGAACCGCGATTCTCTGCGACCGCGTGAGCCGCGGTGGACCGTCACTGTACGATCTGCCGTCGAATCGCATCTTCCCACGCTCCTGGGTTCCGGAAGTCTGTCACAAGGCAGTCGTCGCGATCGTCAACCGCCTCGGGTAAGCCACCCACCCGCGATGCCAGCACGGGTACACCAAGCAGCAATGCCTCCCTGGCCACCCTTCCGTAGGCCTCCTCCCATTGGGAGGGCACGATCATCAGGCGCGCACCGGCGTAGACGCGCCAGGGCTCTGTCTGCCATGGAACCCATCGCACATTCCCTTCACGCCGCTCCGAGGTCACAAACCTCGAGTGGATACGGAATGGCAGCTCCGGAAATCTTGCCGCGAGCGCCAGCACGAGGGGCAGTCCCTTGTAGGCGTTGTCGCCGACGAAGACAACATCATTCGACTGATGCGGCTCAGCGACCAGGCGCGCACGCATCGGAGCGACATCGACTGGCGGCAACCAGACCTGTGCGTCGACGCCAAGGGTTTCGCCCACACGGCGCGCCATGTATTGCGAGTTCGCGATGATCGTGGCGGTTCGAGCCACTGATCTCAAATCGGCCCGGAAGGCAGCCACGGCAGGCGACTCAATGAGTCCGTACATCGAGCGGGCCAGCCGCGCCGCACCGGTGCGATGGTTTCCGACAATGCCAAGATCGGTCTCAGAGCGGACGAAGTAGGTGGTTTCACCAGAAAAGCCAAGAACTGCCGCAGGGGCCCACATGCCATACGCCCAGAGCGCGTCGGCATCGAGCCGCGCAAACCAGCTGCGCAAGCGCTCGCGGTTGCGCAGGTATTCAACATGGGGAAAGCGCGCCTGCTGCGCAAAACCATCCAGCCACCTGGTTGTCCAGGCCATTGGCATCAGCGCTGGCTTTGCAGCTTGCCCGACAAACTGCGCATCGGCTGCCGAGACGACCACGATGGCATCACCCCGGGCCTGCCGATCTCTCAGAAGCGACCGTGTGCTCTGCTCAGCCCCGCCGACGTCATAGGCGAGGTATTTCGAGAAGGCGGCGAGCGTGCTCATGCTGCAGCGAACGCCGAGATCCGTTGTGCGCGTCGATACCAGGAGTGCTCGCGCAGCGTTTCGTCACGCGCACGTTGAGCACGGCTTTCCGCCTCGCCCGGATTCGCCAGAAGATTGCCGAGCGCCTCGGCGACCGACTCCGGACGCTCCGGATCGAAGCACCAGGCCTTGCGATCGTCAATGATTTCGGCAACCGATCCCACCGGCGAACCCAGAACAGGCCTGCCACTTGCCAGATACTCAAAGAGTTTGAGCGGCGACGTGCACCAATGGATCGGCGACTGGCGAGTCGTCATGTAAAAGAGGACGTCTGCGACAGCCTGATAGCGCCGAACGGAGTCAATGGACTGGCGCGGCACGAACTGGATGTTGTGCACGCCTCGCACCTCGTAATGTCTGCGCACCCTCTCGACATCCTCAGCACTTCCGCCCACCTGTACGAAGAGCACTCGCGGGTCTGCGCGACAGACTTGCTCAAAGAGCTCCGCTCCCCGGCCAACGAAAAGACTTCCTGTATGAACAACCAGCACCCGATCGCGGGGCAGACCGAGGACATCGCGAAGCGCAGCACGCTCCTCGCCACCACGGTCAGGGTATTGCTCAGGAAACACGCCATCATGGGCGCTCAGGACACGTCCACGCGGCATTCCGAAATGCTCGACGTAGTAGTCGGTCAAGGCTTCGGAAATACACACCAGGCGAAAGCGCTCGGATCGCACGAGCAAGGCTGTCAGCCGGCGCGCGGCAATGCCGACCGGATCCTTGTGCGCCTCGTAGACCGCCCGACCACCGCTCAGGACCGTCGCGGCGGCGACACCGATGTCGCGAGTGAAAACGACGCTGTCTTGCGACGCGCGACTGGCACGAACGGCCTCGGCACAAAACGCTGGATATCGGGCGAGGCGACTTGGCGCGGTGCGACGCGTCCATGCGAATGGAACCTCGGGCGCCGGTTCGGAACCCCCTGCCGAGACGAGCCGAAAATCAGCGCCGAGCTGCCGATGAAAGGCATGCGACATCGAGAGTATCTGCCCTGCTTGAGCCGCAGGAGACGGCACGGCGACCCGCGTCACATAGGTCAGACGCATACACGCTCCGCTTCCGGTTGCGACTCGCGCGCAAGGCGCGCATGAAGCTCGGCCACTCGCCTCGCATATCGCTCCCATGTGAATTCACGGACGCGCTCGCGAGCAGCAGCACCCATTGTGCGAACGCGATCGGGATGAACGCTGAACCAGCGCATCCGATCACGCAACGCCGCCACATCACCCGCCTCAATCACAAAACCATCGATGCCATCGCGCACAATCGCGCCGGTGCTCTCGGTCACAATCGCAGGCAACCCATTGGCCATGGCCTGGTAGACCGCCTTGGCGGATCCCTCCAGCCAGGACGGCAACACGAAAACATCGCAGCCCGGGAGATACGCAGACATATCAACGAATCCTGGGGTCAGCACTTGCCCATGCAGCGAGGCAGCGATCGCGGAGCGGACTTCCGGAAACACGCGACCGCAGAGATGAAGCCGGTGGTGCCCCAGCGTGGGGTCAGCCCATGCCTCGAGCAGCTCGATGACACCTTTTCGCCGACTGACATTGCCGGCGAACACGAAATCGAGTCCTCTCTCGCTCGCCGAATTCCGCGATGCCGAATCCGGCAAAGCGACGACGTCGTCAGAACCGAACTCGACCACATGGATTCGGTCGGCAGGCACGCCTGCAAGGGCGAGCTCACGGGCAACGAACTGAGACGGTGCGAGCAGCATGTCGGCGGCCTTGAACGCGGCGAGTTCAATCTCGATCATCGCCGGGGTATCAAGCAGGAAGTTGGCTCTTCCCTGCGAACGCAAACGAGCCGCATAAGTCTGGGGCGCAATCGGGACGTCAAGGACCACCTTCAAACCGCGCGCTTTCAATGCGGTGATGAGATTCGGGCATGTATCCCAGACATGGGCAACCCCAACGCCGGGACGCACTGCTTTATTAATCCGGGACTGCGCAAAAGCCTCGAAAAGTCTGATGTCGAGCGGTCTGTGATTAAAACTCGGCGCGATATAGATCCGTGCAGCATTCAAGGCTCTGGGTATGTGGCCCAGCCAGCCCATTCCAATGTAATGAACGCCGGGAGTCTGAACTTCGGCACCTCTGGACAGACAGGTCACTGTCGCGAGGCCGCTCGCATCTTGCGGCAAGACCTTTGCGGTTCGCATACCGATGTTCCCGGGACGGCCAACAAACGAGTTCACAAAGTGGGCAACGCCAGCGCCCTTGCCCTGGCGGTACTCCGGGCCGGATGTCATGCGAGGCTCCCGGGAAGCAGGGCTGCAAGCACGGCAAGCTTGGCGGCCGCCAGCAGAGTGATCGCCTTGCCCGGCATGAGGCCAGGAAGACACAGGATCGGCACCAGGAATACCCGCTGCGCGAGAGACAAATCGGGGTAGAGCATCAAGCCGGCGGCCGCGACCACCAGCGACAGCACCAGCAGCCGATGGCGGTCGTCTGCAACTGAACGAGTGATTTTCAGATCGGTCATCGCCCTCGCAGGCGGTGCAATCATGCCGGCCCACCAGACGAACGCGGTTGGTGCGACGACGCCGAGTAACAATTGCACGGCAAGGCTTGGCGTCAATTCGGATGCCGTGCCGATGCCGCGTGACACAGTTTCCGACTCAGAGACGTTCAAGAAGAAGTCAAGCGCTGCCGCGGCCGGCAGCAAGGGCGATCCTGTCAGGAGACGAAACATCATTGCCCCGACAGCCAGAGCGAGAACAGTCTTCAACAGTGCGGATCGATTTTCAAAAAAAATGGCGATCCACCAGAGCGCAGACAGGATCAGGACAATACGTCCGTGCAGTCCAAATCCCACGGCCCAGAGCGCCCAGCGCCATCCACTCTTGCGCTGGATCGCACCGAACAGAAAGACAAGTGCCGCGAGGCTGCTGCGACTTGAGTTCAAAGTGATATCGAGAAACAGGCGATCACAGACCGCAAACACCAGCGCAATTGGCACCCCCACCCAATGAATAAGGTTTCGTCTTGCGAGTGTTATGAGGAAACCGCAGATCAGGCTAACCATCATGGCCGACAGTACAAACCCGAACGCATCGGGAGAAAGCCCGGCCGGCAGCGCATTCAGCAGCAATGTGAAACCACGATCCCGCGCATCCGGATCAACCAGCAGGGCCGCGGAAGTTCGATACCAGCGGTAATACTCCGCGCGGTCCTGAGCCACTTGATCGCTCACTGCCAGGTAGAGCCCGACGAAAGCAATCGAGATCTGGGGAACCGCGAGCGCTCGCGCGCCAGGGGACCAGCGAGGCGTGAGTCCGGTAAAGAGGGCCCCGGCGAACAGGACCGAGATCGCAATCGCGATCATCCTTTTTCTCCGAGCGTGCGCAAGATTTTTGCGGGCGCGCCCGCACAAAGGGTATCGCGGGCGACGTTTCGAAGAACCACCGAATTGGCGCCGACCACAGAGCCCTCGCCGATGCTTACCCCGGCACCAACAACGACTCCCGCACCAAGCCAGACATGGTCCCCAATCGTAATTGGAGCAGCATCGTGGATTCCGTCGGAGACTGGGATCCTCAACCTTGCTGTATGCAACTGCGTAGCCGCTGACAAGTGAACATTACGACCAATCTCGATCGGCGCTCGCAAATTGAAAAGCACTCCTGGATTGATCGTGCTGCCTGCACCAATCGTCAGATTGCGAGCGTCCCCGACCAGCTGAAACGCACCGAAGGCTCGCACCCCCTTCCCCAGGTGAGCGCCCTGCAGCCGCAGCCTGAGCAGCCGACCACGATTCGCCAATCGGACCACGGCACGGTCCAGCTTGCCGTAAAGAACTGGCACCCAGTCACGCATTGCGGATATGTCCATCAAGCTGGCTGTGCCACCAGATCGAGAGCGCCGTCGTGACCGCAGCCATCGTCGCGGCCACACCAACGAGTCCCAACCAGTGAGCGGCCGGCCAGAGCAGCGCCAGCGATGCAATTGACGCAGCAAGATTTGCCTTGAGCGACAAAGAAGGACTCGTCGAATTGGAGAATGGACGAGCCCACCACAGACGACCAGAGGCAAACGCCGTGATCATCATCAGGGCGAAAGCGACCCATGCCGAAGGCAGCACGGCGATATTCGCCCAGTGCACATAGGCAATCAAAACAGGGACCAGGACCACGGCGAGCGCAAGGTAGGCCTTGGCCAGCCGGCGATCAATTCCGCGGATTGCATCGGATACCGCCGCAGGCTGCCGTAAGGAAATCGCCTGAACAAAGCGCGGGTAAGAAATCGCCGTAAATGGCGTGCTGAGAAACGCCAAAGGCGACAGAAACTGGCGGAATACACCATAAAGACCGACGGTTGCCGGACCGGCGGCCAGGCCCAGAACAAGCGTGTCGATCTGCTGATTTCCGGCCTTCAGCGTCGAGGACACGAAAGTGTTGGCGCTGAAACCGAGAAACTCCCTGAGTTGACTGAAGCTGGCGAAAGACGCTGACCGCATGCGAAACAATCGTACGAGCAGGACGACGCAACACACAGCGGACGTGGCAGCACACGGCAACAGAACCGCCAGCACCGCTTGTCGCAGCGTCACCGCTTGCGAGGACGCGAACATCGCCAGCATCGCCAATTTGCCGGCCTGATCAAACATCGTTGCCAAACCCACCGCGAGGAAGCGCCCTTCGGACTGCCACATGCCGATTGCGGTACCGCGAATGACCATGCAGGCCATCACGAGTCCATAGAGACGCACCTCGCCTCGTGCTTCGGGCATGCTGAGCGCGTGCTCGGAAAGCGGCTCGGCAAACCACCACATCAGCGCGAACAGCACGCCGCCAACCGCTACGTCCAGCGCCACACCGGCTGTCAATGCCAGTCTGGCGCGACCCGGTTCGCCGTGCGTCTCGGCCTGCTTGCAAAAAGCCACCACCGCTTCATTGGTGCGAAAGCTCACGAGATTGGTCAGCACCCCCGAAATCGCCGTCAGCAGCACCATCGCGCCAAAGATGATCAGCCCGGCCGACCGGGTCAACAGGACCATGAACAGGAAGCCGCACGCAAGCGAGACCGCCTGAGCGGCATAACCGACGAGCGCGTCCTTGCGAAACTGCCGGTCGATCATCAAGGTCTCGTGCTGGGCGTCCTGCCGATGGCCGCGGCGAATCGCGCGAGCTTCGGGGCTTCGGCGGGATCAGCGGCCTGGCGACGCACCGCATCGATCAAAAACAGGGCGCCGAGCATCAGCAGTCCGGTGGTGAGCGCAGTCACTGTTGCGATCAGACCGCGTCGCGGAAAAGCACGCCGCTGTGGGGCCACTGCTTCATCCACCACTTGGACCAGTGACCCCTCGCGTGCTTCGTCGAGCCGGGCCATCTCGTACTGTTTTGCCAGAAGTTCGTAAAGCGTCTCGTGATACTTGAAAGTCCGGTAACGACCAATGTATTCGCCACCCTCTCCGACTTCGGCACCGTCGCCTCGCACGGCCTGCGATAGCTGACTCTTGAGCGCTTCGAGCTCCTGCTTGGCCTGCCTCAGGTCAGGACTGCTCTCGGAGAGAAAACCTCTCATCGAGGCGATGCGAAGCTCGGTAACCGTTATCGCAGCGCGCATTCGCGCCACAGCCTCAACCGCAGCTCGCGGGTCCGCCTTCAGCACCGTCAAGCTCACGCTACTGTCGCGCAGCAGCTTCTCCGACCGAACGAGCTTGTCGCGGGCATCGGCCAGTCGAGTCTCGAAGAATGAGCGGCGTTGCGACGATTCCTCGATGGCCAGATTACGCAGCATGTTCCGAAGTTCAGCGACATAGCCGTTAGCCAGGGCGGCGGCCCGCGCTGGTTCGGGATCGTCAACATCAATGACAATCAAACCGTCCTTGCCAGCAGTTACTGTCGAATTCCGTGCAAGTTCAAGGCGAGCGTCCTCAGGCAAGGTCGCCTCGTAAACAGCTTTGAGTCCGAACTTTTCAATCAGCCGATCCGCGACGCTGCGGCTGCGAATCATGGCCACATATTGGTCAGCAGGATTTTTCATTCCTGCGGTACCGCCGGCAAGTCCTGCGAGCGCTCCCAGCTGCGAGGCGACGATCGCGCTGGGAATCAGTTTTGCACTGACGCCGGTCTACACCGCCACCGCGAGGATTCTCCCTCCTCAACAGCAAAGCGGAATGAGCGCGATCGTCGCCTCGCAGCTGGGAGCGCTCGCAGGACTTGCCGGCGGTACCGCAGGAATGAAAAATCCTGCTGACCAATAT
>Ga0007795_10000354_pt1 | contig 14067 bp, 12 predicted proteins | sample CryBogmetaGMA1M_FD_60369 | JGI IMG/M metagenome (GOLD analysis project Ga0007795, IMG submission 60369) | Freshwater microbial communities from Crystal Bog, Wisconsin, USA - MA1M | ecosystem: Environmental > Aquatic > Freshwater > Lake | place: Crystal Bog, Wisconsin, USA | collected 2009-07-06
CGCCTCCTCCGCCGCCTCCGCCGGCTTTTGAGGCCAAGCAATTCATCGTCTACTTCCCCTTCGATCAGGCCATCCTGACCGCGGAAGCTCAGACAGTGGTTTCGGAAGCTGCCAACTATGCAAACGCCGGCCACGCAACTCGCGTGATCGTCGTCGGCCACACCGACTCCTCCGGTTCGCCCGCCTACAACGTCCGTCTGTCGGAACGTCGTGCCAAGGCCGTGGCTGACTCGCTGGTCGGTCTGGGCGTCGGTGCCGGGACCCTGCAGGTGGATTGGAAGGGTGAAACCATGCTCGCCGTTGCCACTGGCGATGGCGTGAAGGAACCTCTGAACCGCCGTTCGACGATCGACATCAACTTCTAATCGATCGTCAGGTTCAGCCTGAAACAGCGAAGGCCCGGTCGAAAGACCGGGCCTTTTGCTTTGGGCCTTTGGCTAACCTGTCACCAGAATCCAGATTCCGATCGCCGCGAAGGCGGCTGCGGCGGCCCAGCGGATGTATGTCAGGGGTAGCTTGTCGGCCACGGCCTGGCTGAGGAAGACCGCTGGAACATTGGCCAGCATCATGCCCAGGGTGGTGCCTGTCGCCACCAGGAAGACGTCGTGGAAGCGGGCTGCGAGGGCGACGGTGGCTACCTGCGTCTTGTCCCCCATTTCAACAAAGAAGAAGGCCACTGCGGTGGTTGCGAAAATAGACGCGCCGGGCTTTTCTTTTGGGGCGTCGCTATCTTCGAAAGTGTCCGGGATCAGGGCCCAAGCCCCAAAGGCCAGGAAGGCCAAACCCAGAACCCAGTGGGCCCAGGGCCCCTCCAGCAGGTGGCCAGCCATGACGCCGACTGTGGCCGCCAGGAGGTGGTTGGCGATGGTCGCTACAAAAATCCCTGCAATGATCGGGGTGGGCTTTCGAAAGCGCGCAGCAAGCAACATGGCCAGGAGCTGAGTCTTGTCGCCAATCTCAGCGACTGCCACCAGGCCCGTAGAAACGAGTATAGGCTGAATATTCATCACAAGCTCAAGGCGGGATCGGAATAGGACCAATGGCTCCCCGCGCCGCCGATCCCGCCAGAGAACAACGCGCGAAAGCCAAAGGTCTTGCCAGGCCCGACGGGCTGGATGCGCCATGGCCAGGACCCCGTCCAGACCAAGTGTGTTGACGCACCCTCCGCTGATACGCGCGGACGGCTACTCCCCAGTGACGGGCTGGGGATACGGGAAATCGGAGTGGGCCACAAGGCATCTGGAAGGAGTCTACAACCAAAAATCTGAGGCGACGTTTTGCCGCACGGCCTGATCACAGTCGCGTGATCAAAAAAGACCTCAGAGTCTGAAAGCTTAGCTTGATCAAGCCTCAGGCTTGGGCGTTAACTTTTCATTAGTAAAAAACAAAGGTGGAGAACTCCTCCAGGCCGTTGACGAGTCATTAGGCTTCGTGGCCCCATGATGTTGCGTATCGGGGCGGGGCGCCCACTAGATATAGCAATTATCCGGTTGGGGAGGGGCCTCGCCGGAAATGTCTGATAGTTATGGGTTTTGGGTCATGAGCGGTAGTGAAGCAGCAGTGCGGGCGATTTCGGAGACGGCGAAGGCCGGGTCGGAGCGTGCCGATCGGCCGCAATTGCAGTTGGTTCGCAAGGTCGAAGTCGACCGGTCGCGGGACGCCCTGCTGACAGATTTCGGCAAAACCACCCTGGAAGACCGCTATTTGCTGGCCGGCGAAAGCTATCAGGACATGTTTGCGCGGGTCGCCACGGCCTATGCCGACGACGCTGACCACGCCCAGCGGATCTATGATTACATTTCCCAGCTCTGGTTCATGCCATCCACGCCAGTCCTGTCCAATGGCGGGGCCAACCGTGGCCTGCCCATTTCCTGCTTCCTGAATGCCGTGGGCGATTCCCTGGAAGGAATTCAGGGTGTCTGGAACGAGAATGTCTCCTTGGCGTCCAATGGCGGCGGCATTGGCACCTATTGGGGCGGCGTCCGGTCTATTGGCGAGAAGGTCAAGGGCGCGGGTCAGACCAGCGGCATCATCCCCTTTATCCGGGTTATGGACAGCCTGACCCTCGCCATCAGCCAGGGCTCCCTGCGTCGTGGGTCGGCGGCGGTCTATCTGGACATCCATCACCCGGAAATCGAAGAATTCCTAGAGATTCGTAAGCCGTCTGGGGACTTCAATCGCAAGTCCCTGAACCTGCACCACGGCATTTCGATATCTGATGAATTCATGGAGGCGGTCCGCGAGGGCGCCATGTTCGGCCTTCGCTCGCCCAAGAATAACGAAGTCCTGCGCGAGGTCGACGCCCGCTCCCTTTGGCAGAAGATTCTGGAAATCCGCCTGCAGACTGGCGAGCCCTATCTGATCTTCTCCGACACCGTGAACCGCGCCATGCCGCAGCATCAGCGTGATCTGGGCCTGTCCGTGCGCCAGTCAAACCTGTGCTCGGAAATCATGCTCCACACCGGTAAGGACCATCTGGGCCATGATCGGACGGCTGTTTGCTGCCTGTCGTCGGTCAATGCAGAGACCTTTATGGAGTGGCGCGACCACCCCACCTTTATCGAAGACGTCATGCGCTTCTTGGACAATGTCCTTCAGGACTTCATTGGCCGTGCGCCGCCGGAAATGGCCAATGCCGTCTATGCAGCCACCCGTGAGCGGTCGGTGGGCTTGGGCCTGATGGGCTTTCACTCCTTCCTGCAAATGCAGAACGTGCCGTTTGAGAGCGCCCTCGCCAAGTCCTGGAATATGCGACTGTTCAAGCACCTGCGTCGCCAAACCGACGCAGCGTCCCGCACCCTGGCGGCAGAACGTGGTCCCTGCCCAGACGCCGCCGAGCGGGGCGTCATGGAGCGGTTCAGCCATAAGCTGGCCATTGCGCCGACGGCTTCAATTTCAATTATCTGTGGCGGAACCAGCGCCGGGATTGAGCCTATCCCAGCCAATATCTACACCCATAAAACCCTGTCGGGCACATTTGCGGTCCGCAATGTTTTCCTTGAGCGACTTCTCGAGGAAAAAGGCAAAAACACCCCTCCGGTCTGGGATTCCATCCTTGAGAACGAAGGCTCCGTCCAGCATTTGGACTTCCTGACCCAAGACGAAAAGGATGTCTTCAAGACCGCCTTTGAACTGGATCAGCGCTGGGTCATCGAACTTGCCGCAGATCGTACCCCGGATATCTGCCAGTCCCAGTCGGTGAACATCTTCCTGCCGGGTGATGTGGATAAGTGGGACCTACACATGTTGCATTGGCAGGCCTGGGAGCGGGGATGCAAGTCGCTCTATTACCTGCGTTCGAAATCGGTGCAGCGGGCCTCCCATGCGGGCGGTGAAGCCATTGTCCATGTGGAAGCCGCGCCGTCTCAACACACGGACTATGATGAGTGCCTCGCCTGCCAATAGGCTGATATAGCGCCGAATTCGGGTGGTCTCGTCCGAATTCGGGTCTTTTTAACCATGCCCGCTCAAATTCGCATTGCGCCAACCGTTTGAATTGGAACAGTGTCTTGCGACCGCACGTTAAAGCGACGTGCCTGAGGAGTGGTGAAATGAGGCGGTTGGCTTTCATAGCCATCGTGATCTGTGCGAGCGGGGTCTCCACGGGGACGGCCCTGGCCGGGCCCCCGTCTCAGAGCCATGCCCTGTCGCCAGATCTTCGATATGCCGTCGTGACGGCCCCGAAGGCCAATCGTGAGTCCGCGTCACAGGATGACGTAATTGGCCATCTCATAGACCTTGCAAATCTCCCGTCGCCGCAGATCACCTGGCGCGAAGATTACCGCCTCCGGACCGTCGCAGTCGGCGGCGAAACCGTGGATACCCTGCGCATCACCTTTGGTCAGCCCAGATATCAAGCTGGTGCCAACGAGCTGGTCAGGCTCAATCCCGCGAGCTCCAGTTATGAGGTTTTGCTCACCCGAGACTGGCCTGCCGCTTTGAGCCTTCGGGGTGGCCGCTATGCTGTCGACCTGACCCCTCATGCTGGATTTGGTGTTTCCAATCGCGGAAACACCGCCGAGGCTGGGGCGACTCTGACCTTCGGCCAGAAATCAGAGTCGCTCGCTAACGCTCTGGAGCACCTAGGGGTCCACGATGGCTCAGCCCTAGATGCCGCCGGTCGCTGGTATGTGTTCGCTGCCGCCAGCGGTCGGGCCATGGGCCTAAACATGCAGAAGGACGAGGCCTTGGGATGGGGCCGATCCTGGTCCACCGACAATGCCAGCGCTTTGGTTGGCGACGCCCAGTTGGGCTTAGGCTGGCGTAAGGGCGATATGCAGACCTCCCTTGGCCTGATCCATCGGGAAGTGAAGGGCGATCACGCCCTCTGGGGACAGGAATTCAAAACCGATTCCATGGTCGCCCTGTCATTTTCGATAAAGCCAAAGCGATAGGCGGCCAAAGGCTTCGTCGACGTTTCGATTTCCCCGGCGCGCCAATCGGGTTTCGTGGAGCTCTCGCTTACGATCTCGGACAATCAATTCACAACATCTTGGGGGGTGGCGTTAACTCATCGCTAGATGTTGGAGGCTAAGGATGTCTAAAGTACCTTCCTTCGATTGTTCCTCACCGATTCAGACCCGCTGGATTTTACGCCCGTGACCACTCTTCCTGGCCTGCTCACACCGTCCTTCGCCTATAAGCCCTTCCGCTATCCGTGGGCCTATGAGTACTGGAAGAAGCAGCAACAAGTTCACTGGATGCCTGAAGAGGTCCCGCTTGGCGAAGACCTGAAAGATTGGGCGACAAAGCTCAATGACAAGGAGCGCAATCTCCTTACCCAGATCTTCCGTTTTTTCACCCAGTCCGATGTCGAGGTGAATGACAACTATATGGAGCGGTATTCACGGGTCTTCAAACCGACCGAAGTGAAGATGATGCTGGCGTCGTTCTCCAATATGGAGACCATCCATATCGCCGCCTATGCCTTGCTTCTCGAAACCATCGGCATGCCCGATTCGGAATTCACCGCCTTCCTGGAATTCCAGGAAATGCGCGACAAGCACGACTATATGCAGAAGTTCGGCGTCGACAGCCATGCGGACATTGCCCGCACCCTGGCCATGTTCGGTGGCTTTACCGAAGGCCTGCAGCTGTTTGCCAGCTTCGCCATGCTGATGAACTTCCCCCGCCACAACAAAATGAAGGGCATGGGTCAGATCGTCTCCTGGTCTGTCCGGGACGAGAGCCTACACTGCGAAGGCATTGTGAAACTCTACCATGCCTTCAACAAGGAAACCGGGGCGGTCACCAAGTCGGTCGCCGACGACATTATCGATTGCTGCAAGACCGTGGTGGGCCTCGAAGACAAGTTCATCGACCTGGCCTTCTCGGCGGGTGAAATCCAGGGCATGACCCCCGATGACATCAAGGCCTATATCCGCTTCATCGCTGACTGGCGCCTGAGGCAACTTGGTCTGCCCGAGGTCTATCAGGCCAAGGAAAACCCGCTCCCTTGGCTGCAATCCATGCTGTCAGGGGTGGAGCACGCCAACTTCTTCGAAGCCCGGTCCACCGAGTATTCCAAGGCCGCCACCAAGGGCCAATGGCATGGCTCTGATGGGGTCTGGACAGAGTTCGACAAGCTGTTGTCCAAGCGCACCCAGCCTGACGCACTGCTAGCGGAATAGAGGGGTTTATCCTCCTTCCGCTGGAACCTCGATCTGGCCTTCCCATCTGGCGACCACGGCGCTTGCCACGGAATTGCCCACCACATTGGTCGCCGAGCGGCCCATGTCCAGCAACTGGTCTGCGGCCAGGATGATGCCGATGCCAGCCTCGGGAAGCTTGAAATAGGCCAGGGTGGCGGCGATGACGACGATGGAGGCCTTGGGCACACCGGCCATGCCCTTGGACGTGATCATCAACAGGCCCAGCATGGTGACCTGTTGGGCCAGGGTCAGATGAATTCCATAGATCTGGGCGATGAACAGGGTGGCGAAGGTGCAATACATCATCGACCCGTCCAGATTGAACGAATAGCCCAGGGGCAGGACGAAGCTGGCAACCTTCTTGGAAACGCCAAATTTCTGGAGGGCTTCCAGGGTCCCTGGATAGGCCGCCTCTGACGACGCCGTCGAAAAGGCCAGAACGATAGGCTGACGGATCAGGCCAAGAAGCTTAAGCGCCCGAGGTCCGATGACGACAATGAGCGCCCCCGCGAGCAGGACCCAAAGCAGGCCCAGGGACAGATAGAACCCGCCGATGAACTTTGCATATGCCCCCAGAATGCTGGGGCCTTTGGTGGCAATCACCGAAGCCAGGGACGCGAAAATCGCTAGGGGCGACGCCAGCATCACATAGCCCGTCACCTTGAGCATGACGGTGGACACCTGTTCAACCAGGTTCAGTATGGCCGGGGCGCGATCTTCTGTCGCCGCGATGGCGGTGCCGATAAAGATCGAAAAAATCACAATGGGCAGGATTTCATTGTTCGCCATCGACTTGATGATGGATTCTGGCACCAGGTGCGTGGTGATGAAGTCTTTGAAGGTCAGTTGAGCACCGCCCGCCAAAGCGCCGGCGGTCGCCGTCGGATCAGGGGTGATCCCGGCCCCGGGTTGCAGCCACTGAACCATGATCAGACCAATCGTCAGCGAAATGATCGAAGCCGAGATGAACCAGAACATGGTCTTGACCCCGACGCGGCCAACCGCGGCGGCATCTTCCATATGCGCAATACCTGCCACCAGGGTGGCAAAGACCAGCGGGGCAATGATCATCTTGATCATTCTCAGGAAGACGGTGGTGATGATGCCTAAGCTATCGGCCCAGGCCTTGGCTTGATCGGCCGGCAAATAGGCGTGCATGGCAAGGCCAGCTATGACGCCCAGCACCATGGCGGCGATGATAAAGGAAGTGAAACGACGATTCATTTAGGCCCCCAAGCCGAGATCAGCACGCATTTGTCGCCGGGATCAGTCGGCGCGTCCATAGCCTGCTGTCCAACCCTCCGATGGAAGGATAGGGTTTTCCTCCCTCAAGGAGATTTCCATGGAAAATAACCGCTTGGACCGCCGTCAACTGATCGGTGCCGCTGCCCTTGTCTCTGCCGTCGCCGCCTCAGCCCATGCTGCCGATGTGCCTGCGCCAGCCGCCCTCCCATTCTCGCCCCAGCCAAAGCCCTTGCCCTTTGATCCAAAGACCATTCCAGGCATTTCGGAAAAGCTGCTGACCAGCCATCACGACAATAACTATGTGGGTGCCGTGAAGCGTCTCGGGGCCATTGAAGCCCAGATTTCGGGGCTCGACATGGCCACAGCCCCTGGCTTCCTGCTCAATGGCCTGAAGCGCGAGGAGCTGATTGCCTGGAATTCTATGATCCTGCACGAGCTCTATTTCGGTGGACTTGGTGCCGCCAACCGCCCAGGTGCCGCCCTCAGCCGGGCCATTGAGCGGGACTTCGGGAGTGAGGCGAAATGGCGGGCCGAATTTTCCGCCATGGGCAAGGCGCTTGGGGGCGGCTCAGGCTGGGTTCTCTTAACCTACAGCCATCGCGACAACCGGTTGATGAACCAATGGGCGATGGATCACACCATGACCCTGGCGGGCGCGACGCCGATCCTGGCCATGGACATGTATGAGCACGCCTACGCTATGGATTATGGGGCTAAGGCCGCCGCCTATGTGGACGCGATCATGGCAAGCTTTAACTGGACCCAGGCGGACGCGATTTACGCAAAGGCCGCCTCCTAAATCGAGAAGATCGGGACGCAGTTGAGGCTGCGTCTCGAAATCTGCGGAAAAGTGCGCTACAATCCGCCATGACAGAAGAAATTGAAAACCACGCGCTCCGGATATGGAGCCAACTGAACGATGAATACCGCGCCTCGGTCGAGGCCCTCCGATCCGCCCTGAAGACCTTTCTGGCCGGCGGTCCTGCGCCTGATCCGGCCCTTCGCACCGGTGGTGCTTTTACCTATCCCGAGCTTCGCCTGCACTGGGCGCCGGGGCAGGTTCATCCTAGACTTTCCCGCGCTTTTGCCAGGCTGGCTTCGCCTGGCAGCTATGCCGTTACCGTTACACGTCCAGATCATTTCAAGGATTATCTGATCGAGCAGATCAGCCTGATCCTCTCGGATTTTGATGTGCAGATCGAGGTCGCGCGCTCGAGCCAGGAAATCCCATTTCCCTATGTGCTGGACGGCGCCGTTGATCTGGCCATGGCCGATGTCGGGTCCTCTGAAATCGCCCGTTACTTCCCGACGACAGAACTCGCCTTCATCGGCGACGAGGTGGCAGATGGTTTCAATGCACCCACCCTGGAGCAGGCAAGGCCCCTGGCCCTGTTCGATGGGCTGCGCACAGACTTCTCCCTGGCCCGCCTGACCCATTACACGGGCGCGCCAGCTGAGCACGTTCAGCAGTTCATCCTCTTCACCAACTATCACCGCTATGTGGATGAGTTCGTCCATTGGGCCTGTGAGCAGCTCAAGGCCCCGGACAGTCCATATACGGCCCTTTCGGCCGCGGGTCGGGTGGTGGTGACTAAGGATACCCCTAATCCAGAACAGGCTATTGCCGAGGGGACCTGGCGCAAGCATCAGATGCCCGCCTATCACCTGATGGCTGAGGGGCGTCGGGGGGTGACCCTGGTCAATATCGGGGTCGGCCCGTCTAACGCAAAGACCATTACCGACCACCTCGCCGTCCTGCGGCCACAGGCCTGGCTGATGATTGGGCATTGCGGCGGGTTGCGCGGGTCTCAGACCATTGGCGACTATGTCCTCGCCCATGCCTATTTGCGCGATGATCACGTCTTGGACGGTGTCCTGCCCCCAGAGATTCCTATTCCCCCCATCGCCGAGATTCAGGTCGCCATGGGAAGGGCTGCGGAACTCATCACCGGCGAGTCTGGCGACCTTCTCAAGCGGCGCCTGCGCACCGGCACGGTGGTCACAACCGACGACCGGAACTGGGAGCTGCGCTATTCCTCCAGCGCCCTGCGGTTTAACCAATCCCGGGCCGTGGCCATCGATATGGAAAGCGCCACCATCGCCGCCCAGGGCTATCGATTCCGCGTGCCCTACGGCACCCTGCTGTGCGTTTCCGACAAGCCCCTCCACGGCGAGATCAAACTGCCGGGTCAGGCCAATGCCTTTTATGAACGGGCCATCGGCCAGCACCTGCAGATCGGTCTGGCCACCATGGACCTTCTGCGAAAGGAGGGGAACAAGCTGCACTCCCGCAAGCTCCGCAGCTTTGATGAGCCCCCCTTCCGCTAGGTCGATCTGATGACACCGCATATTGAAACCATCGAAAACTTCCGCGACTTCGGCGGCTATGACACCGCCTGTGGTCGGGGGCTGAAGCGTGGGATCCTGTTCCGGTCTGCCAATCATGCCTATGCCTCGGACGAAGATATCGAGGTGTTGGGTCAGCTTGGGGTCAAGGCTATCGTCGACCTTCGCCGCCCCATGGAGCGTCAAAGGGAGCCTTCCCGTCGCTGGACCGATTTCGACGCCCATGTGGTGGAAAATGACCACGAGCCTGAAGGCAGCGACTGGTCCCATCTTATGGCTGCCAGCCACGAGGTTGACGCCGACTGGTTCCGCGAGGACTCCCTCAGCTTCTACCGGGCGACCCCCTATGACCCCCGATATGTAGACCTGTTCTCAAGGTATTTTCAGGTCTTGGCAGACTCTGAGGGCGCAATCCTGGTGCATTGTTCCGCAGGCAAGGACCGCACCGGCATGATCTGCGCTCTGACCCATCACCTAGCTGGCGTTCATGCTGACGATATCCGTGCTGATTTCCTGGCGACCAATCACGAAGGCCGCATGCAGAAGCGGATCGATTTCCTGGGCCCCTGGATCCGCAATACCGCCGGCAAGGAGGTAAGCGAAGACGCCCTAAAGGTCGCCGTTAGCGTTCATGAGTCTTATTTGGATGCCGCCTTTGCCCAGATCGCGGCGACCTCTGGTTCCTTCGATGCCTATCTGTCTGGCGTACTTGGCGTTGATTCCCGCCGCAGGGCGCAGATCGAGGCGCGCATACTCCGCTAAACCAACCGTAGGCCCCTTGTCTTTCGACGGCTGCGAAGGGAGAAGGGGCGCAACTTTAAGAGCCGCTGTTTTCCATAGGACTGATCATGCAAAGCTTCCAGCCACCGCGCCGTATCCTGATGGGGCCTGGTCCTTCGGACGTCAGCCCCCGGGTGCTGGCCGCCCTGGCACGCCCGACCATCGGCCACCTGGACCCGCAGTTCCAGGCCCTGATGGAAGAGATCAAGGCCGCCCTGGCCCGTCTGTTCAACGCCCCTGATCATGCCTGCGTGCCCCTACCGGCCCCTGGGACGGCGGGGATGGAAGCCGCCATTATGAACCTGCTGGAACCGGGCGAACGGGCGGTGATCGCTGTGAATGGGGCGTTTGGTGGCCGTATGGCCGATATGGCCGACCGCGCTGGCGCAGAGGTCACCAAGGTCGAGTTCGACTGGGGTCTGCCGGTTGACCCGGCCGTGGTGGAGGAAGCCCTGAAGGCAGCAGGTCCGGTCAAGGTCCTAGCCTTTGTCCACGCTGAAACCTCCACCGGTGTCCGCTCGGATGCCGCCACACTTTGCGCCCTGGCTCGGAAATATGGGGCCCTGTCCATTGTTGACTGTGTGACCTCCCTGGGCGGTATCCCTGTGGATGTGGCAGCTTGGGATGCTGACGCAGTCTATTCCGGCACCCAGAAGTGTCTTTCGGCCCCTCCAGGCCTTTCACCCATTGCCTTATCCAAGCGCGCCCAGGCCGCCATCACCGCGCGCAAGACCAAGGTGCGGAACTGGCTCTGCGACTTCAATCTGCTGATGAGCTATTGGGGCGGTGACGGTGGCCGCACCTATCACCACACGGCTCCGATCAATGCCCTCTATGGCTTGCATGAGTGCCTTGTCGCCCTGTTCGAAGAGGGCCAGCAGGCCGTTCAGGTCCGTCATGCCCGCACCCATGAGGCCCTTGCCGCCGGGATCGAAGCCGCAGGTCTGAAATTCCTTGTGGCCCCACAGCACCGCCTTCCACAGCTCAACACCATACTGGTTCCCGAGGGCGTTGATGAGGCCGCGGTCCGAGCCTATGTCCTCGAGAAGTGGGACCTAGAACTCGGTGCGGGCCTCGGTCCACTTAAGGGGAAGGTCTGGCGCATCGGTCTTATGGGTGCCTCAGCGACCCAATGGCACGTGCGTCTTTGCCTGACGGCCCTGTGCGAGGCCCTTGAGGCCCAGGGCTTCAAGGCAGACACCAAGGCTGCCCTGGCGGCCATGACCGCCAGATTAGCCTAAGGCATCGACCTACATAGGCGGTGCCTTGCCACCTTCGCCGGTGGAGACGGAATTGCTGATCAGACCGGCTGCGGTGGACTGAGCGATCAGGAACACCTTTGCGCCCGGCTTGATCATGGACCGGTCACCAGCTGTGATCTGAACGATCGGGACCTTCTTGGGCACGACAATATGTCGCGTGCCATAGGAGTAGGCCACGTCTAGCTCCTGGCCGTTCTTGCCCTTGACCACCTTGCCCACGGTCCCGTTTGTCATCATGGAGCCCTTTTTCAGGTTCCAGTCATAGTGGCCTTCGCCCATCTTCACGCCGGGGGGGAAGACATGAACCTCAAGGGATTTACCATTGCCGTCGGCCTGGGGCATTTCGGACGTGCCGATGAAGCTGCCGGGTTGGATGGCGTCCACCGTGATGGGCTTCATGAGGGCGACGGTCCAGCCCTTGACCATGGTCACCGTAATGGGCTTGCCATCCTTGCCCTTGATGGTCAGGGCATCGGCTGACGCCGCTGTGACGGCACCACGGATGATCTGCGGTGCGGCGGGTTGGGCATGAGCCGCAGCGGCTACCAGGGTGAAGGTCAGGGCCATTACGGCAAAGCGTTGGGGCGACATGGATGATTCTCTCGTGCTTTTACCCGTCCTGGTTACACCCGAGATCGAGGTCGCGCCAGAGGCCCCACGGCGCAGTTGCTGGCGAGCGGCGACTGGGTAATAGTCCATGAACTTCCGCCAAACAGGAGACAGCGTCATGGCTGCCGACGATCTAAGCGCCCCGAATTTTTCCCGTCGCGATTTTACGGCCCTGACCGGTGCGACCACAGTGGTCGCTATGGCAGGCGAGGCCAAGGCCGCAGATGTGGTCGAGACCGACGTCCTCATCAAGACCGACGACGGCAATTGCGATGCCGCCCTCTTTCACCCGGCAGGTAAGGGCAGGTGGCCCGCCGTCCTGATCTGGCCCGACGCCTTGGGTCTGCGTCCAGCCTTCCGCGACATGGCCAGACGTCTGGCGGCCGCTGGCTATGTTGTTCTGGTGCCAAATCCTTTTTACCGGTCGCGGCCGGCGCCGGTTTTTACTGGACCCTTTGATTTCGGAAATGCTGATGACCGCGCCAAGCTGGCCATCATCAGGGCACCTCTGATCCCCGAGGCCGTGATGAGGGACTCTGTCGCCTTCCTTGGTTTTCTGGACGCACAAAAGGTCACCAACAAAAAGGCTAAGGCCGGTGTGCAGGGCTATTGCATGGGTGGGCCCATGACCTTGCAGACCTCTGCCGCCCTGCCGGCGCGGATTGGTGCTGCGGGATCTTTCCACGGTGGTGGCTTGGTTACCGACAAGGCCGATAGTCCCCACCTGCTGGTCCCCAAGATTCAGGCCCAGTGCTATTTCGGCATAGCCTCCAATGACGATAAGGCTCAGCCAACGGCAAAGGATAGTCTCAAGGCTGCCTTCGCTGCGGTCAATGGCGTGGCAAAAATCGAGGTCTATTCGGACGCCCTGCACGGCTGGTGCGTACCGGGCTCGGCCATCTACAATCAGGTCGCTGCCGAAAAGGCCTGGGGCGAACTTCTGGCCCTCTATCAGCGGGCCCTGGTCTAGGAGGACTTGCGGCGGGCGCGGAAGAAGCTCTTCAGCAGGTTTGAGCTTTCTTCGGCCAGGACACCGCCTTCAACGGTGGGGCGCCAGTGACAGGTGGCGTGTTCGAAAAACTTCGGACCGTTCAGGACGGCACCCCCCTTGGGGTCTTCTGCGCCAAAGACCAGTCTGCCGATCCGGGCGTGGCTGATCGCCCCAGCGCACATGGCGCAGGGTTCGAGGGTCACCACCAGGGTCAGATCGGTCAGTCGGTAATTGCCCAACTTCTGCGCCGCCAGCCTTAGGGCAACTATTTCTGCGTGGGCCGTCGGATCATGGTCGGTAATCGACCGATTTGACCCTATAGAGACGATATCTCCTGTGGTCGGATCGACCACAACGGCCCCAATAGGTGCCTCGCCATTTGCTGCGGCGTCTTGCGCCGCTTGCAGGGCGATGCGCATGGTGAGTTGATCATGGTCCACGATCCCCTACGAACCCCCGACGCGCCTGCGGGTCAATCCCCTGAAGCAGGCGGCGAGCGCATTGCCAAGTCCCTTGCCAGGGCCGGGGTCGCCTCTCGTCGCGAAGTGGAGCGCCTGATCGAGGCTGGTCGCGTGGCGCTCAATGGTCGGGTTCTCACCACGCCGGCGGTCAAGGTTGGGCCCAACGACATTGTCACCCTCGACGGAGAGGTGGTGGCCGATGCAGAGCCGACCCGGCTGTTTCGCTACCATAAGCCCGTGGGGCTGATGACCAGCCACAGCGACCCTCAGGGTCGACCAACGGTTTTTGACGCCCTGCCGCCGGGCCTGCCCAGGCTGATTTCCATCGGCCGTCTCGACCTCAATACCGAAGGTCTACTGCTACTGACCAATGACGGAGGTCTGGCTCGGGCTCTTGAGCTCCCGGCGACCGCCTTGATTCGACGCTATCGCGCCCGAGCTCACGGCCGGGTCACCCAAGAACGCCTGGACCGTTTGAAGGACGGCGTCACCATTGAGGGCGTCCGCTATGGGGCCATCGAGGCTATTCTCGACAAGGCCAAGGATGGTCCGAGCGGATCGAACCTCTGGATTACCCTGACCCTGGCCGAGGGTAAAAACCGCGAAGTGCGGCGGGTGCTCGAATCCCTTGGCCTGAAGGTCAATCGTCTGATCCGTTTGTCCTATGGCCCCTATGCCCTGGCCACCTTGCCGGTCGGCGCGGTGGAAGAAGTTGGGCCGCG
>Ga0007795_10000355_pt1 | contig 14061 bp, 15 predicted proteins | sample CryBogmetaGMA1M_FD_60369 | JGI IMG/M metagenome (GOLD analysis project Ga0007795, IMG submission 60369) | Freshwater microbial communities from Crystal Bog, Wisconsin, USA - MA1M | ecosystem: Environmental > Aquatic > Freshwater > Lake | place: Crystal Bog, Wisconsin, USA | collected 2009-07-06
CTGGAGAAGTCGTTTGGACCGCAGACGCCAATCAAGACGAGGCCAAATCTACTTTAAGTACTTTAAGGGAGTTTAGAGTTCAGCGCTCGGTGAGTTTATTATAAACAGGCCAGGCGGTAGAAAAAATAAACAGACTTAAATAGATGATGCTGATGAGTGATGAAAAGGCTAGGGCAACTAAGAGTTCTGGAAATTTAATACTTTGGTTTTCACCCGAAGACTGATGATAAGCCTTGAATGACACCCAGGTAGCAACCGCCGCTAGAACAAACAGGCTCATCAATGAACCCTGAAAATGATTAAAGAAAAAACTAGTTAAAGGGGGGAGAGTATGGGCCTCACCTTTGATTATGTTGGCTAAGATAGGTTGTGCACGAAATGCGATAACGCCGACGGAAGTAGGGAGGGCGGCGGTAAGAAAAACCGATAAGCCGGCTGCAACTTTTTGCTCTTTAGGACTCATTAACCGATTGTTTAGTGCATTTAATTGAAGGTCAACCATCGGATTCTCCCTCGCAAATTTAAGAAGACACTACTAGGTTAATTCGACATGGAACCTTGGTTGCTCTGGATCATTTTTATTTTACTCAACGGAAGTGCCGCCATGCTCTCGTTGGTTGCTGGCGTTGTTTCAGCTTTTTCACTAGGTGAAATTGAAGAATTACGTCGGCATAATGCGAAAGCCGCGATTGCGTTGGAGCGTTGCCGGGGTGAACAAGGAAACACGCTAGCTGCCTTCGAAGTCCTTATCGCCGCCTTTGTTGGTATGAGCGCACTTTTGGGCGGAATATTATTTGGCCCAAAACTAATTGAGATGGCTTCTACCCATTGGGCCTCATTCGGACTACTCATTTTAGTAGTCTTAATTTCATTCTTCATGGCATGGCTCACCGTGATGTTACCCCAAAAACTAGGTACACATTTTAGACTAAGTTTGGGGCCTAAAATTGCGCCTTCATTAATGCTCGTTCGTGGTGCGGCTTATATTTTGCGTCGATTGGGACGTATGCATGATTCTTTGGCGACTCCTGAAGATGCCGGGTTTGATCGGGCTGATGCAGACATCGGAAGTATGGCTCAAGCCGCCGCGCGTGAGGGAAAAATCACCCAAGCCGAAAGTACTTTAGTGGCTAACGCCGTAAGACTAGATGATATTCCAGTGTCGCAGGTCTTAACCCCTCGCCCGGTTGTGACCGCACTCGAATCTAATCTTTCTGTCGGTGATGTTTTAAGATTATATTCAAACGTTCCTCATGGCCGGATGCCTGTTTGGGATGTTAATCCCGATCGTATTGTTGGAGTTGTCCGTCGCCGCGATATTTTAAAAGCAGCGGGCGATGGAAAAAGAGAAATTAAAATTAAAGAACTAATGTCACGGGCTCATATAGTCCCTGAAAATGCTACACTTTCTGACGCACTACACGATTTAGTGAGAGCCCACCAACACCTAGCTGTTGTCGTGGACGAGTTTGGTGCATTTGCCGGTGTGATCACTCTCGAAGATATTTTTGAATCATTATTAGGTTTAGAAATTTACGAAAAAGATGATCCGCACCCTGATATGAGAGAGTTGGCTCGTCAGCGCGGCCACCGCTTTAATCGTCGTCCCGGTTCTGAAGGTTCAACCCCTAAGGCTTAATAATATGTTTTTAGCCTATTGGGTTCACCATTTAGATCCGGTAGCAATTCGTTTTCCAGACGGATGGTTTCTGAAAGGCGTTCATTGGTATGGGTTGGCCTATGCGACAGGTTTTTTAATTGCCGCAGTTTTATTGCATCGCTGGAGATTAAAACAATTAACGCCCCTGAAATCAGCCCAAGATGAATCAAATTTAATTACAGCAATTATGATGGGTGTAGTTTTGGGCGGCCGATTAGGCCACGTTTTACTCTATGCTCGTGCAGAATTTTTAGAAGATCCGATGATGGTCTTTAGGGTCTGGCAGGGTGGAATGGCGAGCCACGGAGGTTTCTTGGGAATTATATTAGTCGCGGCCTGGTTCGCTAGGACTCGTCGCGTTTCTTTTTTAGCTGTCGGCGATTTATTGTGCGCAATGGCACCCGCTGGAATTTTCTTTGGACGAATCGCTAATTTCATAAATGCAGAACTCGTAGGACGACCTTCGGACGTTGCTTGGGCGGTTATTTTTCCACGCGATGGAAATATTCCTCGTCATCCATCCCAACTATATGAAGCCCTGGGTGAAGGCCTTATTCCTTTTTTATGGGTTTATTGGCGCTATCCTAAAAAACTCCCAGCCGGACAGTTGGCAGGAGAATTTTTAATAATTTATGCGAGCGCCCGAATAATCACTGAAGCTTTTCGCCTTCCTGAGGATGGATATATTATGGGATTAACCGCAGGACAGTTTTGGACGTTGCCGTTGTTGATTCTAGGTCTTGCCGTGATTTTAATCAGCCGATTTAAATCGAAAGATGTTGCCCGCTGAGTGTGACTCAATGAAGAGTTAACCATGGTAACGGTTCCCTTATTAGATCTCGGTCCGCAGAACGAAGCTTTGGCTCCAGCGTATGAGTCGACCTTTAAAGAGGTCATGAAGTCGAATGCCTTTATCATGGGCCCACGCCTTGAAGCCTTTGAAAAATCCTGTGCCGAGTTTTTAAAAGTTAAGCATGCCTTGGGCGTGTCCTCTGGAACCGATGCTCTTCTTTTACCTCTCATGGCTTTGGGTATTGGCCCTGGGGACGAAGTGTTACTTCCAGCATTTACTTTCTTTGCGACTGCTGGGTCTGTGGCGCGCTTGGGCGCCGTCCCGGTTTGGGTGGATGTCGAAGCTCACACTTTTAATATTAATTTAGATGATGCCGAAAAGAAGGTGGGACCTAAGACAAAGGCCATCATGCCTGTCCATCTTTTTGGACAGTCATGTGATTTAGTTCGCCTCCGTCAGTTCGCTGATAGCCATAAAATATTTTTAATCGAAGACGCTGCCCAGTCTATGGGTGCACGTTGGAAGGGTCACCCGACAATGTCGGTGGGAGACTTTGGTGCTACGAGTTTCTTTCCCTCAAAAAACCTCGGAGGATTTGGGGACTCCGGATTGGTTACCACTCAAGATGATGCCCTAGCTGAGAAGGCTCGGATTTTACGAGTTCATGGTATGCAGCCTAAATATTATCATAAATATGTAGGTGCGAATTTTAGAATGGATCCACTTCAGGCCGCTTTATTGCATGTGAAGTTACCTCATCTTCCAAAGTATAATTGTGCTCGTGCGGGGAACGCTCTTTTTTACCACAAGTTTTTAAGCATAGTTAAAGGGATTTCTCTGAATGGACCCGATGCTCCAGGCGACGCTAAGATTCTTTTACCTCAAGATTTTTCAGGAGAAGGGATTTGGAATCAGTTTACGCTCCGAGTTTTAAACGGTAAAAGAGATGCGTTAAAGCAGTTTTTAACCGAGCGGAAGATTGGTTGCGAAATTTATTATCCAGTACCACTTCATCGTCAGGAGTGTTTTAATGGTGTAGGACGCGGAGCGGAATATGTTCCAACTGCGGAAAAACTTGCCCAAGAGGTTTTAAGTATACCCGTGTTTCCAGAAATTACTGAAGCCCAAAGAGCCTGGGTAGCCGAGTCACTCGCCGCTTTTGCGGCTCAATAAGTTAAAAGAAACGAATCGTCTTTGCGCGTTGCTTAGCATGCTCTTCATCGGTGCATGGTGCATTCGTAGGAACGTCTGTTTCGGCGTTTACCGATTTAACTAAACCTTTTTCGAGCATATATTTTTCGACCTCATCACCAGAGATATCAGCGAGCATTACACCATCAATTTCAACACAAGGGGAAAGGCGCTGGCCGCTCCGTTTAACCATCTCCGCGTAATTAGCTGGGTTGTTAATAATATCTACATCTTCGTAGGCCAGTTGGTGCTTTTTGAAAATAGCACGGACGCCATTGGACCAGCCACAGCTAGGTTTAAGATAAGCTTTTATTTTCATGAGTTCTAATTAAAGCAAAGCCCGCCAAAAATCAAGCGAGTGCACTTAATTTTAGGAGCTAGTCTTTTTCTTGATCACTAACTTAGGGTCATACCAATAACCAATCCCATGCAGGGTGCGTAAGCAACTTAGGCCCTGAGCGTATTTCTCAAAAAGCACCCGGATTTTGGTGATATATTGGTCCACGGAGCGGCTACGGGTGTCGGCGTGCATTCCCCAGACGGCGTGGATTAAATTATTCCGACTGATGATTACTCCAGGATTGCTGGCGAGGTAGTAAAGAATGCCTAGTTCTTTCTTACCGATTTTAAATTTATTTTTTTCACTAAAAACAATTTCCAGCTGACTAGGATTTATAGTTACACAGTGGAAGGTGAATTTTTCTGTATCGAGATTTATGTTGGCAGTAATCTGGCGGTCTTTGGCAATCTCACTTCGACGTAACACAGCTTTAATTCGTGCAATGACTTCGACGGCAGGGTGAGACTTGGAAAAGAATTCATCGTAACCAAGATCCAAAAGCTCAGCAATATTTTCTGGGCTGCACTGAGCCAGGGAGCAGAAGACGGCTACGGGGTTTTCGATTTTACGAATTTTAACAACTAGATCTTTTGCGTTTTCTAGTGTGTTACTAATTATAAAAACACCATGAACACTATTTCTCTCCAGAAATTTTAGAGCCAAAGAATCTTTTTCAAATGTTTGAATCTTGAAACCGGCTCCTTCAAGATCTTCGCTAAGTTTTTCTGCATGTGCATCCCCTGTATTTAATATTAGAAGCTGTGGCTTCGTTTTTAAAACCATGGGGGCAGTAACTTAGGGGTTATAAATTACTTACCTGATTATATGAATTGATTTAATATCGGTGGAAAGACATAACATAAAAATGACAGAAAATAAAAACCCCCCGACAACGTCACGCGTTGGACTTTTGTTATTTATCGTAATTTTTATAGGAACCGCCGCCTGGGGTGGGTATGTACTCGCCAAGAATGCCAACCTGAGCCGTGCTAAAAGCTCAACCGATCCCATCGAAGACCGAAGTTTGTTAGGCCGATAGGGTTCAGGTCGGTTAAGTTTCTCTAAATTTTCAAAATACTTGACCAAGTAGGGCAGGGTCGTAAGTTCCCCATTCCACCGTGTGCCCCCTTCGTCTAGCCCGGTCAGGACACCTCGTTTTCACTGAGGTAACTGGGGTTCGAATCCCCAAGGGGGCGCCAAGGTGGGTAATTTAATAAATTAGCCCATATTGGGCTTTTTATACTTAAATTCATCAAAAGACTAAATTAGCCATTGCCTAAGTTCAATTTTAAATGAAAATTGAAAAAACATCCCTTTGTGGCGCGTAAACAATGATAAACGTATCAACTAAAACGCCCAAAAATACCATGAAAAAGCCCAATTTTGCCCCGCTTTCAGCTCAAGAAAAAGAGTTGATTAAGTTTTTTGTGAAAATGGCGGCTATTTTAGGGGTTCAGAGATCAGTTGCCGAGATTTATGCCCTATTATATAGTTCACCTGAACCATTGGAATTTGATGTTATTCAAGGCAGGTTGAGCATTAGCAAAGGCTCTGTCAGTCAAGGACTTAAGTTTTTAAAGGGCAATGGAATGGTTGAGTCAATTAAGGTTGAGGGGAGTCGTCGTGAACGCTGGAGGCCATCCCCATCATTGGCGGCATCCATCGTAGGTTTGTTGCGCAATCAAGTTCTCCCGAGCTTAGAAGAGTCTAAGCCGTTACTTCAAAATCTCGTGGATGACGCCACATCCCAAAATTTTTCGGAAGAGGTCATTGATCGGCTCACTCGCTTACAGCGTTGGAATAGTCGCGCTCTCGAACTCTCCACCTTTTTGCTCCCTCCTCCCGAGGCGTAATTAAGGCTGATTTTGTCGGTAGATAATATAAAACTTCACGTTCCGGTCAACCCACCGGCACGGGCGGTAGCCTGTAAGCCTCTCCCAAAAACATCTCATGAAAATTGCCATCACCAGTGGGTATTTCGACCCCATGCACCGTGGTCACCTAGAGCTGCTTAACTTATCCAAAGAGCAGGGAGATAATCTATGGGTGATTGTAAATAATGACGCGCAAGCTGCCTTGAAAAAAGGGAAAGCATTTATAGATCAGGATACGCGCTTAGCTGTGACGACTGCACTCCGTGTAGTTGATCGCGCCATCCTCGCCATAGATCAAGATGGTTCGGTTTGTGCGACTCTCGAGGTTTTAATCAAAGAGGCTAAAGCCCAAGGCCACGAAGTTGTTTTTTGTAAGGGCGGCGATCGCCACGCTGGAAATATTCCCGAAATGACTGTACTCCAAAAATACGGTGCACACTTAATTGACGGGTTAGGCGCTAAAATCGATAGCAGTTCGCGAATTATCGCAGAAGCAAAAAACAAAATTTAAATCTAATGAAAAAACGTGCACTCATTACTGGTATTACAGGACAAGACGGTTCTTATTTAGCCGAACTATTACTGTCCAAGGGCTATGAAGTTCATGGCGTTATTCGCCGATCATCCAGCTTTAATACTGAACGCATTGAACATCTCTATATGGAGGATTTAGTGCGCGATATTCACGTTAAGAAAATCACCCTTCATTATGGTGATTTAACCGATAGCACAAATTTAGTACGAATCATTGGTGAGGTGCAGCCTGACGAAATTTATAACTTAGGAGCGATGTCTCACGTTAAGGTTTCTTTTGAGGTTCCAGAATACACCGCCGACACTGATGGTATTGGCACTCTGCGATTATTAGAAGCAATTAGAATTTTGAAGTTAGAAAAAAAGATAAAAATTTACCAGGCTTCGACCTCGGAACTTTATGGCAAGGTTACCGAAGTACCACAGTCTGAAACCACGCCATTTTACCCACGGAGTCCTTATGGTGTCGCAAAAATCTATGCATATTGGATTACGCGAAATTACCGCGAGGCTTACGGTATGTTTGCGAGCAATGGTATTTTATTTAACCACGAATCCGAACGTCGTGGCGAAACCTTCGTTACCCGAAAAATAAGTCTGGCGGTCGCTAATATTCTTTTAGGCCGTCAAGACTGCTTATATTTAGGAAATCTCTCCGCCCAACGCGATTGGGGTTACGCTCCAGACTTCGTGCAATGTATGTGGATGATTTTACAACATCACCAACCTGACGATTTCGTAATCGCCACCGGCAAAATGTATACAGTGAGAGATTTTTGTACGCTCGCCTTTAAGCGTGCGGGAATTGAATTGGAATGGAAGGGTACAGGCGTAAACGAAAAAGGTATTGATAAGAAAACTAATCGTACTCTCGTAGCGGTGGATCCAAAATATTTCCGCCCGACGGAAGTGGAACAATTGTTAGGCAATCCAGCTAAAGCTATGCGCGAGCTCAAGTGGAATCCACAACAAACACCTTTTGAAGAATTAGTGAATCGCATGGTAGATAATGATATTAAGACACTATCACACAAACACCGCTAAATGGATTTACAGGCAAAAATATATGTAGCGGGACACCGCGGGATGGTCGGCTCAGCAATTGTACGTGCACTAAAATCAGCTGGTCATACCCAAATTATTGGGAGGACATCGGAGGAATTAGATTTACGTGATAGTGCTGCCGTAAATGAATTTTTTGCTCACGAAAAACCCGTTTACGTAATTATGGCTGCTGCTCGGGTTGGTGGAATTCATTACAACGCTACCGCGCCCTACGATTTTATTTACGATAATTTAATCATGTCGACCAACGTGATTGAAGCCGCACGCCAAACGAAGGTCAAAAAACTGCTCTTTCTTGGATCGAGCTGTATTTATCCAAAGTTAGCGAAACAGCCCATTAAAGAGGATTCACTTTTAACCGGCCCGCTCGAAGTCACCAACGAGGCCTATGCCCTCGCAAAAATTGCGGGCATTAAACTCTGCACGTTTGCCCGCCAACAATACGGCTGCGATTTTATCAGCGCGATGCCCTGCAATCTTTACGGTACGGGAGATAATTTTAGTTTAGAAAATTCCCACGTACTACCTGCAATTATTCGTAAAATGAATGAAGCCAAATTGCGCGGCGAAGCTGTTGTAAAATTATGGGGCACGGGATTGCCGCTCCGCGAATTTTTACACGTCGATGATCTTGCTCAGGCTTGTTTGCTTTTAATGGATAAATATTCCGAGCCAGGCACCATCAACATGGGATCCGGACAAGAAGTAACCATCCAGGCTTTGGCAGAAACTATTGCTACCGTCGTCGGCTATTATGGAAAATTAGAATTCGATAAATCTAAACCTGATGGTACTCCCCGCAAAATTATGGATAACTCCAGAATTCAAGCATTGGGTTGGACTCCAAAAATTTCCTTAAAACAAGGCATTCAAGAAGTTTATCAGTGGTATCTTTGGAATGAATCTAATCTCAGAAAATAAAACTTAATGGTCACACTTTGCATCCCAGCTCGTCTTGCTTCTACACGGTTACCCCGAAAGGTCCTTTTGGATTTAGGGGGCAAGCCGGTGGTGCAACATGTTTGGGAGAGAGCGAAGAAAGTAAAACAAGCAGAACGAGTAGTGATAGTCACCGACGCTGAAGAAGTAGCGCAAGTCGCTCGTAATTTTGGAGCCGAAGTATTAATGACATCACCAGATTGCCCATCGGGTACCGCACGAATTTCTAGTGTGTTAGATAAACTCGAAGGTGATTTCTTTATTAATATTCAAGGTGATGAACCATTTATCGACCCCGTATTGCTCGATGATTTAATTACCTGTTGGAAAAAAACACAATGTTCACTAGTCACGGCTGTTTCTAAAATTACCCAGATCGAGCGTCTGCAATCTCCCAATGTAGTTAAAGTCGTACGAGCAGAAAATGGAGAGGCTCTCTACTTCTCACGAAGTGCTATTCCGTTTTTTCGTGGGAAAGAAACTAAAGATTGGCTAAACAACTTTACCTATTGGTCACATATTGGCGTTTACGGATATAATCGCGCTGCCTTAGCTAGCTATCCGCAATTGTCTGCGACTACTCTCGAGTCAGTGGAATCTTTGGAACAATTACGTTTTTTAGCTCACGGCTATAAGTTCCAAACCATTGAAACGCATTACCATCCCGTGGCGATTGATACGGCTGATGATTTAGAGGCAGCTCGAAAACTTTTAAAATAATTTATGAATACACCATTAAAGTCTGCTCAGTCTTTACTGAAAGCCGAAGCCGAGGCGCTTACCGAACTATCTCAGCGACTAGACGGAACCTTTACCAAGGTCGTTGATTTAATTGCTAAACATTCTGGTAAGGTTGTTTTAATTGGAGTCGGCAAGTCAGGCCTCATCGCCCAAAAAATCGCCGCGACTCTATGCAGTACGGGCACGCCGGCCATTTTCTTACATGCGGCGGATGCGGTACATGGTGACTTGGGAATTTTACAACCCGGAGATCCCGTGATTTTAATTTCTCGTTCGGGTGCGACCGCAGAGCTCGTCCGGCTTTTACCCGTCTTACGTTCCTTTAAATCACCTCTAATCGCCTTAGTGGGAAATACGCAGTCACCTTTAGCTACTCAGTCAGATTATATTTTAGATATTGGTGCCCGACCTGAAGCCGATCCTCTGGGGTTAGTTCCGACTACTAGTACACTTTTAACTTTAGCATTAGGTGATGCCCTCGCAGCTGCATTAATTACTCAACGTGGTTTTAGCCCTGCGGATTTCGCAAGGTTTCACCCAGCGGGACAATTAGGACGCAATCTTTCATTAACCGTCGGTGAGGTTTTTCAGTCCATTGAACGATGTGCCCGCGTTGATGCCAGTGCCTCATTGCGTGAAGCGGTTATTGCGATGACTACTTTCCCAAATGGAGCCGCTTGTATTTTAAACCAAGACGGAATTTTGATGGGACTTATTACGGATGGAGATCTGCGTCGTGCATTAAGTCGAGGTATTGATTTAAATACGGCTAAGGTTGCTGATATCATGACCAAAAATCCCGTTCGGACGCATCCTCAAGTTTCACTCGTTGAAGCAGCACGAGTAATGGAAGATCGTCCTTCTCAAATTTCTGTTTTACCTGTCACTCAACCAGAAAGCCAGAAGTGTCTAGGATTACTACGCATTCACGATATTTACCAAGCAGGAATCGTTTAATTAATGGCCGAAGATTTTATATATTCTAAGCACCTTTTTTATCAGAATATAAAAAAGCGTCGTCCCCGCCAAACTCCACGTGAGTTGGCTATTCTGGGTATTGCAGCCATCATCTTGATTGCTGCTCCCTGGGCATGGGGCGGAGTGGTCTGGTGGGCCACGCTGGTGACACTGGGTCTGTCGCTAGGAATGTTATTAATCGCTGTCGGTAATTTTAGAACGCAGGCTGCTTTTTCAGTTATCTGGCTAGTTGTACTAGGGATTATCGGTGTAATGTATCAGCGTGGAGTGATTTCTGGATTAGATCAGACTTTAAATTATGTAGCCCTTCCAACCGCGGCACTATTTACCCAAATCATCGGAGCAAGTTTACTCTACGATGATATTAAATCGCAGAGTGCGACGGAATCTCTCCAAAATTTAAAAAGACTTATACCGTTTTGGCTTGGTCTGATACTATTTAGTTATTTTGCCATACAGGATTTTAATGCTTGGGGTAGTGTTACCGAAAGAGATATGTTTTGGAAAATCTACAGAGAGCCCAATATATCATGGCTACCCAGTGGGTTGAGAGCGCCGTTTATTTCCGAAGCTCGCGATCCAGGTGGAATGAATGCTTGGCGGCTTATTCTGACTTTCGCTGGGCCGTGGATGTTCTTTTGCGCCTTACAGGTTGGCCTCACCCATCGCCGAAGTTACATTGCGTTGAGTTGGATTGCCATAATCTCCGCAAGTATTTTTGGAATCTGGGCTTTTAATAACCAGTATAGTGATGGAATGATTTTGGGATATTTAATTCCGAATGGCACTCAAACCTTTGGAACTTTTATCGACCGTACCCATGCCGGAACATTTTTTTATCTCAATCTTGCCCTCGCAATGGCTTTAGCGTTTTGGCATTTCCGTAAAAACGAAAATAGTTCGGTTAAGGGCAGCCCACATCTGATAGCCATCTTTTTTGCTGCGGTGTTAGTTGTCTTGGGTGTCTGCAGTTACAGCGTGGGGGTGATTCTAATTTTAATTTTAAGTCTTCTACTTATTTTACCCTTAACTTTTTTCTTGGGTATGCCGCTTAAAATAGACACGAAATTTGGACCCAATATTTCGCTCTTAATTATGATTTTGGCCCTTGTCTTTGGCTTAGCTACGACGATAAATTACAAAAATCTTGAAAGGAAAATAAACGATAAACTAGCCCGAGTGGTTGTAAAAAAAGAAGACGATCGAGCACCTTATCGAAATGCAACGTTAGCGATGATTTCTGCTGACGGTGTGAAGGGAAAAATTTGGTATGGTTGGGGTGCTGGTTCATATCGTTGGGTGTCGCCCTATTATCAAGCCAAGCAAAAAGAACTTACGGATAAAGATGGTCACCTTATCTATAGAGCAACCTACGCACATAATGACTGGCTCCAAATGTTGGCCGAATGGGGCGTGGTAGGAGTTATCCCGATCTTTTTCGCCGGACTATGGTTTTTAAATTTGGGAACCAAATGTTTTCAGCGTGGTCGTCCTGAATTAATCCCGCTTTTTTTAATAATTATTTTTTTAGGAATTCACGCCACGGTTGATTTACTCCTTTGGTTTACCCCTTTGTTATTTATAATGGCATTTATTGTTTCGATGATAAAACTTCTCACAGAAGATCCGGTAAAAGTAAGGTAGTTTTAAATGTATCAAGTTTTACAGAATTTAAATTCAGGCAAAACTGAATTAGTTAATGTTCCTGCGCCCAGTTCACGGCCCGAACATTTACTAATAAAATCTGCATGTTCTTTGATTTCCCTCGGGACGGAAAAAATGTTATTAAACTTTGGTCGTGCTAATCTGATACAAAAAGCACTTAAGCACCCAGAAAGAGTTAGAACAATTATAGATAAAATTAAGAGTGATGGTTTAATAACAACGCTCAACGCCGTGCGCAGTAAGTTAGACCAGCCTATTCCAATGGGTTACTGTAATGTAGGCGTCGTTCTTGATGTCGCCACCCATCACGATTTTAAAGCAGGGGAGAGGGTTATTTCAAACGGACCTCACGCCGAAGTCGTTTTAGTAAAAAACGATTTATGTGCCAAAATTCCCAATAATGTAAAAAACGACGTAGCCGTATTTACTCCTCTAGCCGCGATTGCTCTGCAGGGAATTAATTTAATGGATATCCGAAAGGGAGATAAGGTGGTTGTCATGGGTTTGGGATTAATAGGGCAGTTAGCGGTGCGGCTCTTAAGAGCAAAAGGCTGTGCAGTATTTGGATTAGATTTAGATACAGAAAAATGTGACCTTGCGACTAAAGCTGGGGCGACCTGCTTGGTCTTAGATAAAAACACCGACCCTACCTCTAAAATTCTATCGTGGACGAATGGTGAGGGCGTCTCGGGTGTATTAATCTGTGCTTCTACTCATTCGAGTGCCTTAGTTAACCAAGCTGCTCAAGTTTGTAGATCTCGGGCTAAAGTTGTTTTAGTGGGAGTAGTTGGACTTCAATTAAATCGTGCAGATTTTTACCAAAACGAAGTCTGCTTTCAGGTTTCGAATTCCTATGGTAGTCGTAACGCCGCCGACCCCTTTTCCGTCCAAAAAAACTTTAATGAAGTATTAAGATTAATGTCAGAAGGCCTGCTTAACGTGGACGGACTTATCTCTCAAAAAGCGAGTTTTAATGAATCGATTAAGTTTTACAATACACTGCACCAGCAAAACACCCTTGGTTTATTATTAGAATATAATAACAGCGACTCGGAATCTTTAAAAAACACCATCAATCTAAAGAGAGAATTTTCTGGTGAACTATCCATTGGGATTCTCGGTACGGGCAATTTTTCAACACGGACACTTTTACCCTGTTTAAAGAAATTTAAATCAGTATTAAATTTAAGGACCTTAGTTTCTGCTAATGGTTTAACGGCGGCTATTGCCGCAGATAAATATGGCAGCCAATTTGTTTCGACTGACGAAAAAGCCATTTTCAACGATCCACAAATCAAGGCTGTCTTTATTACCACTCGGCACGATTTACATGCGCAACAAACCATCAAATCGCTGGAAGCGGGGCAATCAGTTTGGGTCGAAAAACCTTTGGCCCTAACCGAGCCAGATTTAGAAAAAATTATAACGAGCGCTAAAAACTCAGGAAAAATTTTAATGGTAGGGTTCAACCGAAGATTCGCCCCTCTTGCTCTCCACGTTAAGAAAATAATAAACAAAAATCCTGGTCCCAAGATTTATGAAATTAATGTGAATGCTGGAACTTTACCGATAAATCATTGGACATTAGATTCTAAGCATGGGGGCGGTCGTATTGTTGGAGAAGCCTGTCACTTCGTCGATTTACTCAGATATTTTACAGGATCTAAAATTAAAGATGTAGTCGCCTTGGAGCGTGGTTCAGATGGCCAAGACGCCGGAAGATTTAAAATCATTTTTGAAGATGGCTCGCTTGGGTTCATAAATTACTTAACGCATTTATCAAAAGACATTCCCAAGGAACGCATTATCATTACCGCTCACGATTGGAGTGTAGAAATTGATAATTGGAGAAAGTGTAAAATTCACGGTCTCAATACAGCTAGTCCGATCAACTTTCCTTGGCAGCCCCCGAAGAAAGGTCACCACCAAGCCCTAGAAGCATTTTTCAACGCGGTTAGACTAGGTGAAGCTTCGCCCATACCACTAGATGAAATCATAGAGGTTTCACGATGGTCGATACGCATGCAGGCTATGACTCTTTAGAATTTTTTAAACTACCATGAAATCCATCAGTGTTTTGGGCCTCGGTTACATTGGCCTGCCGACCGCTTCAATTTTTGCAACCAAAGGTTACAAAGTCAGTGGAATCGATATTTCCCCATCGGTTGTTGATACAATCAATTCAGGCAAAATTCATATTAAGGAACCTGACTTAGATGTTTTAGTCAGGGCTGCCGTACAGTCGGGCAATTTAAAAGCCTCCCTTCAACTTACACCATCT
>Ga0007795_10000357_pt1 | contig 14053 bp, 13 predicted proteins | sample CryBogmetaGMA1M_FD_60369 | JGI IMG/M metagenome (GOLD analysis project Ga0007795, IMG submission 60369) | Freshwater microbial communities from Crystal Bog, Wisconsin, USA - MA1M | ecosystem: Environmental > Aquatic > Freshwater > Lake | place: Crystal Bog, Wisconsin, USA | collected 2009-07-06
GTCTGTCTCCATGCCAATCCAGCACGTAAAGGCGATCCTTGGCGTGCTGACCCTAGAGGCAAATGATGTCGACCAGATCATTGCCCGCCAGCGGGCCGCGCTCGTGCCCTTTATTTTACTGTCCATGGTCGTCACAGCGGCGTCATCCCTGGTGCTGAACACCCTGATTGCCCGGCCAGTCCGGCGTCTCGCCCGGGCCGCAGACACTGTGCGTCTTTCCCGAGCCAGATCAATTTCCCTGCCCGACATCGCCAGTCGGGATGATGAATTGGGCGACCTCACCCGGGCTCTAGAGGCCATGACCGACGCACAGTCCGAGCGTATGGATGCCATTGAGCGTTTCGCGGCCGACGTGGCCCACGAAATCAAGAATCCGCTGACCTCTATGCGATCGGCGGTAGAGACCTTGGATCTGGTCCGTGACGGGCCACCCCGTGACAAACTGCTGGGAATCATCAAGCAGGACGTCCAAAGGCTCGACCGACTTGTTACCGATATTTCCAATGCCTCCCGTCTGGACGCCGAACTGTCCCGGGAAGACGCCAGACCCATAGACCTTGGACGATTGCTGACTGACATTGTTCAAACCTATCAGGACTCCCTGCGGGCGGGTGAAGCGCGGCCGACTGTCATGATCTCCGACACCCAGGAGGCGGTTACAGTCTCTGGTGCCGAGGGTTCCTTGGGACAGGTCTTCCGCAATCTGATCGACAATGCCAAGTCCTTCAGTCCCCCGGGGGGAGCGGTGCGTGTCCTTCTCGATGCCGTCCGTGGTGAGGCCGTGGTCACAGTGGAAGACGACGGACCAGGCATTCCCCCTGATAATCTCGAGACCATATTCCAGCGGTTTTACACCTCCCGGCCAAAGGGGTCGGCCTTTGGCGGCAATTCAGGTCTTGGCTTGTCTATCGCGCGACAGATTATCGAGTCGCAAGGCGGCACCCTTTGCGCCACCAATCGACAGGATCAGGCAGGGGCGGTTTGCGGCGCGCGCTTCACCGTAACCATTCCCCTGGCGCGGCGCTGAGCCCGTGGACCAGACCCTGCATGCTGGGCTGATGGCCATTCACCTTGACGGGCTCTGGCGGGGTGTCCTGATCACAGGACCGTCTGGGTCGGGTAAAAGCGATTTGGCCCTGCGAATGATGGCGGCGGGATATAGGCTGGTCGCTGATGATCGAACCCTGATTTGGGCATCTGGTGGCCTTCTGTTCGGCCGGGCTCCAAACCCCCTAATCGGTCACCTAGAGGTTCGAGGACAGGGCGTCTTTGCAGGCCAGCCTGTCTGTCGCCAATGCCGTATTGTTCTATCCGTGCGCAATGGGCCGAGTGAACGTTGGCCTGATCCGGATTACGAGACGTATCTGGGATTGCAGATTCCGCGCCTTACGCTATCCCTTCTCGAAGTTTCCGCCGTGCCAAAGCTAAGTCATGCCCTTTGGCATCTTGGACGTGGCGCGGAAGGCGCGTAAAGAGACGGCCTTGCGAGCAGCGCCTCGCTCCGGTCGGGTGGGGATTCCCGTTGAGAGACTTTCAATGATCGGCCTCGTGATCGTGACGCACGGGCGACTGGCCGAGGAATTTGTCTTCGCCATGGAGCATGTGGTGGGTCCGCAGGCGGCGGTGGCGGCCATCTGCATTGGCCCAGACGATGATATGGAAAAGCGTCGCCAAGATATTTTGGCGGCTTGCGCACGGGTCAATTCAGGCTCTGGCGTGATATTGCTCACCGACATGTTCGGCGGGACGCCCTCTAACCTCGCCATTTCGGTCATGGAGCAGACCCGGGCCGAAGTGATCGCCGGACTTAACCTGCCCATGCTGATCAAGCTCGCCAGTCTGCGCACCAAGCTTTGCCTTGAGGACTGCGTCGCCCAGGCCCAAGAAGCCGGGCGGAAATATATTTCCGTGGCCTCCTATGTCTTGGCAGGGGACAAGTGACGGTCAGCGCCACCGTTGAAATCACGAACAAGCGTGGGCTTCATGCGCGCGCCTCGGCGAAATTTGTCAAACTGGCCTCAAGCTTCGATGCTGAGGTGACGGTAACCAAGGACGGTCAAAGCGTCGACGCCCGGTCGATCATGGGTCTGATGATGCTGGCCGCAGGTGTGGGCTGCTGCATAGATATTTCCGCTGAAGGCCCTCAGGCCCAGGCCGCCCTGGAGGCCTTGCAGGCCCTGGTGGAAAGCCGCTTTGATGAAGGCGAATAGGCCCATTCAGACCTTCAGCTTGTAGCCCGTGCGGAAGATGATGGTGATGGCGATCAGGCAGGCCACCATAAAGCCGAAGGTCGCAGCCAGGCTCAGACCCACCGAAACGTCTGAAACCCCATAGAATGACCAGCGGAAGCCTGAGACGAGATAGACCACGGGATTGAACAGGGCGATCTTTGACCAGATCCCTGGCAGCATGTTGATCGAATAAAAGCTGCCACCCAGAAAGGTCAGAGGGGTCACGATCATCATGGGAATGATCTGAAGTTTCTCCCAGCCATCAGCCCAGATGCCGATGACAAAACCAAAGAGGCTGAAGGTCACCGAGGTCAGGATCAGGAAGCTGACCATCACCAGGGGGTGGATGATCCCGTAGGGCACAAAAAGCCGGGCGGTGGCCATGATAATCAGACCTAAAATGATCGATTTGGTCGCAGCGGCTCCCACATATCCGATGACAATTTCCAGGGCAGATATCGGTGCCGAGAGCACCTCGTAGATCGTTCCAGCGTATTTCGGCATGTAGATTCCAAAGCTGGCATTGGAAATGCTCTCCGTCAGGATCGACAGCATGATCAACCCGGGGACGATGAAGGCGCCATAGCTGACGCCATCTATCCTGGCCATGCGCGCACCAATGGCTGCGCCGAAGACGATGAAATAAAGCGATGTGGAAATAACAGGCGAGGCGATGGACTGGATAAGCGTGCGCCAGGTTCTGGCCAGCTCGAAGTGATAAATGGCCCTTACGGCATAGAGGTTCATGCGGCCGCCCTTACCAGACTGACGAAAATATCCTCCAAAGAGCTCTCTTGCGTTTTCAAATCTCGGAACTCAATGCCCAGGTCATTTAGCCGCCGCAAAAGCCCTGCGACATTTTTCTGATCCGATTGACCATCAAATGTGAAGATGAGTTCTGATCCGTCCGGGGACAGTTCCAAGGACACATCGGCCAAGGCCTTCGGCGTTTCCGAAAGGGGTTCCACCAGGGACAGGATCAGCTGCTTCTTTCCAAGCTTGGACATCAGCTGTGCCTTGTCCTCGACCAAAATGATCTCGCCTTTGGAAATAACCCCTATCCGGTCGGCCATTTCCTCTGCCTCCTCGATATAATGGGTGGTGAGTATGATGGTGACACCGCGATCTCGCAGGTTCCGCACCATCCGCCACATGTCCCGCCGTAACTCGACATCCACACCAGCGGTGGGTTCATCGAGAAAAAGTATGGTTGGCTCGTGAGACAGGGCCTTAGCGATCATAACCCGCCGCTTCATGCCCCCCGATAGGGTCATGATCTTCTCTGAGCGTTTGTCCCATAGGCTAAGATCGGTGAGGACGGCTTGCAGATAGACTGGATTGGGTGCCTTCCCGAAAAGTCCGCGGGAGAATGTCACCGTGTCCCAAACCGTTTCGAAGGCGTCTGTGTGAAGCTCCTGCGGTACCAAGCCGATCCTGCTGCGGGCGGCACGGTAGTCGGCGATGATGTCGAAGCCATCTGCCCGAATCTGTCCTGAAGACGCATTGACGATGCCGCAAATAATGCTGATCAAGGTGGTCTTTCCGGCACCGTTGGGGCCTAGAAGGGCGAAAATCTCCCCCTTAGAAATCTCCAAATTGATCGACCTCAAGGCAGAAAACCCGCCCGCATAGGTCTTGTTAAGGTCAGTTACTTGAATGATCGGGGTCACGGTGGTCCTCGGAGGCTAGGTCACAGACTGCAATGCCTCTGCCTTCGACGCTAGGGCCGTATCATCGCCCTAGGGTTTCGGATGCCTTTTGGGCTAGGTTTTTTGGGCCTTGGTTTTGAGGCCTGCAATGGCAAGAGCGTCAGGGGGCGTCGCTGACTGGTCGGGAAATTGAACTTAAGTTTCGCTGCGAGGTGCGGGATCTGGACGCGGTACTGGCGGTCGCCCCCGGTATGGGGCTGGAGACCCGAACGCTGACCTCCACCTATTTTGACACCCCTGATGGTGCCCTGAGCCGAGGGCACATGTCCCTTCGCATGCGAGAGGACAGCGACGGCGCGCCTGTTCAGACCTTCAAATGCGGCCAGGGTCTGAGTCGGCAAGAACTAGAATGGTCGGAACCTGGTGGGCTGAACCTAAAGCACGCTGAATTACGGACTGTGCTTAAGGCGCCCCTTCGAAAGGCCCTTGCGCCGGTCTTTACGGTCACGATCCAGCGCCGCCAAAGGACCTTTGACTATCAGGGTGCGCGAATTGAGCTGGCCCTGGATCAAGGCGAAGCCCGCCGGGGCGATCAGACGCGGACGATCTGTGAGGTAGAGCTGGAACTCAAGGCGGGCTCCCGGGCAGATTTGTTCGACCTGGCTCACCTCTTGTCCAAGGCCGCGCCCCTACGGCTATCTTTTCTGGGCAAGGCGTCACAGGGTCAGATGCTTGTCCAGCACGCCCCTTCATTTTCCCAGGACACGTCCCTTGCCCTGACCCGGGACACCCCTCCGGCGGAGGCCTTCCAGAGCCTGGCCAACCGCGCCATTATCGACCTGGCCCTTTACGCTGAGGCCTACAGTGAATTTGGCGAGCCCCGTGCGCTCCACGCCCTGCGGGTTTCTACCCGGAGGCTGAAGAGCTATCTGGCGACCTTCGAACGACTCCTGGACGAGACAGGTGCCAAAAGGGTCCGCCAACATCTGAACTGGCTGCTCAAGGTTAGCGCCGAGGCTCGAAATATCGATGTCTTTGCCCAGACCTATCTCCACGCTGAGTCTCCTGCTGACCTTGCCCCGGCGGTGATGGCTGCGGGTGCGGCGGCCCATGCCAGAACCCAGGGTGTTTTGGCATCTGCACGCTTTCGCGGTCTTCTCCTGGATCTTGTGGCCTGGCTAGAGACAGACGCGTGGAGGGGGCGGACAGACCGGGCCCGTCGGGCCCTTGAGGGAAGGCTCAAGCCCTTCGCCCGCAAGACTCTGTCCCGGAGCCTCAAAGGCCTCAATCGGCGGGCAGGGGACCTGCGGAGGCTCGATCCAGAGGCCAGGCATGAGGTCCGCCTGAAGATCAAACGTCTGCGCTATGTCCTAGAGGCTTTTGCATCCCTGTTCGCCTCAGGTGGCTCCACGCGCTATCTTAAGACCCTTCGGTCGATCCAATCTGACCTTGGTGATCTCAATGATGTGGCGACCGCAGAGCACCTGCTTGATAGCCTTAATTTGGGGGACCTTGAGCCCCTGGTGCGGCGACTTGTCATCGATACAGCCAGCAGGCTGGAGCACCGGGTGGCTGCCTCTAATCGGAAGCTCAAGCGGCTTCTCGGGCAAACACCGCCCTGGGCGACATAAAGACTTCTTTATATGCACCTTGCGGGTGTCCTGTCTTGCGGGTATAGGGCCCTCAACTTGCTGACAGGACGCCTCCAATGACCGACTATGTGGTGAAAGACATTTCCTTGGCCGATTTCGGCAATAAGGAGATCGCCATTGCTGAGACTGAAATGCCCGGCCTGATGGCGGTTCGTGCTGAATTCGGTAAGGACCAGCCCTTGAAGGGGGCTCGGATCGCCGGCTCCTTGCACATGACCATCCAGACGGCGGTGCTCATCCAGACCTTGGAAGCCCTTGGCGCTGATGTCCGCTGGGCCTCCTGCAATATCTTCTCGACCCAGGATCATGCTGCCGCTGCCATCGCTGCCAATGGTACGCCAGTGTTCGCCATCAAGGGCGAAACCCTTGAAGAATACTGGGACTATGCCCACCGGATCTTCGAATGGTCGGACGGCGGGTACCCCAACCTGATCCTTGATGATGGTGGCGACGCGACACTGCTCTGCGTTCTGGGTCCCAAGGCGGAACTGGATCCCTCGGTCCTGTCCAATCCGCAGAACGAAGAAGAAGAAGCCCTCTTCAAGGTGATGAAGCGTTACCTTGCCGAAAAGCCAGGCTTCTACACCGCCATCCGTAACGCCTGTAAGGGCGTGTCGGAGGAAACCACCACGGGCGTTCATCGTCTCTACCAAATGGCCGAGCGGGGCGAGCTGCCCTTCCCAGCCATCAACGTCAATGACAGCGTGACCAAGTCCAAGTTCGACAACCTTTATGGTTGCCGCGAGAGCCTGGTGGACGCCATTCGTCGCGGTACCGACGTCATGCTGTCGGGCAAGGTCGCTGTGGTTCTGGGCTATGGTGATGTGGGCAAGGGCTCTGCGGCCAGCCTGCGCAATGGCGGCGCCCGGGTGATTGTTACAGAAATTGACCCGATCTGCGCTCTACAGGCGGCTATGGAGGGCTATGAAGTCCAGACCATGGACGACGTTGCCAGCAAGGGCGATATCTTCGTTACCGCGACGGGTAATAAGGATGTTCTGACCGTGGACCATATGCGGGCCATGAAGAACAACGCCATCGTTGCCAATATCGGTCACTTCGATAGCGAAATTCAGGTGGCTGGCCTGAAGAATTTCAAATGGGACAAGATCAAGGATCAGGTCCACCACGTGGAATTCCCAGACGGCAAGAAGATCATTCTTCTGTCCGAAGGTCGTCTGGTGAACCTCGGCAATGCCACGGGCCACCCCAGCTTTGTGATGAGCGCGTCCTTCACCAACCAGACCCTGGCTCAAATGGAGCTGTGGACCCATGGTGCGAAGTACGAGACCAAGGTCTACACCTTACCTAAGCATCTGGATGAAAAGGTCGCCATGCTGCACCTCGCCAAGCTGGGCGCCAAACTGACCCAATTGTCGAAGGATCAAGCCGACTATATCGGCGTGCCGGAAGCGGGCCCGTTCAAGCCAGACCACTATCGCTACTAGAGCGTGATTCAATGACGGGGAACCGGTTACGGGACCCAAAATTTCTCTAACGAGTTGAATTGCATCATTTTTATCCCTTTTGATGACATCGTCTAAAGGGATAAATCGAAATCAAGCCGCTTCTCCAGCAGTGAAGGGGGCGCAGCCCATGCGTCCCCTTTGTCTTGGCCCCTTGGTCAGTCTGCGACCGCCTCGATCGCGGCAGACGCCTGCCGCATGCGTAGCCAAGCGCCAAAGGCGTAAACCGCCGCCCCACCCCAGATGAAGACAAAGGACAGGGCGCGCAGGGGTGTGAAGGCTTCCCCCTCCGCCACGCCAATGGTGAAGGCGATGGTGGGGCCAATGAATTGTAGAAAGCCAATGGTCGACAGGGGAATGCGTCTGGCCGCCCAGGAAAACAACACCAGGGGCACCGCAGTGATCGGCCCTGCCGCCAGCAGCCAGAGGGTGTCTGTCGGGGTCAGACCAAAGTGCGCCCCCCCAGTGGTCGGGAGCCAAAAGGCATAGGCTAGGCCCGGGATTGCTAGGATCAGGCATTCCACAAAGAGGCCGGTCTGGGCGTCTGCGGCGATTTGCTTGCGCACAATGCCATAGCCCCCGAAGGACACGGCTAGGATCAGCGAGACCCATGGCAGGTGGCCGACGGCCAGTCCCTGAATCGTGACGCCGATCGCCGCCAGCACCATGGCAGCAATGGCCACCCGATCCAGGCGCTCGCGGAAGAACACAACCCCAGCTGCCATGTTCAGCAGGGGCGTTAGATAATAGCCAAGGCTGGTCTCGAGGACCCGGCCTGAATTTACAGCCCAAACATAGAGGGCCCAGTTAGAGCCGATCAGCAGGGCCGAAAAGCATAGCCCCGCAAGGAGCCGCGGATTTCGGAAAACGCCGAGGGCCTGAGCCCCCTGTCCCGCCATCAGGACGAAGAGCAGGGCAGTGGGCGCTCCCCAAATGGAACGATGGGCGAGGATCTCCCAGGACCCCATGCCGAGCCTGTCCATGGCCTGGAAGACCAGGGGAACAAAACCCCAGATCACATAGCAGATGACCCCCGCAAGGAGCGGTGTTGCAGGCTTGTGATCGGTCATCGTCTTGCCATGGGCAGGTCTCAGGTCAGGGCAGCTTGGCGGATCAGACCCCGCTCGTGCAGCAGCTGGGCAATCTGTACGGCGTTCAGCGCCGCACCCTTTCGAAGGTTATCGGCCACCACCCACATGTTCAGGCCGTATTCCACCGTCGCGTCATTGCGGATACGGCTGATGAAGACCGGGAACTCGCCCTGGGCTTCTTTCGGGGTGATATAGCCCTTGTCATTGCGCTGATCGATGACGACGATGCCTGGGCTTTCCCGCAGCAGGTCTCGCGCTTCTTCCTCGTCCAGCGGCTCCCAGAACTCGACATTCACCGCCTCCGAATGGCCGACCATGACCGGCACCCGCACGCAGGTGACGGTCAGCTTGATTTCAGGATCGATCATCTTGTGGGTTTCATTCCACATCTTGGCTTCTTCATCGGTATAGCCGTCGTCGTTGAAGGCTCCGATGAAGGGAATGACGTTAAAGGCGATCTGCTTGGGGAACTTCTTAGGTTCCGGCGCACCGAGCACAAAGATGCCCTTGGTCTGGTCCCACAGCTCGTCCATGCCTTCCTTGCCGGCGCCAGACACGGATTGATAGGTCGAGACCACCACCCGCTTGATACGGGCCCGATCATGCAGGGGCTTCAGCGCCACCACCAGCTGGGCGGTGGAGCAGTTGGGATTGGCGATGATGTTCTTACGGTCGGCCCATTCCACATCGTCTGGATTTACCTCGGGCACGACGAGCGGGACGTCGGGATCCATGCGGAAGGCTGAGGAATTGTCGATGACAATGGGGCCAGCCTCGCCAATCTTCGGCGACCAAATCTTGGAGAAGCTGCCGGACACGCTCATCAGCACCAGATCGACCTTGGAGAAATCGAACTGTTCGATGTCCTCGCATTTCACGATCTTTTCGCCGAAGGACACCTCGACGCCAATGGACTTACGGCTGGCAATGGCGTGGATTTTATCGACGGGAAATTCGACTTCCTCCAGGATGTTCAACATTTCGCGGCCCACATTGCCTGTGGCCCCAACGACGGCGACGCGGTAGCCCATCGTGGTTTCTCCTGATTGAAAGGGAGCGTTCGTCTACGCCCCAGGGGCGCGAATTGCAATCTCGGCGGTTTAGACCTCGTCGGCCATCCTTAGGATTTCGCCCCAGGCTTCGGGGCTAACGGGAGACACAGAAAGCCGCGACTGTCTTAGCATGGCCAGATCTGCCAGGGCCGGGTTGGCCTTCATCTGGGCAAGGGTGACCGGCACCTTCAGAGCGCGGACAGGGATGAGCTCCACGGCAACAAATCGACCCGTGGGATCGGAGGCGTCTGGAAAAGCGGGCTTCGAGACCTCAGCAATCCCAACCACGGCGAGCCCTTCCTGCGAGTGATAGAAGAAGACCTGGTCCCCGACCTTCATGGCCTTAAGATGCAGGGCTGCAGCATTATTGCGAACGCCGTCCCAGACCGTCTGCCCGTCTCGCATCAGGGCTTCAAAGCTGAAACTGGCGGGCTCAGACTTAACCAGCCAATAGGATCTTGTATCTGCCAAGGTGACCTCCCAAGTCTGTTGCCAGGCTAGCATGCCGCAACCGCGATCGAAGTCGGGAAAGACCAGGTTAACCCGTTTTCGCGCATGGCTTGGCTCGGTATAGTTATGAGAGTCTGCTGGGACTTCCAAAGGGGTCGTGATGATCTATTCCCGCCGCGCTGTCCTTGCCGCAGGTCTAAGCATGGCTGCGCCTTCTGCCCTTGCCGCTGGACCCAACAGCAGGCGCCTGAGCTTTGCGGTCCTACGGAATGATGTGAAGGTTGGTGAGCACCTCATGGTCTTTGGGGATGATTCATCCGCCCCTATGGTGACAACCGATGTCGCCATGGTGGTCAAGCTCGGCCCCGTGCCGGTTTATCGCTACACCCACCACGCCGTTGAGCGCTGGGTTGGCGGTCGCTTTGCCAGCCTCGACACCGCCACCAATTCCAACGGAAAGCGCGAAAAGGTCACGGCCCGCCGCTCATCAGAGGGCTTGTCCATTGAGACCCTAAAGGGGCCGGTCATCGCCCCACCCACTGCGGCACCCTTTACCCACTGGAACGCTGACGTTTTCGGTAAGCCCCTGTTCAACCCACAGGAAGGCAAGGTCTTAAAGGTTTCGGCCAGCCGCAAGGGCACATCCTCGGTCGTGCTCGCCAACGGCCGCAAGATCGACGCCCAGCTCTGGTCAATCCGTGGCGAGACCGAGATCGACGATTGGTATGATGCCGCTGGCGTTTGGGCTGGCCTCAAGGGCAAGCTCCAGGACGGCTCCATCATCGAATACCGTCGGCTCTAGACCGCTGTCGCGTCCAGGGCCTTAAGAACCGCATCACCCATCTGGACCGTCGAAAGCTGACCGCCGAGATCACGGGTGCGGGCCCCGTCTTCAAGCGCCTGGATCACGGCGGCCTTTAGATGATCTGCGGCAGCAACCTCATCGAGGGACCATCGCAAGGCCATTTCAAAGGACAAGATCGCCGCCAGAGGATTGGCCACCCCTTGGCCTGCAATGTCGGGGGCTGATCCGTGGATCGGCTCATAAAGCCCAGGCATGCCCGCCGCGCCCAAGGCGGCCGACGGCAGCATGCCTAGGGATCCGGTCAGCTGGGCCGCCGCGTCAGAGAGGATATCGCCAAACAGATTGTCGGTGACCATGACGTCGAACTGCTTGGGGGCCTTGACGATCTGCATGGCGGCGTTGTCGGCCAGTATGTGCTCCAGCTGCACATCGGCATAGTCGCGCTTGTGCAGGTCGGTGACCACTTCGCGCCACAGGAGACCAGAATCCATGACATTAGACTTCTCGGCAGAGTGAACCTTGTTGCGCCGGCCCCGGGCCAGTTCAAAGGCCACCCTCGCCACCCGCTCGATCTCTGCGGTGGTGTAGACCTGGGTATCCACAGCCCTGCGGCCGCCGCCGGGAAGGTCTTCAATGAAGCGCGGGCTGCCGAAATAAATGCCGCCGGTCAGCTCCCGAACAATCATAAAGTCCAGACCCTCCACCAGCTCCCGCTTGAGACTGGAGGCGTCGGCCAGGGGTTGGAAACAAAGGGCAGGTCGCAGGTTGGCGAACACTTCCATGCCGGCCCGCAGGTTTAACAGGCCAGCTTCTGGCCGTTTGTCCCGGGGGACGCCGCTCCATTGTGGGCCACCCACCGCGCCCATCAGGGCCGCGCGAGAGGATTTCGCCGCAGAGAGGGCCTCCTCGGTCAATGGCACCCCATGGGCATCATAGCTACAGCCGCCAAACAGGCGCTCATCCAGCGACAGGTGCGGGGTCAGAGCTTCTGCGACCCGGCGGACCTGGGCCGTGACTTCGGGGCCGATCCCGTCGCCGGGGAGGAGGAGGAGATCGGTCATGCGCGTTCCAGCCAGGGTTGGTCGAGGGCCCGCTTGGCCTCGTAGACATCAATATCGGTGGCCGCCGTCAGGGTTTCGCCAATGGCGTCCAGGCCCTTCAGCATCTTGGTCTTGCGCTGGGCGTCGATCTCGAAGGTGAAGGTCTTGCCGGACGGGGAGGTGACGGTCTGGGTCTCCAGGTCAATGCTGACCATGTGATTGCCGCCCTTGGCCTCATCCATCAGGGCTGTGACCTCATCGGGTTTCAGGACCACGGGCAGCAGGCCGTTCTGGAAGCAGTTGTTGTAGAAGATGTCGGCAAAGCTGGTGGAGATCACGCAGCTGATCCCGAAGTCCAACAGGGCCCAGGGGGCATGTTCCCGGGACGAACCGCACCCGAAGTTATCACCCGCCACCAGGACGCCCGCACCCTTGTATTCCGACCGGTTGAGGATGAAGTCCGGCTTTTCCTTGCCCTCTGGGTCGAAGCGAAAATCGTAGAACAGTCCCTTAGACAAGCCCTCCCGTTCCACCGTCTTGAGGAACTGTTTGGGGATGATCTGATCGGTGTCGATATTGGCGATCTGCAGGGGGACGGCGCGGGCGTCCAGGCGGGTAAAGGCTTTCATGGCTGGGCGTTCTGTTCAATGAGCAGGGCCGGACCGGCGGGGACGCCGGAGCGGACGGTCAGGACCTTGGTGCCGGGCTTGCGGCCCTTGCGGACGTCGGACACATCAAAGCCTGAATCGATCAGGCGATCGCGGGCGGCGTCTGCGTCCTTAACCCGCCAGGCTAGGCCACCATAGCTGTCAGGGGCCTCGCTGGCAGGGTGCTTCAGGCTGGCACCGAACTCGACAATGCCGCCGCCACACTTGAAGAAGAGCTGGCGCACACCCCAGTCGGCATTGGAGCGATCCAGTCTGAGGTCTAGACCAAGCTTCGCCCCATAGATTCCCAGGGCCCGGTCGGGGTTTGGGGTGCGGATGACAATATGATCCAGCTCAGTAACAGGCGAGGTGCAACTTGCCGTCGACTGGGGCCAAGGCTGACCGTCCCGTGGTGGGTCCACCAGGAGGATGTTCACGCCGGCGGTATCTTCGATCCTTAGGGCGCTAGTGGTCCAATAACGCTTTCGCCCGTCGTCATGGGTCGATCCAGTCGCCGCGGGGGCCGTTCCTGATATGCCCCGACGCGCCATCAGGGCCTGATCAGCTGCAACATTGTCGCTGGAAAAGGCCAGGGCCCACATGCCGTCTCCGTGAGACTCCAGGTGGCTGCGAATGACGTCGCCAAAGGCCCCTTCTCCGCTCGGGCTAATGACGTCCAACGCCATGTTCGGCAGCTGGAACCAGGCATGGCGGGCACCACCGCCCCCGCCGATCCAATTGGGTTCAAGGCCCAACATGCGCTGATAGGCGTCGATGGCGGCGTCGAGATCCTTCACCGCCAGGGCGATATGGTCGATCTGGGTGATCATGCCTCAGACGGGCCCTGCATAAAGTCCCGGACGTCGACAATATGTCCCGCGACCGCAGCGGCGGCGGCCATGGCCGGGCTCATCAGATGCGTACGACCGCCGCGGCCCTGGCGGCCTTCGAAATTGCGGTTTGAGGTGGAGGCACACCGCTCGCCCGGGGCCAAGCGGTCAGGGTTCATGCCCAGGCACATGGAGCAGCCCGGCTCGCGCCAATCAAATCCAGCGGCGATGAAAATTTCATCCAGACCTTCTTCCTCCGCCTGGGCCTTAACCAGGCCCGATCCCGGAACGACGAGGGCGCGGACATGGCCTGCAACCTTGCGGCCTTCGACGATGGCGGCGGCTGACCTCAGATCCTCGATCCGGCTATTGGTGCAGGACCCGATAAAGACCACATCGATTTTCGCATCGGTCATCGCTTGGCCAGGGACAAGGCCCATATAGTCTAAGGCGCGCGCAATGGCGGCTTTCTTGTCGGCCGTCGTGAATTGGTCAGGACTTGGGGCAACCCCCGTAACAGCGACGACGTCCTCAGGGCTGGTTCCCCAGGTCACCAGGGGTGCGATCTCAGCAGCGTTAAGCACCACTTCGCGGTCGAAGACGGCGTCCTCATCGGTCACCAGAGTTTTCCAATAGCTCAGGGCCATATCCCAGGCACCAGCCTTAGGGGCTGAGGCCCGACCCCTCAGATAATCGAAGGTGGTCTGGTCCGGTGCCACCAGACCCGCCCTTGCGCCGCCCTCGATGGTGAGGTTGCACAGGGTCATGCGGCCTTCCATGGACAGGGCGCGTACCGCCTCGCCGGCATATTCGATCACATAGCCCGTGCCGCCGGCTGTGCCGATTTCGCCGATCACCGCCAGGGCGAAATCCTTGGCTCCAACGCCCGGGGCGGGGGTCCCATTAAGTGTCACCCGCATGTTTTTGGCCTTCTTGGCCCGCAGGGTCTGGGTGGCCAAGACGTGTTCGACCTCAGAGGTTCCTATGCCGTGGGCCAGGGCCCCGAAGGCCCCGTGGGTCGAGGTATGGCTGTCGCCGCAGACAATGGTCATGCCCGGCTGAGTCCGGCCCTGCTCAGGTCCGACCACGTGGACGATGCCATTGCGCACATCGCCCATGGGAAAGAACTCGATCCCATAG
>Ga0007795_10000358_pt1 | contig 14051 bp, 13 predicted proteins | sample CryBogmetaGMA1M_FD_60369 | JGI IMG/M metagenome (GOLD analysis project Ga0007795, IMG submission 60369) | Freshwater microbial communities from Crystal Bog, Wisconsin, USA - MA1M | ecosystem: Environmental > Aquatic > Freshwater > Lake | place: Crystal Bog, Wisconsin, USA | collected 2009-07-06
GAGCGGTTAGACCGCTGTATCAGCCTGCTGATCGATCATCGCAGGGACATTGAAGATGCGCTGATCCAGGACTTCGGTGCCCGATCGCGGGAGGCGACGGCCTTTACCGATATCGCCGCGTCTGTCGGCCCGCTGAAGCATGCAAAGGACCACCTCCGCGTTTGGATGAAGGCTGAAAAACGTAAGACGACCCCGGCCATCTTGGGTCTTTTTGGTGCCAAGGCGGAGGTTCGCTATCAGCCAAAGGGTGTGGTGGGGGTGATCAGTCCCTGGAACTTCCCGGTCAATCTGACCTTCGCCCCCCTGGCGGGCATTCTGGCCGCCGGCAATCGGGCCATGATTAAGCCTTCGGAATTTACCCCAGCCACCTCGGCCTTGATGGCGCAAATGTTCGGCAGCGCCTTCTCTGAAGAGGAAATCGCGGTGGTGACGGGTGGTCCCGAGGTTGGCCAGTCCTTTGCAAGTCTAGCCTTCGATCACCTCATCTTCACCGGGGCGACCTCCATTGCCCGCCATGTCATGCGCGCAGCGGCAGAGAACCTGGTACCCCTGACCTTAGAGCTGGGCGGTAAGAGCCCAGTCATTGTCGGCCGATCCGCAGACATGTCCGTTGCGGCAGCGCGGGTCATGGCGGGTAAGACCCTCAATGCTGGTCAGATATGCTTGGCACCGGACTATCTGTTCGCGCCAAAGGATCAGCTGGAGAGCTTCGTCGCCGCCGCTCAAAGCTCGGTCTCCAAGATGTTCCCGACCATCAAGGACAACCCCGACTACACGGCCATCGTCGCCCAAAGGCACTATGACCGGATCACTGGCTATGTGGATGACGCCCGGGCCAAGGGCGCGCGCATTATCGAGCTCAAGCCAGAGGGGGAAGACCTCAGTCAGCAGGAGCATCGCCGGATCGCCCCGACCCTGATCCTAGACCCCACCGACGACATGAAGGTCATGCAGGAAGAGATCTTTGGCCCTCTCTTGCCGGTGAAGACCTATGACACCGTCGATCAGGCAGTGGACTATATCAACGCCCATGACCGCCCCCTTGGGCTCTACTATTTCGGCGCAGATGCCGCTGAGCAGGAGCGGGTGGTCAATGGCACCACAGCGGGCGGTGTCACGGTGAATGACGTGATCTTCCACATCGCCCAGGAGGATCTGCCGTTTGGTGGGGTCGGTCCTTCGGGTATGGGCAGTTATCACGGGCTCGACGGCTTCCGGGAATTCAGCCATCGCAAGGCGATCTTCTCACAGATCAAGAAGGACATTGGTCCCCTGCAGATGATGCGCCCGCCCTATGGCCCAGGCATCCGCAAGTATCTGGACGGACAGTTGAAGCGGTAGCTAGCTCTTGACCGCCAGGGCATGGAAGTCGGTGATGGCGGCATAGACCCCCAGGCCGACTCCCATGGCCAGTTGTTCCAGCTCGAAGGAATTGTGGGCGAGGAAGACCATCACCGATCCGTCGGTGGGGTCAGCCTGCCACCAGCCGCCATAGGCTCCCGGCCAGCCGACGGTTCCGACCCCGCCCTTGCAGCGCAGGACGGAAGCCTTGTCTGGGTCCATGACCACGGCCACGCCTAGGCCAAAACCGTGAGCCTCGAAAACAGGCATGCCGAGCAGTCTTGCTGCCTCCCGCTGGCGAGGCGTGAGGCGGTTGGTGGTCATAAGTTTGAGCGTCTCTTCAGAGATAATTTGAACGCCGTCCACCGTGCCACCTCCGACAAACACCCGGCCGAAGGCTAGGATATCGTCGACTGTGGACCACAGGCCCTGACCCCCAGACTCGTAGGCCATGCCGATTGGGCGTTCCTCCAGAAAGGCTTCGGGCATGGAAGACTTTTCCAAGAGCGCGCCCTGATCATCAAAGCCATACATGGCAGCGCGCCGCTCGCGTTTGTCAGCTGAAACGCTGAAACCCGTATCCTTCATGCCCAGGGGTCCGAAGATCCGCCTTTGCAACAGGTCTCCAAGCGAGGTCCCGTCTATCCTGGCGATGAGCAGACCCAGGAGGTCGGTGGCATGTCCATAGGTGAAGCCCGCACCAGGCTGGGCGATTAGGGGCAGGCCCGCCAATCCGGCGATCCAGTCGTCTGGAGCGATCGGGCTGTCAATGTGGCCGCCCAAGGCCTTGTCATAGGCCTCACGGGTCGCCCCGCTGATGGTTTCGCCGTAGTTGAAGCCAGCCCTGTGGGTCAAAAGGTCTTCAAAGGTGATCTGGCGTTCTGCAGCCACAGTGTCGTCCATGGCGCTCGTGGGGGAAGGCAGGACCTGCATGGCCGCAAATTCAGGGGCCCACTTACTGATAGGATCGGTTAGTGAAAACCGGCCTTCCTCCAGCATCACCATCGCCGCAAGGGAGGTGATGGGTTTGGAGATCGAAGCAATGCGAAACAGGCTATCGCGCTGCAGGGCCTGTTCAGCCTGCTTATTGCGCCAACCGACAGCCCCAACGTGCCTTAGCTGGCCATCCCGCCAGACCAGGGTGACTGCGCCGGCAAACTCACCACGGTCAACATAGCCAGAGAGGGTCGTCGAAATTGCAGCAGACATATCGGTTTCAGGCCTCATCTAGCTGCGCGGCTTAACCGGTAATTCCTAAGATCGACCGGCGAATGACATCCTTAGCCTCGTCAACGGTGAGGTTCTGATCGCGACGCAGCCGCGACCATGTTTCATAGCTCAGGAACAAATCTAGCGCCTCAAAGTTGACGGCACCCATATCCATGGGGATCACCTGGCGCAGGATATCGCGCAGGGTCATGACCAGCCGGACATGCTCTTCGGCAACGAAGGCAGACTTGTATCTCAGACGTTCAGATGCCCGGCGAAAGGGCGCGATACGCTCAAACAGGACGGCCCGTCTATCGACCAATTCTGACACTTCACCGCGCCAACTTGTGGCGGTGAAGGGGCGCTCGACCAAGGCTCGAACTTCAGCGGTGACGACGGCGGACATTTCCCCATAGAGGCTGTCCATATCCTTGAAATGCCGGAAGACGGTCCTTAGTCCTACATCGGCCTTGGCTGCGACATCTTCAGCGACGGGCGCGACATCGCCGGCCTCAACCAATTCCAACATAGCTTTGACGATGCGTGCGCGGTTGTCTTGACCGCGCTGGCGTCGTCCGTCCGATTCAGTCACTGAAACATGGCCTCGCAACCTGTGCCCGCAAGAATAGCGTCCACCTTGTCTCGCTCTGCACCTGACAGTGCAATTCGAGAATCTCTAAGCCAGCCTAAACATTTGGCTTGATAGGGGAAAGGCTGTTGCTGCCACGGGGCACCATCCACCTCTGCGACAACTTCATTTTCCTTGTTCATGACAGCCTTCGCATTGGCCAGCATGACCGGCGGATAGACCCGGCCTATCTCAGTCAGGATCGCTAGCAGGGTCGGGGGCAGGGCATCGACGCTAAACCAGCCATCCTCCTCTGGATCGACGCCGGATTGATCCTCCAACATGCCGACCCAGGCCGTGACCCTCTGCGCGACCTTTAACGTTAGAGCCATGGGAGTGGGGTCGAATTCGGCCAGCTGGGTCAGCTGCCCATAGACTGCAAAATCAGCAGCGCTTGGCCGCGTTCCCAGGAGGTATGGATATAGGCGCAGGTGATCCTCCATCGCCTGCAGGAATCTCACATAGCTAGACTCAATCACCGGGGCGGTTGCGGTATGAGACCCCACATAGCGCAGGCGGCTGATCTGGCGTTCGGAGATAAACTTGCCCCGCTCGGCCAGGACGTCGTCGGGGACGGAGAAGCCACGCCAGCAGGGCAGTATCTTGGCCCCCTTGGCAATGTCGTCGGCATAGTACCAGCGATAGTGGAACATGGCCTTGGTCAGCCATTCGTCGGCATAGTCCTCGATCAGATCATTGAGGAAGGCCAGGGCCGGATGGTTTGGGATGACGCTTCGGCCGCTGAACTCCTCTTCGAAGCGCCGGATCAGGGGCGTGGAGTCCGTAGCTGCAACCACCTCCCCATCGGGACCGGGGAGATAGAAGGTCGGAAGCAGTGGCACCTTGGCCTGAGGCAGGTTGGCCAGCTGCGGGCTGTTGGACAGCAGCAAACGATAGGGAATATGGCGATATCGCAGGACCGCCAGCATCTTACGGGTATAGGGCGAGCCGGGGGCCCCCATCAGGGTCAAGGGCGTTGGAAGGGTCATGGTCGTCTCAATCAGTTGAAGGTGTGGAGCCGATTAGAGTGTTTGAATTCGCCCGTTCCCACAGGAAGCGAGATCATATCGCCGTCCCTGCCAACCTGGACAGTCCCCTGGAAAATTTGCCGCGAACGCCCCAGGAAGGGCCCCTCCAATGCCCGCAGGGGCAGAGGAGGTATGACGTGTGTGAACAGTAGCTGCTTCACCCCCGCGCGCTGGGCCAAGGCCGCCGCATCCTCTGGGAAGGTATGATAGCTCAATATGTCGTGGGTGATGGCGGTGATGGTCTTATTGCCCGCCTTTTCCGCGGCCCGGTGTTGGATGCCCACCAAGGTCGGCGAAAGGCCTTCATGAACCAGCAGATCGACGCCCTTTGAGGCGGCCTCAAGCCGAGGAGAGGGGGCCGTGTCGCCGCTGATCACCAAGCTGCGCCCCTTATAGTCGAAGCGATAGCCGACTGCAGGTTCGACCGGCTGGTGTTCAACCGGGAAGGCTGTAATTTTCAGGTCCTTGTCCTGGAAAACAATTACATCCGGCTGTCCTCTTTGGGCATCAAAGGGGTGAGGGATACCGCCAAAACCCGTCGGTGGGACAATCAAAGGGCCGTGGTGAGCGATGCGGTAACCGCGATCCTGGTCATAGGCGGCCATGAAGCCGGCTACGACCTTGTCGACGCCAGGCCCACCATAAACCGGGGTCGGCACCGAATTCGAGCCGCCCGCCCAACGTTGAAGCATCAATTCACCCAGGCCCCCGATATGATCGGAGTGGAAGTGGGTCAGGAAGATCGCCTCAACCTTGGCAGGGGGAAGGTTCATCAGCGACAGGTTGCGGGTACCACCATCGCCAATGTCTACGACGAACAGCCTATGTCCTGCGACGACAGCCGTGCAGGGCCCCGCCCGGGTCGGATCGGGCATGGGCGACCCAGAGCCACACAGGGCAACGCTTAGGCTGTCAGGCATGTCGCTGAAAGGGGCCCGGCCGAGGGCGCGGTCATAGATCCGGCCCATCAGGTGGGTGGCGATCGCGCCGCGATTGAGCCAGAGGCCTAGGCCGCTGATCAGGACGAAGACCAGGAGAATATTTCGGGGTCTCAAGAGGCGCATTTAGGAGGACTCCCTATTCTTCTGGTCGATCTTGACCTTGTGCACATATAGTGACACGCATGTTGTCAATATAATTCGCCGGTCGGTCGGCGAAGTCAACCGAATGAGAGAATTTCATGGACGTCCTGCGCACACCTGACGAGCGGTTTGAAAACCTTTTGGATTGGCCCTTCGCGCCGCACTACGTGCAGATAAAGGACGCCGACGGAACGGAGATGCGCCTGGCCTATGTGGATGAGGGCCCGCGGGACGGTACGCCAGTCTTGCTCATGCATGGCGAGCCTTCTTGGTCCTACCTCTATCGCAAGATCATTCCGACCCTGGTGGCCAAGGGGCACAGGGCGATCGCTCCAGACCTCATCGGCTTTGGCCGTTCCGATAAGCCCGCCAACCGGACCGACTACACCTATGAGCGCCATGTGCAGTGGATGAGCCAGTGGCTAGAAGGCATGAACCTCAGCCACGGGGTGATGTTCTGCCAGGATTGGGGCGGTCTGATCGGCCTGCGTCTGGTGACGGCCTATCCTGATCTGTTTGATGGCGTCATCGCCGGCAATACTGGCCTGCCAGTTGGAACGGGATCTAGCGCAGGCTTCGACGCCTGGCTCAACCTCAGCCAGACCATTCCGCAAATGCCGATTGGCGGACTCCTGAACATGGGCTCAACCCGCGAATTGAGCCCTGAAGAAGTGGCCGCGTATGACGCGCCCTTCCCAGATGAGACCTTCAAGGAAGGCGCTCGCCAGTTCCCGACCCTGGTGCCGATCACGGCCCAGCATGCCTCGGTGCCGGAGAACCTCGAAGCCTGGAAGGTGTTGGGGGCCTGGACCAAGCCCTTCATTACCGCCTTCAGTGACAATGATCCGGTGAGTAAGGGGGGCGAGGAGACCTTCAAGGCTCGCATCCCCGGAGCGGCTGGCCAGCCCCATGTGATCCTTTCCGGCGGACATTTCCTCCAGGAAGATAGCCCCAACGAGATCGCCGCCATGTTGGACGATCTGATCACCAAGACCCGTTAGGAGGGAAAACGATGCAAGTTACCAACCAAGTCGTTCCGACCATGGAACGCGCCATGGCCTTCTTCGGGGGGGTCGAGGATGGGCCCTTCGTGATGGTCAATCTGTTGAAGTTTAAGCCCATGGCCGAATACGAAGATGGGTCTGATGCCCATCTCACTGGCGCAGAAGCCTATGCGCGTTATGGCGACGGCGTGGCGAAGCTGGTCACTGCCCTCGGCGGCAAGATCCGTTACAGCAGCAAGGTCACGGATCTTATGCTGGGCGAGGTTGAAGAGCTCTGGGATGCCGTAGCACTTGCGGAATATCCGTCCCTGGCGGCCTTCCGTCAGATGGCTATGTCGCCGGAAATGCACGCCATCGAGCACCACCGCAAGGCGGGGCTGGCCGGGCAGCTGAACATCAAGACCAAGCCCGCAGAGGGCTTCTAGCCCTTGATCCGAAGGACGGTGCGGAAGCCGATATGGCTTTCGCCCGTGTCTGTCGGCCCAGGCTCCCGGGCAGCAGGGCGATATCGGAAGCAATAATTGGGCGAGCATAGGAATGAGCCCCCCTTAATGACGTGCTTGCGAACGCCTGGATCGCCGGGGTCCATGGCAAGATCGCCCTTGGGACCGCCGTTCGGATCATTGGGATCAAGATTTGGCCGGTACCAATCCTTGGTCCACTCCCAAACATTGCCGGCCATGTCGTGCAGGCCAAAGCCGTTGACGGGGAAGCAGCCCACAGGCGCGACCTGAGCCTTATAGCCGTCGCCACCACTGTCGAAACTGGGGAAGGTTCCTTGCCAGACATTCGCCTGGGGCTTGGCTTCATTGAGGGTTTCATCGCCCCAGACGAACCGGGTTGCTGGTTTACCGCCCTGGGCTGCGTATTCCCACTCAGCTTCTGTGGGCAGGTCCCGGCCTAGCCATTTGGCGTAGGCCATGGCGTCTTCAAAACCGATCTGCACCACGGGCAGGTTGTCGAGGCCCTCGATAGAGCTGTCAGGGCCCTGTGGATGGCGCCAGTTGGCCCCGCGGACCACCCGCCACCAAGCTCCTGGGCCAGCTTCGACATTCTCGGCAGAGCCGACAAAGACAATGGCTGAGGGCTTAAGGTCTTCGCCTGTAACGCCAGGATAGGCTTTTGGGTCCAGTGGACGCTCGGCCTGTGTCACATATCCTGTAGCCTTGATGAAACGGGCAAAATCGCTGTTGGTGACTTCGGTGGAGTCCATCCAGAAGTCATTGACCTTGATGGGGCGGGGTGGCCCTTCTTCGGCATGCATGGGGCGGGCACCCATCTGGAATTCACCGCCCTTAATCAGGATCATGCCTGCCTTGTCAGGGGCAGAGCCCGGGACGGGTCTGTCAGACAGGCAGACCCGAACGATCGCTGGCGAAGCCGCCTTTGGCACCACCGGATGGCAAGCCGCAGCCGACAGGGCCACAAGGCAAACCAGAAGCTTGGGCGTGAGGCTCAGGCCTTGGATTTTTGCAGGGATAGGGCGAGGAATACGGTGCATAGGATGACTGAAATGGGGCTGGCGAAATGCTCAGGCGGGTGGTGACCGCCTGTCGGGCTCAGGACCCAAGCGTGCAGGGTCATCAGGCCGCGCTCAACGATCACCAGGGATAGGCCAAGTGCGGTCAGGGTCTGGTAACGCAGGGCAATGGCCAACAGTCCCAGCCCCAGGGCTAGCTGCGTCGATCCCTCCCATCGAAAAACACCGATCACGAGGTTACGCTTGTCCCCCATGTCGAGGTGGGCAATGACCCCGGCGCCTCCGTCTGGGAGGAAGCTATGGATCAGCCCCGGAACCAGGGTCATGACCGCTGTTAGCAAGAGAAACAGCGGGCTGATCCGGGCCCCAGTATACTGAGGGTTCGTCGTAGGGGGGAGAAAGCTCACAAGCCTGTCCTTAATTGTCCCAGAGGATGTATTCGTCGTCCGGCTTTTGGGGCACGCCGCTGGGCTTATCGATCAGGACAGGTCCCTGCAGCAGGGAAGGCCACATGGGCTTCATCGTCTTAGCATCTTGCGCGGCGAGAAGTGCCAGAAGCGCCTTGGCTTTAGCCGGTTCTGCCGTCGAGAGCTCGTGCTGCTCTGTGGGATCAACTGCCAGATTATAAAGCCAGACCTTACTGCGGGCCTCATTGCTCTGCAGCTTCCAGTCGCCGTCGAGGACGACCTTGTACTGGCCGGAGCGCCAGAACAAGGTCTGGTGGGGTCGACCCTGGAGCTGTCCCAATAGATAGGGCAGGAGATTTACGCCGTCGATAACCCGATCCTTTGGAGTATCTGCACCCGCGGCCCCAGCCGCTGTCGCGAAGATATCGATGTGACCGACCGGGTAGGGGAAGCGGCTTTCTGGCTTGATCACGCCAGGCCAGCTCATGAAGAAGGGCGCGTGAATACCGCCTTCGAAGAAGGTCGACTTCCAGCCGCGATAGGGCTGATTGATCTTGGGCAGGCCAATATAGCCCGCCCCGCCATTGTCGGAGGTGAAGATCACCAGGGTGTTCTTATCGAGACCTTCGTCCTTCAGGGTTTGGAGAATTCGCCCAACATTGTGATCCAGGTTCCGAGCCATAGCGCCGTAGACGCGCAGGCGGTGGTCCTTGATCTGGGGCAGGGCGTCATAGTCTTCCTTCTTGGCCTGTAGCGGGGTGTGGATCGCATTGGGCGCGAAGTACATGAAGAAGGGCCGGTTGCGGTTGGCCTTGATCGCCTTGACCGCTTCGTCCGTCAGATAGTCCGTCATGTAGCCGCGAGGCTGGAACATGGGCGAGCCATTGAACTGAACAGCGTAGGGCAGGTTTGGCCAAAGGAACTTATCGATTGGATCCCAGTCTTGCTTAGAATTTTCGACGTCTTTCGCATTTTCAGGCCGATACATTGCGGCCCCTGCGATGAAGCCAAGGCTTTCATCAAAGCCCTGCTGCTCAGGTCGTGATCCTTGTTTGCCACCAAGGTGCCATTTGCCAAAATGCAGAGTGTGATAGCCCTTGGTCTTTAAGAGCTCGGCAATGGTGATTTCGCTGGTCGGCACGCTCAATTCATTTACGGCCGAAGGTGTTGGTTTCACTGCCGCAGGGGGCATGTCCTTCAAGCGGTCCTTGAAGAAGCTCGGTGCATGAAGGGACCCAGGTTCCCGGGCCGTACCAACCATGCGCTCGAAAGCAACTGGGGCCGGGGTGAACTCAAAACCAAAACGGGTGGGGTAGCGACCCGTCATTATGGCTGCCCTGGACGGTGCGCAGGTGGCGTTGCCGGTGTAACCGTTGGTGAAGTCGACCCCGGAATGGCCGATGGAATCGATGTTCGGCGTGGGGACCTGTCCGTCGGCGACGCCACCACCATTGAAAGTGATGTCGTTATAACCCAGGTCGTCGGCGAGGATGAAAACGACGTTCGGCGGCCGAGCGCCTTCCGGCGCGGCCTCAGGGCCTTGAGCCCAGGTCACGTCATGGTTTTGCTCGACCTTGGGGAGCTTGGAATGGGCGATCATGGCGAAGATGGTCGCCTTGTTCATGACAGCCACAGCAAACAGTGCGGCAATGGCGACAACGCCGCCGATTAGCCAAGTCCTGATCTTCATCTCGCGCTCCCCGAGTTTATTGACATTATTAGTGCCACTATGTGTCATGGCGCGCAAGGGGCCAGCCGGAGGGAAAAATGCGAGCGACGATCAGCAGGTTTGCAACCAGGATTATCACCAGCAAGGGCTTGCGGAACGCCATGCGATTTCGCGCAGGATTGCCGCGCGTCATAAGCGGGAGGCGGCCGGTGGTGGAGTATTTCCACCAGGCAGATGATCCCTACAGCCACCTGCTTGTGCAGCTTCTGCCACAGCTTACCGCCCGCTATGGCTTGGATCTGAAGACCTGGATTGTGTCGCCCCCAGATGATGCCGCCGCCCCCGAGCGGGATCGTCTGCGTGCCCTCGGTTTGAGGGATGCCTCTCGGCTGGCCGGGGCCTACGGACTGACCTTTCCAACAAACGCGCAGCTGCCGGAGCCTGAGGCTATCGCCATGGCAAATGCGCGACTTTCTGAAGTGGTTGGGCAAGCTGGCTTCGCCGAAGCCGCTCAGGCCTGCGGTGAAGCCCTCTGGCGTGGGGAGTCGGCAGAGACGTCGCCTGGATCAATGGATGGGGCTGCTGGTCATCTAAAGGCAGGAACCGATCGACGCTTGAAACTGGGTCACTATCTTGGTGGCATGCTCTACTTCGAGGGCGAGTGGTACTGGGGCGTCGACCGCCTCCACCACCTGGAAACGCGCCTGTCAGGCCTTGGCCTTGACACCCATGCCGGGACGCCAGCCCTCGCACCCTACCGCGATATGCAGCTTGGTCCGCCGCCTGTGGCCAAGCGCCCCGTCGTTATCGATTTCTGGTTTTCCTTTCGCAGCCCCTACACCTGGATTGCCTTTCCAAGAGTGCGGCAGTTGGCCCGCCATTACGGTGCTGAACTCAGGCTTCGCTATATCCTGCCCATGATCATGCGCGGCCTGCCTGTGCCGCAGATCAAAGGGCGCTACATCACCTTCGATACCAAACGAGAATCCGAAATGGTTGACCTGCCATTCGGGACCATCGTTGACCCAGTGGGCACTGGCGTTGAGCGTGCCATAGCGGTCCTGTTCCGGGCCATCTCTTTGGGATTGGGCGAGGTCTTCGCCGAAAACACCCTGCGGGCCACCTGGGCGCAAGGGGTTGATTTGACCTCTGACCAGGGGCTCAAGGGCGTGGCAAAGGCTTCGGGACTGTCTGCGGGCATGGTCGATGAGGCCTTGGCTGATGAGACATGGCGCGCGCCAGCAGAGATCAATCGTCAGGCACTCTTTGACGCTGGCCTGTGGGGCGCGCCAAGCTATTGCGTCAATGGCCGCCCGGCCCATTGGGGACAAGATCGGCTATGGGCTCTGGAAGAAGATCTCTTGGAGGAGCTTACCCGGCCCTGAATCTTGTGCCGCCTCAACGCAAAGGGCGAAAAGTAAGACGGGGCACCAGAATCCTCAGATAATTCCGATAGGTTTCAAGCTTGGTCTTTCGGAGCGCGCTCATGACATCGCCTCTTGTCCATATTGCCGGTCGCGCCATTGGGCTCGGACATCCGCCCTACATTGTTGCCGAAATGTCGGGCAATCATAATGGCGATATCCAGCGGGCCCTTGCCTTGATCGACGCCGCCAAGGCAGCAGGGGCAGATGCCGTCAAGCTCCAGACCTACACGGCTGACACCATCACCATTGATCATGATGGCCCCGAATTTCGCATCGAAGGGGGGCTGTGGGATGGACGGCGTCTCTACGAACTCTATCAGGAGGCCCACACCCCCTGGGATTGGCACCCGCAACTCTTCGCTCACGCCAAGGCCATCGGCATTCACATCTTCTCATCGCCCTTTGATCCGACGGCGGTGACCTTCCTTGAAGGATTACAGGCCCCAGCCTTTAAGATCGCGTCCTTCGAGTTGGTGGACATCCCCTTGATTGAGCAGTGCGCCCGCACGGGAAAGCCACTGGTCATGTCCACGGGGTTGGCATCTAAGACTGAGATCGCCGAGGCCGTTGCCGCGGCCAAGGGCGCGGGGCATGGCGGCGTGATCCTCCTACATTGCACCAGCGCCTATCCCGCTCCGATGGAGGATATGAACCTCAGGACACTCCAGCGCCTTGCCGCAGAGAACGATGTCGTGGTCGGCCTGTCAGATCACTCCATGGGTGTCACGGCCTCGGTAGCTGCGGTGGCGCTTGGGGCGTCCTTTATCGAGAAGCACTTCACCCTGGCCCGCGCTGACGGGGGCGTGGACTCTGACTTTTCCCTGGAACCGCACGAATTGGCGAGACTCGTCAGCGAATGTCGAGATGCCTGGTCAGCCCTTGGCTCTGAGAGCTTTGATGAAACCCCGTCCGAGATCGTCAACCGCGATCACAGGCGCTCATTGTACGTGGTTCACGATGTGAAGGCCGGTGAAGCGATCACCGAAGCCAATGTCCGTTCCATTCGGCCCGGATATGGCCTGCCCCCCAAATACCTGCCCGAGGTTATGGGGCGAACCGCCCGGCGCGATATCGCCCGAGGCACCCCGCTTGACTGGGATCTTATGTCCTAAGGCTTCCGGAACAGCCACCAGGTGATGTCGTCTATGCCGGTGGCTCGCTTCCAGAAAAATCCGTAGTCGATCAGCTTCAGGTCTGGAAAGCGGTCCATATAAAGGCCGCCGAAGTCATTTTTGAACAGCAGACCCTCATGGCCGCGATAGGGCAGGGCTTCTGGCCTGGGCGAGAAATATTCGGCGCAGAGAATGTACTTGGACGAAATGCGGTGGATTTCGTCGAGGGTAGCGGGCAGGCGCGCGGGTTCCACATGGATCAAGACCCCTGCGGTAAAAGCCAGTTCCACTGCGCCATCGGCGACGGGGATGGAGTCTCCGAACCCCGCATGGAGATTTTCCGGCGGCAGGACTTTTTCGGATAGGAGCTGGTCCCGCGCGGCGGGATTTGGCTCAATGGCGTGCAAGCTGGCCCCAAAAAGCTGGGGTAAGACCCGAAGGTTGATCCCTAGGTTTGGCCCAACTTCAAGGATCGAGGTTGGTGGCTCTAGGTGAAAGCCCTGGCCCATTCTTGACCACATGAGGGTGCGGTCCCTGAGCGCCTGATCAGATGCCAGATTGCGCGCTGTATAGTCCGCGCCAAACGCACCAGACCATGCAGATTTCGGATCAATGGGCTGATCAGTCATTTAGCTTCCAGGAATTCAGGTTCGAAATGGGAAAAGGGCAGGTTTCGGACGTCTTGCGAGGTGAAGTCCGGCTTTGAGGCATAAAGGGCGTCATAGACCTTGGCGACGAAGGCGTAGTCTTCGGTTGTATCCACCGTCCACCTCAGATGGCGGTCATTGCGTTCGGCCTGAAGCAAGTCGCGACAGGTATAAACCTCAGGGTGGCGATAGATGTATGGCGTTACGTGCTCGCGGTCATAGGCGTCGACGGCGTCACGACCGGCCTCTTCAAGAATCTGAAGCGGGAAGACTTCGACGTCCAAGCCCCGGGGATAGGTCCTTTGGAGGCTATTAGAGACATAGTCTGCGCCGGTAGATTTTCGTAGCTCAATCGCCTCGTCAACAACACTGGGGTCGATCAACGGGCAATCGGCGGTGAGCCGGACGATGTCACCTGAAAGTCCGAATTCACCTGCGCATCCGAGGAAGCGTCCAAGCACATCGTGCAAGGGCCCGCGATATACATCCACCCCCTCAGACGCGAGGTGGGTGTGCAAGGGGTCATCGGTTGGGTCCGTGCTGGTAGCGACGATGATGCGACTAAGGCTACGACACCGAGAGAGCCTTTCAATCTGCCGCAAGATCATTGGTCGGCCTGCCAGGGGCATCAGCACCTTGCCAGGCAGGCGTGTGGAACTCATGCGCGCCTGAAGAATGGCCAAAGCCATTGAAGAAACTCCTTAATCGCAACCTAGTTTAAGGAGAGAACCTTGCCTGCAGTTTAACCAGTTTGGGGACCACTACCCTCATTTATGAACCATCACGGTCTTGTCTGAAGGATAGCCTGATCGCTGACGTCGCGAAGGTGGGCCGTAAAGGTCACGACACCGCCAACATCGATTTTCGTGATGGTCGCTTCGATCGGGAAGACGTCTCCGTTGCGGCGTAGGCCAAGAACGCGATTGCGGTCGCTCATCATCCGTGAGGCATCCTTTGCCGCGCGAAATTTGGTGATATGCAAATCATGGTCCGTGCGGGCCTCGGCAGGCATGAGAA
>Ga0007795_10000359_pt1 | contig 14045 bp, 8 predicted proteins | sample CryBogmetaGMA1M_FD_60369 | JGI IMG/M metagenome (GOLD analysis project Ga0007795, IMG submission 60369) | Freshwater microbial communities from Crystal Bog, Wisconsin, USA - MA1M | ecosystem: Environmental > Aquatic > Freshwater > Lake | place: Crystal Bog, Wisconsin, USA | collected 2009-07-06
GTCGGGGAGCCTGAGCGGGTCCCATCGCGGGCTCGTCAAGGCATGAGGATCGACCAGACGCTTGCGAAGTCATCGGTCCACAGCTCGCACCCCGATCCCTTCCCGCAAGGATCGGAGGCTTCGGCGATCCCCTCCCGCTCGAGGACGGAGCGATCGCGCGCAAGCAGCATCCACGTCGAACTGTAGATCCACCACTCATCCCCCCCGGAGTCGCTCACCGAGACGACTTCGAGCTGAAAGTGATCGGCGAGGCGTTCCACGACCGGAGCGAGGTCGAGATAGCGGTTGGAGATGTGGATGGCGAGGATCCCTTCCGGCGCCAGATGCCCGAGATAGATCTCGAAGGCCTCGCGGGTGAGGAGATGGACCGGGATCGCGTCGCTCGAGAAGGCATCCAGGGCGAGGAGATCGAAGGCCTGCGGGGAGTTAGCCGTGAGCTCCCGTTCCATCGAGAGCCGCGCGTCGCCCATCACCACCTCCACCGCCGCCGGGCATTCGTCGAGGTAGCTGAAGCGATCCTTGGCGAGGTCGCGGATGGCCGGGTTGATCTCGTAGATGCGGAGCGAATCCCCCTCCCGGGCGTACGTCGCGAGCGTCCCCACACCGAGCCCCACCAGGCCGATGGAGTGGGGCTCGAGCCATCCGTCCCCCGCGCCAAGGCTCCCGACGGCCCGCCCCACCCCGCTGGTCGTGGCGTAGTAGGAAGTTGGGATCCTGGTCCGCGCCGGGTCGGTGAGCTGGAGGCCGTGGGTCGTCGCCCCATGGACGAGGAGCCGGTGTGGTTCGCGGGATTCCGTCACGCTGGGCTCGATCACCTCGAGGGTGCCGTAGAAGTTGCGACTGCGGACGATCGCGCGGTCGGCCGGATTTTGGACGAGGAGCAGGAAGGCCGTGCCAGCCGCCCCGGCAAGGAGCATGAGGAATCCTCCCGCCGCCGGTCGCCACGGTGGCGAAAGCGATCGCCGCCACGGATCGCACAGGCAGGCCACGAAGAGAATCGCGAAGCCTGCCACCCACGGCGCCGCGGTGGGGAGGAACCGGGCCGCCTCGACAGCGACCGAGCCGCCGTGGTTGCAGAGGCTCCGAAACACGGGCACGGCCGCCACCCCGACGAGCGTTCCCAAAGCCGCGGCCAGCGGGATGGCCCGACTGCGGTGCCGGAACGACAGAGCCCCGAGCCCGATGAGGAGCATCCACAGCCCCGCGGGCAGCTCGTAGTCGTCGTTGAACAAGCTCGGCGCCACCACCGCCACGGCCAACCCACCGAGAGCCCCCCCGGCGGCGATGGCGAGAAAATATCCGGTGAGATGGCGCGGCGGGGGCCTGAGCCGGTAGAGCTCGCCGTGGCAGACCATGCAGGCCGCAAACAGCGTCCCCAGATGCCCGATCAACTGGAGCTTGAGCGGGGCAGAGTTGCCCGCTTCGAGGAGCTGCCAGGTGACGACGACGCCGAAGGCGGAAAGCGCCGTGAACGCCCCCCGGGCATACCAGGCGGCATGATCGAAGGAGACGATGAACGTCACCAGGTAGATCCCCAGCGGCAACACCCACAGCAGCGGCATCGCCGCCACGTCCTGGCAGAGCCTCGTCGTCGTCGACACGAGCAACACCGACGCGATCGCCGGAAGCGCCACCCAGAGGATGCCGTCGCCGGCTTCCTCGCCTGTCTCCACGCTGCCGTCGCCACTTTCTTGTCCACCGGCCGATCGCTCATCGGCTCTCCAGACGCGCACGGCGCAGGCCACGCAGGCGGTGGCGAAGCAGGCCAATCCGATCGACCAGGCTGCCGCCTGAGCCGCCCGCGTCAGTCGCGGCTCGACCACTGCCGGATAGGCAAGCAAGGCGAGGAGCGATCCCGCATTGGAGAGAGCGTAGAGCCGGTAAGGCGAGAGGCCGGGGTGGACGAGGCTGAACCAGCGCTGGAGGAGCGGGCCGGTGGCCGAGAGGACGATGAACGGCAGCCCGATCGTGGCCGTGAGGAGGAGGAGGATCGAGCGGACCGGATCGTCACCGGCGCTCGGGCGCCACTGATCTCCGGGCGAGATCGGCAGGAAGCAGAGCGCCAGGGCGAGACCGAAGACATGCACCATCACCTGCCGGCGTGGCGACAGCCAGGTGGTGAGCCCGTGAGCGTAGGCATAGCCCACCAACAACACCCCCTGGAAGAAGAGGAGGCAGGTGGTCCAGACACCGGGCCCGCCGCCGAACCAGGGGAGGATGTATTTGCCAACCAGCGGTTGCCCGAGGAAGAGGAGAAAGGCCCCGGTAAAAATCGCCAGCGCGAACGGCAGCATGAACAGCCCTTGAAGGAAGACAACCTCGCGATGGCAGCCCTCCCGAAGGACGCCTACCTCACGGCCACGCCCTGTTGGACATCCCGGAGGTAACGCTGCCGCATGCTCGCCAGGAGAAGGCCGAGGTAGGCATTGGCACCGAGCGAGAGGAAGAGCGTCAGGAGGCTGCCGATGAGGAGCGGCCAGGGACGAGCGGTGACCGCCGCGGCAGCCTCACCTCCGGCAGCAATCCCGCCGAGCCGCGACGCGGCGAGGGGGAGCGACGTGGCCTGCGTGGTCCGCGGGCGCTTCGCCGCTTCGGAGACGAGGCGGTCGACGCCGGCCGGCCAAGTGTCGGAGACGAAGATCTTCACCCTGCGGACATCGCGGGCATCGACCGGGACGTCGCTGGTCAGCGGGCCGGCGACGTTGCCGCTGCGGATCAGATCCGGTTCGACGCGGACGAGGTAATCCCCGCCCCCCCCAGGGTCGGGCACGTAGGCGGCTTCGATCCCCATGGCGAGCAGGCCGGCGAGGAGGACAAGAGTTTCCAGCAGCATGCGAATACGTCTCCGGTGAACAGGCTCTGCGTCAGGGGGATTTCAACCTCTCGACGGCGGTTTGTGCAACTGCCGCGGAATCGCCCTGTTCGGCGGGGGAATCCCGGGCCGGATTCCCGACGTCGAGGCTGTCGAGCTCGGTCTGGAGCATCGTCAGGGCCGCCTGAAGGAAGGCCACGGCGATCGGACCGACGAAGATCCCGATCGGCCCGAGGGCTCCGACACCGCCGAGAACGCTGAGGAGGGCCAGGAGCGGATGGAGCTTCGACTGCCCATGGAGAACGATCGGCTTGATGATGTTGTCGACGGTGGAGACCACCCCCATGCCCCACACCGCCAGACCGGCGGCGACGAAGGTGTTCTTGGCGAAGAACAACAGGTAGAGGCTGGCGGAGCCCCACACGGCAGCAGCGCCGACGAAGGGCACCAGCGCCCCGAAGAAGGTGAGGAGCGTGAGGAGGAAGACGTTTCCGAGCCCCGCCACCCAGAAGCCGAATCCCGCCAGCACCGCCTGGACGATCGCCGCCAGGAGGGTCGAACTGACCACCGCCCGGCTCACCTCCTCGAACTCCTGGAGGAGCTGCCACTGGTAGCGGGGATCGAGGGGAATCAAGCGCGTGACCGCGGCGAGCATCCGCCGGCCATCGGCGAGAAAATAGAAGAGCGCTACCGTCATCACGACCAAGCCGATGATCCCCTTGGCGATCACGACCGGGGTCCGCGCCGCCACCGGCCCGATCCACTCCTCGGCGATCCGCCGCAGTTCGCTGTTGACCGAATCGGCCGTGAGATGCATCCCGGTCGTGTCGTTGATCCGCTCGACGAGCTCGCTGAGCACGGCCGGCTCGAGTTTCAATCCGTTTTCCGCCCGGAGCATCCGCACCGCATCCCCCCCGGCACGGGCGCAGAGGAGAAACAGCGGCACGAGGACGATGAGGAGCACGAACAGCGTCGTGAGGAGGGCGGGAATCCATTCCGGCCCCTTCCCCGGAGCGATGATCCGATCGCGCAGCCAGCGATGGAGCGGGCCGAAGATCACGACGAGCATCGCCGCGAGAAGCAACGGCAGCATGAAGCTCGACATCACCCTCAAGGAAAGGAGGCCGAAGACGGCGACGAGCGCGAGGATGACACCGAACGAGACGATGCGCGCCACCCGTTTCGGCGGGGTGTCGGAGGGGATCAGGCTGTCGAGGAGCATTCCAGGCCGCGGCGGGAGCCACGGTTCCATGGGGAGATGCGGATGCGAACCGGCGATTGTACCGCTCCGTGGAAAAAGGGATCCACGGTCCCCCGTTGGCAGCCGACGGCGTTCCGGCATGGCGGATAGGACCCGCGCGGGGTATCCTTGCCCCCTCTCGGCGGCTCGCCCGGCCCATCAGGCCGCTGTCCCCAGTGCGCCCCATGCGTCCCGTCACTCCCTCCGGGCCCCCTGCGGAGGGTGGCCACCGTCTGATCCGAATGCATGAACGCCGCCGCTGCCACGCCGCCGGACGTCTCGCTCGTCGTCCCTGTGCGGAACGAGGCGGGGAACATCGGCCCGCTCATCGCCGAAATCCGGGTTGTCCTCGATGCCGCCGGTCTCGCCTGGGAACTGTTCGTCATTGACGACGGGTCGAGCGATTCGACCTGGGAGGAGATCGGCGCCGCCGCGACGGCTGATCGACGCGTGGAGGGCGTGCACCGGGGCCAGGGCGGCGGGAAGTCAGCGGCCCTCATGGATGGCTTCGCGCGCTGCCGGGCGCCGCGGGTCGTGATGCTCGACGGCGACGGCCAGGACGATCCGGCGGAGATTCCCGCCATGCTCGCCCTCCTCGGCGACCCCGCCACCGGCCGGGCCGGCGCCGACGTGGTCAACGGCTGGAAGACCCCGCGGCTCGATCCCTGGCACAAGACGCTCCCCTCACGGATCTTCAATCTTCTCGTCGGCTGGGTGAGCGGACTTTGGCTCCACGATCACAACTGTGGCTTGAAGGTGTTTCGAGCCCCGGCGGCCCGGTCGCTGCGGCTCGGCGACGACATGCACCGCTTCATCACCGTGCTCGCCGCCGCGGAGGGCAACCGGGTCGTCGAGAAGGCGGTTCACCACCGGCCGCGGACACTGGGGCGCTCGAAGTATGGTTTCGCTCGGTTCTTCACGGGCCTCATCGACCTCGCCAGGATCGCCGGTGACATCCGCCGCCGCAGGCTCTCGGTGGCCAGCGCCATCCTGCCATCGGCCCAGGCGCGTCGACGGCGTCAGGCGTCGATGATCCTCGCCGCCGTGGCGCTCGGTGGCCTCCTCGGCCGGATTGGAGCCGTCACGAGCGTCGACAAGATCGCGCTCGAGAAGCGCCTCGTGGCGGAGGCCGTGGCCAAGGCCCGCGACGCCGAGGCGGCCGGGGGGCCGGCGGTCGATGCCGAGGTGATCGCGGCGTCGATCGAACGGGGGCGGCGCCTCCAGCGTCCCTTCCTCTCGGCCAACGATCGCAGCCGTTGGCTCGCCGTCCGGGCGCTCGTGGAGCGGGGCACGTTCGCCATCGACGAGATCGTCGTCGAGCCGGGCTGGGACACCATCGACGCGGTGGCGCACGCGGATGCGACCGGCCGGATCCGCCTCTACTCGAGCAAGCCACCGCTCCTCGCGATCCTCTGCGCAGGCCCGTATTGGATCCTCCACGAAATGACCGGCTGGACGCTCGGCAGCCATCCGTTCGAGATGGCCAGGATGCTTCTGGTTGTCTGCTGTCTCGTCCCGTTTGCCCTCCTCTTGATGGCCAGCGACCGGATGATCGAGGCGGTCGGCGGCACCGACTGGGGGCGCTTTTGGGGCCTGGCCCTGATCTCCTTCGGCACGCTCCTTTCGACCTTCGCCGTATCACTCACCAACCACCTCCCGGCAGCGGCCGCGGCGGCGTGGAGCGGCTGGTGGCTGCTGCGGATCATCGGCCACGGCGGATCCCCCGGCGCCTTCGCCGCCGCCGGCGGGCTCGCCGCCCTCGCCGCCGCCTTCGAACTTCCCGCCCTCGCCTGGTGTGCCGCGCTGCTCGGCATGCTCCTCGTCGTCGATCCGCGGCGGACGCTCGCCGCAGCCGCTCCGGCGGCGATCCTCGTCGCTGGAGTGGCCCTGGGGACGAACTGGCTGGCCCACGGCTCGATCTTCCCCCCCTACGCCCACCGCCACGTCGCGGCCGCGGCGGCAAGGTCACCGGCCGATGTCGTGCCCCCGGTCGCCGGGACCTCTTCGGCCAATCCCGACAACTGGTACGACTATTCCCTCGCCCTCTCCAACGGCAAGCAACTGACGAGCTACTGGCGTGATCCGCAGGGGATCGATCGGGGTGAGCCTTCGCCGCTCGTCTACGCCTGGCACGCGCTCGTCGGGCACCACGGGATCTTCTCCCTCACCCCCGCCTGGCTCCTCGTCCCCTGGGGGCTCGTGATCATGATCGCGGCCCGCCGCCGGCACGCTCCCCCGGGCCAGGCCCACCTCGCCCTGACGATCCTCGTGGTCTCTCTCGTCGTGATCCTCTTCTACCTCACCCGATCCCAGATCGACCGCAACTATGGCGGCGTCTCGAGCGGCTTCCGCTGGGTGTTCTGGCTCGCTCCGCTGTGGGCGGTGGCCACGGTGCCGGCGGCCGACGCCCTGTCGCGCCATCGGGCCGGTCGACTGCTGGCCCTGATCCTCCTCGGCCTGTCGGTAGTGTCGGTGGCCTACCCCACCTGGAACCCCTGGTCACCCCCGTGGATCGAGCAGTGGCTGCATCACCTCGGCAGCCTGTCCCGCCGCTGAAGCGTTCGCCGGCCCCACGGTCGATCACCCGCCAGGCAGGAGCGCGGCGGCGGCAGCGGGCCACTGGGGAGGAAGCGCTGCGGTGACGACGACCTCTTCGTCCGCGTCGGGATCGCGGAAGCGGATGGAAAGGGCATGGAGCGCGATCGGCTGCCGACGGCTGGCGGCCGTGTCGGCGTCGTCGAGGGCTGGGCCGCCCTCAAGTGCCGGGCCACCATAGAGCGTGTCGCCGACGACCGGCATTCCGCGGGCAGCGGCCTGAACCCGCAACTGGTGCATCCGTCCGGTGACGGGAGCGAGTTCGACAAGCCACCGGCCGGGCTCCACCTCACTGAGGATCCGCGCGACGGTAACCGCCTCCCTCCCCGCTGGATCGTCGGTAGCGACGACGCGGGCTTGCGCGACATCGGGGCACTTGGCGATCCGGTCACGCCATTCGACGGCCGCCCCAGCCACAGGCTTTGTGGCGTCCCCGGCGGCGAGCATCGCGACGTACGTCTTCGTGACTTGGCGACGCTCGAACTGCCTCGACAGCTGCCGGGCGGCGCGGGGCGTCGTCGCCATGAGGAGGACGCCCGATACCGCCCGGTCGAGCCGGTGGGGGACGCCGAGGTAGGCGCCGGCCGGGAGCAGGCCACGGAGCCACGCCTCGACCGAAGGGAGACCGGGGGGAGCCTGCGTGGCAAGCCCCGAAGGCTTGGCGATCGCCACGACCCCCGACCGTTCAAAAAGCTTGGCCGGTTGGTCGCTCACGCCGCCTCCGATCGCCACGTCACCCGTCGGGGCCGCTCGAGCGGCTCACTTCGGCGCCAGGCCGGGCGGACGACACCCGGATTTCGACGACGCTTTCGCCGGGGAGCGGCGCATCCCCGTCATCGTCGTGATCGTCGTCGACGATCCCCGCGGCGATGATCTCGTCGAAGTCGGGGAAATCATCGACGAGCACCGGCGGTTCGTCGAGGCCACCATCGAAACGAGCCAAGAGGAGGCCGGCATCCGAAGCTGAGACTTCGCTTGTATCGTCATCGGTGACCAAGCCGAGGAGCGATTCCATCTCCGCCGCGGAGATCTCGGCAAGCCGGAAGCTGCGGAGGATCTCCAGCACGGGGTCGGCGCCGGTTGAGGAGGAGTTCAGGGGGCTGATCGACTGCCGGGCGGCAAACGTCTGGCAGAGGGTCTCGAGCGTCTCGCGATCCATCGCAACCTCTCCACTTTGAGTGGCGTGGTGATGAGCGGGCCGGTCCATTGGAAAACCAGGCACCGGAAAACCAGGCACGGGAACCCCGGACGAGCCGGGCCCTTCGGGGATCATGTACGGGAATTGTTCGACGATAGTTCGGGGAAGGTCAAAATCCAGTGAGGAAGGAACGATCTCCGGGACAGGGAGGGGCGTGGTATCGTCATCCGCTGCAGGCCTCCGCCCCTGCCCCGGCTCTCCTCTCTTTATCCGGCTCCCCTCTCTTCATCCGGCTCCCCTCTCTTCATCAGGCTCCCCTCTCTTCATCAGGCTCCCCTCTCTTCATCAGGCTCCCCTTCTCGCCAGTGCCCGACGCCAGCCTCCTTCCCGAGCTCTCTCCAGCCACGCTCGCGCTTTTGGCCTTCGCGGCCGGCGGCGTGGGGATGTCGAAGAGCGGCCTGGCCGGCCTGGGGATGGTTCACATCGTGATTTTCGCGGCGGTGTTCGGGGCCAGGGCCTCGACCGGCATCCTCCTTCCGCTTCTCGTCCTCGGTGACATCCTCGCCGTGATGTTCGTCGGGAAGGGGGTGCAGTGGCGGATGGTGGCCCGGCTGCTGCCGCCGTCGATCACCGGGATCTTCCTCGGCTGGCTCCTCCTCGATCGCCTCGATGAAAGCGCGCTCAAGCCGGCGGTGGGGGGCATCATCCTCGGCCTCACCGCCCTCCAGGTGGCGCGTCTCTGGCGGCCGGCCTGGTTCGGACACTTTCCGCACGCGACATGGTTTGCCTGGCTGCTGGGGGGCTTCGCCGGGGTGACGACGATGCTGGCCAACGCCGCCGGGCCCGTGGTCGCGCTCTACCTTCTGGCGGTGGCACTCCCGAAAAACGTGCTCATCGCCACGGCGGCCTGGCTGTTCCTCGTCCTCAACATCCTCAAGTTGCCGTTCAGCTGGCAGTTGGGATTGATCACCCCCGACACGCTCCGCCTCAATCTTCTCCTCGCTCCGATGGTGCTTGTCGGTTTGCTTGCCGGGAAGTGGATCGTAAAGCGGATTCCGCAGCGGCTTTTCGACACGTTCATCCTCCTCTTCACCGCGACCGCGGGCCTGCGGTTGATGGGGCTGTGGTGACGCCCCGTGGCGAGGTTCCGTTGCCCGCAGCCCCCGGGTGGGGATAGGCTTCGGAGGATTATCAACGACCCTCCCGGCAGAGCCCGGCAGGGAGCGTGCTTCCAGGCCCAGCCTCCGGGGGATTCACATCCATGCCACGCGCCGTCAGACTGCCGCGCCTTGCCGCCATCTCGCTCCTGCTCCTCGCGATCCTCTCCTGCACACAGGGCACGCACGATGGCCTGCTCCGATCGGCCTCAGCGGCCGAAGCCGATGCGGCGACGCTGCCGCTGGTCACCTATGCGGGCCAAAAGCTCGACGGCCGGTTCGTCGCCGAGGGGGCGGGGGTGGGCGACTTCAACAAGGACGGCATTCCCGACATCGCCGCCGGGCCATGGTGGTTTTCCGGACCGTCCTTCACCGAGCGTCACGAGATCTACGCTCCGAAGCCGTTCGACCCCCGCGGTTACTCCGACAACTTCTTCTGCTGGGGCCATGACTTCAATGCCGACGGCTGGGACGACGTCCTCGTCTACGGCTTCCCCGGCCAGGATGCGTCGTGGTTCGAAAATCCCCAGGGCCGGGAGGGGCCATGGCCGCGGCACCGCGTCCTCGCGCAAGTCGACAACGAGTCACCGACCTTTGCCGACATCGACGGCGACGGCACGCCGGAGATCGTCTGCTCGGTGGGTGGATTCTTCGGATATGCCCCGATCGGGAAGAACGATCCGACGAAGCCCTGGGTCTTCCACCGGATCTCGCGGGAGGTGGCCGGTGGCCGGTTCACGCACGGCATGGGCGTGGGTGATGTCGATGGCGACGGCAAGGTCGACATCCTCGAGAAGAACGGCTGGTGGCAGCAGCCGGCGTCGCTCGAGAGCGAGCCGCTGTGGGCCTTCCACCCCTTCCCCTTCGCCGGCCCGGGGGGCGCCCAGATGCACGTCCGCGACGTCGATGGCGACGGCCTCAACGACGTGATCACGAGCCTCGCCGCCCATGGCTACGGCCTGGGGTGGTGGAAGCAGGTGAAGGGCCCGGAAGGCGGCCGGTCGTTCGACTACCGTCCGATCACCGGAGAGAAAGCCTCCGACAGCCCCTACCGCACCGTCTTCTCCCAGATCCACGCCATCGACGTCGCCGACATCGACGGCGACGGGCTCGACGACATCGTCACCGGCAAGCGCTTCTGGGCCCACGGCCCCGACGGTGATCCGGAGCCGTCGGCCCCGGCGGTCCTCTATTGGTTCCGCGCCACCCGCCCCGCTCCCGGCGAGGCGGAGTTCGTCCCGCAGCTCGTCGACGACAACTCCGGTGTCGGTGTCCAGGTGACCGCGGCCGATGCCACCGGCGACGGCCTCCCCGACATCATCGTCGCCAACAAGCAGGGGATCTTCGTCCACACGCAGTCGCGAGAGCTTGTGCCGGTCGCCCGCCACGAGGATGCCCAGCCGCAGAAGCGCCGCCCGATGGCCGATGGCCTCGAGCCTGAAGCGGCAGCCAAGGCGATGTCGGCGCCCCCCGGCTTCTCGGTGAAGCTCCTCGCCTCCGAGCCCGACGTGCGTCAGCCGATCGCGATGTGCTTCGACGACCGCGGGCGGCTGTGGGTCGCCGAGGCCTATGCCTATCCGAAGCGAGTCGCGCCGGAGGAGGCTCGCGACCGAATCCTGATCTTCGAAGACACCGACGGCGACCATCGGCTCGATTCCCGCAAGGTCTTCAAAGAGGGCTTGAACCTCGTCAGCGGGCTCGCTGTCGGCTTCGGCGGCGTGTGGGTCGGTGCGGCCCCCGACTTCCTCTTCATCCCCGATGCCAATGGCGACGACATCCCCGACGGCGAGCCGCAGGTGCTCCTCGACGGCTGGGGCTGGCAGGACACCCACGAAACCCTCAATGCCTTCATCTGGGGCCCCGACGGCTGGCTCTATGGCTGCCACGGCGTCTTCACCCACTCGAGCGTCGGCAAGCCGGGCACTCCGGCCGACGAGCGGACGAAGATCAACGCCGGCATCTGGCGCTACCACCCGGTGCGTCATGAGTTCGAAGTTTTTTCAGAAGGGACGAGCAATCCCTGGGGGGTCGATTTCAACGATCTCGGTCATGCCTTCCAGACCGCCTGCGTGATCCCCCACCTCTACCACGTCATCCAGGGGGCCCGTTACGAGCGCCAGGCCGGCCAGCACTTCAACCCCTGGACCTTCGACGACATCAAGACGATCGCCCGCCACCGTCACTGGACGGGAGGCCAGTGGAACAACGCCGACCGGGAGAAGTCGGACGCCATTGGCGGCGGCCATGCCCACAGCGGCGCCTGCATCTACCTCGGTGGCTCCTGGCCCGATCGCTACCGCAACCAGCTCTTCATGAACAACATCCACGGCGCCCGGCTCAACGAGGATCGGCTCACGCCGGTCGGTTCGGGCTATGTCGGCGACGGCGAGCCCGACTTCCTCTTCGCCAACGACACCTGGTCGCAGTTCATCTCCCTCCAAACCGGGCCTGACGGGCAGATGGTGCTCATCGACTGGTATGACCGCAACCAGTGCCACCACGGCGAAGACGAGAAGCACGATCGCGGCAACGGCCGGATCTTCAAGGTGATTTACGATCGTGGCAACACCGCCGCGGTGAAGGTCGACCTCGCCGCGAAGAGCGACGTCGAGCTCGTTGATCTCCTCGCTCACGACAACGATTGGTTCGTCCGCCACGCCCGCCGGCTCCTCCACGAGCGGGCCGTCGCCGGCCGGCTCGCCGACGACATCGGCGGGCTGCTCGACGCGAAGCTCGCCGCCGCACCGACAGCGGCCAAGCGGCTGCGCGTCATCTGGGCGATGCACGTGACGGGGAAGCTCGATGCCGCCCGGACCGAGACACTCCTCGACGATCCCGATCCGGCGGTCCGGGCCTGGGCGATCCAGCTCGCCAATGAGACCGGCAGCATTCCTCTCGAGACCCGCATCGGCCGCTACCGGCAACTCGCTGCCGACGATCCCTCGCCGGTGGTCCGCCTTGCCCTCTGCTCGGCGCTCCAGCGGATGCCGCTCGAGGCCCGCTGGGACATCTGCGCGGGCCTCGTCGCCCACGCCGAGGATGCCGACGATCACAATCTCCCCCTCATGAATTGGTATGCCTCCGAGCCGTTGGTGACGGTCGATCCCGAGCGCGCCATGGCGCTGGCGGCAGCGTCGAAGATCCCGACAGTGTCGCGATTCATCGTCCGTCGGGCTGCCTCCGAGGAGGCCTGCTACGAGGCCCTCGTGGCCCGGCTGGCAGCGGCCGATTCGGCAACGCGGAAGTGGATGCTCGAGGAGATCGTGTCGGCGCTTGCCGCCCGCGGGCGGATGAAGGCCCCGGCGGCCTGGGAGAAGGGCTACGAGGCGGTGGTCGCCGACGCTGACGAGGGGGTCCGCCGGCTCGCGGGGGTCGTGGCGGTGCGGTTCGGTGATCCGCGTGTGCTGCCGCAACTCCGCGATCTCCTCGCCGATCGTGATGCCGATATCGCCCAGCGTCAGGAGGCGCTCGAGGCGCTCGTCAGCTCCCGCGACGAGGGAACGCCGCCGGTGCTCCAAGCCCTGATCGATGACACGATCATGCAAAAGGGGGCGATCGTGTCGCTGGCAGCCGTGCCGCATGACGCGACGCCGGGCGTGCTCCTCGACGCCTACGAGGGGCTCACCGACGAATGCCGGCAGGCGGCCATCGCCACGCTCGTCTCGCGCCCCGCTTGGACGATCGCGCTCCTCGACGCCATCGATGCCGGCAAGCTGCCGCGTGGCGACCTCTCGGCCTTCACCGTCGGCAGGCTCGCGCAGTCGGCCGATACGAAAGTCATCGCCAAGCTCAATGACGTTTGGGGGACGATCCGCACGACCCCCGACGACCGCAAGGGGGAGTTCGAAAAGTGGCGGGGGGCCTTCAAGCCGGCAGCCATGAAGGCCGCCGACCTCTCGCACGGCCGCGAGGTGTTCGTGAAGACCTGCGGCGCCTGCCATCTCCTCCATGGGCAGGGGGGGAAGATCGGCCCCGACATCACCGGATCGAATCGGGCCGATCTCGAGTACCTCCTCGCCAATCTCCTCGACCCCAGTGCCATCGTCGGCCGCGATTACCAGACGACGACGGTGCTCACCAAGGACGGCCGATCGATCGCCGGGATCGTCGTCAAGGAAAGCCCGACGAGCGTCACCCTCCAGACCCCGACGGAGCAGGTGACGGTGCCCCTCGACGACGTCGAGACGCGCGTGCTCTCGCTGCAGTCGCTGATGCCGGAAAACCAACTCGGCCAGCTCAAGCCCGAAGAAGCCATCGACCTCGTGGCCTACCTCCGCCACCCGTCGCAGGTGCCCCTTCCCGGCGAAGGGCCGCCGCCATTCAACGGCGAGGGACGGATTCCCGGGGCGGTCGAGGGGGAGGCGATGAAGATCGCGTCGAAGAGCGCCGGCGACGCCCGGCCGCAAGACATGTCGAGTTTCAAGGCGGCCCGGTGGAGTGGCAATTCCCACGTCTGGTGGACCGACGCCCGCCCCGGCGGACGGCTCGTTCTCGACGTGCCGGTCGAGGTCCGCGGCCGCTACGAGATCTTCGCTGTCTGCTCGAAGGCCCACGACTACGGCACGATCACCCTCGCCTGGAACGGCGCGACGCCAACCGCTCCGATCGACCTCTACGACAAGGACGCCGTCACCGTCACGCCGGAAGTGTCCGTCGGGGTCTTCGACCTCGAGCCCGGCTCGGCCCCATTGACGGTCGACATCGTCGGCGAGAACCCCGCGGCCACGAAAGCCTGGATGTTCGGCCTCGACTACCTCCGGTTCGTGCCGGTGAAAGCCGGGGAAGGAAAGCCCTGATCGCCCCGCCCCGGCAGGGCCGGGGGGCGTGAACTAGGATTGGACCGGCGTGGATTGGTTCGACGGGGGGAGTTGTAACGACTTCCTCCGTCGTCCGTTCTCCGCCCGGGGCCTCGGGCAGAAGCCGAGGTCCTGTGTGTCTGCCCGGTCCACGGCAAAAGGGGTTTTTATGGTGTCTCCTCGACTCTGGCGCACCACAGGCGCCGCGCCCGAAACGCGCGTTGGTCGCAGGCTTGTCCTAGGCTTGGCGGTCATGGGCATGACGGTGGCTTTTTGGAGTGCGAGCGGCCGGGCCGGCGAGATCGGC
>Ga0007795_10000360_pt1 | contig 14037 bp, 14 predicted proteins | sample CryBogmetaGMA1M_FD_60369 | JGI IMG/M metagenome (GOLD analysis project Ga0007795, IMG submission 60369) | Freshwater microbial communities from Crystal Bog, Wisconsin, USA - MA1M | ecosystem: Environmental > Aquatic > Freshwater > Lake | place: Crystal Bog, Wisconsin, USA | collected 2009-07-06
CCCGTATCACGCAGGCCGAGCTGTACCGCATCGTGGACCATATCCGCTTGCAGGACAGTGTGTACAAAGCGGCGGGGTCTGTCCATGGCTGCGCCTTGTTCGCGGCGGGCGGGCTGCAGCTTTTCGTCGAAGATGTGGGCCGCCACAACGCGATCGACACCATCGCCGGCTGGATGGCTTTGCAGGAGCATTTGCCTGGTGACCAGGTTTTTTACACTACCGGACGGCTGACCAGCGAAATGGTCATCAAGAGCGCACAGATGGGAATCGCCGTAGTGATCTCGCGCAGTGGCACGACGCAAATGGGGCTGGCCGTGGCGCAAAGCCTGGACTTGTGCACGATTGGCCGCGCCACCCACAAGCGCTTTCTGTGTTTCAGCGCACCGCACCGCCTGGTGCTGCAGCCCGAGCTGGCAGGTGCCCGCCTGCGCGCCGTGGCCTGATCCGTGGCCGTGAAACGCCGGCAGCGCTTTTGCGCTAAGGTACCGGCATGAAACTCTCTTTTTGGCGCCTGGGATGGCGCACGCTGTGGCGCGACCTGCGGGGTGGCGATCTGCGGCTGCTGATGGTCGCCGTGACGCTGGCCGTCGCGGCATTGACCGCGGTGGGCTTCTTCTCCGATCGGCTCAAGGGCGGCCTGCAGCGCGATGCGCGCCAGTTGCTCGGCGGCGACGCCGTCGTTTCCAGCGACAACCCGACGCCGCCAGCCTTTCTGGAGCAGGCGCGCGCGCTGGGCCTGGCCCGGGTGGGTACGCTGAGTTTTTCCACCATGGCCCGCGCCCATGATGCGCAGGGCGGCGCTTCCAGGCTGGTGGCACTCAAGGGCGTGGAATCCGGCTATCCGCTGCGCGGGATCGTGCGGCTGGCAAGCCCTGGCGGGGTGGGCGAGACTGCGGCGCGGGATATTCCGCCACGGGGCCAGGTCTGGGTGGATGCTGCGGTGCTGGAGTCGCTGGGCCTGAAAGTGGGCGACCCGCTGCTGTTGGGCGAAAGCAGCTTCCTGATCGGCGCGGTGATTGCTGTTGAACCCGACCGGGGAGCTGGTTTCATCAATTTTGCGCCCCGCGTCATGGTGCGCGCTGATGACATTGCCGCCACCGGCCTGATACAACCGGCCAGTCGCGTGACCTACCGCACCGCGGTGGCTGGAGATGACCTCCAGGTGCGGCAGTTCCTTGCCTGGGCCGATGCGCAGCTCAAGTCTGGCGAGGACCGCGCTGCGCGGGGTGTGCGGGGTGTGCGCATGGAGTCACTGCAAACCGGGCGGCCCGAGATGAGCCAGACATTGGACCGGGCGGAGAAATTTCTGAGCCTGGTGGCGCTGCTGGCGGCCCTGCTCAGCGCGGTAGCAGTGGCACTGGCCTCGCGCGCTTTCGCCGCCAGCCACCTGGATGACTGTGCCGTGCTGCGGGTGCTGGGGCTGAGCCAGCGCGCCATGGCCAGCGCCTATGCCTTCGAGTTTGCTCTGGTGGGCCTGTTCGCCAGCGCACTGGGGGTGCTGCTGGGATTTGGCGTGCATTACTTCTTTGTGCAATTGCTCGCCGGGCTGGTCGACACGGCATTGCCCGCTGCCACCTGGTGGCCAGTAGCGCTGGGCATGGGCATGGGCCTGACGCTGCTGCTGGCATTCGGCCTGCCGCCGGTGCTGCAACTGGCGCAGGTGCCGGCGCTGCGGGTGATACGGCGCGATGTTGGGAACCTGCGCCCGGCATCGCTGGGCGTGCTGGCGCTGGGCGTGGCCGGGTTTGCCGGACTGCTGATGGTGGCCAGCAGTGATTGGACCCTGGGCCTGATTGCCGTGGGTGGGTTTGCCGCCGCCGTGCTGCTGTTTGCTTCGCTGAGCTGGCTGGCGGTGCACGCGTTGCGCCGCAGTGTCAACGAGACCACCGCGCCGCGCTGGCTGGTGCTCGCCACGCGCCAGATCGCAGCGCGCCCGGCCTACACTGTGGTGCAAGTCAGCGCTTTGTCGGTAGGCCTGCTGGCGCTGGTATTGCTGGTGCTGTTGCGCACCGACCTGATCAGCAGCTGGCGCAAGGCGACCCCCGAGGATGCACCCAACCGTTTTGTCATCAATGTCATGCCCGAGCAGGCGCAAGCCTTTCGCGGGGCATTGGAGCAGGCCGGTGTCACCCGCTACGACTGGTATCCCATGATCCGCGGGCGCCTTATCTCTATCAACGGCCGCACGGTGACGCCAGATGACTATGCCGAAGAGCGCGCCAAGCGCCTGGTGGACCGGGAATTCAACCTCTCGGCCAGCGCCACCCGGCCGCCGCACAATGACATCACGGAAGGTGCCTGGACGCCACAGGAGCAGGGCGCCATCAGCATGGAAGAAGGCATTGCCAAGTCGCTTGGCCTGAAGATCGGTGACAGTCTGCGCTTTGACATTGGCGGTGTGCAGAACGATGCGCGCATCACCTCGCTGCGCAAGGTGGACTGGGGCTCCATGCGCGCCAACTTCTTTGCCATGTACCCGGTGAGCCAACTGGACAATGTTCCCACCACCTTCATGGGTGCCTTCAAGGCGCCAACCCTGGCCGGCTTTGACAACGCCCTGGTGCGCCAGTTCCCCAACGTCACCAACGTTGACATGTCCATCACCCTCAACCAGATCCAGCGGGTGCTCGACCAGGTGATTGGTGCCGTTGAGTTCCTATTCGGTTTTACCCTGGCGGCCGGCCTGGTGGTGCTGTTTGCTGCGGTGACCGCCACCCGCGAAGAGCGCGCCCGGGAATTCGCCATCATGCGCGCCGTGGGGGCGCAGAGCCGCTTGCTGCGCCAGGTCCAGCGCGCCGAACTGGCCGGGGTCGGGCTGCTCGCCGGTTTGCTGGCATCGCTGGCGGCGCTGGTGGTGGGTTGGGCGCTGGCGCATTTTGTGTTCGAGTTCGCCTGGAGCGTGTCGCTGTGGGTGCCGGTCGCGGGTGCGCTGGCGGGTGCTGCGCTGGCGCTGGCTGCCGGCTGGTGGGGCCTGCGTGACGTGCTGCGCCGTCCGGTGGTGGAGACACTGCGCAAAGCGGCGCTGAACTGAGATGGCGGAGCCGGACACGTCACCGAGCGCCTTTGACCTGATCGGCGGGGAGGCCACGCTGCGCGCCGTGGTCGAGCGGTTTTACGACCTCATGGACCTGGAGCCGCAGTTTGCGGCCCTGCGTGCGGCGCACGGCAGCTCACTGGCGCAGGCGCGTGACAAGACCTTCTGGTTCTTGTGTGGCTGGATGGGCGGACCGCAGCACTACGTGGAGCGTTTTGGCCATCCGCGCCTGCGCATGCGGCACCTGCCTTTCCGGATCGGCATTCTGGAGCGCGACCAGTGGCTGGCCTGCATGGACCAGGCAATGGAAGAAGTGCAGGTGGATGCCGACTTGCGTGGGCGGCTGCAGCAGTCCTTGTTTCAGACCGCCGACTGGATGCGCAACGTCTGACTGTGGCAGTCTTTGGAATACCCGACTAGGGTTTTCACTAGGGTGCCACTGGCTGAATCCCTGAACAATCGGTATGAATATTTTTTCATACGTTTAGCCGCAGGAGAACCTCATGCAAAAACTGTTGCACATCAACGCCGACAAATGCACGGGATGCCTCCAGTGCGAAATGGCCTGTTCTTACGAGAACTACGGCACCTTTGCCACAGCCAAATCGCGCATCAAGGTCTTTGACTTCCATACCACCGGCAAAAAAGTTCCCTACACCTGCACCCAGTGCGACGAAGCCTGGTGCCTGCACGCCTGCCCGGTGGAGGCCATCACACTCGACAAAGCGACGGGTGCCAAGGTCGTCAACGAGGCCACCTGTGTCGGTTGCAAGGTCTGCACCATTGCCTGCCCGTTTGGCACCATCAATTACGTGGAAGAAACCGGCAAAGTGCAGAAGTGCGACCTGTGCGGTGGCGACCCGGCCTGTGCGTCGGCCTGCCCGACCGGAGCCATCACCTTCATCGATGCCAACTGGACCGGCCTGGGCAAGATGGAGCAGTGGGCGAACAAATTGGGCAACCAGCCCTCGGCAACCTGATTTTCAAGGAGCAGCACCATGTCATGGGCAGGAAAGATTCTTCGCGTTGACTTGACCAGCGGTACCGTCAAGTCCGAGGCACTCAAAATGGACTGGGCCCGCGCCTACCTGGGGTCGCGCGGTCTGGGCACCAAATACCTGGTCGAAGAGGTGGACGCCACTGTCGACCCGCTGTCGCCCGCCAACAAGATCATCTGGGCCACCGGCCCACTGACCGGCACGATGGCTTCTACCGGTGGCCGCTACACCGTCATCACCAAGAGCCCGCTGACCGGTGCCATCGCCTGTTCCAATTCAGGCGGCTACTGGGGTGCCGAATTCAAGATGGCCGGCTGGGACATGGTGATTTTCGAAGGCCGTTCGGCCACGCCTGTGTACCTCTACGTCAATGATGATGTCGCCGAGTTGCGTGACGCCTCGCACCTGTGGGGCAAGAGCGTCTGGGAAACGGAAGAAACCCTCAAGAAGAGCCTGCAGGATCCCCTGACCCGGGTGTCGAGCATTGGTAAGGCCGGCGAAAACGGCGTGCTGTACGCTGCAGTGGTCAACGACCTGCACCGCGCTGCGGGGCGCTCCGGCGTGGGCACCGTCATGGGCAGCAAGAACCTCAAGGCCATTGCAGTGCGCGGCACCAAGGGCGTGGGCAATATCCACAACCCCAAGGCCTTCATGAAGGCCATCGCCGAGAAGAAGCAGATTCTCAAGGACAACGCCGTCACCGGTGCGGGCTTGCCCGCCTACGGTACCCAGGTGCTGATGAACGTCATCAACGAGGTCGGTGGCTTGCCGACCCGCAACCACCGTGACAACCAATTCGAGGGCGCCAAGGACATTTCTGCCGAAGCCATGGCCACGCCCCGTGCGACCGACGGCAAGAAGCAGCTGGTGACCAACCAGGCCTGCTTTGGCTGCACCATCGCCTGCGGCCGCATCAGCAAGATGGACCAGGGCCACTTCACGGTGTCCAACAAGCCCCAGTACTGGAATGCCTCTGGCGGACTGGAGTACGAAGCGGCTTGGGCGCTGGGCGCCGCCAACGGCGTCAAAGACCTCGAAGCCCTGCAGTACGCCACCATGATCTGCAACGAAGAGGGTATCGACCCCATCAGTTTTGGTGCCACCGTGGGCGCGGTCATGGAGCTTTACGACATGGGCGTGCTGACCAAGGAGCAGCTCGGCATTGATGCCAAGTTCGGCTCGGCCGAAGCGCTGGCGTTCTTTGTGGAAGAAACGGTCAACAGCCGTGGCTTTGGCAAGGAAATCGGCCAGGGTTCCAAGCGGCTCACCGCCAAATACGGCCACCCCGACCTGTCCATGAGCAGCAAGGGCCAGGAGTTTCCCGCCTACGACGGCCGGGCCATCCAGGGTATCGGACTGGCATACGCCACCTCCAACCGTGGTGGCTGCCACCTGCGCGGCTACACCATTGCCTCTGAAGTGCTGGGCATTCCGGTCAAGACCGACCCGCTGGAGCATGAGGGCAAGCCCGAACTGGTCAAGGCCTTCCAGGATGCGACTGCAGCCTTCGATTCATCGGGTCTGTGCATCTTCACGACCTTTGCCTGGGGCCTGGCCGATCTGGCACCCCAGATGGCGGCGGCCTGCGGCGAGGAGTTCACCACCGAAGAGCTGGAAAAAATCGGCGAGCGGATCTGGAACATGGAGCGGGAGTTCAACAACCGCGCCGGCTTCACCGCCAAGGACGACAGCCTGCCCAAGCGCCTGCTCAGCGAAGCCTGCAAGACCGGCCCGGCCACCGGCAAGGTCAACATGCTGGCCGAAATGATGCCCAAGTACTATGCGGCACGCGGCTGGGATGCCGAAGGGCGCCCCACCGCCGAGACGCGTGAGCGCCTGAGCCTGTGAAGCACCATTTGATCCTGGGGGCCGGTCCGGCCGGTGTGATCGCGGCCGAAACCCTGCGCAAGGCTGCCCCCCTTGATGCCATCACCATCGTCGGCGATGAGCCGGAGCCGCCCTACTCGCGCATGGCGATTCCCTACCTGCTCATCGGCAACATCGACGAGCGCGGTACCTACCTGCGCAAGAGCCCCTCGCACTGGACAGATCTGAACATCCATGTGGTGCGAGCCCGCGTCAATGCTTTGCACGCCGCTACAAAAAAAGTAGCGTTGAGCGATGGCACGACGCTCGACTTTGACACCCTGCTGATTGCCACGGGCTCGCAGCCGGTGCGCCCGCCCATTCCCGGTATCGGCTTGGCCGGGGTGCATGCCTGCTGGACGCTGGAAGATGCCCGCAACATCCTGGCGCTGGCCAAGCCGGGTGCGCGGGTGCTGCAGCTCGGGGCAGGCTTCATCGGCTGCATCATCATGGAGGCCTTGGCGGCGCGCGGCGTTGCGCTGAGCGTGGTCGAGATGGGCGACCGCATGGTGCCCCGCATGATGGGTCCCACGGCGGGCGGCATGATCCGCGACTGGTGCGAAACCAAGGGGGTGCAGGTGTTCACTGGCACCCGGGTGGAGTCGATTGCCTCAGGCACCCCGCTGCAGGTGACGCTGTCGAACGGCAAGGTGCTGGAGGCCGACCTGGTCATCAGTGCCGCTGGTGTGCGCCCGGCGGTGGGTTTCCTCGAAGGCTCGGGCGTGGCCTGCAAGCTCGGCGTACTGACCGACGTGCACCTGCAAACCAATGTGCCGGGCATTTTTGCCGCGGGCGACTGCGCCGAGGCTTTTGACCTGGTTTCCGGTGCGTCTGTGGTCAGTGCCATCCAGCCCAATGCGGCAGACCAGGCGCGCATTGCGGCCCTGAACATGGCGGACTGCGCCCTGGGGCGGCCGGCAACGGCCACGCTCAAAGGCGTGACGCAGATCAACGTGCTCGATACGCTGGGCCTGATTTCCACCAGCTTTGGAGAGTGGCAGGGCCGGCCCGGCTGCGAGCATGTGGAACTGACCGATGTACCGGCGGGCCGGCACCTGAGCCTGCAGTTTGAGGACGATGTGCTGATTGGCTGCAACAGCGTGGGCTGGACCGAGCACGTGGGCGTCATGCGCGGGCTGGTCGAGGGCAAGGTGCACCTGGGTGCCTGGAAAGCCGCCTTGCAGAAGGACCCGACCCGCCTGATGGAGGCCTACCTGGCCGCCGCGCAAGGCCAGGAAGCCTGGTCGGGTGCGGAAGATGCACGCCGGCGCTAGCAGGCCGCTGGCATGAAGATCACGTTCAAGCTGTTTGCCTCGCTGACGGAGTTCCTGCCGCAGCAGGCGCGCTATACCAATGTGATTGAGATCGATGTGCCGCCCGGCGCCAGCATCAGCGAAACCATTGCGCCTTATGGCCTGCCCGAAAAGCTGGTCCATCTGGTGCTGGTCAACGGCACCTACATCCCGCCTGAGCGGCGCCTGACCCATATCCTGCAGGAAGGCGATGCGCTGGCGATCTGGCCCCCCATCGCTGGCGGCTAGTTTCAGGGTCGGATGCAATCGTTCTACGCCGAGCGCTTCGAGCGCGACATGGGTTGTACCGAAACCGAGTGGCTGCGCTGGCTGCCTGACGCCATCGGCGCGCACCACTGGAAAATGCAGGGCCAGACGGCCGGGGTGCGCATTGGGGACGGTGCGCTGGGCCTCAAGTGGCAGGAGGCCGCGCCCCGGGTCATCGCGCTGGTGCGCATGCCGCGCTTGCTGGTGAATTTTCGTTTCGCCGGGGTGGACGAGGCTGCACGCTACCAGTTCATGAAGCGCTTTGACCTGTACATGCAGCGCGGCGGCGGCTAGGCGCTGACCATTTTGCGCTTGCGCGCAAAATCCCACCATGGCAACACTGCCCGCAGGCTCTGCACCTCGCCGCAGCGCCAGGGCGTGTAGCCGGCAATCGCCGCGAGTTCTTCCTGCCAGGGCGCACTTTGCAGCAACCTGCGCAGCGCCACGATGGAGGGCTCCTCCAGCGCCGACTTCAGGCACACCAGGTGGTAGTTTTCACGTACCAGCGGCACAAAGTCCAGCCCATGCGCCTGCGCGGCGGCGGCAATGCCCAGGCCCACATCTACCTGCCCGGACGCCACCGCTGCTGCCACGGCATTGTGCGAAGACTCGGTGCGGTCGTAGCCCTGGATCTGCTCCACCGGCACGCTGGCCCGGGCCAGCAGTTCGTCGAGCACCAGCCGGGTGCCACTGCCCAGGGCCCGGTTCAGGAAACGGGCTTGGGTGCGCTGCACATCGGCCAGCGCGTTCAGCCCCAGCGGATTGCCGGGCGCGAGCATCAGCCCCTGGGCCCGCTGCGCAAAGCCGATGATTTTGTGCAGCCCGGGCTTGAGCAGCCGCTTGTAGGTGCGTTCTGCCAGCGAACCGGGTGCCGGGTTTTGCAGGGTATGAAACCCGGCCATGACGCAGCGGCCTTCGTTGAGTCCGCGGATCGCATCCACGCTGCCGCAAAAGTGCAGGTCCAGGTGCAGCCGGTCGGCGCCCTTGTCCGGCCTGGCACTGCCAGGCGCACGGTCGCGCAAGGCACCCAGGGCTTCGTCGTGGCTGGCGTACAGGGCCACCACATGGGCCTGCGGGTCGAAGGCCACGGCAAAAGCACGCTCCAGCGCGCTGCGCAGGGCCTCGGTTTGCGGCGCCAGCCGCGCCTGCGCCTGGCGTTCGGCCCACATCAGTTTGCTGCCGAACTCGGTCAGCCGGGCACTGTGGCCTTTGTCCCAGACGATCAGTTCCTGGCCGAGTTCCTGCTCCCAGCGCTTGAGTGCTCCCCAGACATGGCGGTAGCTCAGGCCCATCGCCCGTGCCCCGGCGGATATGGAGCCATGCGCAGCCACAGCCTGCAGCAGATCGATCAGCGGATTGCGCACCTGCGCCGGGCTGCTGTCACGCGACAGGGTGTAGTGGAGCTGGAGCCTATGCACGTGGGAACATATCGGTGGGAAGGGGTAGGACAGATACGATACCGCAACTTATGCTTGGCTTCACCGAAGGCGCAGCGACAGCGCTGCAACTCATCGTCTCCTGGGATCCTGTTTTGCTGGCCATCGTGGCCCGTTCGCTCTGGGTCAGTGCCTGCGCCTGTGCCATTGCCTGCGCGCTGGGCCTGGGCCTGGGCGCCTGGCTGGCCGTGGCGCGTTTTGCTGGCCAGCCGCTGCTGCTGCTGCTGCTCAACACCTGTCTGGCCGTGCCCTCGGTGGTGGTGGGGCTGGTGGTGTACCTGCTGTTGTCGCGCTCCGGGCCCCTGGGGTTTCTGGGTTGGTTGTTTTCCTTCAAGGCCATGGTGCTGGCACAGGCGGTGCTGGTGTTGCCGGTGGTGGCCGCACTGACCCGCCAGGTGGTGGAAGACGCCCAGGCCCTGCATGGCGAGCAGCTTCAGTCGCTGGGCGCAGGCACCCACTTGCGCGCGCTGCTGCTGGCCTGGGACGAACGCTACGCCCTGCTCACGGTCGGGCTGGCCGCCTTTGGGCGGGCGATTTCCGAAGTCGGCGCGGTCATGGTGGTGGGCGGCAATATTGATGGCTTTACGCGGGTCATGACCACGGCGATTGCGCTGGAGACCAGCAAGGGCGACCTGCCCTTGGCGCTGGCGCTGGGCCTGCTGCTGCTGCTGGTCGTGCTCCTGCTCAACGCCGCCATTGCCTTGCTCCGGCACTGGCGGCTGCAGGAAGAGTGGGCAGCGCCCCGCACTGCACCGGGTGCGCGGGCATGACGGCCAGCGTACAACCGGTGGTGGCGCTGGAGAACGTGTCGGTGCAACTCGGGCGCGGCCCCAAGGCAGTGCAAGCCCTGCGTGGCGTGCAGTTGTCGATTGCTGCCGGCGAACGGGTAGCACTGATTGGGGCCAACGGCAGCGGCAAAAGCACACTGTTGCGGTTGGTGCACGGCCTGCTGGCGCCCACCGGCGGCCAGTTGCGCGGCAACCCGGATCTGGCGCAGGCCATGGTGTTCCAGCGCCCGTACCTGATGCGCACCTCGGTGCGCAACAACGTGGCGCTGGCGCTGTGGCTCCGTGGCATCCCCTGGCGCCAGGCGCAGCAGCAGGCGCTGTTGGCCCTGGCGCGCGTGGGCCTGGAGGCGCTGGCCCAGCGTCCGGCGCGCAAACTCTCGGGCGGGCAGCAGCAGCGCGTGGCGCTGGCACGCGCCTGGGCCCTGGCGCCGCAGGTGCTGGTGCTCGACGAGCCCACAGCCAGCCTGGATCCGCACGCCAAACGCGAGGTGGAAGCCTTGATTCACGACCTGGCCCATGCCGATGCCGCCATGACGCTGGTCTTTGCCAGCCACAACCTCGGCCAGGTCAAGCGCCTGGCGACCCGGGTGCTGTACCTGGAGCAGGGCCAGGTACTGGCTGACCTGCCGGTGAACGATTTTTTTGCTGGGCCGCTGCTGCAAGCGCAGTATCCGCAGGCCCACTGGTTTGTCAAAGGAGAGTAGCCATGTTCCGGTTTATTCAGCATAAGTTACCCAAAGCCCTTGTCGCTATTGGGTCTACCGCTATGTTATTCATAGCATCTGGTGTGGTGCGAGCGGAATCGATTGTGATGGCGTCCACCACGTCGACCGAGCAGTCGGGCCTGTTTGCCCACCTCCTGCCCGAATTCAAGAAGACCACCGGAATCGACGTCAAGGTGATTGCGCAGGGTACTGGCCAGGCGATTGACATGGGGCGCCGGGGCGATGCCGACGTGCTGTTTGTGCACGACCAGGTGGCCGAGGAAAAGGCCGTTGCCGAGGGCTTTGTCGTCAAGCGATTAGCCGTGATGTACAACGACTTCGTGCTCGTCGGTCCGGCGGCTGATCCGGCCAAGGCCCGGGGCCGGGACATTGTGGCGGCGCTGGGCCGTATCAGCGCCGCCAACGCCGGCTTTGTGTCGCGTGGCGACAAAAGCGGCACCCATGCGGCGGAGTTGCGCTTCTGGAAAATGCTGGGCGATGCCGCCAGCCGCGGCGCCGGCTACCGGGAGTGCGGCTGTGGCATGGGGCCGGCGCTCAACATGGCTGCGGCCACCGGCGCCTACGTGCTGGCGGACCGCGGTACCTGGCTGAGCTTCAAGAACCGCGCCGATCTGGCGGTATTGGTAGAGGGCGATACGCGCCTCTTCAACCAGTACGGGGTGCTGGCCGTCAACCCGGCCCGGTTCCCGCAGGTCAACGCCGCCGGCGCGCAGAAGTTTGTCGACTGGGTCACGTCCGCCGCCGGCCAGGGTGTGATCGCCAGCTACAAGATCGAGGGCCAGCAACTGTTCATCCCCAACGCAGGGGCGAAATAACAAGCCACCTGGACTTTGGCCTGGGCGCCGGCCTCAGCGCTTGACCGGCTGCAGCAACACCAGCAGCGCCCCTGCCCCGCCATGGGCCGGCTGCGCCTGCACAAAGGCCACGACTTCGGACTTTTGCACCAGCCAGCGGTGCACCTTGTCCTTGAGCACCGGCGTCTTGCCCGGAGAGCCCAGTCCCTTGCCGTGGACCACCCGTACGCAGCGAATGCCGTGCCGGTGCGCTTCGCGGATAAAGGCGGTCAGCGCCTCGCGGGCTTCATCGGTGCGCAGGCCATGCAGGTCCACCTGCCGCTGGATCGACCATTTGCCTCGGCGCAGCTTCTGCGGCACATCGGGCCCAACCCCGGGCCGGCGGAAACTCAGGTGCTCATCGGTGTCGAGCAGGGTGCTGACGTCCACCGCGTCGCTGATGGCTTCCTGGTAGGCAGCCGCTTCGTCGCGCTGGCGCTGCTGGGGCACGGGCGCGGGCGGTGGCGGTGCCAGATTGGCCAGGCCCCGGTCCGGCAGCCGCGCCACCTTGCCTACTGCGGTTACAAACAGGTTGCGCTGCGCCGCCAGCCGTTTGGCCTCCAGCGCCCGCTGCGCGACCGCAGCCGCCTCCCGGCGGGACTGGGCCTCGATGGCCTTTTTCACTTGCTTGAGGTCGGCCAGCGTCGTGATCTTCACAGCAGCCCCCGCTCGGCCATGGACAAGGCCTGCCCCGGCCCGACGATCACATGGTCGAGCACCCGCACATCCACCAGCGCCAGCGCCGCCTTGAGCGTTTGCGTCAGGGCCTCGTCGGCGCGCGACGGCTGTACTGTGCCGCTGGGGTGGTTGTGCGCCAGCACCACGGCTGCGGCCTGGTGGTGCAGCGCCTGGACCACCACCTCGCGCGGGTAGACGCTGGTCTGCGTGAGGGTGCCGAAGAACATCTCCTTCATGGTCAGCAGGCGGTTTTGCACGTCCAGAAAAAGTACTGCAAACACCTCTTGGGTGCGCTGCGCCAAGTGCAGCTGCAGGTAGTGCTTGACGGCGCCCGGGTCGGCAAACAGGGTGCGTTCGCTGAGTTGCTGGGCCATGGCGCGGCGCGCCAGCTCCAGTACCGCCGTGATTTCGGCGCACTTGGCAGGCCCCAGCCCCTTGACGCCCCGCAGGTCCTGGCCGGTGGCGCTGAGCAGGCCCGCAATGCCGCCGAAGCCGCCAGGGCGGTCGGCCCCGTCGCCCTGGGTGCGGATCTGCAGCAGCTCATGGGCCATTTGCAGCACCCCCTTGCCGGCCGTGCCGGTACGCAGCAGGATGGCCAGCAACTCGGCGTCGCTCAGCGCAGCCGGGCCGCGCGCGAGCAGTTTCTCGCGTGGCCGGGCGTCGGGCGGAAGGTCTTTGACGGACATGGGGTCCAGCTTTCTACAATAGTGACCAGTTTATCGGGACTTCTATGACCTCAGTGCTCCCCCGTGTTCAGCCGGGATCGTTTCTCACGCTGCATTACCGGCTCAGTGGTCCGGCCGGGGACGTTATCAACACCTTCGGCGGCAAGCCTGCCACCCTGAGTCTGGGCACCGGTGAGCTCGCGCCGGCGGTGGAGCAGTGCCTGGTGGGCGCCGAGGAGGGCAGCCGCAGCACCTTCACCCTGCCGGCGGGTGCAGCCTACGGCGCGCGCAACCCCGAGATGCAGCAGTGGCTGGCACGCAAGGTGCTGCGCGACATGGGCGACCCCTTGGAAACCTACCGCATGGGCGATGTGGTGCAGTTCCCCACGCCAGACGGCCAGGGCCAGTTTGCCGGCGTGGTGCTGCAGGTGCGCGAAGATGGCGCCGTGCTGTTTGACTTTAACCACCCGCTGGCTGGCCAGACGGTGACCTTCGAAGTGCATTTGATTGGAATCCTATGAACAGTGTTTTGCCACAGGAAATATTGCTCGCCGAGCCGCGCGGCTTTTGTGCCGGGGTGGACCGGGCCATCGAGATTGTCGAAAAGGCCCTGGCCAAGTTTGGCGCGCCGATCTATGTGCGCCACGAGATCGTGCACAACACCTATGTGGTCAATGACCTCAAGACCAAGGGCGCCATCTTCATCGAGGCGCTGGACGATGTGCCGCCCGGCGCGACGCTGGTGTTTTCGGCCCATGGGGTCAGCCGGGCGATCCAGGAAGAGGCTGCTGCGCGCGGCTTCCGTATTTTTGATGCCACCTGTCCGCTGGTCACCAAGGTGCATGTGGAAGTGGCCAAGCTGCACAAGGAAGGCTACGAGTTCATCATGATTGGCCACAAGGGCCATCCGGAGGTGGAAGGCACCATGGGCCAGCTCGACAGCGGCATCCATTTGGTCGAGGACGTGGCCGATGTGCAGCGTGTGCACCCGGGGCAGACCGCCAAGCTGGCGGTGGTGACGCAAACCACCCTCAGCATGGACGACGCGGCGGAGATTGCCGCCGCGGTCAAGGCCCGGTTCCCGCAGGTGCGCGAGCCCAAGCAGCAAGACATCTGCTACGCCACCCAGAACCGCCAGGACGCCGTCAAGGTCATGAGCCCGCAGGTGGATGTGGTGATCGTGGTCGGCAGCCCGACCAGCTCCAACAGCAACCGGCTGCGCGAGGTGGCCCGCAAGCTGGGTACCGAGAGTTACATGGTTGACAGCGCTGAAGAACTGCAGGCCGCCTGGTTTGAGGGCCGCCAGCGGGTGGGTCTGACGGCAGGTGCCTCCGCCCCGGAAATCCTGGTGCAGGCGGTGATAGACCGCATCAAGGCGCTGGGTGCCGTGTCAGTGCGAAAGATGGCTGGCATTGAAGAGACGGTGAAGTTCCCGCTGCCCAAAGGTCTGAGACT
>Ga0007795_10000361_pt1 | contig 14027 bp, 8 predicted proteins | sample CryBogmetaGMA1M_FD_60369 | JGI IMG/M metagenome (GOLD analysis project Ga0007795, IMG submission 60369) | Freshwater microbial communities from Crystal Bog, Wisconsin, USA - MA1M | ecosystem: Environmental > Aquatic > Freshwater > Lake | place: Crystal Bog, Wisconsin, USA | collected 2009-07-06
GTGCTCGCCCGGATCATTTCTGTCCCCTACAGGACAGCTTCGGGCTCCCTGGCGGAAAAAACCTTCACGACCTACCGGACGCACCACGGTCCGATCGTGAAGACCATGGACGAAAAGTGGATCGCCATGGCCCTGATGCACAAGCCGGTGGAGGCCCTCAGCCAGTCCTTCCTGCGCACCAAGGCGAGCGATTACAACAGTTTCACCAAGGTCTCTGAACTTCAGGCCAATTCCTCAAACAACACCATTTTTGCCGATGCCTCTGGCGAGATCGCCTACCTACATCCTCAGTTCATTCCCAAGCGCGATGACCGGTTTGACTATACCAGACCCGTGGACGGTGCCGATCCAGCCACGGACTGGAAGGGCCTGAGCACGGCAGCCGAGGCCCCTCAAATCCTCAACCCGGCGACAGGCTGGATCTACAATTCCAATGACTGGCCGTGGACCGCGGCGGGCCCCGCCAGTCCCCGGCCAGCCGACTTCCCGAAATACATGGACAGTGCAGGTCCAAATCCACGGGGCGCGCATGCCCCCCTTGTGCTGGAGGGCAAGACCGACTTCACCCTGCAATCCCTGATGTCGGCAGCCTATGACTCCTACATGCCCGCCTTCGCCCAGCTGATACCCAGCCTTGTGGCGGCCTATGACTCTACGCCGGGGACAGACCCCCTGAAGGTCAAGCTGTCACCCCAGGTGACGGCCCTGCGAACCTGGGACCGCCGCTGGTCGGCGGGTTCGACCGAGACCTCTCTGGCTGTATTCTGGGGAGAGGCGCTCTGGGCCAAGGCAGCCCCCCTGGCCAAGGCGAGCGGCGTTTCCGTGCTGGACTATATGGTCGGCCGGACCTCGCCCGTGGAGAAGCTCAAGGCTCTGGAAGAGGCCTCAGATCGTCTGGCCCAGGACTTTGGTTCCTGGAAGACCCCGTGGGGAGAGATCAACCGCTTCCAACGCCTGACCGGCGACATCGTCCAGCCCTTCAATGATGCCGCGCCCAGCATTCCGGTGCCCTTCGCTTCGGCCCAGTGGGGGTCCCTCGCTTCATTCGGGGCCAAACGCTATCCGGGGACCAGGCGCTATTACGGTACGAACGGGAACAGCTTTGTCGCCGTGGTTGAATTCGGGGAGCGGGTCCGCGCCTATGCCGTGACGGCCGGGGGCGAAAGCGGAGATCCCAAGTCCCCGCACTTCAATGATCAGGCCCTGCGCTACAGTCAGGGTGCCCTCCGGGAGGTCTATTTCTATCCTGACCAGCTGAAGGCACACACCGTGAAGGTCTACAGGCCGGGGACCTAGCGTTTACTTCGCCCGATAGACCACCTTGCCCGCCACGATGGTCATGACGGCGTGCGCCTTGGGGATGTCGGCATAGGGCGCGGTCATGAGGTCGACCGAGAAGACTGAAATGTCTGCCGCCTTGCCGACCTTGAGGTCACCCAGTTCGTTTTCCTGGAAGGCCGCATAGGCCGACCCCTTGGTCATCATGGCCAGGGCCTGAGGGCGGGTCAGGGTCTCGTCCAGGCCCCAGTCCGGGCCGGCAAATCCCTTGAGGTCGTGTCGATAGGTGGCCGCATAGAACTCGATGAGGGGATCCCCCTTCTCCACGGGCGCATCGGTGCCTGCGGCCATGTGGGCCCCGCTAGTCCAGAGGTCCCGCCAGGCATAGCCTTCCTTTATGCGATCTGGCCCAAGGCGCGAGGGCGCAAAGAAGAGATCACCAATGGCATGTGAGGGCTGCATGGAGGCAATGACCCCAAGCCTGGCGAAGCGGGGCAGGTCCTCCGGGGCGATGATCTGAGCATGCTCAATGCGCCAACGGCTGGCGGCGAGGCCAGCCGGATCGCCCGCAAAGGCCTTCTCAAAGAGGTCGAGCACCATGCGGTTGCCGCGATCCCCGATGGCGTGGATGGCGACCTGGGCGTGGCTCTTCTTGGCGCGCACCAGGGCGGCCGCAATCACATCCGGCGGGGTCAGAACCAGGCCATCCCCAGGCGCATCGCTGTAGGGGGCAAGAAGGGCTGCACCTCGCGATCCGAGCGCGCCGTCCATATAGAGCTTAATCCCGTCTACGCGGAGCAGGCCTTCGCGGGTTGGCCCCTTGCTCAGGATGTCGTCAGCCGCCTCAATGTCCAGGTAATTGTCGACGCGGATCGGCAGGGTTCCGGCCTTGGCCATTTCCCGCAGGATGGTGACGTCTTCTGCCGCGACACTGACCGAGTGCATGCCGGTCCAGCCCCTGGAGGCGTAGAGGGCGGTGGCAAGCCTGGCGGCCTCCTTCTGCTGGGCCATGGAGGGGTGGGCGATCTTGTTGGTGACCAGGGCCTTGGCATTGTCGATCAGCATGCCCGTGGGCTCGCCACTGGCATCCTTCAGGATCTGGCCGCCGGCAGGGGCGAGGGTATCGCGGGTCACGCCCGCCAACTTGAGCATGCCGCTGTTGGCGACGAGGGCGTGTCCATCTGCACGGGTCAGGACCACAGGCCGGTCACTGACCACCGCGTCGAGATCCTGGCGTGTCGGAAAGCGATGTTCGGGCCAGTGGGTTTCAATCCAGCCGCGTCCGGACAGGGGATCGGCGCCGGGATGTGCCAGATTCCAGGCCTTCAACCTGGCCTGCAGTTCCGCAACCGACGCCGCACCTTCCAGATTGAGGGTCAATTCGCGGAAGCCGATGCCCATGAGGTGGGCGTGGGCGTCCACAAGGCCCGGATAGGCCGCCGCACCCTTCAGGTCGATGTCAGCAGGCCTTGCGGCGAAGGCCCTGGCCTTGGCGAGCCCGCCTACAAAAGCAACCTTGCCGTCCCGGATTACCAGGGCATCGACGGGCGGCTTATCGGCCTCCACATAGATCGGGCCGCCATGAATGAGGGTATCGCCCGCCTGGGCGCTGAAGGCCGCGGCCGTGACGGCCAGGGTCGCCAGGGTAAGGGTCAGTCGCATGGTCACTCCGGGTTTACCGGAGCAAGGGTGGCGGATTTACCCCACGGGGCAAGGACAAACAGCGCTGATCCTGCAACTTCCAAGTTCCCGCCCGGCAATTGAGCACCGGAACAAGGGCACACCAGCCCCCCCTTAGCGGGGGAGCTTGCTCGAGCCCATAAGGAAGGCATCCACGGCCTGGGCGCATTGGCGGCCTTCACGGATCGCCCAGACCACCAGGGACTGACCGCGCCGCATATCGCCGCAGGCGAAGATGTTCGGTGCCGTCGTCCGATAGTGGGTGACAGGGGCCTTGACCGCACCGCGGGGATCAAACTCCACCCCGGCCTGCTCGGTGAAGGCGTTGTGGCGCGGGCTGACAAAGCCCATGGCCAGCAGGACCAGATCGGCCTTCAGGGTGAAGGCACTGCCCTCGATTTCCTGCATGGACATACGGCCATCCGGTCCCTTGACCCACTCGGTCCGCACGCACTCCAGAGCCTCGACCTTGCCGTTCGAGCCGATGGCCCGACGGGTGGCGACGGCGAAGTCACGGTCGCAGCCCTCTTCATGGCTGGACGAGGTCCGCAGCTTCATGGGCCAATCGGGCCAGGTCATCGACTTGTTCTCGCGAACGGGCGGTTCGGGCATGATCTCGAGCTGGGTTACGGATGCCGCGCCATGCCGGTTCGACGTGCCGATACAGTCAGATCCGGTGTCGCCACCGCCGATCACCACCACATGCTTGCCAGTGGCGGAAATTCCGCCATTGGGTGCCGCTCGCAATTCGTCGTCGCCCGCATTACGCTTGTTCTGCTGGGTCAGGAAATCCATGGCGAAATGAATGCCATTCAGTTCGCGGCCCTCAATCTCGAGGTCACGGGGATTTTCAGACCCACCCGCCATGACCAGGACATCATAGTCATCGAGCAGACGCTGGACGGAAACCGTCACGCCGACTTCAAAATTGGTACGGAAGATCACCCCTTCCGACTCCAGCTGGGCCACCCGACGGTCGATCAGGTGCTTTTCCATCTTGAAATCGGGAATGCCATAGCGAAGCAGGCCACCGATACGGTCGTTCTTTTCGAAGACGGTGGGCGCATGACCCGCCCGTGCCAGTTGCTGGGCGCAGGCCAGACCCGCCGGCCCTGACCCGACAACGGCGATCCGCTTACCGGTGCCGCGAGGCGCCATCTGCGGCTTGATCCAGCCTTCTTCCCAACCCTTGTCGACGATCTGGCACTCGATGGTCTTGATGGTGACCGGGGTATCCTGGATGTTGAGGGTGCAGGAGGCTTCGCAGGGCGCGGGACAGACCCGCCCCGTGAATTCGGGAAAGTTGTTGGTCGACTGCAGGTTCTCGACCGCCGCCTTCCACTGCTCGCGATAGACGAGATTGTTGAAGTCGGGGATCTGGTTGTTCACCGGACAGCCCTGATGGCAGAACGGAATCCCGCAATCCATGCAGCGCGAGGCCTGGGCCACCAGATCCGAAGCCGGGAGCGGATTGACGAATTCGTTCCAGCTACGCAGCCGCTCCTGCGGCGAAACATAGCTACGGTCCTGACGGTTGATTTCCAGGAATCCTGTGGGCTTGCCCATGGGAGGTCTCCTTATTCGGCGGCGACAGCAGCCGCAGCCTTGCGGGCGGCGGCCTGGTCGATGAGAGCGCGACGATAGTCCTGGGGCATGACCTTCCAGAACCGGCCGAGGGCGACATCCCAATTATCCAGGATCTCCCTGGCTCGCCTGGATCCGGTGTGCAGCAGGTGACGCTCCACCAGAATTTTCAGGCGTTCCGCATCGAAGGCCAGCATGTCGCCCATGCCGGCATTTTCGACCGAAATCGACTTCTGGCTGGGCTCACCCTCACCGTCTGCGGAGGCTCCGGCCGGAGAAACCCTTTCCAGGTCCACCATCGAGGTATTGCAGAGGGCCTGGAAACGATCCGTCGGGTCGTAGACATAGGCCACACCACCCGACATGCCCGCTGCAAAGTTACGACCGGTATCGCCCAGAACGACAACGACGCCACCAGTCATGTATTCGCAGCCATGGTCACCCAGGCCTTCGACCACAGCCGCTGCCCCGGAATTCCGGACAGCGAACCGCTCGCCGGCGACCCCCTCGATATAGGCTTCCCCGGCGATGGCACCGTAGAGCACGGTATTGCCGACAATGATGTTCTGCGTCGGATCGCGGTTGGCTTCCTTGGGCTGGCGGACAATCACCCGCCCGCCGGAAAGCCCCTTGCCCACATAATCATTGCCGTCGCCAATCAGCTCCAGGGTCACGCCCCGGGCGGTAAAGGCCCCGAAGGACTGACCGGCCTGACCGGTAAAGGTCAGGGCGATGGTATCGTCTGGCAGACCGGCATGCCCATGAACCCGGGCAACTGCGCCCGAGAGCATGGCACCGACCGTACGGTTGGTATTGCGGATCGGATAGATCGCACGGTGCGGGGCCCGGGTGTCGATTGCGGCCTGCGCCTCGGCGATGAGGGTATTGTCCAGCGCCCTGTCGATCCCATGGTCCTGACGGTCCCGGTTCCACAGGACACTGCCGGCCTGGGGTGGCACGGCGTGCAGGATCCTGGCGAGGTCGATACCGCTGGCCTTCCAGTGATCAATGGCAGGCTGCATATCGAGCCGACCCACCTGCCCCACCATGTCAGACACGGTGCGGAAGCCGAGATTCGCCATGATTTCGCGAAGCTCTTCAGCCACGAAGAAGAAATAATTGATCACATGCTCGGGCTGGCCCGTGAACCGTGCGCGCAGGATGGGGTCCTGGGTCGCCACGCCCACCGGACAGGTGTTCAGATGACATTTGCGCATCATGATACACCCTGAAGCGATCAGCGGTGCCGTCGCAAAGCCGAACTCGTCGGCACCCAGCAGGGCCGCAACCGCAACATCCCGACCCGTCCGCAGGCCTCCGTCGGCCTGAACGGCAATGCGCGACCGCAAGCCATTGAGCAGCAGGGTTTGCTGGGTCTCAGCCAGGCCGATTTCCCAGGGTGAGCCGGCATGAGTCAGGGAGGTCAGGGGCGAAGCCCCCGTCCCGCCTTCGTAGCCGGAAATGGTCACATGATCCGCCCTGGCCTTTGCGACCCCGGCCGCGACGGTTCCCACACCCACTTCCGAAACCAGTTTTACGGAAATCCGGGCTCCCGGATTTACGTTCTTCAGATCGTGGATGAGCTGGGCAAGGTCTTCAATGGAATAGATGTCATGGTGGGGCGGCGGGCTGATGAGACCCACTCCGGCCGTCGAGTGACGGACGCGGGCGATATTGGCATCCACCTTATGACCGGGCAGTTGCCCGCCCTCACCGGGCTTGGCACCCTGGGCCATCTTGATCTGGATATCGTCAGCATTGACCAGATACTCAGCTGTGACCCCGAAACGCCCGGAGGCCACCTGCTTGATGGCCGAGCGCATGGAATCGCCATTGGCCATGCGGACAAAGCGGTCGGATTCTTCACCACCCTCGCCCGTGTTCGACTTGCCGCCGATCCGGTTCATGGCAATGGCCAGATTTGTATGGGCTTCGCGGCTGATGGACCCGAAGCTCATGGCACCCGTGGCGAACCGCTTTACGATCTCGGAGGCTGGCTCGACCTCATCAAGCGACAGCGGCGTCGCGGCCACCTTGAAGCGCATCAGCCCGCGAATGGTCAGCAACCGTTCCGACTGTTCATTAATTCCCGCGGCGAAGGCCTTGTATTCCTCGGGAAGATTGCCCCGCACTGCATGTTGCAGGCGGCTGACCGTCTCGGGTGTCCAGGCGTGTTCCTCGCCCCTCAGGCGGAAGGCATAAGTGCCGCCGACATCGAGCATGGACTGGTAGATCGGGGAGTCACCGAATGCATCCCGGTGACGGCGGGCGGCTTCCTCGGCAATTTCCAGCAGTCCTGCGCCTTCAATGGTCGTGGCCGTGCCCGTGAAGTAATTTTCGATGAAACCGGTCGACAGACCGACCGCATCAAAGATCTGGGCACCGCAATAGGACTGGTAGGTCGAAATGCCCATTTTGGACATGACCTTCAGAATGCCCTTGCCTATCGCCTTGATGAAGTTCTTGCGCGCTTCATAGGCCGTCTGGGTCAGTCCATTGCGGACACGGATGTCCTCAAGAGTCTCAAAGGCCAGATAGGGATTCACGGCTTCCGCGCCATAACCGGCCAGGACACAGAAGTGATGGACTTCACGCGCCTCACCCGTCTCGATGACCAGGCCCGTCTGCATGCGCAGGCCCTGGCGGATGAGGTGATGATGCACAGCTGCCGTCGCCAGGGCTGCCGGGATCGGGATCCGGTCAGGACCGGCTTCACGGTCCGACAGGATCAGGATGTTCATGTCAGCGAGCACCTGATCCGTCGCCTGACGGCAAAGCCCGTCAAGCGCGGCCTCAAGGCCGCCGGGACCGGCCTCTGCGGGCCAGGTCGCGTCCAGAGTCGCTGTCCGGAAGGCCCCATCGACCAGTTCGTGGATGGAGCGGATCTTCGCAAGATCCTCATTGGTGAGGATGGGCTGGGCCACCTCGAGACGCTTGTGCGCACCGGCCTGACGACCCAGCAGGTTCGGCCTCGGCCCGATCATCGAGACCAGGCTCATGACCAGTTCTTCGCGGATGGGGTCGATAGGCGGGTTCGTTACCTGGGCGAAGTTCTGCTTGAAATAGTCGTAAAGCAGCTTGGAGCGCCGGGACAGGACCGCAATCGGAATATCGGCCCCCATGGAGCCGATAGGATCATCCCCTGTGCGGGCCATGGGCTCCAGGAAGAAAGACAGATCTTCCTGTGTATAGCCAAAGGCCTGCTGTCGATCGAGCAGGCTGGAGGGATCAGCACCGGGAGGCGCTTCCGAGGGCGCGACCTCGCCGAGATCTTCAAGCTTGAACTGCGTATTGGCCAGCCACTCGGCATAGGGCTCTGCATCCGCCAGCTTGGATTTGATCTCCTCATCCTCGATGATGCGACCTTCTTCCATGTCGATCAGCAGCATCTTGCCTGGCTGAAGCCGCCACTTGCGGAGGATCCGCTCCTCCGGGATCTGCAGGACGCCCATTTCCGAAGCCATGATCACGTTATCTTCGTCCGTGATCAGGAACCTCGCCGGACGCAGGCCATTCCGGTCAAGGGTCGCGCCAATCTGCCGACCGTCCGTGAAAGCAACAGCCGCCGGTCCATCCCATGGCTCCATCAGCGCCGCGTGATACTCATAGAATGCCTTGCGCTTGGCATCCATCAGTGGATTACCGGCCCAGGCCTCCGGGATCAGCATCATGACCGCCTGCGCAAGTGGAATCCCACCGGCCAGGAGAAGCTCGAGGGCATTATCCAGACATGCTGTGTCTGACTGTCCGTGCGGGATCAGCGGCCACATCTTGCTGAGATCGGGCCCCAGAAGATCGCTCTCCAGGGTGCGACGGCGTGCGTTCATCCAGTTGACATTGCCACGCACCGTATTGATTTCACCGTTATGGGCGATGAACCGGTAGGGGTGGGCCAGTTTCCAGGACGGGAAAGTATTGGTCGAAAAACGCTGGTGTACGAGAGCCAGGGCCGACACGGCCCGGGGATCTGCCAGGTCCTTGTAGAAACTCCCCACCTGATGGGCGAGAAGCAGTCCCTTATAGACCACCGTTCTCGTGGAGAATGATGGCAGATACAGCTGGGTAAGATTTGGCAGGTTCTTCTTGATTGCCAGTTCAGCCAGCGGATTCTGGAGTTGCTTGCGGATGGTCAGCAGCTTGCGTTCGAAGGCATCCTGATCCTTGACGTTGGCCCCCATGCCGACAATGGCCTGGGCAATCACCGGCATCTGAGCGAGCACGGCGTCACCAAGGCCCGTTGTGTCCGTAGGGACCTCACGCCAGGCGATCAGGTGCTGACCTTCAACCTTCAGGAAATGCTCGAATTGCGAAATGGCGACATCACGGGTTTCGCTGTCCTGCGGCAGGAAACACATGGCGACGGCATATTGGCCCGCAGGCGGCAAATCGACACGGGCGTCTTTCGCCCAGTCCCGCAGCAAGGCATCCGGAATCTGAATCAGAATCCCCGCACCATCGCCGACAAGAGGATCAGCACCGACGGCACCGCGATGGTCGAGATTGACGAGGATCTCGAGGCCGCAGGTAATGACCTCATGGGATTTTCGGCCCTTGATATTGGCGACAAAACCCACTCCGCACGCATCATGCTCGTTGCGCGGGTCGTACAAACCTTGCTTTTCCGGAGCGCTCATAGCGTTCCCCAATCTACCAAAATCCGGGCACGCTCCAACGCGGCCGCAAGGGCCGTGAAGGCGTGTTCTGGGGGGCATTAGCGGCAAGATCGACCCTTGTCGATGGTCCGAAACCTGCAGGTTCGAAAAGTTTTTCTCGGGCGTCGGAAATTCAGCAGTCGACTGAGGACCAAGAGGCCCCTGGCACACTGTCGTATGGAAGCCGCAAGCCCCCTACCCGTCCAGCAAGGCCTTGCCTGCCGTGCGGATATCATTGCATCCGGTCAGGATCATTGCTGTAGTGATTTCGGACCGGATGACCCCTAACATCCTTGAAATCATTGGCTCTCCGCCGGCACCAAGGGCATAGGCCCAGGGACGCCCCAGGAAACAGGCCTTCGCACCCAGCGCCAGGGCCTTCAACACATCCAGACCAGATCGAACCCCACCGTCCATGTAGACTTCCAGATCTGAACCCACAGCATCAACGATCCGTGGCAGGGCGGTGATCGAAGATTTTACGGCATCCAGCTGCCGGCCTCCATGATTGGAAACGACCACCCCCTGGGCACCAGCACGCACCGCGGCCCTCGCATCTTCCGGGTCCAGGATTCCCTTGATGACAATCGGACCGTCCCAGACTTCACGGACAAACTCGATATCCTTCCAGGTCACCGACCGATCAAAGTTCCGGGCAATCCAGCCCAGGAAATCATTGACCCTGCGCCCGTCAGGTATGGCCCCCTGAACATTGCCCAGTGTATGCGGTCCGCCCTTCAGCATGACGTCCCAACTCCAGGCAGGATGGGTCATGCCCTGCCAGGCCGTATTTGCAGCGCCGGACAACCCGGTCGCCCCGGTAAACCCCGACTTCACATCGCGGTACCTGGAACCGGGAACCGGCAGATCGACCGTAAAGACCAGGACCGGGCAACCAGCTGCTTTGGCCCGCTCCAACAGCGCCCGCATATAGCCCCTGTCCTTCAGCATATAGAGCTGGAACCAGGGTGCCGTGCCAGCACTGGCCACTTCCTCAACGGAGCATATCCCTACGGTCGACAGGCAGAATGGCACGCCTGCCCCCGCAGCAGCCCGGCTGGCCTGGGTCTCACCCCGCCTCGCATACATGCCGGCCATGCCAACAGGCGCAAGGCCGACGGGCATTGCCCATGTCTGCCCGAGGGACTCCATGGAAAGGTCGACAACACTCATGTCACGCATGACCCGCTGACGCAGGGCAATAGCTTCAAGGTCTTCGACATTTCGCCTGAGTGTGACCTCGGCGTAGGCACCGCCATCAATATACTCGAAGAACATGGGCGGCAGACGCCGGCGCGCCAGTTCGCGATAGTCCATGATCGAGGCTGGCTTCATCTGACCCTCAGCATGTTTTCATGACGCCCCGCCGGTTTCGCCAGGGCGATACACTAAATTATCCGGCACGGCTGACTTGTGGCGGCTGTGACATGACGATCCAGACTTGATGAGCTCTCGCCAGCAGTTCCCCCTCCGGCGAGTGAAGGGCGACGCCGGCTGTTTCCTTGCGGCCCTCCCTGGCGATCGGCCAGGAGGTCACAATGCAGACCTCATCGGCGGCCGGACGTCGCAATACTTCCCCGGTCATCGTGCCGAGCAGTGCGCCATGCCGCCCCTCCCTGATCACCCAGGAAAAGTAACCCGGACAGTCCAAGGCACCCCAGATGACATCCACCGGCATGAGTCCGTCAGAAGCCGCGAAGTTTGCATGCGGGGTCCACAGACAGGCCAGATGTCCAGCAGCGCGCCCCTCGATCTGACCGGGGAAGATGCGCAGTCCATCGCCGACCCGCCGCTCCGGGCCGCAGGTAAAGCATATGGGATGATAGCGGGCTGAATGACCCGGATGTCGTTTTTCTGCGGTAATGGCCTGGTCGAATGTTGGTGGCTGAGGGACATCGGGCAGATCTCCCGGTTTCGCCGCTCGGCCCACACCGATGACATTACCTTCGCCATCAAAAAGTTCTGTCAGTTCATCGCCGATTTCCAGACGCAGGCCAACATCAAGTGGCACTCGCGCCTTCAGGACGGCCGTCGCAGGGCCTGAAATGTCTGCAGCCAGAAGGCCGCAGCAATACCCGCCATTGCCGGAATTCGGTGGGCCACAAAACTGTTGGGTGACGACAATATCGGCCATGAATGGCTCCAGACGGACGCAGGTCAAAATGAGGCAAAAGCGCAATAGCGACGATTTTCCATGACTCCACCCGGCACGGAAGCAAATTGTAGAGTGGGTGTGATTGGACGCGGACTGCAGTCGCGCTAGATTGCAGTCGACTTTCCGCCATGCGGATTCGAGGAGCGCCAAATGACCAGCCAGACAGCACGCCCGTGGGCCCTTATGCGCCACCACGCAGGTTGGGCCGACATCTTCCTGATTGAAAAAGAGGCCGCAGATTCAATTACCGGTGTTTATCCTGACCGGGAGACTGTCGGGCCGCCTGTAAACTACAGTGTGCGTGCCATCCTGGCCCGGTTTGAGACCCTTGAAGGTGCGCGGGCTGCCAGGGAAGGCGCAGTCCTGGAATGGCGCAAGCATGACGCCGATGTGCGTGAAGCCGAAGCCCGGCTGCGGGATGCTGAAAAAGCTCGTGAAGACGCGTGGCTAAACTGCCTCAGAGGCGCTGCAGGTTAGAGCCCTTTAGCGTAGAAAAGCCTTAACCCGTTCTCCGGAAAACGCACTGGCATCAAGGTCAGGGCGTAAACTCGCTTTAACTGGAGAAGCCTCCAGACCCTAGTTGTGGTCGTGATCTCCCTTGAGGTCCGGACCGCGAAACGTGGCGTGGCAAGCGCCCATGCTCGATTTGAAACCTGTAGCAATCTCATGGAAATGCGAATGCCGCGCCTCATATGCCCTGACCGCATCCACAGTTGCGGCCGCCGGAGACGAACAAAGGTCAATTACGGTCAGTGACGAATGCCTCGACCGGAAAAGGCCGTAAATGCTGTCCGGCTGATGATCCAGAGATCAAGGATCATCGACTTTTTCATAAGGTATTCAGCATCCAGTTTGGCCTTTTCGGGAATGGGCAGTTCATCACGACCATTGATCTGGGCCCATCCAGTGAGACCTGGTCGAAGAACCTGCACACCGGCGGCCGTCCTCAACCCCGTCAGATCGTCCTGACTGTGCAATGCCGGACGCGGCCCGACCAGGCTCATATCCCCCTTCAATATGCTCCATAGCTGGGGAAATTCATCGAGACTGTACTTTCGCAAAAAACGTCCCAGGGGGGTGATCCATTGCTCGGGATCCGTCAAGAGATGGGTCGCAACATCCGGCGCATCGATCCGCATGCTCCTGAATTTTGGCATTAAAAACAAGATGTTATCTCTGCCCACACGAGAGGACCAATGCAGGGCCGGCCCCGGGGATTCCAGCCTCACGGCAAGAGCAACCACCAAGAGCAGTGGCGCCAGAATGATGAGGCCCACGGCGGATCCTACGATATCCAGACTGCGCTTGATCAAACCGCCCTACCGAACCCGAATGAAAGCATGCCAGTCATGCGTGCCACAACCGCGCCTGACCGTGGTCTCCGAGTGCCGCAACCACCCAGCTGGCAATTTCCCGCAGCGGATCCTCAAGCTCCGGACTTAAACCAACCAGGACAAGCGCGCATCCATTCATCCTGAGAGGATCAGAAAGCGGCCGCATGCGTGCCTCCGCGACAAGTATGGGGCGCGTGAAAGAGCCCTCGATGGACCGGATAAAACTGTCCAGGGTCTCAAGGTCCTTCAGGGGGAGCCAAACCAAAAAGCTCGCGCTCGGATCGTGCCGACCGACGACCTTCATTGTCTCCGAAATCCTGGCATAATCATCGGCGCGCTCGAACGGAGGGTCGATCAGAATGAAGGTTCTGGCGTCGCTGGAAGGGAGTTTTGTGGCAATCGCAAATCCATCCGAACACAACGTCTGCACCCCGGGCAGACCTTTCATGTTTTCTGACAGAACCACGTGTTCTTCTGCACGAAGTTCACAGGCCAGATAGCTGTCGCCAGGCCTGAGACGACGCGCAATGAGAACAGGAGATCCCGGGTAGATACGGACGCCACCGTCAGGGTTGAGCTCATCAAGCACCGCCCGGAGTAATAATAGTGGCCCCGGGCCATCACGGACTGACGCGAGACGACCTATTCCGGCCATGGCTTCGCCGGAGCGGACCGCATCGGAACTCCCAACGTCGTAGAGCCCGCGACCGGCATGGGTATCAACAACCCGCAGGGGAGCTTTCCCCTGGGCAAGCAAATCAAGCACCATCAACAGCGCGGAATGCTTGATGATATCGGCGAAATTTCCAGCGTGGAATGCATGTCGATAATTCATCGGCGTAACTTCCGCAGTCCGAAATGGCGCTAGGGCTTTGGTTGGGCGAGGACAAGCTGCCTAACGAATTGAAAGGCCCAACCTGACACTCCTGGGCGCGGCATAGCTGTTCACGCCATCCCCCGTCTGCCCCACGACAATATCTGTATTCGTGAGATTTTCAGCGGCAATGAAAAGCGAAACCCTCTCATTCATGCGCCACTCCCCCCGGGCATCAACCGAAACCGAGGCGGCGAGGACGCGGGTATTCAGGTCATCCTCGAAGCGCTGGCTTTCATAACGTGCATTCGATGATAGTTTGATCACCGGAGTAAGGTCCCACTTCAACCCTGCGGTGACCGTCAGAACCGGAGCCTGGGCAGGCCGCTTTCCCGAAAGCTGAGGCGCTGCGGCCCCACCGTTCACGCGTGCCCGCGTATAGGCCCAGGCAGCTTCCATGCGGACCGGCCCCATAGCCCGGGCGAGTTCCCCTTCGATACCCGCAGCCTCAATGGACCCGACGTTCTGTC
>Ga0007795_10000362_pt1 | contig 14026 bp, 12 predicted proteins | sample CryBogmetaGMA1M_FD_60369 | JGI IMG/M metagenome (GOLD analysis project Ga0007795, IMG submission 60369) | Freshwater microbial communities from Crystal Bog, Wisconsin, USA - MA1M | ecosystem: Environmental > Aquatic > Freshwater > Lake | place: Crystal Bog, Wisconsin, USA | collected 2009-07-06
GAAATCAGCAGTCCGGCAAAAACCTCCGATGCCTTGGCCCAGTTCACCCCTTCGGTGATCGAGTGGGCAGGTCCAAAGAGGGAGTTGGCGAATCCCACTCCGAGAATGGAACCCACCAGGGTGTGGGAGCTGGAGGCAGGCAAGCCCAAGTACCAAGTCCCCAGATTCCAAGCGATGGCCGAAAGCAGGAGGGAAAAAACCATCGCAAAACCGGCGGCCGAACCGACATTCAGCACCAGTTCGACCGGCAACAGGGCCAGAATTCCAAACGCCACGGCCCCAGAGGAGGTCAACACCCCGATTAGATTCCATATCCCCGACCAGACCACCGCCGGAGTCGGCTTCAACGTGTGGGTATAAATCACCGTGGCAACGGCATTCGCCGTGTCATGAAACCCGTTAACAAATTCGAAACTCAGCGCTGCTCCCACTGCCAAAACAAGGAAGACAAAAGTCCAAACCGAGGCATCTCCTAGCAAGGGGGCCAACATCCGTGAAATATGCCCTCCTCCCGCCAGACGAAACAAGACGGAGTTCAGCAGACCGGGCTTCGCTCCGGCTTCCGCTAAAGAGATAAAACCGCGAAATGCCTTCCGGTTTGTCCTTTTTCAGCCCGGTAAGAATAAAATCTTTTCAAATCCGCCGCCGTGCAAAGCCCGCTGTCCACCACCGTCCCCACTTTTTCTCCATTCAACTGGCGCATGATCTCCGAGGCAAAATCGACATCGTAATCAGGCGGACGGATGCATGGCCCCAATAAAGCCAGCATCTCCTGGGGTTCGGAACCAAATTCCTCCTTCATTCTGCGAATGGTCGCCGGCACAACTCCCGCCTCCGTCCCCTTTCTCCCGCTGTGGACTAAACCAATCGCCCCAGTTTTCCCGCAATGAATCCAAACTGGGCCACAATCGGCTACCCGGACCACAAGGGAGAGATTTTTTTCTCGAGTGATGAGCGCATCCACCGAAGGAATCATCCGCCCCGCCTCACCAGACGAAACTACCGCAACGCCAGCTCCGTGCGGCTGTTCCGCCGAAACAAAACTTATTGGCAAGCCTTCCTTTTCGAGGATTTTTGGCAACTCTGCAGACGTGAGTGGAGGAATCGAACGAAGGGTAAAAATATGGAGCACCCTCCGCTGCTCCAATTCGGGAAATTGGAGAAGCTTCACTGCCCGGGCTGAAGGCTAACCGCTGTCGAAGCCTGCATGTTCACTTTCGGCCTGGGCGACAAGGAAGCTTCGGTCGGCACCGTAGGAGGAGTTTTGGGCCCGAAAGGAGTCGAAGTGGCCCGCTCGAGCGAAGCTAGAGCCACATTGTAATCGAATCTACCTTGCAACTCGTTGAACTGGGCCTGGGTGAGATTCGACTGGGCGTTAATGATGTCGAGCTGGATGCCAGCCCCAACGTTGAAACGGGCTTCGGCCAACCGGAGACTCTCGCGTGACTGTTCGACATTTCTCTGCTGGGAAGTTACCAATTCCACCGCCTCCTCCATTTTCACCACCGAATCCCGCACATCCGTTTCCACCATCCGCCTCTTTTCCTCGTACGCCACCTCGGCTTTGCTGATCTGGGCCTTCAACTGCTCAAAACGTCCCGTGCTCGCCATCCCGTCGAACAGGGTCCAGGTCCCGTTGATGGACGCCACCGGGCCGTTGAAGCTGTCCGTAAAGGTCGAGCTTCCTGGATTCTGAATCACGTCATATCCGCCGGAACCGACAATCTTGGGGATGAAGGTTTCCTTTTTGGCTGCCTCGAAAAGCTTGTTCTGGATTTCGATCTCTTTTTTTACCGCCCGGAGATCGTTCCGGTTTTGGACGGCGTTCCTCAAGGAAGAAGCCAGATCCACTTGCACCGGCTGGTACGGCAATTCCCCCACGACATCCACAGGGGGAGCCCAATCCTCCACCGCCTCCACCGGATAATCCAAGGCGAGGATCCGGGCGAGCTGCACCTCCGCCACCCGCTTGTTGTTCCGGGCCCGAATCAACTGCGGCATGTTGTTGGCCAGTTCCACGTCGGCCGTCAAAACGTTGAACTTCGTCACCGTCCCCGCATTGAATCTCTTCTGCTGCGAGGACAATTGTTCTTTTTTCAAGTTCACCGCTTCGGTCTGCACATCGATGAGGGAACGGTTGAGCAGCACCGCATAGACATTTTTACGAACCTCGAGAATCACGCGATCCACCGTGTCCTGCAGAAGAAGGACCGCCTGACTCTGGGAAATTCGTGCCGCCCGCGTGCGCGACAAAGCGGCGCCTCCGTCGAACAGAAGCTGACTGACTCGCACCCCCGCATTCCAGTTCATTTCGTCGGCGGAAATGAATCCCGCATTTACCAGCAACCCGCTCAACTCTTTCGACTGATATTCGTACGTTCCCTGAGTCGTAACCTTAGGCAAAAGCGCGCTCCGTACTTCGATAGCCACCCCTTCCTGCCGGCGCACCTGATCCTGGGCCTGCCTAATTTCCGTGTTCTGCCTTAACGCCAAGGCCACGCATTCCGCCAGATCTAGTTTCTTGGTGGCAAATTCCGGCACATGGCTTTGGGGCAAGGGCAGGGTCACCTGCATATCTTCCCTCTTCTCTTCGGCCTTCGATCCCGTCGGAATCAAGGAGGAGAAAAGAAAAAGCAGGGCCAGGTTTTTAATCGCGCGGTAATTCACGACAATAGTTCTCCATCACCCGGTAGATCCGGACCCATGCGTCTTGATCCCCGGGCTCGAGTTGTCCCAAAATTTCACTCAAATGGTGACGGAGTTCCCCTTGCAGCCTTTCCATCAACTCTTTCCCCTTCGTGGTGATCCCCACCAATTTTTGCCGGCGATCCCCCTCTTGCGCATGCCGTTTGACGAGACCAACCGCCTCCAACCGATCCACCAACCCGGTTGTTGCCGAAGTCGCGTGCCCCATCCGCTTGGCCAACATCCCCATGGGCACCCCCGATTCCGCGGCTAAAAACCCCAATAGCGTAAATTGCGGAATGGAAAGCTGTTTGGCCGAGGTTTGACGAAAAAGATCCAGCAGAAAACGCCTCTGAAGGAGCGTCGCGATCCTTTCAAGCTCTGGAACACGGGGATCCATTACACCCGTGGTTCCATTTTGAGGATATTTAGTCATGTGAAATATATACTCGATGAAATGTCCAATGCGCACAAGTACTGAAAATTACGTGAAAACACCCCGAAAAACGTTGCCCCAATACCACTAACACCTACTTTTCATCAACTTACTATGACAAACCTTCTTCTGAACCAAGCCCTCCCATTCAGCCTCATCGCCGGAGTCATTGGCCTCTTCGCGGCCTGGGGACTCATTGTATGGATCAAGCGCCAACCCGACGGAGACGAACGGATGAGGGAAGTCGCCTCGGCCATTCAAGAAGGAGCGGCCGCCTATCTGAACCGCCAACTCCAAGCCGTCTCCGGCATCGCTCTCCTCCTTTTTGCTGCAATTTGCTATTTTAAAAACCTGCCCACGGGAGTTGGCTTCTTGGTCGGTGCCGCATGCAGCCTTCTCGCCGGATTTTGCGGAATGCGGATCGCCGTCATGGCGAATGTTCGGACGGCCCAAGCCGCGACCGTTAGCCGGACCGCTGCTCTTCGGAACGCCTTCAACGGAGGCGCGGTCACAGGGCTTCTGGTGGTGGCTCTTGCCCTGCTTTCGATCGGTATCTTTTACATGGTCGCCTCCCAACACCTTGGCCTCCGCGCCGCGATCGACAGCCTGACCGGCCTCGCCCTCGGAGCCTCGCTCGTCAGCGTGTTTGCCCGGCTCGGTGGAGGAATTTACACCAAAGCTGCGGATGTCGGAGCCGACCTCGTCGGAAAAATTGAATCCAAACTCGAAGAGGACGACCCCCGTAACCCCGCCACCATCGCCGACAATGTCGGAGACAATGTCGGGGATTGCGCGGGCATGGCCGCCGACGTTTTTGAAACCTACGCCGTCAGTCTGATCGGTTGCGTCCTCGTCGCTTTCCTCACGGTCTTTGGTGGAGACGGAAAACCCGATCCGGCCGCCCTCAGCTATCCCTTCGTCGTCGGCGGGGTCTCGATTCTTTCCGCCATCCTCGGCATCGCCACCGTTAATTTCGGCAAAGGAAACCCCACCCGTCTCCTCAGTCTGGGTGTTCTCATCAGCGCCTTGGCCTCCGCCGTCGCCCTCTGGCCCCTGGCCCACATCTTTTTCCCCAACGGCCTCCGCCATGACGGGCAAATCGCCTCCACCCACGGGATCTATTTTGCCTCCCTCGTGGGTCTCCTCATGACCTTTGTGGTTCTCCTGATCACAAACTACTACACCTCCACACACCACTCTCCGGTCCGGGATGTCGCCAAAGCCTCCGAAACCGGCCACGCCACAAACATCATCGCTGGCTTGGCGATTGGTCAACACGCCACCGCGCTGCCGGTCGGCTTTATCGGGATCGCGATTCTCCTCAGCTACCATTTTGCCGGCCTCTACGGAATCGCCATCGCCGTTATGGCCATGCTCTCCATGGCGGGCATTGTTATCTCCCTCGACGCCTTCGGCCCTATCACCGACAACGCCGGCGGCATTGCCGTCATGGCTGGCATGCCCAAATCCATCCGCACACGCACGGACGAACTGGATGCCGTGGGCAACACAATGAAAGCCGTGACGAAGGGATACGCCATCGCCTCCGCCGGCCTCGCCTCCCTGGTTCTTTTCGGTTCCTACGTGCAGGAACTGAAAGTCCACTTCTCCTCCTTGGGCGTCGCCATGCCGAGCCTGGAATTTTCCCTCACGGAACCCAAGGTCATCATCGGGCTCTTCATCGGCGGGCTCCTGCCCTTCGTCTTCACCGCCCGTTCCATGGATGCGGTCGGCGTGGCCGCTGGTGCCGTAGTCCGGGAAGTCCGTCGCCAACTCAAAGCCAAACCCGGCATTCTGAAAGGAACCTCGAAGCCGGATTACGGCACCTGTGTGGATATCGTCACCCAAGCCGCCCTCCGGCAAATGATCATCCCCGCCCTGCTGCCCGTCATTTTCGTCGTTGGAGTCGCAGCCATCCCCGGACTTGGACCGGTTGTCCTCGGAGGCGTCCTCGTGGGCACAATCGTCACAGGCCTTTTTGTCGCCATTGCCATGACCTCTTCCGGCGGAGCCTGGGATAATGCGAAGAAATATATCGAGGAAGGCAATTTTGGCGGAAAAGGATCTCTGGCCCACGCCGCGGCCGTGACGGGCGATACGGTCGGCGATCCCTACAAGGACACCGCCGGCCCGGCGATCAATCCGATGATCAAGGTCGTGAACATCGTCGCCATTCTTGTCATCCCGATCTTTTTTTAAATCGTTCCGCTTCCAGATCCGTCTGGTTGGCCCTCGCCTCCGCACGTAATCTGGCCTCCGTGAACCTCTTTCGGGTCGAACAAAAGCTCGTTTCCGCTCCTCTGACCGACGTGGTCGCCGAGGTTCACCGTGCCCTCGATCAAATAAACCTCCGCCCTCCCCAAGGCGAAGTGGCCATCACGGCTGGAAGCCGGGGCATTTCCAACCTCGTCGCGATCACCAAGGCGGCAGGTGACTGGCTCCGCCAAAACGGAGCGAAGCCTTTTTTGGTCCCCTCCATGGGATCCCACAACGGGGCCACAGCCGAAGGCCAGAAGAAGATGATCGAATCCCTTGGCCTCACCCGGGAAGCCACCGGAATGGAAATCCGTTCCAGCATGGAATGCGTCAAAGTCGGTGCCGTCGAATCCGGCGATGTCTGGATGGACCGTCACTGCCACGAATCTGCCGGTGTTCTGGTATTGAACCGTATCAAACTTCACACCTGCTTTGCAGGTCCCATCCAAAGTGGCCTGACCAAAATGATGGTGGTCGGAATGGGCAAGATCCGATCGGCGGAAACGTTCCACTCTGCTCCTCCCGAAAACAGGCCCCGCATTCTTCAGGAAATGGGCTCCGTGCTGGCTCGCTCCGGCAAGATTTTTGCAGGCTTAGGCCTCCTCGAGGACGGCCTAGATCAAACGGCGGAAATTCATGCTATCCCCGGGCCAAAGATTCTTGAGCAAGAGCCCACTCTTCTCGAACGCCACCGTCCCTATTTCCCCACCCTACCCTGCGACAATCTTGAGGTTTTGGTCGTCGACGAAATCGGGAAGACCTACAGCGGGACCGGTATGGATACGAATGTCATTGGCCGGCGGGGCATCCACGGCTTTGAAGATTTTACCCGCCCCCGAGTCCACGTCATTGCCGCCCTTGGCCTTTCCCCGTATGCCCAGGGCAACGCCCTTGGAGTCGGCTTGGCGGATTTCATTACCCATCGACTTCGCCAGGCCGTGGATGAACACAAGACCTTCACCAACGCCTACACGACGGGCGATATGCAGCGCATGGCTCTTCCCTGCACCCTGGCGGACGACGAAGAAGTGCTGGAAAAAATCCAGGATCGGTACGGAAACCGTCGCTGGATGTTGATCCCGAACACTCTTCACCTCGAAAAACTATATGTGAGCGAAGATCTCGCCGAAGAGCTCCGTCATCACCCCCGTTGCCGGATCCATCCCACCCCTGTCCCCCTCCGTTTCCAATCCGGTCGCCTTCAGCTCTTTTAGGCCCAGCTCTCCTCGGTCAGCGGAGGCACAGACTTCCCCCTCCACTTTCGGAACCAGATTCTTCCACAGGCGGCCAGAATCAAAATCACCAGAATGAGAAAGAATGCCGTGATCCCCGCATTCATGGCTTGAGTTGCCGCCAGATCCGTTTTTCCGGCTGCCGAAAACTCCCTCATCGCAGTCAAAAATCCCAGCCTTGCATCCGAACTGAAGATTTTGATCCATCCGGCTGAAAAGGTCACCACCACCAACCATCCCAGCGGAACCAAGGTCACCCAAACCAGCGAACCGCGCCCCATTTTGATCAGAACCGTTGTGGCCAAACTCAGCGCCATCACCGCCAACAACTGGTTCGCCACCCCAAAAATAGGCCAAAGGCTGTTGATTCCCCCATGCGGATCCACCACACCCTGATAGAGAAACCATCCCCACCCCCCGACAAATAAGAGACTCCCCAGCACACTGCCGGAAACGGAATGAACCTTGCCGAGCGGCCTCCAAATCCATCCCAACACTTCCTGCACCAAAAACCTTCCAATCCGTGTGCCCGCATCGATCGTTGTCAGAATGAAAAGCGCCTCAAACATGATGGCAAAGTGATACCACAGCGCCATGGTGGCTCCTCCCGCCTGCCCCAATGACTGGGTAAATATCTGGGCCATCCCGACCGCAAAGGTCGGCGCACCTCCCGTTCTTCCAATCATCGAACTCTCCCCGACAGAACGGGCTAATTGCGTCATCTGCTGCTCCGTGACCGGAAATCCAAGTGCGGTGATTTGCTGCACTACCGCAGCCGGCTCACCGCGCAGATTGATGGCAAAATACTCCCCAGGCGGCATGGCGCAGGCCGCCACCAACGCAAGCACCCCCACGCACATCTCCGTAACCATCGCCCCGTACCCGATGACCCGGATATCCGCCTCGCTGGCCAAAAGTTTCGGCGTGGTCCCAGAAGAAACCAGACAATGAAAACCACTTACCGCTCCGCAGGCAATCGTGATGAAGCAAAAAGGGAAAACCGGACCGGCAAAAACCGGGCCGGTCCCATCGATAAATCGTGTGAGCGCCGGCATCTGCAATTGCGGTGAGAGAATGGCAACCACGACTCCCAAAGCCGCCACCGTTCCAATTTTTAAAAAAGAACTCAGGTAATCCCTCGGTGCCAAAAGAAGCCAAACCGGCAACACACTCGCCGCCAGCCCATATCCCATGATCGACCACGCCAATGTCTTCGCATCCCAGGTAAACATCCGGGCCAAAGCCGGCATTTCCGAGGCCCACTTTCCGGCCCAGACACAACCGACCAATGCGAGCACCCCCAGAACCGTGACCCAAGCGGTCCTCGTCCCACCGGCGCCGCGCATTCCCACCCCCATCGCCAAAGCCAAAGGCATGGTTAGCACAATGGTGAAAAGCCCCCATGGACTCTCCGCCAAAGCCCGCACAACGACCAACGCCAATACCGCCATCAACATTGTCAGAATTCCCAGCAATCCGATCACAGCCAGAGTTCCTGCCGTTGGCCCCACTTCTTCCCTCAACATCTGACCGACCGACTTCCCCCCTCGGCGCACACTCAACCAGAGAATAATGCTGTCATGAACCGCTCCGCCCAGCACCGCTCCAATCAGAATCCACAAAAGTCCGGGTAGATATCCAAACTGCGCTGCCAAAACCGGCCCCACCAACGGCCCCGGTCCTGCGATGGCGGCGAAATGATGCCCAAAGACAACCCACCGGTTTGTCTTCACAAAATCCCTGCCATCCGCATGGCGTACAGCTGGAGTCGTCCTGGCCGGTTCGAGCGTTAGCACCGTGGCCATGAGCCAAGCGCTGTGGAATCGATAGCCCAAGGCGTATACACACCCCGTGGCCACAATTAACCAGAGAGCATTCACCGGTTCTCCACGGCAGAACGCTACCACTCCAAGTGAAATTGCCCCCAGAATCGCCACAAGCCCCCAGCCCACTCGGGCCGTTACACTCAGTCCCTTTTTCATTTTCATTGATTCTTAGCGGATGGATAGATCACGGCGAGCCCTTCATCAGATGCTTGCCATCAATAGGTTTATGGTTAATTAGGAAAGTGTGAAATATTTTACCCTCTTTCGCCTATCCTTCGTGCTCGTCGCCTTTACTTTTTTTGTCCTACCCGACGTTCGGGCTCAGGTGGATGACAAACGGAATTCCACCCGCAAATCTAAAACGGCCGGTGATGAGAAGCGGCCTTGGAAGGAAGTCACCATCCTGCTGGACCGTCCTGAAAAGCCTTACGAAGTCATTGGTCTGGTCAGCGCTCCCGAAATCTTCCTTTGGGATGATGAAGAATCCATGAAGGAATCGCTTCAGAAACAGGCGTGGAAGATGAAAGCCGATGCCGTCATTCTCGACCGGGTCGAAACCAGCTTCCGCTTCACCGGCCCGGCAGGCGGGGCCAACGGCCGCGCGATCCGCTACAAATAAGACACCAGGCCGGTCCTAATTCCGGCCTGCTCTCGGTCTCTCTCAGGCCGTCAGCACGGGCTCCGACCGATCCACCAGTTCATAGCTGTTCGTCCTTTGTTGCGGATCATACCCGGCCTCCCGGATCAGACGTCGCATCTCCTCCAAACTCAGCCGAAAACTTGTCCCTGCACTCGACACCACATTCTCCTCCATCATCAAACTGCCGAAATCATTCGCCCCGAACTTGAGCGCCACCTGCCCCATCGCCGGACCCTGCGTCACCCAGCTCGACTGCACGTTCGGAATATTATCGAGAAAAATACGGGACAGCGCCTGCATTCTCAAATATTCGTGGGAACCCGTCCGCTCCGCCTTCAACACCGTGTTTTCCGGTTGAAACGTCCAACAGATGAAGGCGGTGAATCCCCCCGTCCGATCCTGAAGATCCCGCAACCGCTGAAGATGCTCGATCCTTTCCTCCGGAGTCTCCACATGGCCGAACATCATCGTGGCGCTGGACTTCATTCCCATGCCATGGGCAATTTCCATCACCCTCAACCAGGCATCCGTCCTGCACTTTCTCGGGGCAATCTTTTGCCTCACCCGATCCACGAGAATTTCAGCCCCGCCGCCGGGAATGCTTCCCAAGCCCGCTTCCCGAAACTTTCCGATCACCTGCTCGAGACTCATTCCAAAGACCTCGGCAAAATGATTGAACTCCGGCGGGGAAAACCCGTGCACATTCACCTGGGGATATTTCCCGCGGAGATGATGCAAAAGATCCAGATACCACTCCAGCCCCAGCTTCGGGTGATGCCCCCCCTGCAAAAGGATCTGATTTCCTCCCACCGCCACCAGCTCATCAATCTTCCGATCAATCTGCTCCTGCGTCAGAACATAATGATCCCCATCCTTCTCGGTCCGGTAAAATGCACAGAACTTGCAGTAAACGTCGCAGACATTCGTGTAGTTGATGTTCCTGTCGACGATGTAAGTGACCACCTCCCGACCTCGGCCCTCATAATCCTTCGCCTTGGCCAGATTTCTGCGGGTGTTCGCGGCCTCCCCCAGCTTTGCCAACGGCCAACGATAAATAACTCCGGCCTCCGCCGCCGTAACTCTCTCCCCACCCGAGACCTTGGCCTCCAATTCACTCATTCCAGAATAAACTATCTCGAGATATCCCCTTGCCCCAACAGCTTGAATCCACCCCGCCCCAACACCTGTGCCCCAAGTTCGTTATCATCCAAATTCAGGCAGAGAGCTGGACGGGCCTCCGGTCGAACCAGGAATGCATAGGCAGTCATGATATTGATTTCCGCCTCCAAAAGCGAAGAAAGCACCTTGGGTAGTTCGGTCGCCGCCCCCAATTCCACTGCAACAACGGTGGATTCGGTGTGTGCCACCGCCTGCTCGTGAAAAATTGCGCGCGCCTGATCCGGGTCGTCTACCACCATCCGCACAATCGCGCTGTCGGTCGTATCGAGAATCGTCAGGGCGACGACATGGACATGCCGGCTTTGCAGAATGCGGATCAGCTCTAGTAACCGTCCGGCCTTGTTGGCCAGAAAAATGGAGAACTGTCGGACGGGATCTGACTGGGATTTTTGGGTAGCAACGGCCATGGGGAAATCCTACTCCCTCTCCTCAGCCCCGCCAACCCAGGATCACCTTCGCCGTATTTCTTCCGCTGGCCCCAAAAACCCCTCCCCCCGGATGAGTGCTCGCTCCGGTCAGATACAGCCCCGGCAACGGCGCCCGGTAACACGAGATCTCGGGAAGAGGCCGGAACATAAACATCTGGTCCAAACTCATTTCGAAATGCATGACATTCCCTCGCAAAAGGCCCAGATCCCTTTCGAGATCCAGCGGGGTCTGGATATATCGTCCAATCATCTTTCCCTTCATGTTGGGCGCATACTCGCAGACCAGATTGTAGAGCTTGTCCGCTTCCCGTTCGCGTATGGCATCCCAATTTTCACCGTTTCGAAGTTCGTAACTGTGATATTGGGCCCAGGTGAAAAGCGTATGCTTTCCCTTGGGCGCCAATGTTGGATCAATCGCGGAAAAGGTCATCGCCACTACGCTCGGTTTGGCCGGGGGCTGATATCCCAGATAATCCCGGTAACTGCTCTCCAGCATTCCTTGATCTCGGCAAAGCAGCTGCATCCCTGAATGATATTCCTGCGGTTTTTGCCCGCTTCCCACTTCGCTCCCGTAAACAGGCAACTCCTCCACCGCATGCCGCACCACCATCCCAAATCCGTTTCCAATCCGCGCCTTTTCCATCCGCCCCGACAATTCCTTGGGACCATCTTTCAAAAGATCACAGAAAAATGTCTTCAGATGACAGGCCGCCACCACCTTCTCCGCTTGGAAAACCATTCCTCCCGCCTCCACCTCCCAGTCTTTTCCCGTCTTCCTAACCTCCTGCACCGCCTTTCCCAAAAACAGTTCCCCCCCATGCCTCTCCAGACACTTGACCAAAGCGGTGGCAAGCGACCCGCTCCCACCCTTGGCCCGCTTCGCTCCACATTTGTGGATCATCGCATTCCACCCGAACATGTCCCCGCTCGCCACCTCCCCAGGAGCCGGTCCGCTTTGGGCAGACAGCCACAGCATGGCCGTCCGTAAATGTTTATTCTCAAAGGTCTCGCGGATCACCTCTCCGTACGGCGCCATCAATTGCCGGGCAGTATCGAGGCTCGACCACAGCCGCCTCGACTTGGGACGGAAAAGGTTCCTTTTAATGATGGTGCCGAAAAGCCTTCCCGGCGAAGGCGGCGCGAGAAAGGTTTCAAAAACCCCCTCGTTCAGCTCGGTCCAACGCTCGACATATCGCCGATACGCTTCCGCATCCGTCGGACTGAATTGGGCGATGCTGGCACAGGTCTTTTCGACATCCCGATAAAACGAGATCCCCCGACCGGTTCCTTCCACCGGATAGTAAGCCCACGGATCCATCTCGATATACTCCAGTCCCTCCCTGGCCAAATTCAGCTCCGCCAGAACCGGCGTGAGATGGATCATGATGTGAACCGATGAACCGACATCAAAACGGAACCCGGGCACCAAATCTTCCCGGGTACACACCGCTCCTCCCGGCAGATCCCGCCTTTCCACCACCGCCACCTTCAGCCCCGCTTTCGCCAGATAACAGGCGCAGATCAGGCCGTTGTGCCCGGCCCCAACGATGACAGCGTCGTAACGCAAAATTCAGCTACCTCGCCGCAACCAACCGGGGTTCGACGCCCCGAAGTTTTCCAACAAACCGAACGATCCGGTCCGCCGCCACTTCGATCCGATCCAGAGCCGTCGCGTAACTACACCGAATAAACCCTTCGCCGCCCGGACCGAAAGCCTCCCCCGGCACCACTGCCACTTTTTCCTCCTCCAGCAACCGGAGCGCAAACTCGCGGGATGTCAGCCCCGTGCTTCGGACATCCACAAAAAGATAAAAAGCTCCCGCCGGGTTCGTCGGTTTTAATCCCGCTTCCTCCAGCCGCCGTCGGAGAAAATCCCGCCGAATCCGGTAGCTCTCCCGCGCTTCCGTTGTCGTCGCTTCCGCCCCACGCAAAGCCTCCACGCCTGCTTCCTGACTCAAGGTCGAAGCGCAGAGAATCGCGTATTGATGGATTTTCATCATCGCATCGATGAGCGGCGCGGGGGCACAGGCATAGCCAACCCTGAATCCGGTCATCGCAAAGGCTTTGCTCAGACCATGAAGAAGAATCGTCCGTTCCCGCATTCCCGGCCGGGTCACGATCGACTCGTGCGACCCATCATAACTCAACTCGGCGTAAATCTCATCGCTGATCACCAGAAGATCCTTTTCCACACAAACCTTGGCTAAGGCATCCAGATCCTTCCCGGAAAGAACCGCCCCGGTTGGATTCGTGGGAAAATTCAGCAGTAAAACCTTCGCGCCTTGAGCCGCTTCGGCCACGGCCTTCGGATCTAGGCGAAAAGCGTCCTCCACCCGCGTCCGGATCGCCCGCCCCTTCGCGTGTGCCAGACTGATGGAAGGGGCATAGGAAACGTAGCAGGGCTCGTGATACAGCACTGTCTCGCCCGGATTCAACACCGCCCGCAAGGCCAGATCGATCGCCTCGCTCACTCCGACGGTGACAAGAATCTCAGTCTCCGCGCTGTACCGTTGTCCAAAAATCTTCTCCACATAAGTTGCGATTTCATTTCTGAACTTCACGCTCCCCAAATTGGACGTATATCCCGTCCGCCCATGTTCCAAGGAATAGATGGCCGCCTCCCGAACCGCCCAAGGAGCGGAAACATCGGGTTCCCCGATGCCCAGGGAGATCACATCCCCCCTCTTTTGCACCAATTCAAAAAAATCACGGATCCCGGAACGGGGAATCCCTTTTACATGCTCCGCCAAAAAATCTACGGCCTGTTTCATGGGGAAACCGACAAGCGCTCCGTCTTCTCATCCTGCAAAAAAAGAACACCAGCTTCCTTGTAGGTTTTCAGCTGGAAATGGGTCGCTGTGGAAATCACGCCTTGAATCGTCGAAAGTTTTTCTGCCACAAAACTGGCTACCTGCTTGAGGTCCGGCCCTTCCACCACAATCAAGAGGTCATACCCGCCGCTCATCAGCTGGCAGGAAACCACCTCCGGATATCGCGCAACACGGGCCGCAATCCGGTCGAACCCACCATCCCGCTCGGGTGTGATTTTCACCTCGATAACCGCACGCACGGCCCCGTTCCCGGTTTTGTCGGGATCGAGAATCGCTTGGTATCCGAGGACAACCCGGTCGGCCTCATACTTGCAGAGCGCCGCTTCGATGGCCTTTTCCGGTTGGCCGGTCAGTTTGGCCAATTCCGGAACAGAGAGCCGGGCCCGCTGCTTGAGAATTTGAAGAAGAGGGTCCATGGACGGACTCAGTTATGCGGAATCCGGACGAGGATCAGGGAACCAGAAAGATTTTACCCGTGTACGGGCATTTTACTTCCGTGCCAGGGGCAAAACC
>Ga0007795_10000365_pt1 | contig 13971 bp, 7 predicted proteins | sample CryBogmetaGMA1M_FD_60369 | JGI IMG/M metagenome (GOLD analysis project Ga0007795, IMG submission 60369) | Freshwater microbial communities from Crystal Bog, Wisconsin, USA - MA1M | ecosystem: Environmental > Aquatic > Freshwater > Lake | place: Crystal Bog, Wisconsin, USA | collected 2009-07-06
AGCCAGTATTCGCAGGTGGATCTCGGCGGCGGACAGGTCGGCGAGATGACGGGCCTGCAGGTCGTGGAGAACGCCGGCTGGCTCATCCCCTACGTCGCCTGCGTCCTCGCGTTCTGGGGCATGCTCTTCCACTTCGGCACCACGTTCGTGCGGTTCGCCGATCGGCACGAGCGGGAATCGCACGCACCCGGGGCCGACGTGGTGCCCGCCCGCGGCGGCCGCCCGCGGCGGGGCCGGCAGACGGCCTCGGTGCCAGCCGCCGGGGCACGCGCCGGATCGTGGGGCGTGGCGGCGGGAGCGATCGCCCTGGTCGCCGCATGCAGCCTGCCGCGCGCGTTCGAGCGGCCGACGCCGTCGGATGCCGCCGACTGGCGGACGGCGGGCACGCTGCCCGTGCTGCACGAGGGCCGGATCAAGCCGCTCGACACGGTGGCCCGCAACACGCTGCAGCTCCTCGGCGGCCGGTCGAGCGTGAGGATGCCCGACGACGCGACCGGCGGGCCGCAGGGCACCGTGTCGGCCGTCCAGTGGCTCCTCGGGCTGATGGCGGGCAGCGCGTGGGCCGACCGGGCGGCCGTCTTCCGCATCGACGCGATGGAGGTGCTCGATCTCTTCGACCTCGAGCGCCGGCCCGGACACCGCTACGCGGTCGCCGATCTCGAGAAGGGCAGGGGGGCGCTGCGGAAGCAGTCGGAGCTTCTCCGCGACGTGCCCCCCGAGCAGCGGTCCTTCGTGCAGAAGAAGTACGCCGAGGTCGAGCAGAAGCTCATGGCTCACGACCTGGTCCGCTTCGCCTACGAGACGCCCACGCTGCCGCGTCCGGCTGGCGAGGGCGAGGAGGCCCGGCGGCAGCTCTTCGAGCAGATTCGCCGGCTGATGCAGGGGGCGCGGATGATCGAGGAGAACCATCCGCCGGCCGCGATCCCGCCGCTCGCCACGGCGGCCGACGATCCCGCCGCGCCGGGGCCCGCGGCGCGCTGGCAGGCGCTCTATCCCGCGGTGGTCAACGCCATGGTCGGCCGCGTGCTCGATGGCCGCGAGGGCCAGCCCTCCTACCGGCTCAATCCGGCGATCCTCCCGTTCACCGACCTGCTCGCCGCCGTCGACCGCCCGCCGGCGGAGTTCAACGCCGCGCTCGGGGCCTACCGCCGCGCGATCGCCGACCTGCCGGAGGTGCGGGCCTCGGCCGACAAGGCGGCGTTCGAAGCCTGGCTGAACCGCTTCAATCCGACCGACACCGCGAAGTGGCTCTACATCGCCGCCGCGGTGCTCTGCTTCGCCAGCTTCCTCGTCTGGCACGCCCCGCTGAACCGGTTCGTGTGGTGGATGCTCGTGGCCACCCTCGTGCTGCACACGTTCGCGCTGGCGTCGCGGATGTACCTCACGGGCCGGCCGCCGGTGGTCAATCTCTACTCGTCGGCGGTGTTCATCGGCTGGGCGTGCGTGCTCGCCGGCCTCGGCCTCGAGTCGCTCCATCGTCTCGGCATCGGCAACCTCGTGGCCGCGGTCAGCGGCGGCCTCACGCTCATGGTCGCCTACGGGCTCGACTCGGGTGACACGATGCACGTACTCCAGGCGGTGCTCGACACCCAGTTCTGGCTCTCGACGCACGTCGTCACCGTCACGCTCGGCTACGGCGCGACATTCCTCGCCGGCATGCTCGGAACCTGCTCGATCGTGCAGCGCATCTGGGCCCGCCTCGCCGGACATGCCGACGACGACGCGACCGACGGCGTCGTGCAGGACCGGCTCCATCGCATGACCTACGGCGTCGTCTGCTTCGCGCTCTTCTTCAGCTTCATCGGCACGGTGCTGGGCGGCCTGTGGGCCGACGACAGCTGGGGCCGCTTCTGGGGCTGGGATCCGAAGGAGAACGGGGCCCTGATGATCGTGCTCTGGAACGCCGCCGTGCTCCACGCGCGCTGGGACCGGTGGATCGGTCCCCGGGGCTTCGCACTGTTCACGATCGGCGGCAACATCGTCACGGCCTGGAGCTGGTTCGGCACCAACCAGCTCGGCATCGGCCTCCACAGCTACGGCTTCACCAGCGGCGTGCTCCTGCTCCTCGGCGGCTACGTGCTCAGCCAGCTGGCCCTCATCGCCGCGGGACTCGCGCTGACGCGACCTGCCCCGCGGACGGCGTGACGGCGGCACCGGGCACGGCGGCGGACGGCTCCGGCGGCCGCCACGCTCCCGCCGTGAACCGGTGGACGTGCACCGCCACCGCGTCGAACCACACGCGGATGGCCCCCTCGCCACCGGTCTTCATGACGGAGCAGCCGGGCGCTGGCGCCGCCGCGCGGTAGGCCTCGCGAACCTCGGGCCAGCGCGGGCCGCCCACGCCGCTGACGAGCACCACCGCCGGCGCGGTCGCCCGCGCGATGTCCGGCGGCAGGCTCGTGCGACTGCCGTGGTGCGGCGCCACGAGGACGTCGCACGAATCGGGATCGGCGGCGATGAACCGGGCGAGGGCCGGGCCCTCGAGGTCGCCGGTGAGCAGGAGCCGCCGGCCGGCCGACTCGATCGCCAGCACGAGGCTCGCCTCGTTGTCGGCCACCCGTCCCGCGGCCGCGGCATCGTCGGGATGGAGCACGCGGGCCCGGCAGGCGCGGTCGAGCGGAAGCGAGTCGCCCGCCGCGACGGTGCGGAGCGGCACACCGCGACGGCGGGCCAGGGCGACGAGGTCCATGACCGCCGGCCCTTGGCTCGCCAGGAAGGCACGCGAGACCAGGATCTCGCCCACGGCGAACCGCTCGAGCAGCTCGGGCACCGCGTTGAAGTGATCGGTGTCGGCGTGCGAGATCACGAGGGTGTCGATCCGGGAGATGCCCTCGCTCCACAGGACCGCCGCCATGGCGCGGCGGGCCGCGCCGGCCGCGCCGAGCCGGCCGGCGTCGTACACCAGGCACCGGCCGGACGGAGACCGCACGACGATTCCACAGCCGTGCCCCATCGCCGCCACGACGACCCGGGTCGCCGCGGCGTCGGCAGCGCACCAGCCGACGACCGGCGCCGCGACGACGCCCACGGCGATCCACCCGCCGCCGACCGCCGCCCACGTGCCCGCCGAGCGGACCGCGACGGACGAGAGCCCGAGGGCTGCGGCGGCGAGCACGAGATACCAGCCCGCGACCCACCACCCGGCCGGGCCCGGCACCCAGCCATGGCCGCCGGGCATCGCGGCGGCCAGGTCGACGATCATGGCGATGGCGGCAAGCGCGGCGTCGCAGGCGGCCCCGCAGCCGGCGGCGAGCGTCGTCGATACCGTCGCGGCCAGAAGGCAGAGGAATCCCCAGGCCATCGCCAGACCGACGAGCGGCGCCACGAGGACGTTCACCACGAGCCCCACGGGGCTGACGACGTGGAACCGCGCCGCCACGAGGGGAGCGGTCGCGGCCCACACCGCCGCCCCGGTGAGAAAGCCCGTCCACACCTGCCAGGCCATCCACCGCACCAGCTTCTCGGCCGGGGAGCGGCTCCGCTCGATGAGCCGGTCGATCGGATCGGCCGCCGGGGTCGCGCGCGGCAGGGCCGACGCCATGCCCACGAGGACCGCGGTCGAGAGGAACGACAACTGGGCGCCGGCGCTGAACACCTCGGCGGGCCGCCACGCGAGCACGACGATGGCGGCGACCGCCAGCGCGTTGATCGCGGGCGACCGGCGGCCCAGTGCCGCCGCCAGACAGGAGAGCCACACGAGGAGCGTGGCCCGCAGCACCGGCGTTTCGGCCCGGACGAGGAGCATGTATCCGCCAGTGACGGCCGCGACGGCCACCAGCGACCACGCGCGAGGCACGAGCGCGAGCCGCAGGAACTTGAAGAGCGCGAGCGCGAGCAGACCCACGTGCAGGCCCGAGATGGAGAGGATGTGGACGGTCCCGGTCACCAGGAAGTCGTCGGCTTCCTCCCGCGGCAGCGATTCGCGGCTGCCCAGGAGCAGCGCCGTGGCCAGGGGCGCGCGGGCCGGCGAGACGTGGGCCTCGAGCGCCGCCACGCCCCGGCCCCGCAGGGCGTCGATCGCCGCCGCCGGCGAAGACCGAGGCGGCGGCGCGAGCAGGCGGATGCACCGGGCGGTCGGCACGCGCACGATCGACAGGCACCGCTCGGCCCGGGCTCGCAGGCGGAAGTCGAACTCCCCGGGATTGAGGGCCGGCGCCGGCCGCAGCCCGCGGCCGAGCACGCGCACTCGGCCGCCGACGCCGACGTCGGGAGGCTCGCCGTCGACCACCACCGCCACGCGGCCCGACGCCGGCCGCCACCGGCTCCCGGCCCGAAACCCATCGACCGCGACGACGCATTCGCTCGACGGACCGATCGCCGCCACCCGCGCCGGATCCCCCGTCGGCACCGGCAGCCGTCGGAACGACTCGACGACCGTGCCGGTGATCGCGACCGGCGTCGGGCTGTCCGACAGCTGCCACGCGAGATCGTCGTGTCGGAAGAGATCGAAGCGGGCCGCGGACCAGGCGGCGCCCGCACAGAGGATCGCCACCCACACCGCGCCGGCTCGTCGGGAGCGGGGCGACGTCCACCACGCCGCCAGGGCGAGGGCCGCGAGGCACCACCACCCGATCGCCGTGCTCGCCCCGCCGACTCGCGGCACCGCCCGTCCCGCGGCCGCTCCGGCCGCCAGGAAGGCCGCGGCGACGACGAGCGGCCGGTGTGGCAGCGGGGCGGTCCGCACCACCGTCGCCAGCCACGGACTCGACGCCCGCCGGAGCCGGTCGGCGACGGCGCGGAGACCGTTGCCGAGCCCCGAAATCGAGTCGCACGGTAACGCGAGGCGTGACATGGAGTTGGCCGACGGGGTGCCGCGGGGCCGCGCGCGTGTCGGCCCCCGGTCCTATTGACGAGATTGGGGGCCTCGAGGGGCAACTCGGCCCCGAGGATGCGCCCGCGGTGCGGCCGGAGCGTGGGAACGTTCCGTCGCGAACGGTATCCTGACGCGGGTCGGGGTCTGGGCGGGCCGAGTGTGCTCGTCGCCCCACGCCGCGAGCCCGTCACGATGCACACGCTCCCGAGGCCCGCCGTCGCCACGCCTTCGCGCCGGCGGGTGCGGATGCCGTCCGCGTGGGCCGCGGGATTGGCCGCGGCCATCCTCGCCGCCGGCCGCTGCCTCGCGGAATCGCCGCCCCCCGCCGCCGCGACCGAGGCCGCCCCCCTGGAGTCGATCTTCAACGGCCGCGACCTGGCCGGCTGGCGGCCGCCGGAAGGTTCGTTCTGGAGAGTGGAGAGCGGCGTGCTCGTCGGGGAAAACGACGCGGCCAAGGCGGGCTCGATGCTCTTCACCGAGCGGTCCTACCGGGACGTCGTCTTCGAGGCCGACGTCCGGTTCACCGGGGAGATCGACAGCGGCATCATGCTTCGCCGGCCCGAGATCCAGGTGCAGCTCGGCGTGTCGCGAAGCCTCAAGCGCGACATGACGTGCTCCTTTTACACGGGCCGCTATCCGGAGGAGGGCCGCGCCGGCCGCGCCGGCGACCTCCTGCGGCCGGGCGACTGGAACCACATCCGCGTCGAGGCGCGGGGCGACACCTTCACCGTCTGGCTGAACGGCGAGCAGGTCTCGCGCTACACCGACCCGACGTATGCAGCCGCCGGGCCGATCGGGCTGCAGATCCACGCCGGCCTCGCGATGAAGGTCGAGTTTCGCGCCATCCGCGCGGCGGCCCTCTGACGAGCCGCCACGTCAGCCCCCGGAGGTTTTCCCGTGTCGCCCGCCCGCTTCGATCCGAGCCGCCGCGACTTCGTCGAGCGGGCCCTCGCCGCCACCGCCGTGGCGCTCGCCGGGGCCCCGTCCCGCGCTGCCGAGCCCGCTCCGCCGACGCCCCGCTCCGCCGACAAGGTCCGCGTGGCCGTGATCGGCGTCAACGGGCAGGGGGGCATGCACCTCGGGGAATGGCTCGCGAACCCCGACGTCGAGGTGGTGGCGATCTCCGACTGCGACCCGGCCGCCTACCAGAAGCACGGGAAGCGGTTCGAGAAACTCCGCCGCGCGCCCGAGTACGTGCAGGACTTCCGCACGCTCCTCGAGCGGAAGGACATCGACGCGGTGTCGATCGCGACCCCCAACCACTGGCACGCGCTGATGGCGATCTGGGCGATGCAGGCCGGCAAGGACGTGTACGTCGAGAAGCCGTGCAGCCACAACGTGGCCGAGGGCCGCGCCATCACCACGTGGGCCCGCACGCTCGGACGCATGTGCCAGATGGGCGTCCAGAGCCGGAGCATGACCGGCACCCGCGAGATGATGGAGTTCGTCCACTCGGGCACGCTCGGCCCGGTGAAGGCGGCCCACGCGATCTGCTTCCGCCGCCGCGAGAGCATCGGCCTCGTCGACGCCCCCGCGCCGCTGCCACCGGGGCTCGACTTCGACCTCTGGGCCGGTCCGGCCCCGAAAGTGGTGCCGACGCGCAAGCGGCTCCACTACGACTGGCACTGGAACCGCGTCACCGGCAACGGCGACCTCGGCAACCAGAACCCCCACGAACTCGACAAGTGCCGCTGGGCGCTCGGCAAGCAGGAGCTGCCGAAGCGGGTGGTCAGCCTCGGCGGCCGCCTGGGCTACGTCGACAACGGCGACGTTGCCAACAGCCAGGTGACGATCCTCCAGTGGGACGACGCCCTCCTGGTCTCCGACGTCCGCGGGCTGCCGATCAAGACGCCCGTCACGTTCGGGCTCGCGCTGCGGGCGCCGCTCGACAAGGCGTGCACGATCTTCTACGGCACCGAGGGCTTCGTCGTGGCGCCCGACTACACCTCCGCCGCCGCCTTCGACTACGACGGCCACGAGCTCGGGTCGTGGCAGGGGGGCGGCTACCAGCAGCACTTCGCGAACTTCGTGAAGGCGATCCGCAGCCGCGACCGCGCCGACCTCCACCTCGACATCGAGGACGGCCACCTCTCGAGCGCGCTGGCCCACCTCGGCAACGTGTCGTGGGCGCTCGGCGAGGCCGTGCCGCTCGGCACGCGTCCGAACCTCGCCGCCGCCGATCCGCACGTCGCCGCGTCGCTCGACACGTTCGAGGCCTACGTCCGCGACAACGGCGTCGATCTCGCGACGACGACGCTCTCGCTCGGCCGCGAGCTGACGATCGACCCGGTCACCGAAACCTCGACCGACGCCGAGGCCAACCAGCTCTTCACCCGCGAGTACCGCAAGGGGTTCGAGCTGCCGCGGGCCTGACCCGCGGGCCGGCGCCCGTCAGGCGACCGTCTGCGGCTCGGTTTCGAGGTCGTCCTCGGTGTCGGCGGCCGCCGCCAGCGACCGCGGCGGCCAGAAGGCCACGAGGAGGATCGCCGCGGCCACCACGGCCATGGTCGCGGGCAGGAGGAACAGCCGGCGGTAGTCGACGCCGCCGTCGCCGGTCAGGCGCTCCTGGAGCGGGATGAACAGCCACTTCGCCGCGAGGTCGCCCAGGCCGAGCACGAGCAGGTTGAACAGGCTCTGGGCGCTCGACCGCACGTCCTTCGGGAACGCCGCATCGATGAAGATGTAGAGCGTGGCGAAGAAGAACGCGTAGCAGATGCCGTGCAGCACCTGCACCGCGATGATGAGCCACTGGTGCTGGGGCAGGAAGGCGAAGACGGCGAACCGGGCGGCGTGGCCCAGGATGCCGATCGCCATCGTCGTCTTCCAGCCCAGCCGCGCGAGGACGGTGCCGAGCACGGCCATCGTGGCGATCTCGGCGACCTGGCCGATGCTCATGACGGGCATGATCCATTCGGGCCTGATGCCCACCGTGGGGCTGCCGAGGAAATCACCCGCCATCACGAAGTAGCCGTTGTGGATCACCGAGTCGAGGAACGTGACGACGAACAGGATGAGGAGGTCGGGGCGGACGAGGAACCGGGCCGCCTTCATCCAGGCGAAGCCGCCGTCGCCGGCCGCCGCGGGCTTCGGCGGCGTGTGGGGCAGCGTCAGCGAGTAGGCCGCGAGCACGAGCGAGAGCACGCCCGCGAGCAGGAAGATCGTGCGGCTGGCAGCCACGGCGTCGGCGCCCGTCTTGCCCTGGAGGATGAAGTACAGCGGCCAGGCGACGAGGATCCAGCCGATCGTGCCCCCCATCCGCACGATGCCGAACTCGCGGCGGGCGTCGTGCATGTGGGCGAACGCCAGCGAGTTCGTCACCGAGATCGTGGGCACGTAGAAGAGCGCGTGCACGAGCATCAGGAAGAAGAACGTGGGAAAGTCGGTGACCCAGAAGAGCGCCAGGATCGCCAGCCCGCCGACGAGGTGACTGCCCGCCAGGAACCGCTCCGCCGCGAACGTGCGGTCGGCGAACTGGCTCGAGAAGAAGATGCCCACGATCGAGGCGATGGCGAACGCGCTGCCCACCCAGGCCTGCTGCGCGGGCGTGAAGCCGAGGCCGCCGTCGGCCACGGCGGCCCCCATGAAGCCCCAAATCAGGGGGAGCCACGCCCCCCAGATCGCGAACTCGAGGACCATCATCAGCCACAGGCGGACCGTCGGCGCCCGGCGCGGCGGGGAGGCGGTGCTCATTTCGGTTCCTGGGAGGGGAGGAGTTCGCGGATGCGGATGGCGCGGAAGTGCACCTCGTCGCCGTGGCCCATGAAGCCGATGCGGCCGGCGGTGCGGCCGAGGCCGGGATGCTGCTGGCCGTCGGGCGTGGCGGCGCCGTCGCGGAACGCCGCCACGTCGGCGTCGACGATCGTCTTGCCGTTGACCACCACCGTGACCTGCGAGCCGCGGACCGTCACCTCCTCGGCGTTCCATTCGCCGACGGGCTTCAGGCAGCCGCGCTCGGCCGGCACCACGCCGTAGATCGAGCCGTGCATCTGCCAGGGCTTGAGCGTGGCGTACATGGGATGGCCGTCGTCGAGGATCTGGAGCTCCATCCCCTCGAACGCCGCGTTGCCCTTCTCGGGGGCGCGGATCGCGAGGCCGTTGTTCGCGCCGGGCGTGAGCCGGAACTCGAACCGCAGCACGAAGTCGCCGAACTCGCGGGTCGTGAGCAGCGTGCCGTCGGCCCCCTTGCGGCAGCGGAGCTCGCCGTCGACCACTTCGTAGCCGTCGACGCCTCCCTGCCAGCCGTCGAGCGACCGCCCGTCGAACAGGCTCACGAAGCCCTCCCCGGCAGCGCGCGGCGCGGCCGTGGTCGGGGCTTCGCCGGCGGCGACCGGCCGCACCTTCAGCCGGCGAAACTCCACCGGCGCCCCCTCCGATTCGAGGCACAGGTAGCCGGTCGCGGGCCGACACTCCGTGCCGCCCGACACCTCGTGGCCGTTCACCCAGAGCCGCACCTCCCCCTGCACGGCGCGGACAAAATAATGGTTCCACTCCGGCGTGCCGCGGGAGTGGCGCTCCTTCGGAAAGCTCCGCTGGCCGCTGGGCGCCGTGGGGGGAAAGGGCTTCATCGTCGAAGCGCCGACCGGAAACACGTCGCCGTCGGTCGTGAACCAGTCGGCCTTCTTGCCGGTCGACGCTTCGTACTGGTGCGTGAAGCCGTGGTCGAGGACCTGCACCTCGATCCCGCCGGGGGGCAACTCACCGGGCTTGATCGACTCGAGCACCGCCAGCGGCGACCAGAGGAACACGCCCGAGTTGCCGCCGTCCGAGAGGTGCCGCCACTCGACCGACATCTCGAAGTCGGTGAGCGGCTCCTTCGTGCGGATCACACCGATCGGCGAGCCGGTGCAGGCGACGCCGTCGTCTTTCCACGTCCACGTGTCGGGCCCGCAGTTCACGGCGACGAAGTCGGCGGCGCCGAGATCCCGCCAGCCGGGGGCCGCGAGGTCGAACGTGCCGAGGTCGCGGACAAAAACATTCCGAAGCCGCAGCGGGCTGCCGTGGGTCTGGATCTGGATCGGCCCGGTGGCGGGCAGGGGAGCACCCTTCTGAAAGTAGTTCGCGAGCGGCTGGCCGTCGACGACGAGCTGGTCGTTCAGGTGGACGGTGACGCTCTCTCCCTGGATTCGCATCCGCATGGTGTTCCACTCGCCGCTGGGCTTGTCGGCCTTCACGAGCGGATCTTTCCCCGCTGAGTCCGGGGCGTTGTTCCACAGGCCGCCCGATCCCTTCTGGCAGCCGAGCTTGAAGTCGCGCTCGCACGTTGGGTCCCAGATCTGGACCTGCGGGTTGCCGCGGAGGTAGATGCCGCTGTCGCCGCACGGCTCGGGCAGCATCCAATCGAGCACGAGCTCGAAGTCGCCGTAGTCGCGATCGGTGGTGAGAAACACGCCCTGGCCGTCGGTGACGATCACGCCGTCCTCGACCTTCCAATGGGCTCCGAGGTCACGGTCCCACTCGGCCTGCCGCGCCGTGCGCTCCTCGGGCGTGCCCTCGCGATCGAGCGCCGGATCGAGGTGCGGCCGCCCCCGCCAGCCCGCGAGGTCGCGGCCGTTGAACAGCCGGGTAAACCCCGGCGGCACCTCGGCGGCGGACGCCGCGGCCGCCGCCCATATCAGGCACACCGCCACCGCCGTCGCGCGTCGCCCACCCATCGCCAACCCCCTTCGTGAAAGGAACCGTCCACCGCCCGCTCACCCCACCCGCACCGTCTGCCCCCCCTGCGCCGCGCTCGCGTCGGCGGCAAAGACCACGTCGAACGTGCGGGCCGCCTCGCGGAGGCCCGTGAGCGGCATGTCGCGGCCCGCATCGAGCGCGTCGAAGAAGGCCTGGAACTGCGACTGGTAGGGATGGTCGCTCACGTCGCCCGAATCGAGCAGCTTCATCGAGAGTCGGCTCCAATGCCCCGTGTCGGCCTTGAGCCTCGCCGAATGGAAGCGGTCATCGAGGAGGCTGCCTTCGCTGCCGACGAGGTGCGTGTGGAAGTAGTAGGGCTGGAGGCAGTCGACGATCGCCGCCGTCTTGCCGACCGCGCCGCCGCGGAAGCGGACGATCGTCACGCTCGACGTGTCGTACTCGTAGGGAACGAACGCGTCGTTCGCCGACTTCGTGGACAGGCTCGACACCGTCTCCACGTCGCCCCCCATGAGCATGAGGAGGGCGTCGAGCGCGTGGCAGCCGGCCGTGAGCAGCGCGCTGCCGCCGTCGCCGCGGCCCGTGTTCCAGCGGTATTGGCCGTACCAGGGGCCGATGCCGTGGTAGTAGTCGACCTCCCCGTAGTGGAGGCTGCCGAGAAGGCCCTCGTCGATCACGGCCTTCGTCACCTGGAACTGGCTCGAGAAACGGCACTCGAAGCAGACGCAGCCGCGCACGCCGGCGGCCTCGGCGGCCGCCACGATGTCGCGGACCTCCTGTGGTGAGAGGGCCATCGGCTTCTCGATGATGAGGTGCTTTCCGGCCCGCGCCGCCGCCACGGCCTGCTCGCGGTGGAGCCGGGGGTAGCTCGTGATGTCGACGACGTCGATCGCCGGGTCGGCAAGGAGCGCGTCGAGCTCGCGGTGGACCGTGATCGAGCCGCCGTGCCGCGCCGAGAGCTCGGCCGCGTCGAGCGGCCGCGACGAACAGACGGCGGTCACGCGGCCCTGCCGCGTGGCGTTGAGGGCGGCGATGTGCGCGGTCGCCGCCCAGCCGTAGCCCACGATGCCGACGTTGTAGCGCTTCATGTCCGTCATGGCTCCCCGCGTCACGGCCGATGCCGCACGAATCCCTCGATCGCCTCGTACTCCGGCAGCCCGAGCCGGTCGTAGAGCACCGCGGTGGCGCGGTTGCGGTCCTCGGCCCGCTGCCAGAACTCCCGCGGATCGTTCGGGCCCGGGAAGAGCGCGCGGTCCTTCTGGCTCTCGTGCTTGAAGATCGCCATCCGCTTGCGCTCGACCTCGTCGGGCGAGAGCGGCACGGCCATCTCGATCTCGTGCGGCTCCCACTCCTGCCACGCCCCGCGGTAGAGCCAGAGCTCGCATTCCGCGGCCCACGGCCGGTGCCGCAGGGCCGCGAGCGCCGCGAGCACGACCGCCAGGCACACGCGGTGGGTGCCGTGCGGGTCGGAGAGGTCGCCCGCCGCGTAGATCTGGTGCGGCTGGACCCGCTCGAGGAGGTCCGTCGTGATCGCGACGTCGTCGGGGCCGATCGGCTTCTTGCGGACGCGGCCGGTCTCGTAGAACGGCAGGTCGAGGAAGTGAACGTTCGCGGGACGGACGCCGGAGTACCGCGCGCCGGCCCGGGCCTCGGTCCGCCGGATCAGGCCCTTGACGGCCTGGAGCTCGGGAAGATCGACGTCGCCCGCCTGCTTCTCGCGGAGGAACCGGCGGATCCGCTCGGCGATCGCCCCCACGGCGCCATCCGCGGCGCCGACGCCGAACGCCTCGAGGAACTCCTCGACGAAGTCGACGTGGCGATCGGCCGACTCGTCCCAGACGGCGATGTTGCCGCTGGTCTGGTAGGCGACGTGCACGTCGTGCCCCTGCTCGCAGAGGCGGATGAACGTGCCGCCCATGCTGATCACGTCGTCGTCGGGATGCGGGCTGAACACGACGACCCGCTTCGGGAACGCGCTCGAGCCCCCCTGCGGCCTGGTCTGCCCGCCGGGCTTGCCGCCGGGCCAGCCGGTGATCGTGCCCTGCATCCCGCGGAACACCTCGATGTTGATGTCGTAGGCGCGGCCGCGGTGCGAGAGGAGGTCCTGGAGGCCGTGCTGGTTGTAGTCCTCGTCGGTGAGCTTGAGGATCGGCTTGCCAACCGCGAGCGCCAGCCAGATCACGGCCTTGCGGACGAGCGGGGCCGTCCACTCCAGCTCCAGGGCATCGAGGGGCCCGACGAGCCAGGGCGACTCGAAGCGGGTGAGCCGCGCGGCGGCCGCGCGGTCGAGGACGAACCGTGCGTCGGCGTGCTGCTGCAGCGCGCTGGCAGACACATGGCTGCACGGCGGCTCCTCGACCGCCTTCCGCACGATCGCGGCCTTGTGCTCGCCGAACGCGAGGAGCACGATGCGGCGCGCGTCGAGGATCGAACCCACGCCCATCGTGATCGCCTGCCGGGGCACGTTCCACTCGCCGAAGAAGTCGCTGGCGGCATCGGCCCGGGTCACGCCGTCGAGTGTGATCAGCCGCGTGCGGCTCTCGAGCGGGCTGCCGGGCTCGTTGAAGCCGATGTGGCCGGTGCGGCCGATGCCCAGCAGCTGCAGGTCGATGCCGCCCGCGGCCCGGATCGCCTCTTCGTAACGGGCACAGGCCGCCGCGACGTCGGTGCGTGCGAGCGTGCCGTCGGGCAGGTGGATCTGCGCGGCGGGGATGTCGAGGTGGTCGAAGAGGTGCTCGCGCATGAAGCGGTGGTAGCTCTGCAGCGCGTCGGGGGCCATCGGCCAGTATTCGTCGAGATTGAACGTCACGACCGTGCGGAACGACACCCCTTCCTCGCGGTGCAGGCGGATGAGCTCGTCGTACACGCCCACCGGCGTGCTCCCGGTGGCCAGCCCCAGCACCGTCGTCGTGCCGGCGGCGGCGCGGTGCTGCACGAGATCGGCGATCTCGCGGGCCACCGCCCGGTTCGCGTCGCCCGGCTGGTCGTAGACGGTGACCGGCAGCCGCTCGATGGCGGCCACATGGGGCCGCGGCCCGCGGTAGATCGGGGCCGGCGAAACGGCTTCCGGCGACGTGGCCATCGGGGCTCCTCGGGAACGCGAGACGCTACACCAGTTTCGTCCGTCCGGGGACGGCGTGCTGCGGCGGGGGCAGGGGGCCGTCCCAGGTGAGTTCAGGTGGAAAGAGGTCGAGCGTCGACTCTGCCGTGGCGAAGTCCCACGTCACCTTCTGCCCCGTGTAGGCCGCCATGCGGCCGAGCACGGCCACCATCGAGCTCTCGGCCATCTGCCGAAACTCCACGATGGGTTGGCCCGCGCGGATCGAGTCGACGAGATCCTTGTGCTCCTGACGGTAGGCGTCGGCGATGTCCCCCCCCATCTCCCACACGGTGTCGCCCGCGGCGTCGACGATCCGCGACCCGGCGTTCGAGCCGCCGATGAAACACCGCCCCTTCGAGCCGTAGACGGTGCTGCCGACGTCGCTCGCCGCGCCCGGTATCTGGCGGCATGCCAGCGACGCGGTGCG
>Ga0007795_10000366_pt1 | contig 13970 bp, 10 predicted proteins | sample CryBogmetaGMA1M_FD_60369 | JGI IMG/M metagenome (GOLD analysis project Ga0007795, IMG submission 60369) | Freshwater microbial communities from Crystal Bog, Wisconsin, USA - MA1M | ecosystem: Environmental > Aquatic > Freshwater > Lake | place: Crystal Bog, Wisconsin, USA | collected 2009-07-06
GTGCTGACTGCCACCTGGGCATGGTCAGCGATATCTTCGATGGTGACCGCATGCCCCTTGACCGCTAAAACTTCTTGAGTCGAACGCAGGAGAGCCATGCGATTACGCATGACATAGGCGGCTTTGCGTCCCGATTCGGGGGAAGTCGCCTTCTTGGCTCTGCCTGGCATGCCCCAATTCTAGTTTGGAACCGGGGGAAATCCGAAGAGGTTATTTATAAAGAAGGCTCGAACCTATAAAAGAGTGCTATCCCTATAAAAGAAAGGTATTCTTTTATTCATATCACCCCTAAATCACGCCTGTGGAGAGAAAATGAAGAGTCGTTTTCAAAAATTTGCTCGAAAGAATGGCAGCTCATTCGGCCATATTGCTGTCACCCTGATTTTTGTCACGCTTTTGAGCAGTCAATCTTCAATTGCAACCGCTGCGGGAGTTGCCTATTCAAGCGATGCAAGTTCTACCTCTGGGTGGGGCGGAACAATTACCAGCCTAGGGAGTGGTGGAAATCCTGGTGCGGTTTGGGGATTTAGTAAGAACGAAAGCCTGAATCGTACTTATGGAAGTTCAGGCTCGGATTTTTCGGGCACAGTGATCCAACTTGATACCTATTTTACAAGTAGTCAGGATTTTATAAAAATAATTTGGGGAGAAAACGCGAGTTGTAACTCTGGAGGTGGATTACAAACCGTTATTGGGCCAGCTACAAATGCGACTTCTGGAAATGCAATTTCTGGATGGGGCGGAATTCAGGGGGGTGTCAATTGTCTTTACGGAGCGAGCCCCGATGGAACTATTTCTGGTACAGGAAATGCAAGCGTTTCTGGTGGAAATTGGAACATTAATACCTGGTACACAATTCGAGTAGAAATTGGAAACTCTTCTACTTCATATTATGTAAACGGAGTATTGATTCAAACCCGTGCGACAAGCTTACCCAGTGCCAATTACATTTTTATTGGTGGAGACGACAGAAATGGTTATGGATTCTCAAATGGAGTCTTAGTAGATAACTTTTCAATTGGCCTGAAAGCTACTACAACTTTTATCGCGTCATCTCCGCGCAATGTGGGAAGCCCACTAACTCTAAGCGCAAGTGTTTCTCCATCAGGTGCATCCGGAACGGTCGTATTCAAAGATGCGGCAAACAACACTTTGTGTACTACTGGAGCAATCTCAAGCGGGATGGCATCATGCGACTGGACACCGAACACTGCAGCTACATATGCAGTGACCGCTTATTACTCTGGAGGTGGAGCCTACTTACCAACCACTTCGTCATCTTCGAATGTCGTGGTTTCGAAGCCAGCTAACCCGATTTCTTTTACTCAACCAATAAATGCAATATTGAGTGGAATTCCCCCGATACTTGTGGCTTCAGCCGCCTCGGGCGAAGCAATCACTTTTGGTTCCTCAACTTCTTCAGTCTGCACAGTGAGCGGAAGCACAATTACATTAAAGTTATCTGGAACATGCACAATAACGGCAGATCAAGCCGGGAATGCAAATTATGACGTAGCAATTCAATTATCTAAAAGCTTTAGCGTCTATTCCGGATCCTTGTCAGGTACAGCAACCTTTGGCCAAGTACTTACAGCAAATGCAACAGCATTTACTCCTGCCAGCTATCAGTGGAAGCGATCTGCGACAGCTGGAGGAACCTATTCAGACATCGCTGGGGCAACTTCATCAACATATACGTTGACAGGTTCTGATGTTGGAAATTATGTCAAAGTCGCGATGACTTCATCGGATGCACTTGTTGTTACAACTTCTGCTACTGCTTCAGTCGGCGCACTTTCACAGACAATTACTTTTGGAGCACTCTCTGGAGTTAAGTTAACAGCAAGTCCAGTAACTCTTTCAGGAGCTTCATTGGCAACGGCTTCATCTGGACTTACACCAACATATTCAAGTTCAACGATTGAAACCTGTACGGCAACTTCTGCTGGAGTCATCACGCTAAAGCTTGTTGGTACTTGCACAATTGTTGCGAGCCAGGCAGGAAGTAGTGGCTATGGAGCTGCGACTCCAGTTTCACAGAACTTGATTATCAGCGCGGATGTTCCTGCTGCGCCATTTATTAACTCGGTATCAACAGGTGGTGGAGCCGGTGCGACGTCAGGAACCGCTTCAGTGAAATTCACTCCAGGTGCTTCTAATGGAGCCACGATTGATAGCTTTACAGTGACCGCAACAAATGGTGGAACCATACTTACTCAAATGGTGCTATCAGGAACTGGCGATAGCGCGACTGTTACAGGATTGACGCTGGGTACTGCCTACTCAATTGCTGTAAAGGCATTTAACTCAGCTGGTGGATCAACTGTTAGAACCTATGGATCAACTGTTACTCCAGCATCTGCGCCTTATGCAGTAACAAACTTACGAACTACCCAGAGTGCGGCAGGAAGTTTGCGAGTGAACTTCACTCCGCCATCATCGCTTGGCGGCGGAACCTTTACCAGATACGAATATTTCATTCGCCCTAGCGGTGGAACATTCCCAATCTCCGCCTCAGATAGTTCAACTGTTGGAAGTGGCGGTGGGACAGCTCCAGCCGACCCTGCTTACACATTCACAGGATTGACTCCATCATCCGCATATGACATCAAAGTTGTAGTTGTGACTTCAGCGAATGGTGGAACACTTGATGCGTCCACCGCAATTGTGAGTCAGGTCCCAGCTGCTGTTCCAACAGCACCTCTTCTTACTCTCACTCAAACAGATAGCCAGACTGTCTTAGTGCAATGGTTTGCCCAAGCTGATAACGGAAGCGCTCTTGTGTCTCCATACTTTACAAAGACTGTGACCGTTGACGGATCCGCAGCGACTTGCACAGGCAGTTCCTCGACGGTTGCTGGTGGGTCATGCAGCGTTACAGGACTTGTCGGAGGACAAGTTGTTTCGGCAAGTGTCTACGCAACCAACATCATCGGAAATTCTTCAACGACAACTGGAAATTCTTCTGGCCTTATTGGCACTGTTTCAGCACCGACTGCTTTGGTATCAACCGCAGGCAATGCCCAGATCTCGATTGCCTTCAATCAGGTGACAAATGGCGACAGTGTTATTTACTACCGCTACTCAACAAATGGCGTTGATTACCTCGTGAACTCTGCGACTACTTCGCCTGTAATAGTCACTGGGCTTACAAATGGCAGCAGCTACACCATCTATTTACAGGCAGTGGGAGCTACAAATGGCGCAGGTCCTGTATCCGCTTCCGTTGTTGCTACACCAATCGCGCCTGCAACTGGTCCGGCACCGGTTGTTCTCGGTCCACCACCCTCAACATTTGTAGTGGTTGCTAGTCCAAAGATTTCACGATCTGGCGCATCTCTTGTCTGTTCTTCAGGAACTTACAATTTTAAGAAGCAAGGTGGAAAGGAAGAGTCCTCAAGCATTACTTCTCAACTAATCAGTCTTCTATCAAACGGATCAGTGGTTGATTCCGAGAAAACTCTTGGCGCTCAGGCAACATTCGATCTTAAGAGTTCTTATAAAGGCACCACCATGTCCTGTGAAGTGGGAATCCAGCAGGAAGAGGTCGTAAAGACTTACAGCTCACTTGATAAGGAGGGTATTTCTGCTTTCGAAGCGGCGATGACTTCTGCAATCTATGGATCTAATACAACGTATTACTCAGAGCGCGATATGGCTTATATGAAGCGCGACGCAGGAGACACCAAGTTGTGGAAAGAGATGCTGGATAAGGCGCTTGCAAAACGAGAAGATACGAAGGTTCAAGCTGGTATTGATTACTTGGCAAACCTTGAGAAGGCAGGAATCTCTATCTTGGTTGCTAGGGATAAAGTCGCACCAGTTCCTACGCCAACACCAACGCCCGTACCGACAAAATCTCCTGAGGTTTCAGTAACAGGAAATGTTCAACCTGTGGCTATGAAATTGGTTGGAAATATCTACTTTGCATCTGGAACTTACTTCCTCAACGATGAAGCTAAGAAGACGATTAAGGCACTCGCATCTTCAATTTTTATGAATTCTCCAGCGACTGTGTTGAGCTATGGCTTCACCGATAGCAAAGGCGGAACAGACAACACGTTGTTATCTCAGAACCGTGCAAAGGCAGTTGCCCAGTTGCTTCGTTCGCTCTTGCCGGGCCAGAAGATTGCAACGGGCTGGTATGCATCGAGCAAGCCTGTGGCGACCGGAAACAGCAAAGCTGCACTTGCAAAGAATCGAAGGGTTGAGATCTATATTAAGTAGAGCTAGTCACCAACAATCATCGGTTGCGCCTTGGTGCAGGCGATAAGTTCTGTATAGCTTGTTGGATAGACCGCATGCGGATGACCTGATGCAGCCCACACAACTTCGTAATCATTAAGAACTTCATCAATTAAAGTAATTTCAGGAGTTGATATCCAGCCGATAGGGGATACGCCACCAACGGAATATCCAGATACTTCTTTAACGTAGTTGGCATCTGCTCGACCAAGTTCGGGGATATTGAGATTCTTGGCAACAAGATCGGTATCTACGCGATGACGCCCACTGGTGATGATGAGAAGTGGATTGCCGGATGGAAGTTTGAAGATGAGTGAGGATGCAATTTGTCCGACCTCGATGCCGAGACCGTTAGCTGCGTCAATTGCAGTGCGTGCGGTTTCAGCGAGGATATTGATTTCACCCTTAACGCCGAGAGAGTCCGCGGCTTCTTTGAACCGTTTAACGGCGGCTTTTTCGAGAATTCCATCCATATGCCAACCTTATGAGATAGCGTCGCGCCATGTCATTGACCGCCATGGAGCAAGGAACTCGCGCACGTAATTCTTTATGGGCCATCTTCTTTCTCATGGGCGTTGTCTCAATGGGCTGGGTACCACGTATTCCTGAGATTAAAGAGGCGATTGGCCTTACCAATTCGCAACTCGGGTTGGTGCTGATTGGAAGTACATCTGGGGCAGTTGCAGGAGCACAACTTGCTGGTCGCATGATTCACTCTTACGGCACCAAGCGAGTCATTGGCTTTGCTTCATTTGTGATGCCATTCGGATTAATTGCGATGGGTGCAGCCCGAACTTTTGTAGAACTTTTCCTAGCTCTCTTCCTGATGGGCTTTGGTTATGCCAATCTTGATATTTCTAGCAATACGCAGGCAGTTGCAATTGAAAAGATTTTGGAACGTCGTTGGATGGTTTCATTCCATGGAATGTGGAGTTCAGGAGCGTTTGCAACAACTGTTCTGGGAGGAGCGATTGCCAACTTTGTCTCTCCGCGTGCTAACTTAATCGGAGTCGGTATTGCAGCTTTTGTTCTCTTCTTACCGTTGTCTCAATACTTATTGCCACCACATCTTGATGATCATGATGGAGGAGAAGAAGAAACTTCAGCGAAGATTCCACTCTTCTCGAAATCAACCTCAATCTTGTGGTGGATTGGTCTCGGACTTTTGGGCGGAATGATTGCCGAAGGATCTGCAAGTGACTGGGGTGCGATTCTTCTTAAGGACGATATGGGGATTGCAAAGGGGCTCAATGCCGCAGCGTTTGCATCGTTCTCGCTCGCCATGATTGTCAGCCGCTTCTCCGGAGACTGGGAGTTAGAAAAATTCGGACCCACACAGGTTGTTCGAGTGGGTGGATTTGGTGGCGCTGTTGTCTGGGGAAGTGCGATGGCGATTGCAATTCCACTCTCTGATTCACATCCACTTCCAGCCTTCATTATCGTCAACCTTGGTTTTATCGCAGCAGGTCTAGGTATCGGCCCGATGTTTCCAGCATTTATGTTGGCAGCGAGCAAGCTTCCGGGAATCGCACCAGGTGTAGCACTTGCGCGCGTGGGAGTAATCGGAATTGCAGGTTACTTTATTGGACCAACAATTACAGGTTTACTAGCAGATACATTCTCGCTTCCGATTGCGATGGCGTATCCCGTCGCTCTACTTGCAATGGCAGGCGTCTTATCGAAAGTTATTAAGAGCTAAAGATCCACGTTTTTGCAAGAGTAAAGAGCGATACGGCAAAGAGCAGAATTGCAAAGTATGGTCCAGGTTTCTTTGCAGTAGCCCGACCTGAATATCGAGAAGCAAGTTGCGCAACAATGACAGCAGCAGCTCCCATAAAAATTGGAATATGCCACTTTACTTGTGACCATAAAGCGTGGTGACCTAAGAATGAAATTAACGAGTTGGTCGCAATGATGAGGAGCGAAGTGCCTGCAGCTACTGCTTGAGGCGTTCCAAAGAAGAGGACTAGTACGGGAATCGCTAAGAAGCCACCGCCGATTCCGAAGAGGCCAGTCATCGAACCGATTGCAAGTGAAGTAAGAATCAGAACAGGGACCGGCATTCGCTTATGTGTATCAAGTTTGGTCTTGCGTAACATCGATAGGCCAGCAAAGAATAAGACTGTTGAAAAACCTGTAGTAATAAATGCATCTGGGATATGACGTGCAATCGAAGCAAAACCAAAGTTGGTAACCAGCCCGATTCCAGATATGGCAAAGGCATCGCGATAGAGAACTTGCTTAGCTCGAGCTTTAGGTAGCACTCCGGAAAGCGATGCTAGAAAGACAACCGCCAGTGCTGCAGTGGTAGCTAACTTGGGATCAAATCCAAACCCGTACATCAGAATCGGAACAGAGAGCATGGCGCCACCTGCTCCGACGAACCCCAGAACAGCACCAATAAATGAACCTGCTAGCAGTGCTCCAAGAATTTCCATGTGTCCATCATGTCAGGTAAAAGCAAAAGCCCCCCGATTTCTCGAGGGGCTTTCGGTGAACTTCTAGTTACTTAGTGAGCAGCTCTTACTTATGGAAGAAGGAGATGCTTCCGACGTGTGCGCCGAAATCTGTGAGGTTTCCGCTTGCAATAAGTGCGAAGAGGATGAGTGCTGCACCAGCGAGAGCGAGATCCTTATTGAAAGCGATCATTTCGTTCTGCTTAGCTGTCGCATCTGTTTCCTTCCAGTAGTTATGGAAGATCACTGCTGCAAGGATCAAAGTGATTGCGAGGAAGAGAGCGCCGAGGTCAACCCAGAGGCCGATTGCTACATAGACGCCACCAAGAAGGAAGAAGAGGCCTGAAGCAAGAACGCCAAGCTTTGCAGCTGGGAGCTTCTTGTACTTTGCATAACCTGTCATCGCTTCAAGCTTTGCGAAGTGAGCGATACCTGATGTTACGAAAAGTGCACCGAAGAGGATGCGGCCTACGAGTAGTACTGCGTTCAATTGTTTCTCCTAAGAGTTAAGTGGGTACTTACAGAGAAAAGGGTAGGTTGAGATAGTTGAACTTTCAATCACTTAGGGGTGTGGCGCGCCTTTTTCACCCCCAGACGGGGCCGCTTCACGCTCAGATCGGGGGCCACTTGCCCTTGTCAGACCTCTGAGTTACTTTTCGAACATCTGTTCGAATATACACAGGTAACTAGGGGAAGCAGTAAAGATGTCAGCAGAAGTGGTACCAGCTCAAGTCATACCCGCACACGAGGTCGTCTCTGACGGTGGCCTGACGCCTATCGAATTTACCTTTAAGGGACGGCGCTTTCGAATCCATGCAGTCTTATCGCGATGGTGCGAAGCGGGGGGATGGTGGAACCGCATTAGCGATGGCAAGTTCCGTCCCGACGATCAAGCCCGTGCACTCTGGACAGTTGAGGCAGCTCCCATTGGTGCGCTGACGACATTCCAACTCGAACGCGATGAAGCAACAGGCCAGTGGATTATTCGGGCCGTTTAAGTAATGAGTTGTAAGTAATGAGTTTTATCCATCTACGTACAGCAAGTGCGTACTCACTTAAATACGGAACAACGCAACCACGCGATTTAGTTGCGCGCGCATCAGAACTTGAAATGCCGGCGCTCGCACTGACAGATCGCGATGGTTTAGCGGGTGCAATCCGTTTTACCAAAGCATGCGTCGAACATGGCATTGCACCGATTATCGGAATCAATCTGCCGATTCGTATTGGCGATACATCAGGTGTCCTGCCGCGCGTAACGGTATTGGCACACGGTGATGGAGGATGGCGCAGCTTGGTGCGGCTCTATACAGGGCTGCAGATGAATAGCGCAGATCGCACTGCGATATTAACCCCCGAGCTATTAGAAAAATTTAGCCAGTACACATCGAATCTCCATTTACTACATGGCCCCGAATCGCCAGTGTCGCAAGCGCTCGCCACACATCGCTTCGATATGGCCCTTGATATCTTCAATCAAACCCGCGATCTCTTTGCCGATCATGCCATCGAATGTGTATCGCACCTTGTCGGTGGCAATGGACCTCGCTCTACTACACATGCTGCACGTTCGCTCATCTTTGCCCGCGATAACGATATTGATGCTGTTATTACTAATGCAGCACGTATGCGCGATCGCACCGATGGACCACTGGCCGATGTCCTTGATTGTGCCCGCCAATTAGTTCCGCTACATCCACGTAGCGTTGAACGACGTAACGCCGAAGGTTATTTAAAGAGCAGCGATGAAATGATTTCACTTGCTGCTGAAATCGCACGAGCTGCAGGCGAACGCACACCACGCGCATTGCTCAAGACAACAAGGCAATGGGCCGAACGCGCAGTCTTATCTCCACATCGCGATATTGGTTTAGGTGCAATTCATCTACCCGAACCTCACGTTGTTGGCGCCGATTCACCTGCTGCAATGCGAGCCTTGCTACGCACTCGCTCTGAGGCCGGAATCAATTGGCGCTATAACGATGGCGCCACCATTGCAAAGGCACGTGCGCGACTTGATGACGAACTCGCGATTGTTGCAACACTTGGATACGAGTCATACTTTTTAACAGTTGCCGATATCACCGATATGGCGCGTGCTGCTGATATTCGCGTAGCAGCACGTGGCAGTGGTGCAGGTTCGCTTATCTGTCACTTACTCGGAATATCGGGCGTCGATCCAATGCAACATGGTCTATTGATGGAACGTTTCTGTTCGCCACTGCGTCGCGCACTTCCTGACATCGATATCGATGTTGAATCAGCTCGACGCCTGGAAATCTACGAGATGGTCTTTAAAAAATATGGACCTACTACATGGGATCAACCAGGTTTAGTTTCACGTTGCGCCACCGTTGCCATGGTCGATACATATCGAGCACGTAATGCGATTCGCGATGCCGGTGCTGCGCTCGGAATGCCCGCAATGGAAATCGACTTACTTGCAAAGTCGATGCCGCACATCCGCGCTGGCAATATCGATGCAGCGCTTAATTCGCTACCTGAGCTAAAAAACTTAAATACATCGGCGCCACTTACTCGCGCCACTATTGCACTTGCCGCTCAGCTCGATGGTCTGCCTCGCCACTTAGCAATGCATCCTTGCGCCATGGTTCTCTCTGATGCAGCTTTTCTCGATCGCGCACCTGTGCAATTTAATGCTGGCGGTTTTCCGATGGTCGAATTCGATAAAGATGATGTCGAAGATATTGGTCTGCTGAAACTCGATATCTTGGGTGTACGGATGCAATCGGCTATCGCGCATGCAGTGCACGAGATCAAACGAGTCGAAGACCAGAACATCGATATTGATGCAGTGGCACTTGATGATGCAGATACTTATCAACTCATTCAATCAACGCGCACATTAGGCATCTTCCAAGTCGAAAGCCCTGGACAGCGCGAATTAGTTGGAAAGCTAGAACCGCGCACCTTTAACGATCTGGTTATTGATATCTCACTCTTTCGCCCAGGTCCGGTAAAGAGCGACATGATTCGTCCATTCCTTGAAGCGCGCCATGGCTTCCGTCCTGCCCAGATCATTCATCCTGATCTGCTGCCGATCTTGTCTGAAACTGAAGGAGTGGTTGTCTTTCACGAACAAGTGATCTCAATTATCTCTGTGATGACAGGTATCTCATTAGCTGCAGCTGATGAAAAGCGAAGAGCGCTAGGCGACAGAGCAGGCCAACAAGAAGTCTGCGATTGGTTCTTTCCTGCCGCCACTGAACGTGGTTACGAACTCAAGGTCATCACTGAAATCTGGGATGTTCTACGCGCCTTTGCATCCTTTGGTTTCTGCAAAGCACATGCTGCGGCTTTTGCTCTGCCTACATATCAATCAGCATGGTTGAAAACTCATCACCCAGCAGCATTTATTGCAGGTGTCTTAACGCACGACCCAGGTATGTATCCCAAGCGGCTATTACTTGATGAAGCGCGCCAGATTGGCGTTGGTATTGCACCTTTAGATATCAATAAGTCATCAGCTGATTACCACGTCGAACGTACACTCGATGGCGATGCAGTGCGTATCGCTTTCTCTAGCGTTGCCGGAATATCCGACAAAGAGATCGCATCCATTATCAGTGGCCAGCCTTATATCGACCTCGCCGATTTCTATCGCAGATCAAGTGCATCAACACCTGTCATTGAAAATCTGATTATGACTGGCGCCTTTGACTCCATTCATACCAATCAGCGTGATTTGTTATTGCACTTTACTGATCTGCAGAAATCACCAGTAGCGCATCTTCCGGGTTCGCAGATGACCCTGGGCTTTGCAGCGCCCGCTCTTGAAAGCAGCGGCCTACAACCGCTTAACACTGCTGAAAAAGTACGGAGCGAAGTCGAACGGCTAGGTATGGATGTCACGCAACATATGCTCAGTTTCTATGCGCCATTCCTCAATGCAATCGGCGCCGTTAAATCTTCTGATTTGCTATCGCTACGTTCTGATTCATCAGTCCTTGTCGCCGGAGTCAAAGTCGCTCTGCAAACTCCACCAGTACGGTCAGGTCGCCGCGTTATCTTCTTAACTCTTGATGATGGTTATGGCTGCAGCGATTCAACATTCTTCCCTGATGCACAAGTCGATCATGCATCGACCTTGTATTCGACATCGCTGTTGCTGGTGCGCGGACAGACTCGCCGCACTGGTGCACGCGGAATATCAATACGGGCCACTGCGGTATGGGATCTACGCCTTGCCTACGAAAGATGGCGCAACCAACAAGATAGTGTGGCGATATGACCGCGGAAGATGTACAAGAATCCACGATCTTGCATGTCGATATGGATGCCTTCTATGCATCGGTGGCCGAACTCGATAATCCGCAATATAAAGGTAAGGCGCTCGTTGTAGGCGCTGGAGTGCGCGGAGTTGTGTTGTCGGCAAATTATGAAGCTCGCAAATTCGGAATTCGCGCAGCAATGCCAGTGGGCCGCGCAAAACGTATGGCGCCACATGCCATCTTTATCGCGCCCGAACACCACCGCTACTCAGAAATTTCGCGTCGCGTCATGACAATCTTCAATTCCTACACACCGCTAGTCGAACCAATTTCACTCGATGAAGCATTTCTCGATGTCACAGGTTCACAGAAATTATTTGGTACTGGGCGCGAAATCGCTGCCAAGATTCGCGAACATGTCGAACGCGAAGAAGGCATCACGTGCTCCGTCGGAATTGCGCCATCAAAGTTCATCGCCAAGCTTGCATCGCAACATTGCAAACCAAATGGAATGCTCGAAATTAAATCGGACCGCATCCTCGAATTTCTTCATCCACTTCCAGTGCGTGCCATCTGGGGAGTCGGACCTAAAACTGCTGAATCACTAGATCGCTTAGGGCTACATACAGTTGCTGATATCGCCAATACTCCACGCTCTACTTTGATACGTGCATTAGGTGAAGCAACTGGAGAATCACTTTACGAACTTGCCTGGGGACGTGATTATCGCGATGTCGTAGTCGACGAACCTGAAAAGAGCATTGGCAATGAAGAAACTTTTTCACGCGATATCGATAGCCCTGAAGAAATCCTGCGCGAGTTTCTTCGTATGACCGAGAAAGCAACTGCGCGTTTGCGCGATGCCCACCTCTTTGCAAAGACCATCACCATCAAAATTAAATTTGCAGATTTCACATCTATTACGCGCTCAAAGACTCTGCCACTTGGTATCGATAGCACTCACGAGACATATGAAATTGTGAAGAAGCTCTATCTGGCCTTGCGCAATGAAGGTGCACGCATTCGTTTGGTTGGCGTATCGCTTGGAAACTTGCAGGAAGATGTTCCACAACAGCTCGAACTCGGGGCGCGCGAACGAGGATGGCGAGATGCCGATACCGCTATAGATAAGGCAAAGGCTCGTTTCGGTGGGGCGAGCGTGCGGCCAGGGCGGCTTATTAAGCGTGAAAACTCCTCAGGAGACGTTGAGTAGCGCGTAATTCCGAACTGTCCTATTCTCTGACGTATGGCACTCTCCGATCGCGAACGTCGCCTTCTTGCTGAGATGGAAGCGGCTCTGGCTACAGATGATCCGCGCCTGGAATCACGTCTTGCCGGAGCGACCATGGCTCCACCTCGTCCACGATTGGCGCTGGGCGCAAGCCTGACTCTGCTTGGAATCGCGATTATCTTCGGTGGACTTATCGCGAAGGCAACCTTCGTCGGAGTAGGCGGATTTATCGTTGCGCTCGTAGGCGTTCTAGCTCTGATCCGTTCAGTCGGTAAGCCTGGTCTGCCTAGCGCCCGACCAAAAGGAGCTCGTAAATCCTTCGGCGCTCGCCTTGAAGAACGATGGGATCGTCGTAACTTTCAGTAGGTAAAGCCGCACTCGCTCAGCCCTGACCCAAAGGTCGGGGCTTTTTTGCGTCCAAAAATCGCCATTTTTCGGTGGGGCGAAAGGGGGAGGGCTAGGGAAAATAATGGCAGAAAGTGGAGAAAAAAGGAGGAAAGTGGTGTAAAGTGGGGAATTGAGCGGGAAATTCACGCTCAAACCAACTTGGGGAAGGGGGTTAGTAGATGTTTCTCGGAACTCACGAGCCACGCCTTGATGAAAAGGGCCGCCTCATCCTTCCTGCCAAATTCCGTGAAGAACTCTCAGCTGGCCTCGTTATTACAAAGGGTCAAGAGCGCTGCCTCTACGTCTTCCCATCTTCAGAATTCGCAACGATCACTGAAACGTTGCGCCAAGCACCTGTTACAGCAAAGAGCGCTCGCGATTACCAGCGCGTGATGTTTGCAGGCGCCCACGATGAAATTCCTGACCGTCAAGGTCGCGTCACCATCCCACAAGGTCTTCGTACATATGCGGGCCTTGAAAAAGAGTGCGTCGTTATCGGCGCAAATACGCGCGTCGAAATTTGGGATAGCGCTGCATGGAGTGAATACCTCGCCGATCGCGAAAAAAGTTTTGCTGATGTTTCTGAAGAAGTTTTTCCGGGACTTTTTTAAGACATCAGCAAAAAACATTTAACAACTGAATAAGTAGTACAGCAGTACAGCAAGACATAACTACATAGAGCGCTCATTTGTGGCCACCGCCGACCTTTCCATTCATGTTAGGCCGGCAGCGACGTCCCTTCCCCGGCGTCGCTACTGAAAAAGATCCGTCGGCCGGCGGTGACCAGAGATGAGCGCTCAAATTTTTTATCAGCATGACCGAAGAAATGGGGGAGTAGATGCAACACATATCTGTAATGCGCGACCGCTGCGTCGATCTGCTCGCTCCCGCAATTCTTTCTTCTACTCATCCCGTCATTGTCGACGGAACTCTTGGCCTCGGTGGTCATACAGAAGCGCTTCTTCAGCGATTTGAAAATCTCACAGTAATTGGCATTGATCGCGATGAGATTGCTCTCGAAAGAGCTACTAAGCGGCTTGCCCCATTTGGAGATCGACTTAAGACTGCACATTGCGTATTCGACCAAATTTCAAGTGTCGTACAAGGCTTTGGCTTCACACACATTAATGGAGCGCTCTTCGATCTCGGTGTTTCATCAATTCAATTAGATGAAACTGATCGTGGTTTTTCATATTCACAAGATGCGCCGCTTGATATGCGCATGGACCGCAGTCGCGGAATTACTGCCTCTGAAATTCTTAATACATACGAGCCAGGAAAGTTAGTGCAGATTCTTCGCACATACGGTGAAGAGAAATTTGCGACTCGCATCGTCGAAAATATCGTCAAAGCTCGCGCTAAGGCACCACTCAATTCAACTACCGAATTAGCAACTCTTGTGAAAGAGAGTATTCCTGC
>Ga0007795_10000369_pt1 | contig 13930 bp, 14 predicted proteins | sample CryBogmetaGMA1M_FD_60369 | JGI IMG/M metagenome (GOLD analysis project Ga0007795, IMG submission 60369) | Freshwater microbial communities from Crystal Bog, Wisconsin, USA - MA1M | ecosystem: Environmental > Aquatic > Freshwater > Lake | place: Crystal Bog, Wisconsin, USA | collected 2009-07-06
ATAAAACCAAATCTTTTTACTGTCTATGAGTACTATTTGTTTACATCTGTCCCGAAGGACTGGATGCTTTCGCCTAGTACCCACAATTATCGGTTGACTAATTTTTAAAGAGGGCTGAATCGTTTTTCAAAAACATTCAGCGAAGAGGTGAGACTATGACATACATAATTAGGGTTGTCAACACCTTTTGCAGTCTTTTTCCTAAAATAACGATGTTTTTTCCTACCTAAAAATAAATCAAGCCAAATCAAGAGGATGAATTTTTTAGAGTAATGCGCCCAGCAAAAGCTGGGTTTTGATGGTTTTTTGCATATCAGGGAAAACCCTGTAAGTTTCATATAAGACTGCTACTATAGGGTTATGCACAATAAATTAGCGAGCAAACACTTACCCAGCAAGCCTTATTTAACAAGGCAAACTGTTCCCGTACGAGAGCTCCATGCTGGGCACAGGGAAGAGATACTTCGGCACTTATTGCAGCTAAACGAGGAAGATCGGCGCCTTCGATTTGGCATCCAAACTCCCGATGAGGTGATAAGACGCTACGTTGAGCGCCTTGATTTCAACAAAGACACTATTTTTGGCGTCTTTGACTTGAACTTGAGGCTTATTGGCATGGCTCACTTGGCTTACTTACCCAAAATCGAGGGCCAAGTTCGTGCGGCTGAGTTTGGCGTTTCAGTCTTACCAGCAGGGCGCTCGCAAGGCATTGGTACTGCGCTATTACAGCGGTCCGCGGTTCACTCACGCAACACCTGCATAAAAAACTTACATGTTCATTGCTTATCTAGTAATAAAGCAATGATGCACCTCGCCCAAAAAGCTGGTATGAGCATTGAATATGCCCATGGAGATGCTGATGCTTACCTAAAATTACCGCCAGCCAATCCTTCGACAATTGTTCAAGAGGCTGCTAATGTGCAGTGGGCCGACATGGATTACGCATTGAAAGAAAATCTCAAACGCTCCAACCAAGCCTGGTGGTGGTTCCTTGGCAAACCAAAGCTTGCGCCTTAATTTTCAGCTCTAATTTTTATTGGGCGCGCCACGTAATATCCAACTTGCTAAAAGCGCTAGCTCTACGTCACTTAATTTTGTATTAGCGGGCATTGGCACTACGCCCCATGACCCTGCGCCACCTTTGGCAATTTTATTTTTTAAGAATGCTTTTGCATTCGAGTCCGATTGATATTTTTGTGCCACAGATTCAAAACTAGGGCCGACAATTTTTTTATTTGTTGCATGACAACCCAAGCATGCGTTTTGTTTTGCAATTACGAATGCTTGTTGATCTTCACTACTAGCTTGCACATGTTGAAAACATAAAGCAAGCAATGCTATTGAGAGAAATTTTTTTGCAATTTGTGCAACGAGTGAATTCACAAATTTTAAAAAAGATTACTGTTACTTTGATGGGCTATCTGATTGAGATTGCTCAGCCTTGCCTTCTTTTTCTAAGCGAGTTTTCTCAACCTCAGAAATGATGTCGAAATAAACATATACGTCTTTGACGCCATTTGTATTGCTTGCAATCTTCTTGGCCAAATCCGCCTCGCTTTGCGTCAAGATACCCAGCAGATAAACACTGCTGCCTTCAGCAACAATTGCCATCGAATTAGAGGGTAACTTTTCTGTAAAGATCATTTGTGTTTTGATCTTAGACTCTAAGTAGGAATCGTTGGCGCGCGATGCATAACTACTATTCGGGCCGATGATCAGCTCATTAAACACAGTGCGGGCATTCTTCATCGCTTTTACATAAGAGCCCGCTTCACCCTTAATATCGGCATCTTTTACTTCGCCAGTTAACAATACCTTTTGATTGAATGAGGTGACGTTGATATGTGCATTGTCCCCAAATCTTTTGCTCAATGCACCACTTGCTTCCCACTCAATTCCCTTGTCAATTGCTTGCACACCGGGACTTCTTCGATCGGCCAGTACAGTTGCAGTTGCAGTAACACCCCCAACGGCAACTACTGCGCAAGACGAAATCTGGGATACCGCGATTAACGCAACAATAAGCTTGAGAATGAAAGAGGTTTGCATTTGTCTATTTTCTAAAAATGGATTGGGCCAAATTTTCTAATCGTATAAAACGTGATCAACGCCATCACATAGGCCATGCAACAAAACTAAATGGGTTTCTTGAATACGTGCGGTGCGAGTAGAAGGAACACATAAGTGGATATCGCCTTTGTCTAGCAAGGTGGCAATCTTGCCGCCGCCATTGCCAGTAAAGGCTATGATTTTGATGCCCATCTTCTTGGCCGCCTCTATTGCCTTAACTACATTCTTAGAATTGCCTGATGTCGAAATTCCTAAAAGGATGTCGCCTTGCTTGCCAAGACCGCGAACCTGTTTACTAAAGATATCGTCATAGCTGTAATCATTTCCAACCGCAGTCAAAATGGACGAGTCTGTTGTTAATGCAATGGCCGCTAGCTCTTCGCGCTCGCGCTCAAAGCGGCCAATTAATTCTGCAGCAAAGTGCTGAGCATCAGCAGCAGAACCGCCATTTCCGCAAGCCATAACTTTGCCACCAGCCTTCAAACAATCCACCATTGCCAATACTCCGCGAGCAACGGCTTCTGGAAGGACTTTTTCAGCCTCTTGCTTTACCGCAATACTGTCTAAAAAATGCTGTGATGCGCGCTTGCGCAAATGCTCAATAGTGTCTTTATCCATGCCAATATTATGCGCCAAACTGGGGGTAATTTCTAAAGCAACGTATCCTCCTACTTATGACCAACCTTACGCAGAAGTTGTCCACATGGAAATAGGCTCATTTGATTTTTTAAAACAACAGGATTTGCCTGCTGGAGCCCTTTATATGGTTGCTACGCCGATCGGCAATCTCGGAGACATTACTTTGCGTGCGCTACATGTATTAAATGCAGTAGATGGGATTGCCTGTGAAGATACAAGGCATAGCGCTGCCCTATTACAACAATTCGGTATTCATAAAAAATGTCTAGCGCTTCATGAGCACAACGAAGTTGGGGGTGCACAAACGGTAATTCAAAGCCTTGCTAACAATGAGCGCTGGGCATACATTTCTGATGCGGGCACTCCAGGCGTATCAGACCCAGGCGCTAGATTGGTATCTGAAGTCCACAAAGCGGGCTTTCGAGTAATCCCCATTCCGGGCGCAAGCTCCGTATCTTGTGCCATCTCAGTAGCAGGTTCGGTCATGCTCAACTCAGAAGGACGCTTTCAATTTTTAGGGTTTTGGCCTAACAAAACTAAAGAGCGAGATGCGCTGCTACAAGATATTTTTGGCAGCACAAAAACAAGCATCTTTTTTGAATCTCCGCATCACATTCGTGAAACATTAACTGTGCTTGCAAATACTTTGGAGCCAGAGCGTCACGTATTTATTTGTCGTGAGTTAACTAAAAAATTTGAACAGCTTGTCGCAATAAAGGCGAGTGAAATTACATCATGGTTAGAAAATGCAGAGAGCTTAAAAGGTGAATTTATTATTCTGGTAGCCGGCCGCCAGGCCAGCTCTGGCGAGGCTCCAGAGCATTCATCGCTCTTGCTGTGGGCGAACACCCTCAGCCCTTATTTGGGCAGCAAAGAAATTGCCACTGTTTTATCGCAAGCCTTAGGTATTGCAAAAAAAGATGCGTATCAAATTGCTTTAGATGCAAGAGATAAAAGTCACAAGAAATAAAAAAGCTGGCACAAGGCCAGCTTTATAGGATGCGCTGAATTTATTTGGCTGGGGCAGGAGCTTGAGGATCAGCCGCAGGACTAGCATCCTGAATGTTTAACTGGGCTACCGGTTTAATCAATTGCTCAGTAGTTGCGGTAGATTCACCGCGCTTGCCATTATTGACAAATACCATCAATAACAAAATAACGATCAGGGGTACAAAAAAGCTTGCAAACACCATGATGATGAGTTGTTTTGGGGACTTGATTAGATTTCCGTGCTCGTTGCTCATAGGAATTTGTTGTTTAAGGTGTTTAGGTTAGATTGGCGGTGATTATAACTAGTGAGAAGCCTATAAGGCACTTACAATAGCTGGGTATGCAGTTTCCCTGGCGCCCGTAGCTCAGTGGATAGAGTATTGGCCTCCGAAGCCAAGGGTCGCAGGTTCGATTCCTGCCGGGCGCGCCAAAAGAGGGGGTTTTACCTACGGCATGCGTAAAGTCGTAAAAACCACTATCATTTAGGTCTAACTTATTGATTCTTATCGTGTCCACACATCTAAATTCAGCTCTTTCTGAGCCATCCCTTGCAAACCCCTTACACCCAGAGGCGCCGTTACCGCACCGCAAAATTATTCGGAGCTGGTTAATCCCAATGGCGCAAGGTGAAGTAGGCCGCGCCATCATGCTCCTCATCGTTGACGCGGCATTATGGCTTGGCTGTATTGCAGGTACAGTTTTTGTTGAAAATATTTTCCTTAAGGTTGCCTTCGGCCTAGTTGCTGGATTTGTCACTGGTCGTATTTTTATTTTGGGTCATGATGCTTGTCATCAGAGCTTCACGCCCAATCGCGAGCTCAACAAAGTCTTGGGTCGCATTGCCTTTTTGCCCTCACTTACTCCATATAGCCTGTGGGATGTAGGCCATAACGTAGTGCACCACGGCCAAACAAATTTAAAAGGTTTTGACTTTGTTTGGGCGCCTCTATCAAAATCCGAATATGACGCACTGCCCCCATGGCGCAAAGCTCTAGAGCATCTTTACCGTAGCGGCTGGGGTCCAGTTTTCTACTACCTCATTGAGATTTGGTGGAGACGCGAGTATTTCCCAAATGCTAAAAATAAGCCTGGTGATCGCCCCATTTTCTTAAAAGACAACTTGCTTGTTACTGCCTTTGCAATTGTGTGGATCGCTTGTCTTATTGCCGGTGCCGTCACCACAGGCCAATCCATCTGGCTTGGCCTCATTACTGGTTTTGCAATTCCATTCTTATTCTGGAACGGCATGATTGGGTTCGTGGTCTACGTGCACCATACTCATCCATCCGTCTCTTGGTACGACAAAAAATCTGAGTGGTTACGCGCTCAGCCCTTTGTGTCAACCACAGTTCACCTGACATTTAACTGGATCTGGGGCTCTTTAATGCACCACATCATGGAGCACACAGCCCACCACGTGGATATGAGCGTGCCTCTGTATCGTCTCCAAGAGGCTCAAAACACCCTCGAAAACATCCTTCCAGAGCGTATTTTTGTGCAAAAGTTCTCTTGGAAATGGTATTTCGATACCGCCCGCAAATGTAAGCTGTATGACTTTGAAAATAAGGCCTGGCTGGATTTTGATGGCAATAAAACGGCTGATTCGGTCCGGGTTGTCCTAAGCCCAGCCCCAGCGGGACAAAACGGGTAAAATAGATCTCCTGTATAGATTTGCCTTACCCCCCCGGATTGCTCATGACTACTTCAACTCCAGCTGCTACCCAAGATACCTCTCAGAGCCTCAAGTTTTGCTCGTCTTGTAGTCGTGAAAAACGCCTTGAGGGTGGTACATGGATTCCAACAAGTAACCGTAAGCAACGCTGGATTTGCGCCAGCTGTTTATATAACCGTACACACCGTACCGGCTCAGCAAAAACTTAATCAACGGTAGTGGCGAGCGCCATTACTTTCGGAGCTTCAATGATGCTCCAAATGAAATCGAAACAGTGAATACCCAAGATACATTCCAATTTGCCCAGACTCATGAGTGGGCCGATCTCGAAAGCGATGGTTTAGTGTGGGTTGGTATTAGCCACCACGCCCAAGAAGCCCTAGGTGATGTGATGTTCTTTCAGGCGCCTAAGCTTGGCCAACAAGTCAAGCAAGGCGAGGCAATTGCTGTAATTGAATCCGTAAAAGCAGCCAGCGATATTCATGCGCCAGTGAGCGGAGAAATTGTTGACCTCAATGAAGAGGTGGACTCATCCCCTGAAATGATCAATGAAAATCCTTATGGTGTTTGGCTATTCAAAATTAAACCCGGCTCAGATAGCAATCTTGCAACCGAGCTTAGCCGATTAATGAATCTAGAAAGATATGGCGCCACCGCTGGCGCTTAAGTAAAAAGCTATATCGCGATTGGATCGCGCTCAATCAGCCAGCGTACGCGACTTGTTTTACTAATACGTCCCTGAGAGTTGTCACGTAACGCTTGATCTACAAGCTCTAAAATTCCCTGTAACTGTTTGCGTTCGTCTGACTCAATCAGGAGTTGGGCGCGCTCCATGCCAGCCACTCGCATAACTGCTTTTGGAACCGGGTCATAGACTCGAAGCCCATTAGAGATGAGGCCCTTTGACTTTAGTTGTGCTTTTAGAGAACTTAAAAATTGAATCGCCTTATCCAAACTTTTTGCCTCAGCATGAACTAGGGCCTGATATGAAAACGGGGGCAACCCAGCCTCCTCCCTCTCCCTGGCAGTGTGTGATAAAAATCCATCTATGTCATGTCGTAACAAGTACTGAAATACTGCCGACTCGGGGTATTGAGTCTCAATATAAATATTCCCGCCAGCTTGTCCATCTTTTGCAGAGCGTCCCGCTCGACCTGCCACTTGGACTAGCTGAGCAAACAACCTTTCGGCCGCTCTAAAATCTTGAGAAAATAATCTCGCGTCAGCATCTAGCACAGCTACGAGTCCGATATTTTGGTAATCGTGTCCTTTAGCAATCATTTGCGTGCCAACCACGATATCTACCTTGCCCTGATGAATTTCTTGAAAGAGCTCTTCAGCGCCTTTGCTACTTCTACTCGAGTCTGTATCGACCCGCATGACTCTGGCGCCAGACCACATCTTCTCAATGGCGTCCTCAACCTTTTGTGTACCCTGACCCAAGGTTTTGAGATCTGCATTGCCGCAATCGGGGCAATGACTTGGAATAGACTTCGCTAGCCCACAATAGTGGCAGCTCAACACAGATTTTTTGGACAGCGCACCCGCTTTATGAAGCACCATATATGAGCTGCACTGCTGACATTTCGAAAGCCATGTGCAAGCGCTACAACTTAAGACTGGTGCATATCCTCTACGGTTAATTAAAACGAGGCTCTGTTTTGTTTCTTCTAAATTTTTACTGATTGCATTAGCTAGTGTTTTGGTTATCAGGCTGTTGCCTTTAGGCTTGCCAAGATCACCGGGGCTGTATTGATTTTGAGGGTCACGCGTATTGATAAGGTGGACCCTGGGCAAGCCTGCCCCTTGTGCCCTTTGATCTATCCGGATGTGCCCATAGCGCCCAGCCTTGGCCGCCAACCAGGTTTCTAAAGATGGTGTAGCTGAGGAAAGCAGAATCGGAACTTTTACATCATGCGCTCGCCAAATTGCAAGATCGCGAGCCGAATAACGTATGCCGTCTTGTTGTTTATAGGAGGGGTCATGCTCTTCATCCACTACGATTGCGCGAAGATTTGGAAGCGGGGTTAATGCCGCCAATCTCGTGCCCAAAATAATTTGCGCCTTACCAGTCATCGCCTCATACCAAGCAATGCCTCTTTCTTTTTCTGATACTCCACTGTGTAGCACCACCATTTTCTTTTCGGGAAAATAGGCGCGCACCCTTCGCTCTAGTTGCGGAGTTAAGTTGATTTCGGGTACGAGAAGCAATACTTGTGCACTGACATCATCCAAGGTCTCTCTTAACCAATTTAAAAAGACTGCTGTTTTTCCGCTGCCAGTTTGGCCCTGCAGAAGAATGGCATTAAATTCTTTTGTATTGCAGCCGCGCAATTTATCCAAGGCTTGCTTTTGTTCTTCATTGAGGTCTGCCTCTTGAATGAAACCTTCGGCTTGCTTTTCCTGACTATTTTTCTTTTTCTTCTCTTCTGCAGCTATCAATTTTTTGGGGATCTTTTCCCAGTTTTCTGGCTTTTTCCACATCTGCGGAATCGTTGGAACGATCGTTTCACCAAGCGCATGAATGTAGTACTGGCTGGCAAAGTTAATCAGCCTTAGGGCTGCTGGATCTAAAGGGGGAAGTGGGGCTAAGCTGCTGATTGACTTTAACTTGCTAATCGGAAAATCAGAGTGAGTGCCAACTTTGATAATCACGCCCACCAGGCTTGAGCGCCCAAATGGTAGGGATACCAGCTGTCCTATCTCTGGCGAAGCTCCCAGCCTTTCGGAATCCCACAAATAATCAAAGCCCTGGGCCAAGGGCTTATCAACAACTACCTGAACCACGATTGGTGGGGCCATTTTTTACTTCAGTCTTTCTTTTTGCCTGTGGATAAGTCTGTGGATATCATCCAATCATTTTGATTTATAGGCTAATTTACCAGTCGGCTACGACTACATTGTTTTCAAGCTTTTTTATCAAAAAGCCATACAAATCATAATACTAGGATCAATTTCGGAGGTTAATGTTTAGCTTTATTCCGAATCTTCATGAATTTTGAAATTTGCACCAATCTGTGCATAACTTTTGTTACAAAATTCCAGGAGCAAGTTAGCAATCACTCAGTATTATGACTTTGCCCTAAGGGATCTTGACCGATTAATGACGGCTTGAGCAAGCGCAGTAACGCTGTCAGGAGGGGTGAACTGAGAAATGCCGTGGCCCAGATTAAACACGTGGCCATCTAATGGATGTAACCCAGATTTAAGGGCCGGAGCGCTCGCCAAATCCTCCAAGAGTAGGTTGGCCTGCGCAGCTATCTGCTTTGCTTCAGAGAAGAGAATGAGGGGGTCTAGATTGCCTTGTAATGCCAAAGGCTTATTTAGTGCAAGCAGCTGTTTGCGAGCACGGCTTAGGGACATAGTCCAGTCTATTGCAATAACATCGGCGCCAGCCTGTGCCATATCGTCGAGCCAAATTCCGCCACCCTTTGTAAACATGATGATAGGAACTTTTCTGCCATCATGTTCGCGCGGCAGTAGGGCAATCACTTTTTGCATAGATGCCAAAGACATTCTTTGATACCAGCCATCTGGCAACATGCCGCCCCAGGTATCAAAGATCATCAGGGCTTGAGCGCCAGCTTTTAATTGTTCAGCTAAATACGCAGCTACTGATTGGGCATTGATATCCAGAATGTGTTGCAACAAATCAGGGCGACTAAACATCATGGTTTTAGCATGACGAAAATCTTCCGAACTTGAGCCATCAATCATGTAGCAGGCCAATGTCCATGGGCTTCCTGAGAAACCAATCAGGGGAACGCGTTGTTTGCCATCTTGTATCAATGCTTTACGTATTCCTGACACCGCATCAAATACGTATTGCAGCTGGCCCATGTCGGCGACGCGCAGATTTTTTACCGCCTCTTCAGTGCGAAGGGGATGATCAAAACTCGGGCCTTCGCCAGCAGTAAATTTGAGGCCTAAGCCCATAGCATCTGGAACGGTCAAAATATCAGAAAACAAAATTGCTGCATCCAATGGATAGCGATCCAAGGGTTGAAGAGTTACTTCAGTAGCGTAAGCAGGATTTTTTGCAAGCCCTAGAAAACTCCCGGCTTTAGAACGTGTGGCATTGTATTCAGGGAGATATCTTCCAGCTTGACGCATGAGCCAAAGCGGCGTTTGATCAACCGCCTCTCCCAAGCAGGCCCTTAAAAAACGATCATTTAATAGCAAGGGGCTGGCCAACGATTATTTTTTGCGACGGAAGCGGGCTATTGCAGCCAACTGCGCAGCAGCCATAGCAAACTCGGATTGAGCCAAAGCTAAATCAAAGTCAGTGCCACGATTTTGCATGGCCTCTTCTGCACGTTTCTTTGCTTCCAACGCTTTGGCTTCATCAAGATCATGACCACGAATAGCGGTATCAGCTAATACGGTAACGCGATCTGGCTGAACCTCTAAGTAACCGCCAGCAACAAACACAAACTCTTCGTCGCCATCTGCTTTTTCAATCCGAACAGAGCCCGGACGAATGCGAGTAATCAATGGGGTGTGACCATGCAAGATACCGAGCTCGCCACTTTCTCCCGGAAGGGCTACAAACTTAGCCTCTCCGCTAAAAATCGACTTCTCTGCACTCACTACGTCGACATGTATGTTTGACATAATTTCCCTAGATGAAAGCGATTAAAGCTTCTTAGCCTTCTCGATGGCTTCATCAATTGAACCCACCATATAGAACGCTTGCTCAGGCAAGTGATCCAGTTCACCACTGCAAATCATCTTGAAGCCGCGGATGGTTTCTTTTAATGGAACGTATTTACCGGGCGAACCTGTAAATACCTCAGCAACGTGGAAAGGCTGGGACAAGAAACGCTGAATCTTACGAGCGCGTGAAACAGCCAATTTGTCTTCTGGTGACAATTCGTCCATACCCAAAATCGCAATAATGTCGCGCAATTCTTTATAGCGCTGTAATGTCATCTGTACATCACGAGCTACTTCGTAGTGCTCTTGACCAACTACTTGGGGGTCGAGCTGACGGCTCGTTGAATCGAGTGGATCAACCGCTGGGTAGATACCCAAAGCAGCAATGTCACGTGACAACACAACAGTAGAGTCTAGGTGCAAGAAGGTTGTCGCTGGCGACGGATCGGTCAAGTCATCCGCAGGAACGTAAACGGCCTGAATAGAAGTAACGGAACCAGTCTTAGTGGACGTAATACGCTCTTGCAATTTACCCATCTCTTCAGCCAATGTAGGCTGGTAGCCCACCGCGGAAGGCATACGACCGAGCAAAGCAGAAACCTCGGTACCTGCCAATGTGTAACGATAAATATTATCAACGAAGAACAAAATGTCACGACCTTCATCACGGAATGCTTCAGCCATGGTCAAACCAGTTAACGCAACGCGCAAACGGTTGCCAGGAGGCTCATTCATCTGACCAAACACCATCGCCACTTTATCGATAACGTTAGATTCTTTCATCTCGTGATAGAAGTCATTACCTTCACGAGTACGCTCACCAACACCAGCAAATACTGATAAACCAGAGTGTTGCTTAGCAATGTTGTTAATCAATTCCATCATGTTCACGGTCTTACCAACACCCGCACCACCGAACAGGCCAACCTTACCGCCCTTAGCAAACGGGCAAACTAAGTCAATAACCTTAATGCCGGTTTCTAACAAGTCAACCGAGGGAGAGAGCTCATCAAACTTCGGGGCTGGCTGGTGAATAGCGCGACGCTCTTCGGTAGCAATAGGGCCAGCATCGTCAATTGGTCGACCTAAAACGTCCATGATGCGACCAAGAGTAGCTGGGCCGACAGGAACAGAAATTGGCTTACCAGTAGATTTCACTTCCATGCCACGACGCAAGCCATCGCTAGCACCCATGGCGATAGCGCGAACTACGCCATCACCGATTTGTTGCTGAACTTCAAAGGTCAAACCTTTTTCAGCAAATGATTTTTCGCCACTATCAACTAATGTCAGCGCATCATAGATGCTTGGCATTTTGTCGCGTGGGAACTGAATGTCCACCACTGGACCGATACATTGCACGATATTTCCGTTACTCATCGTATTTCTCCGCTTTTAATTCTGTAAATTCTTTCGTATTTCTAAATGTTGGCCACTTAAACAGCGGCCGCTCCGCCAACAATTTCAGACAGCTCTTTGGTAATAGCAGCCTGTCGTGTTTTGTTGTAATCCAACTGCAATTCGCCGATCACGTTCTTTGCATTATCTGAAGCGGCCTTCATAGAGACCATGCGAGCAGACTGCTCAGAAGCCATGTTTTCGGCAACTGCTTGATAAATCATTGCTTCAACATAACGCTTTAATAAGCCATTCAAAATGGACTCAGCATCAGGTTCGTAGATGTAATCCCAGGATGGTCCTGCTTTATCTTCAGGGGTAAGCTGCGACGGCTCCAAAGGCAAAAGCTTTTCTAAAACAGGCTCTTGTTTCATTGCATTTACAAAGCGGGTGTATGCCAAGTAAACAGCATCAATCTCGCCACGCTCAAACGCTTCTAACTGGGCAGTAATTGCACCAATCAAGACATCTAAATGCGGCGTATCGCCAATTTGGATTGTTTGAGAAATGAGTTTTGCTTTTGAGCGATTCAAAAACTGCAGGCCTTTTGAACCAATTGCGGTGTAGGCAATCTCAATGTTTTTATCCTGCAAATCACGCACTTGGTTCGTAATCAAACGCAAGACGTTGGTATTTAAACCGCCACACAAGCCTTTGTCTGTAGTAACCAAAATGGTACCCACCTTCTTGACTTCGCGAGTTGCCATGTAAGCAGGGCGGAACTCAGGATTAGCCTTAGAAAGATTGGCAACAATCTCACGAATTTTTTCAGCATATGGACGGGCATTGCGCATGCGCTCCTGGGCGCGACGCATCTTGGATGCGGCAACCATTTCCATTGCCTTCGTGATCTTGCGCGTGTTTTGCACGCTCTTGATCTTGGATCGTATCTCTTTTGTGCTTGCCATGATTTATACGAGCCCTCTTAGAAAGAGGCTGAGCGCTTGTAATCCTCAATTGCAGCACGCAAAGCAGCTTCGTCATCCTTGCTGAGATCTTTAGTTTCTTCAATCCGGCCAACCAAGTCAGCGTATTTAGATTTCAAATGATCTTGTAAGCCTTTTTCGAATGGCAATACGTTCTTCACTTCAATGTCATCAAAGAAGCCATTGTTCACTGCGTACAGTGAAGCAGCCATTTCCCAGACTTGGAGCGGCTTGTACTGAGCTTGCTTACATAATTCTGTAACGCGACGACCGCGCTCAAGCTGCTTGCGAGTAGCTTCATCAAGATCAGAAGCGAACTGAGCAAACGCTGCCAATTCACGGTACTGTGCCAAGTCGGTACGAATACCGCCAGATAATTTCTTAATCACTTTAGTTTGCGCAGCACCACCAACACGCGAAACAGAAATACCAGCGTTAATCGCAGGACGAATACCAGCGTTGAACAAGTCAGTTTCCAAGAAGATCTGACCGTCAGTAATCGAAATCACGTTGGTTGGAACGAATGCAGAAACGTCGCCTGCTTGCGTTTCAATAATTGGCAGTGCGGTCAAAGAACCAGTTTTACCCTTTACTGCGCCATTTGTGAACTTCTCAACATACTCAGCATTTACACGAGCAGCGCGCTCGAGCAAGCGTGAGTGGAGATAGAACACGTCGCCAGGATAAGCTTCGCGGCCTGGTGGGCGGCGGAGCAACAAGGAGATTTGACGATAGGCAACCGCTTGCTTGGTCAAGTCATCGTAAACAATCAAAGCATCTTCACCACGATCGCGGAAGTACTCGCCCATGGTGCAACCTGCATATGCAGAGAGGTACTGCATCGCTGCAGACTCAGAAGCACTCGCGGCAACAACCACGGTGTATTCCATCGCGCCCAACTCAGTGAGTTTACGAACAACGTTAGCAATGGTGGAGGCTTTTTGACCAATCGCAACGTAAACGCAATAAACACCCTTACCTTTTTGGTTAATGATCGCGTCCACTGCAACGGCTGTCTTACCGGTTTGACGGTCGCCAATGATCAGCTCACGCTGACCACGACCAATGGGAACCATCGCATCGATCGCCTTCAAACCAGTTTGTACTGGCTGGCTAACCGATTGACGTGCGATAACACCAGGAGCAACTTTTTCAATAAAGTCAGTTAACTTGGTGTTGATTGGGCCTTTGCCATCAATCGGCTGACCGAGCGCGTTTACTACGCGACCGAGCAACTCTGGGCCAACTGGCACTTCCAAAATGCGGCCAGTACATTTAACGGGGTCGCCTTCTTTAATGTGAGTGTATTCACCCAGCACTACAGCACCAACTGAATCGCGCTCAAGGTTCAGAGCGAGGCCGATCGTGTTGTTTGGGAATTCCAACATTTCGCCCTGCATCACGCCAGACAAGCCATGTACGCGGCAAATACCATCGGTCACTGAAATAACAGTGCCTTCGTTGCGAGACTGGGTATCAACACCCATTTCGCTAATTCGGCTTTTGATCAGCTCGCTGATCTCGGAAGGGTTGAGTTGCATTACTTACTCCTGGGTCTTATTTCGTATGTTCTTAATAG
>Ga0007795_10000370_pt1 | contig 13911 bp, 14 predicted proteins | sample CryBogmetaGMA1M_FD_60369 | JGI IMG/M metagenome (GOLD analysis project Ga0007795, IMG submission 60369) | Freshwater microbial communities from Crystal Bog, Wisconsin, USA - MA1M | ecosystem: Environmental > Aquatic > Freshwater > Lake | place: Crystal Bog, Wisconsin, USA | collected 2009-07-06
ATCCAGCCGCATGGGCAGAGGCTTGGGGTAATGGAGCGTAAGCAGCTCGCCTTCGCCTTCGCCGAAGCTGGACATGGCGCGGCGGAACGGCAGCGGAGCAGGCTCCACCTTAAGAATCGACGCGGCAGCGCGTTCGCCCGCCGCCGCCGGAGGCCCGCCTGGATCGAACCGATGGCCCATCCGCCACTGATGCGACATGGTTTCATGGGGCACCTGCATTCTCAGGGCCATCCGCTTCCCTGCTAACCCCGCCCAGGCTTTCCACTGATGCGCAAGCCATTTACCCCCCAGGAGAAGCAGCGCATCCGCAAGCGCTATCGCGGCTATGCCTACCTACTGGTGGTGGTGACGCTGGCGGTTCTGGTGCAGCCACTGGCCCTGAACTGGCCGATGCTCACCTCGTTTAATTCCATCATCATGGCGTTGGTGATGATGCTCTTCCTCACCAGGAACTCCCTGATCCGAGTTCACAAACGCTGGCTTTATGGGCTGGGTTCGAGCGCGATTCTTTTCGAGCTGATCTGGTTGGTCGGCATGGCGCGTCTGCCTGGCTTGGCAAAGCATCTGACCCTTTTTCATCTGCTGATCTGGGCCCTGTTCATCGGCTATTTCCTGGTGCGCAAGGTCCGCACCCTCATGATGGAGCCCTACGTCACGGTGTATGTGCTGATGGGGGCCTGCACCGGTTATCAGTTAATCGGCTATCTGGGCGCATTCCTGCTACACAGTTTGATGATCTGGCAACCAGGAGCCCTGAATCCGGCTTACCTGCCGGCCGGAATCGATGCGCTAGCCACCCCCCTGAAGGTGTTCCCCTCCATGGTCTGTGCCTCCTTCGAAGCCCTGACCACCCTCAGCAATGCGGTCGGTCGCCCGGGCAGTCTTGGCAGCCATTTCGGTTGTCTGGTGATCGCCATCGTGGGGCAGCTCTATGTGGCCATGCTGATCGGTCTGATCCTCGGGCGCTTTCAGCAGGGCCTGCGGCGCTGAATGGCCGGCCATCCCACGCCCCCCCCGCAGAGATGACCAGTCCGCTCGAAGGTATCCCCCGTTACATGAAAGAGTGAACGGGTTCATCTACATTATTTCGATGTCGTCGCACACGACGCTGATCGCCCGGGCGGTGAACGCTTGATCGGCCTGGACGGCTGAGCGCGGCTCTAAGCAGCTGCCGTAGCGAATCATCACAGGTCCCAGCGAGGTTGCCCAGTTTAGTTAAGCTGAAATAGCGATCTCGTGGCCAGGGTCCGATGCAGCTTCAGCTGCCCTCTCTGAATGATCACAATTTGCCTTGGATGGACACAATCCATCCGATCGTCGTTCATTTCGTCATTGCCATGGCTGTGATCAGCGTGGTCTTCGATCTGATCGCAGTCGTGGCGAGGCGGCCCAATCTGCTTGAGGTGAGCTTCTGGAATCTGCTGTTTGCAACAGCAGCCATCTTCGTGGCCATCATCTTTGGCCAGGTGGAAGCAGGACTGGCCAATCCCTACGGTGGCTCCCGTCTCATCCTCAACCTGCACAGCACCCTGGGCTGGTGCCTCGCCGCCATTCTCTCGCTACTCACCGGCTGGCGCTATGTGCTCCGCAACCGTGACCCCCAGAGCCTGCCCGTATCCTTTCTGGCCGCCGGTGGTGTCCTCGCCCTGCTGGTCGTGGTTCAGGTCACCCTGGGCAACAAATTGATCTGGGTTTACGGCCTGCACACGGTGCCGGTGGTAGCAGCTGAACGCGCCGGACTGATCTGATGGCATCCCCCCAGCTCGCGGCCCAAGCCTCGGCACCGATCAGCCAACTGGCCACTTGGCTGGGCGCCAACGACCTTCCCTACAGCCTGCCGATCCACCCGAATCTGGTCCATTTCACGATCGGCCTGTTCGTGATCGCTATTGCCTTCGACATCGCCGGCGCCCTCTACCCGATTGAAAAACGGGTCTTCCGATTCCTTGCTCTGCCAATCACCCGGGCGGGCTTCCACGATGTGGGTTGGTACAACCTGCTCGCCTGCGCCATCGTGAGTTTCTTCACGGTGGCAGCTGGTTTTTTCGAGATGCTGCTGGCGGTGCCGATCCCCGGTGTCACCAGCAGCATCGGCCTCCAGAGCATGGAAACCATGCTGTGGCATGGCGTCGGTGGGGTAGTCATCCTCCTAGCGATCATCGCCATGACCGTCTGGAGGGGCTACCAGCGCTTCCTCTGGCGCCGTGACATGGGCCGCCAAGTGCAATGGCTCTATCTCCTCGTGGGCCTTGGCCTGTTCCTGGTGATCGGTCTGCACGGCACCCTCGGCGCCGAACTGGCCGCCGAGTTCGGCGTTCACATCACCGCCGATCAGCTGCTGACCTCCGGGGCTGATCTTCAAACCGCCCTCCCCTAGGGCTTACCCCATGTCCTCCTCCTCTCCGCTCAGCCGCCCCGGCAGTTTCTCCCTGATCGCCCTGGCCCTCTGGATTGGCCTGATGGTGGCAATCAGCGTCTGGATGGCCGGCCAGGCTCAGCACTGGCTCCCCGTGCAGGCTTCCAATGCGGCCCCCCTGGTCGATGGCCTGTTCCGCTTCGAGACCGGCGTCGGCAGCTTCGTCTTCCTCGGCGTGGTCTCGGTGGTGGCGTGGACGTTGCTCGTGCATCGGGCCGAAAAGTACGACGAAAGCGACGCCGAACCGATTGAAGGCAACACGCGGCTGGAGGTGATCTGGACCGTCATCCCCCTGGTGCTGGTGATGGCGATCGCCTGGTACGCCATTCAGGTCAACACCAAACTGGGGGTGCTGGGCCCGATGGAACACATCCATCCCCGCAATGCCCAGGAGGAGCTGGGAGGATATCTCGGCGATCGACTGCCTGCCGAGCAGGTGGAAGTGATTGCTCGCCAGTGGTCGTGGGAGTTTCGCTATCCCGGCCGAAACGTCTCCAGCACCGAGCTGCATCTCGAACTGGATCGCCCCGTCACCTTCCGGCTCGTTTCCGAGGATGTGCTGCACGGCTTCTACATTCCAGCCTTCCGTCTCAAGCAGGATGTGATTCCCGGCCGCGCCATCAACTTCAACCTCACCCCCACCCGGGTCGGGCGCTACCGCCTGCGCGATTCCCAGTTCAGCGGCACCTGGTTTGCAGCCAATCAGGCCGATGTGGTGGTGGAATCGGCCGATGACCATGCCAGCTGGCTGAAGCAGGGGGCCGCCGCGCCCCTGCAGAGCGGGCTCAGCCCAGCCGTCGGCGAATACGCCGACCGCCAAGCCCGTGGCCCTGCCGGCTGGCCGACGGTGGTGCCGGCCCCGCCACCCCAGGTGAACGTTCCAGGCTCCAACTCCCTCCCCCACGACGCCTGAGCCCATGACCAGCACCGCCCTCGTCCCAGAGCCGCTCCCCTCCTGGCGTCGCTACTTCGGCTTCAGCACCGATGCCAAGGTAATCGGCATTCAATACATCGTAGTGGCCTTCTTCTTCTTCTTGATTGCTGGCCTTCTCGCCATGATCATCCGCGGAGAGCTGCTCACACCCGCCTCCGATCTGGTGGATCGCACCGTGTACAACGGCCTCTACACGATGCACGGGACAATCATGCTGTTCCTGTTCACTTTTCCAGTGCTCAATGGGCTGAATAACCTGCTGATTCCCCCCATGATCGGTGCCCCCGACATGGCTTTCCCCAGACTCAACGCCGTCGCTTTCTGGATGGTGCCGGTGTTTGGCTTCCTGCTGATCGCCAGCTTCTTCGTGCCCAGCGGCCCGGCCACCTCAGGCTGGTGGTCCTACCCGCCGGTCAGCCTGCAGAACCCCCTGGGACAACTGATCAATGGAGAGTTCCTGTGGGTCCTAGCCGTTGCCCTTTCCGGCATCTCCTCAATCCTGGGGGCGGTGAATTTCGTGACCACGATCCTGCGGATGCGGGCACCCGGCATGGGCTTCTTCCGCATGCCGGTGTTCTGCTGGACCGCCCTGGCGGCCCAGACCCTGCAGCTGATCGGCCTTCCCGCCCTCACCGGCGGGGCCGTGATGCTGCTGATGGATCTCACCCTTGGCACTTCCTTTTACAGACCCGAAGGTGGTGGTGATCCGGTGCTGTATCAGCACTTCTTCTGGTTCTATTCCCACCCGGCGGTGTATGTGATCATCCTGCCGGCGTTCGGCATCTTCTCAGAACTGTTCCCGGTTTATTCGCGCAAACCCCTGTTCGGATATGTCTATGTAGCCGTGGCCTCCTTCATCATCGTCGGGCTGGGCCTCGTCGTCTGGGTGCATCACATCTTTCCCAGTGTCGCCCAATGGATGCGCAATCTGTTCATGGTCACCACCATGCTGATCGCCGTCCCCACCGGCGTGAAGGTGTTCGCCTGGCTAGGCACAATGTGGCGCGGCAAGATCAAGCTCACCACCCCAATGCTCTTCTGCATCGGAGGCCTGATCAACTTCGTCTTCGCCGGCATCACCGGGGTGATGCTGGCGACCGTGCCGGTGGACATCCACGTGAGCAACACCTATTTCGTGGTGGGGCACTTCCACTACGTGATCTATGGCGCAGCCGTGATGGGAATCTTCGCCGCCATTTACCACTGGTTCCCCAAGTTCACCGGCCGCATGCCCTATGAGGGCCTTGGCAAGCTGCACTTCGTGCTCACCTTCCTGGGGGCCAACCTCAACTTCCTGCCGATGCATCCCCTCGGCCTGATGGGGATGCCCCGCCGGGTGTCCTCCTACGACCCGGAGTTTGCCTTCTGGAATGTGCTGGCCAGCCTGGGCGCATTTCTGCTTGGGGTTTCGATCATCCCCTTCCTGCTCAACATGATCAGCTCCTGGGTCCGGGGCCCCCGCGCCAACCACAACCCCTGGAACGCCATCGGTCTGGAGTGGCTGCTGCCCTCACCACCGCCGGAGGACAACTTCGGTGACCACGTGCCCACCGTGATCAGCCGCCCCTACGGCTACGGCAAGGACGAGCCCCTGGTGGAGCATCAAGCCGAGATTGAGCGAGCTCTCACCCTGGCGGAGGCGACCCGATGACCACCACCCCCATGCCGCCAGCCAATCCACCCGCAGCCCATGGCAGCGGCCATCACGCCAGCCACAATCTCACCGGCTTCATCATCTTCCTGTGCTCCGAGAGCGTCATCTTCCTGGCGTTCTTCAGTGGCTACGCGATCCTGCGCCGCTCCGCCCTCAACTGGTTGCCCCCTGGCGTGGAGGGGCTCGAGTGGCGAATGCCCCTGATCAACACCATCGTGCTGGTGTCCAGCTCGCTCACGATGGTGGCCGCAGAGCACTTCAAAGCCAAGGAGAAGCTGTGGTTGTTCCGAGCCTTCTGGCTCCTCACCATGGCGATGGGAGCTTATTTCCTTTACGGCCAAGCCGTGGAATGGGGCGGCCTCAACTTCGGCCTCACCTCCGGGACCTTCGGAGCCACCTTTTATCTGCTCACCGGCTTTCACGGTCTGCACGTGGCCACCGGCGTCCTGCTGATGGGCCTGATGCTGGGGAAATCATTTCTTCCGGGCAACTACAACGGCGGTGAGGAAGGTGTGAAAGCAACCTCTCTCTTCTGGCATTTTGTGGATGTCATTTGGATCATCCTGTTTGTACTGCTCTACGTCTGGAGGAACTGATCGATGATTATCGATGATCATCACTACGACGTGATCCTGATCGGCAGCGGGGCGGGGGGTGGAACGCTCCTGGCAAGCCTGGCGAGCGCGGGGCACGCGGTGCTGTTGCTGGAGCGCGGCGGCGTGCTGGACACGATCGATCAGAACCTGGCCGATCTTGATCTTTTCCACAGGGAGCATTTTCACCCCAAGGAGGCGTGGTTTGGATCCGACGGCGATCCCTTTAAGCCCCAAATGGTGCAGGGGATTGGTGGCAACACCAAGATCTGGGGCGCCGTGCTGGAGCGCATGCGGGAAGCTGAATTCAGCGGCGTGAACCTGCAAGAGGGCCCATCCCCGGACTGGCAACTGCGCTATGCCGATTTCGAGCCGTGGTATAAGAAAGCTGAAAGGCTTTATCAGGTCCATGGCGTGGCTGGAGCCGATCCAACCGCCCCAGGCCGTTCAGAGTCCTATCCGGAAGCACCAAGGCCGGTCGAGCCCTTCCTGATGGACCTGAGGGCAGCAATGGAAAGGCAAGCCCTGCATCCCTACGACCTCCCGTTGAGCTGGTCCAATTCATCGGAGGATCCCACCGGTGACTCCGAACGCTTCGGGGTGGAACCAGCCCGCGCGCGACCCTCCGTCACGGTGAAGGAGCACGCACAGGTGGTGCAGCTTCACGTCAACCCTTCGGGTCAGGAGGTTCGTGGAGTCGAAGTCGAGATCGAGGGCCAACGCTGGCTGTTCAGCGGCAACCAAGTGGTGCTGGCCGCTGGGGCGATCGGCACGCCGGAGATTCTGTTGCGCTCAAGTAGCGATCAACACAGTGGAGGTCTGGCCAACGGCTCCGGCCAGGTGGGCCGAAATCTGATGAAGCCCCAGATCACCACCATCTTGCAGCAGGCTGCCTCCCCCCATTCCGGCCGCTATGGGCGCAGCCATGGCATCACCGACTTCTACTGGGGGGATAAGAACGTCGATTTCCCACTCGGTTCCATCCAGACCTGCGGCGGAGTGCTCCAGGATGCCTTGTTTGCCGAATCGCCACCGGTGCTTTCGCTGGTGACCAAACTGCTGCCCAATCTGGGAATCGAGCAGCTGGCCTCCCGCTCGATCGCCTGGATGGCCATGAGCGCCGTTCGGCCCGATCCCAACAACCGGGTGCTACTGCGGGGCGAACACCTGCAGATCAACTACACCGCCAACAACCTCGAAGCACACGACCGTTTGGTCTATCGCTGGATCGACTGCCTCAAGGCGATCGAAGCCGATCCGCTGACCCATGTCACCAAGCCGAGTCCCGTGCACCCCCGCGGCGAAGCGCCGCTCTCGGTGATTGGCACGGCCTGCGGCACCTGCAGGATGGGCTCCGATCCGGGCACATCGGTGGTGAACCTGCAGGGTCGCAGCCATGATGTGCGCAACCTCTGGATTGTCGATGCCAGCGTGCTGCCCTCCTGCCCATCGGTGGGCATTGGCCTCACGGTGATTGCCAATGCCCTGCGGGTAGCCGCCCATGTGATCGAGCAACTCTGAATCACACGACGATCCCTAAACAACCATCCCGCGACATAAAACGATCCAGTCCTGTGGCTGGGTCGTCTGGATGATCAACTCGGTCGATTAAACATTCTGCAGCCCTAGAACCGCAGCAGTTTCAGCCCGCACCGTCTTCAACATCGCCGCATCTTCCTTGAGATTATGGCCATAGGAAGGGATCATGGCACTCATCTTCGCCTTCCAGTCACCGACGAGATCCTCGCGCAACACGGTCTCGATCATGGTCACCATGATGTAGGTCGCCGTTGATGCACCGGGTGAGGCACCGAGTAGTGCCACCAGCGTGCCATCAGCAGCCGCGACGATCTCCGTACCAAATTCGAGCTGGCCGGCATAGTGGTTTTCCTTTTTGATAATCTGCACCCTCTGCCCCGCAACGGCGAGTTGCCAGTCCGCCTCATTCATGGTTGGGTAATACTCCCGCAGCGCCTTGTAGCGATGGCTATTGGTTTGCAGGAGCTGGCCGAGCAAGTATTCCTCCAAGGGGAAGTTATCCTTCGCCACGGAAAGCATCGGCAGTAGGTTGGCAATCCTCAGCGACCGTGGCAGATCGCAGTAGGAGCCATGCTTCAGGAACTTGGTGGAGAAGCCGGCATAGGGACCAAACAGCAGCCAGCGCTTGCCATCGATGATGCGGGTGTCGAGGTGCGGCACGGACATCGGGGGGGAACCCGTAGCCGCTTTGCCGTAGACCTTGGCGCTGTGGCGATTCACGACATCGGGATTGTCGCAGCGCATCCAAAGACCGCTCACCGGGAAGCCGGCATAGCCGTGGGACTCTGGGATACCAGACTTCTGAAGCAGAGTAAGCGCAGCACCACCGGCACCCAGAAACACGAAGCGGGTCGCGATTGTGCGCTCAACCCCGGTGGCCTCGTTCTTGACGACGACCAGCCAACCACCTTCGGGGCGACGCGACAGATTGGTGACAACTTCACGGAAATGAACCTTGAAATCATCGTGCTTGCGCAGCACATCAAGCAGGTTCTTAGTCAATGCCCCGTAGTTGACGTCAGCGCCATTGATGATGTGGGTGGCGGCCACCGGCTGAGCGGCATCGCGTCCCGCCATGATCAATGGCGCCCATTCAGCAATCTTGGCGTGATCTTCGGAATATTCCATGCCGTGATAGCAGTGATGGGCGCTCATCAAGTCATAGCGTTTCTTGAGAAATGCCTGATTTTCGCTACCCATCACAAAGCTCATGTGGGGCACGGGGTGGATGAAACTATCGGGAGTCTCAATCAAACCCTTGCTGATCAGGTAGGACCAGAACTGGCGCGAAAGATCAAATTCAACATTGACCTCCAAGGCCTTGGAGATATCCACCGAGCCATCCTTGGCCATCGGCGTGAAATTGAGCTCACAATTTCCCGCATGGCCCGTGCCCGCATTGTTCCAGGCGCCTGAACTCTCCTGGGCCTCCTGCGGCATACGCTCAATCATCTCGATCTTGAGATCGGGCTTCAGCTCCTTCAAGAACACGCCAAGCGTGCTGCTCATGATGCCGGCGCCCACCAGGAGCACATCCACCGTTTCGCTGCTCATGACTGAACCTCAGCTGTGAAGGAGACTTCAGCGCCAGGTGCCAGCACCACATAGATGCGGCGCCAGGGCTCGTTGTCTACGAGCTTCCAGGAATGACCACCACCGGCGGTGTCCTCGGCAAGAAGGACAACGCCGGGATTCAGGATGAAATGCTTTTCCTCGCGGGTCACAAAGTCGAGGGTGCCGCTCAAGGTGATCACGAATTGCCTGGCTGGCGCCGTGTGCCAATCAAATGACCCTCCTGAATCCGTCTGCTGAAGCGACATACTGACCGCACCCATTTTACCGCTGAGAAAATCACCGCGCACACCCTCACGAAGATCAATCACGCCTTTCTCAAAATGAGACTGGCCATCATCCCCAGTCCACAGACGAATACATTGGATCATGAGGCCTCAAGCCAAACGGTCACTAAGACCAAATACTAGCCCCGCCAACAAAATTTGCACGAAACCAGGCGAACGTTTATAACAGGGTTCAATTAGCTTAGGTGCGCTCCATGACGGACATGCCAAAGGACGACATGCACGAAAACGACATGGGGAAGCAAGACCTGCGGAAGGAATTCGACAGCCTTGGCGAGGTCGACGTTCCGGCCGATCGACTGTGGGGAGCCCAAACCCAACGATCGTTGCAACATTTCAGCATCGGCAAGGATCTGATCCCAGTCGAAATGATCAGCGCCTATGCCGAGCTCAAGAAGGCTGCCGCCAACGTCAACCATGCCGGCGGCCGGCTCCCAGACAACGTTCACCAGTTGATCGTGCAGAGCTGCGACGAAATCCTTGCCGGCCAGCACGCGGACATGTTCCCGCTACATGTCTGGATGACCGGCTCGGGCACCCAGTTCAACATGAATGTGAACGAGGTGATCTCAAACCGCTGCTGCCAGATTGCCGGCACACCGTTGGGTGCGAAGACACCGGTCCATCCCAACGATCATGTGAACATGTCCCAGTCGTCGAACGATACGTTTCCGACGGCGATGCACCTCGCGGCCGCGGTGGCCACAGCCGGGCGGATGATTCCGGCAGTTCAGGCGCTGCACGATGCAATTGAGGCCAAAGCAGCGTTGTGGCACGACATCGTGAAGATCGGCCGCACCCACATGCAGGACGCCACACCCTTGACACTCGGTCAGGAGTGGTCGGGTTACAGCGGCATGCTCGCTGATGATCTGGAACGGCTGCGAGATGCGCTCAAGGGCATCTACCAGCTGGCCATCGGGGGTACGGCGGTTGGCACTGGACTCAATGCCGCTAAGGGATTTGCGGAAGGGGCCGCCGAGGAACTCGCCAAGTTAACGGGTCTTCCCTTCGTGTCGGCTGCCAACAAGTTCACCGTTCAGGGTGCCCATGATGCGCTAGTGCAGCTTTCCGGCACGTTCCGAACACTCGCCGTGTCGCTCTACAAAATCGCCAACGACATCCGTCTGATGTCCTGCGGACCGCGCGCCGGCTTTGCTGAGCTCCAGATTCCAGCCAACGAGCCAGGTTCTTCGATTATGCCGGGGAAGGTGAATCCAACCCAATGCGAAGCCCTGACCATGCTCGCGGTCCAGGTGATGGCCAACGATGTGGCGGTGGGATTCGGTGGGGCAAGTGGTTATCTGGAAATGAATGTCTACAAGCCGCTGATCATCCATAATATCTGCAACTCCATCACGCTAATCAGCGATGGCTGCACCAATTTTCGCAAATTCCTGATCGAAGGCACCGAACCAAATCGCGATAAAATTGCGACGTACGTTCAGAGTTCGCTGATGCTAGCAACGGCACTATCACCGGAAATTGGCTATGACAAGACAGCAAAAATTACCCACTACGCCCTAGCCAACAACCTCACCCTAAAGCAGGCAGCCATGACACTTGGCCTGGTAAGCGAGACAGACTTTGACCGCATTGTTGATCCAAATAAGATGACCGAGCCTTACGTATTAAATGCCTAGGGTGACCAGCTTGCACCGTTCAAGGGGAAGCCATCCGCTCAACTGAACAGCTTGCGATACACATTCGTATCCGCAAGATCGATCAGCTCTTCGCCACGGCCGGACAGTACCGTTCGCAGGGCAAAGAGGGAAAAGCCCTTGGCCTGTTCCACAGTGATCGTGGGAGGAATGATCAGTTCTTCCCTGGCGGTCACCACATCCACCAAAGCGGGGCCATCATGGGCGAAAGCCGCACGCAGGGCTCCCTCCAGATCATGGGGTTTGACGACACGCTGACCGAAAAGCCCGATCGATTTTGCCACTTCGGCAAAATCAGGGTTGTCAAGATCAGTGCCAAAATTGACAAAGCCGGTGGCTTTCATCTCCAGCTCAACGAAATTGAGCGAGGAGTTATTGAACACAATCACTTTCACCGGCAGCTTGTTCTGACGCAGGGTTAGCAATTCGCCCAACAGCATCGAAAGCCCGCCGTCTCCCGACAAAGCCACCACTTGACGGCCGGGGAATGCCGACTGGGCACCAATCGCATGGGGCAGGGCATTCGCCATCGTGCCATGCGCAAACGAGCCGATCAATCGACGCTTACCGTTCATGCGCAGGTAGCGGGCTGCCCAACCGGTTGGCGAGCCAACATCGGGCATAAAAATGGCATCTTCAGATGCGATATCACTCACCATTCGCACAAGATATTGCGGGTGAATCGGCGACCTGTTGAAATCATCGATCGCAAGATCATCCAACCCTTTTCTGGCCTGGACATAATGATTCCTCGACTCCTCAAGATGCTTGCCATCTTGCTGTTCCTTGAGCAAGGGCAGGAGGGCCTGCACCGTATCCTTGACGCTACCGACAAGGCCGAGGTCGATGGGCGTGCGCCGGCCAAGATTTTCTCCCCTGATATCAACCTGAATGATCTTTGCCTTGGAAGGATAAAACTGTCTATAGGGGAAGTCGGTACCTAGCAGCAACAATGCGTCGCAACTCTCCATAGCGCGATAGCCAGAGGTGAAGCCGAGCAGGCCGGTCATGCCGACGTCGTAAGGGTTGTCGTATTCGATGAATTGCTTACCCCGAAGCGCATGAACCACAGGTGCTTTCAGCTTCTCAGCGATCGCCAGCAATTCGTCGTGGGCACCCTCAACGCCGGCTCCTCCGAAGATGGTGACCTTCTGGGCCGCATTCAGCAGGTCGGCAGCTGCCTGAAGGCCGGCATCGGTTGGTCGGAAAACACGAGGCACAAACTGGATCGGCGCGGACTTGCGATGCGGTGTGCTCTCTTTCAGGAAGACATCCCCTGGAATCACCACCACGGCAACGCCCCGACGCTCGACGGCGGTGCGCATAGCAATTTCAAGAACCCATGGCAGTTGCTCCGGAATGCTGACCAGCTCGCAGTAGACGGAGGCTTCCCGGAAGACATCTTGAGGACGGCTCTCCTGGAAGTAGGTACTGCCCATCTCAGGTCCAGGAATCTGAGCTGCGATCGCCAGCACCGGTACGCGGCTGCGATTGGCGTCGTAAAGACCATTGATCAGGTGAATGCTTCCCGGCCCACAGCTGCCGGCACAAACAGCGAGCTCACCAGTCAGGGACGCTTCCGCAGCCGCCGCCAGTGCACCAGCTTCTTCATGGCGGACATGTTGCCAGGCGATGGTGCCATCGCGACGGAGGGCATCGGTGAACCCATTGAGGGAATCACCAGGAAGTCCATAGACTCTCTTGACCGAAGCATCCTTAAGGATGCCAATCACGAGATCTGCGATGTTTTGCATTTTTCGCGCAGGATATTTTATGAAATTATGGCCTAGCAAAGAGTGGCAAACACCAGTCAGCGTCGATTGACGCAAATCAACACATGAACGCATGGGGGCCCTCAGGCCAAGGTCTTCTTCGTGTCATCAGATCCCAACACCAATCCGCTCTTTCTGATCTGCATGCTAGTTGACTCAGCAGATCATCACCTCTTTTTTGGTCGACACTCTGCAACGCCTAGCGATGGTCGAAGTCCACCACTTTCCGGCCCAGTTCATCCACAAGTGCGCCGCCGCCTCCTGGATGGCGAACAACCTTGGGATCGGGAAGAACGACCAGATGCTGTTCATTCTCTTGCCAAAATGGACTTGCGGCGATACCGCGAACGCCTCCTGAACGAGTTGAATCCGGTGTGAATACCGATGCAAAAGCCAGGCCCCCAGGCTTCGGTTCCAACAACCAGAGATCCTCCAAGTCTGCAGAAGCGGCCCCAGTCCGCCAGCGGCATTTTTTGGGCGGGCTTGGCATGATCCGACCCCTGGAGACCCGCTCCCTGATGCTCTGCGCAGCGAACGTCCCCTCCGGCATCCCGAGCGGCAGGTGCCAGCCCCAGGGTGCTTCCGAAGCGAGGCCTCGGTGGATGCCGATCAACGCCCCTTTGAGGCGATGGTCGAGCGCATCAATCCCTCGCCGCGATTGACTCTCCATGCGCAAGAGTTTGAGTCTCCAGGAGACCGCGTCGCCCAGCCCCTGCTCAGAAACCCTGGAGCGAAACGGGCAGAGCCTTCGTGGGGCCCAGCCGCGATGGTGAACCACCCCCGGGGCCCCAGCTGATTGATGACCTGTTCATCTCGCTCCAGGTGAACTCCACCGATGGACCCACCAGCAAGATGCCGACCTCAAGACCCGCCAAGCTGTTCATGGCCCTGCAAGTTGTCCTGGCGATCCTGATGCTCACGCTGCTGTTCGCCCGCACGGTGAGCGCCTAAAGGCCGTTCAGCGGGAAGCTCCAGGGCGATCGGCCCCAGCAGGGAACGGCGGAAATCATCGAGCACTCTCTGGGCCATCCGCACCGTGTCGCCGCTGGTGTGGCGGGAGGCCGCCGCCGCCAACCAGGCCTCGGCATCGGGCGAGGCTGGCATCGCGAGAGCCTGGGACGGCATCAACAGCGGAGACTCCTGGGTTGGCTGGCCACCCTCCGCTGCAACGGCGGCGATCCCAACGGCAGCCGGCAACGGGGTGAGAGCCATGCCGTAGCGCCGCTCCAGCAACCGGGGCTCAACGCCGGCAGCAGCCACGGGCTCCAGGGCCGCCAGCAACCGCACAAAGGCCAGGGCCACGGCCTCGGTGTCGTAGGCGGCCTGGCCGATGTCATCGCAGAGGGCCAGGCGCAGGGCGGCCTGCTGGTTATCGAGCCGGGGGGGCAGCACCCCCGGGGCATCCAGGAGGTCGAGGTCCTGTCCCAGCCGCACCCAGCGCAGGCTGCGGGTCACGCCGGCCTTGCGGGCGCTCTCCACCACC
>Ga0007795_10000372_pt1 | contig 13893 bp, 12 predicted proteins | sample CryBogmetaGMA1M_FD_60369 | JGI IMG/M metagenome (GOLD analysis project Ga0007795, IMG submission 60369) | Freshwater microbial communities from Crystal Bog, Wisconsin, USA - MA1M | ecosystem: Environmental > Aquatic > Freshwater > Lake | place: Crystal Bog, Wisconsin, USA | collected 2009-07-06
CGGCCACCGAGGCGCGGATGCTGGCCACGGTGTCGCGGGCGACCGGCCGGCTGCACTGGCGGCAATGAAGGCGGGCGGCGCGGGCAAAGAGCAGCTTCAGATGGTCGTTCAGCTCGGTCATGGTGCCGACCGTCGAGCGCGAGGTGCGAACCGGATTGGTCTGATCGATCGCGATGGCCGGTGGCACGCCTTCGATCCGGTCGACCTGCGGCTTGTCCATGCGGTCGAGGAACTGCCGCGCATACGCCGAGAAGGTCTCGACATAGCGACGCTGGCCCTCGGCATAAAGCGTGTCGAAGACCAGCGAGGATTTTCCTGATCCGGACACGCCAGTGACCACCACCAGCTCGCCGGTGGGAATGTCGATGTCGAGATTGCGCAGATTGTGCTGTCGGGCCCCGCGAATGCGAATCGGCGGGGAGTCCGGGCGGTGGCGGGTCGGATCGGACATGGCGGTGTGTCGGCGCAGGAGGGCAGGAGATGGTACGGGAAACCCGAATTTCGGCGCCGATCGCCCCGATGGCTCGTCGGCGCTATATAGTCAGGTGATAACCAGACACAGGAGACGCCATGAGTTACCCGATCATCTCGGCCGATTCTCATATCACCGAGGCTCCCGACACCTACACTGCCAACATCGACCGGGCCTGGCGCGACAGGGCGCCCCGCCTGATTTCGATCGAAGGGCAGGGCGATGCCTTTCAGATCGACGGCATGAAGCGGCCGATCAATCTGGGTCTGGTGGCGGCGGCCGGCAAACGGCCCGAAGAAATCAGCGAGACCGGCGTGAAATTCAGTGACCTGCATCGCGGCGGCTGGGATCCGGATGCCCGCATGGCCGATCAGGACCGCGACGGCGTGGCCGCCGAAGTCATCTACCCCACCGTGGGCATGCTCCTGTGCAATCACGCCGACTTCGATTACAAGAAGGCCTGCTTTGAGGCTTACAACCGCTGGATTGCGGCCTTCTGCGACCGCCACCCCACCCGCCTGCTCGGCTGCGGGCAGTCTGCCGGCAACTCGCCGGCCGAGATGATTCAGGACTTCAAGGCGATCAAGGCGCTCGGCTTGCGCGGCGTGATGATGCCGGGCAATCCGGCGATCGAGGATTACGACTCACCGATCTATGACCCGGTGTGGGAGGCGGCGATCGAGCTCGACCTGCCGCTGTCATTCCATATCCTGACCGCGCGCAATGGCGCTCCGGTGCGCGGGCCGCGCATCAACACCTTCCTGTCGATCATTCGCGGCAACCAGGACATCATGGGCACGCTGATTTTCGGCGGTGTGTTCGAGCGCCATCCCGCCCTGCGGGTGGTGTGCGTCGAGGCCGATGCCGGCTGGGTGCCGCATTACCTCTATCGCATGGACCATGCCTACAAGCGCCACCGCAACTGGCTGGCGCCGGGCGTGACCCTCGAGAAACTGCCGAGCGAATACTTTTCCGAGCATATCTACACCACCTTCCAGGACGACTGGGTGGCCTTCCGTTCGGCCGATCAGATGAACTGGCGCCGACTGATGTGGGCCAACGACTTTCCGCATTCGGATTCGACCTGGCCATGGTCGCAGGAGATGCTCGCCGAGCAGTCGAAGGTGCTCAGCGGCGAGCAGCGACAGGCAATCCTGTGCGACAACGTCGCGCAGCTCTACAAGATCGATCTGGCAGTGCTGCAAAAGACGCCGCTTGCGGCCTGAGATCGGTCTGACCATGGCCGGTCCGGCCTTGCCCGGGGCGGGCCAGGTCGGCGGCCGGTCTGCACGCTTGGGCTAACATCAGCGGATTCCCTTACGGAGTCCGACCATGAGCAAATCCATCGTTTCGAGCGCCGCCGCCCCGGCCGCCATCGGCCCCTATTCGCAGGCGGTCAAGGTCGGCAACACCGTCTACCTGTCGGGTCAGATCGCGCTCGACCCGGTGAGCGGTCAGCTGGTCGAGGGTGGCTTCGAGGCGCAGGTTCATCGCGCTTTCCAGAATATGAAAGCGGTCGCCGAGGCCGCCGGCGGCTCGTTGGCCGACGTGGTCAAGCTCACGCTCTTTCTGACTGATCTGGCCGATTTCCCCAAGGCCAACGAGATCATGCAGACCTACTTCGCGCAGCCCTATCCGGCACGCTCGACCGTCGGTGTGGGGAGCCTGCCGCGGGGCGCGCGCTTCGAGGCCGAAGCGATCATGGTGCTGGCCTGATCCCGCGCTTGCGGTGACCGACCTCGGCAAGTTCGCGCGGCTCGGCATCCGCACCGAAGCCGACCTCCTGCTGCATCTGCCACTGCGCTACGAAGACGAGACCCGCATCGTCGCGATCGCCGATGTGGCACCCGGCGAGACCGCGCAGGTGGTCGGTGAGGTCTGCAGCAACGAGATCGTCGCCCGACCCCGACGCATGCTGCAGGTCGAACTCGACGATGGCAGCGGTCGCATCGGCCTGCGCTTTCTGAATTTCTACGGTTCGCAGGTCACGCAACTTGCGGTCGGTCGCCGCCTGCGTGCCATGGGCGAGGTGCGCGGTGGCCTCTTCGGCCTGGAGATGGTCCATCCGCGCTACCGGATGCTGGGCGGCGCCGATCGGCTGCCGGCAACGCTGACGCCGGTCTATCCGACGGTCGCCGGCATCGGTCAGTCCGATCTGCGCCGCAACATCCTCGAGGCGCTGGCCCGCACCGACTGGGCCGACACGCTTCGCCCGGGATGCGCCGAGCGGCTTGGACTGCCGGCGCTGATGCCCTCGCTGCATCTGCTGCACCAGCCACCGCCCGAGACGCCGCTGTCGGCCATCGAAGACCGCTCGCATCCGGCCTGCCGGCGTCTGGCCTTCGAGGAGTTGCTGGCGCAGCAGTTGTCGCTCAAACGCGCGCGCGCTGCGCGTGCCCGACAGCGCGCGGTGCCCCTGTCAGATCAGGCGCAGACACAGCGCCTGCTGGCGGCGTTGCCCTTCGCACTGACCGGCGCCCAGCACCGCGCCTGGCGCGAGATTTCGCGCGACCTCAATGGCACTGAGCCGATGAACCGCCTGCTGCAGGGCGACGTCGGCAGCGGCAAGACCGTGGTGGCGGCACTCGCGGCCATGCAGGCGATCGGCAGCGGTCGGCAAGCGGCCCTGATGGCGCCCACCGAAATCCTCGCCGAGCAGCACTTTCGCAAGCTCGGCCCCTGGCTCGAGCCGCTCGGCGTGCGGGTGGCCTGGCTGTCGGGTTCGCTCACCGCCTCGGCCAAGAAAAAGGTGCGGGCCCTGGCCGCCGCCGGCGAGGTCGATCTGCTGGTCGGCACGCATGCGCTGGTCGAAGAGTCGGTCGAGTTGCCGACGCTTGGGCTGGCGATCGTCGACGAGCAGCATCGCTTTGGCGTCGCGCAACGCCTGGCGTTGCGCGCCACCCGCGGTGATGCCTTGCCGCATCAGCTGATGATGAGCGCGACACCGATTCCGCGCACGCTCGCGATGAGCTATTACGCCGATCTGGATGTCTCGGTGATCGACGAGCTGCCGCCGGGCCGCACGCCGGTCATCACCAAGCTGGTCACCCAGTCACGCCATGCCGAGGTGGTCGATCGGGTGCGGGCGGCGGTGGCTCAGGGCCGTCAGGTCTACTGGGTCTGCCCGCTGATCGAAGAGTCCGAAACCCTCGATCTGCAGACCGCGATCGACGCCTTCGAATCGCTGTCGGCCGAACTGGCCGATCTGCGTGTCGGCCTGATCCATGGCCGGCTGCCGGTGGCCGAGAAAGCCGCGACCATGGACGCCTTCGTGCGTGGCGAGCTCGATCTGCTGGTGGCCACCACCGTGATCGAGGTGGGCGTGGATGTGCCCAATGCCTCGCTGATGGTGATCGAGCATGCCGAGCGCTTCGGCCTGTCGCAGCTGCATCAGCTGCGCGGGCGGGTCGGGCGAGGCAGCGCGCAAAGCGTGTGCGTGCTGATCTATCGGCCGCCGCTGTCGGCCAATGCCCGCGAACGGCTCAAGACCATGTACGAGACCACCGACGGCTTCGAGGTCGCGCGCCGCGATCTGCAACTGCGCGGCCCGGGTGAGTTTCTCGGGGCGCGCCAGTCGGGGCTGGCGCTTCTGCGATTCGCCGACCTCGAGCGCGATGCCGACCTGGTCGAGGCCGCGCGCATGGAAGCTGATGCGATGCTGGCCGGCCCCGCCGAGCGGGTCGATGCGCACCTGGCGCGCTGGCTGGCGGGGCGTGAGGAGTTTCTGAAGGCCTGACTCAGGCGGCGGGCTGGGTCGGCCGACGCGCCTCAGTCGCCGGCGATCACTCGATCTCGATACCGGTGGCCACCAGCACGCGCGACACCATGTTGTAGGCCGCAATCGTCATCACCAGTTCAAACACCTGGCGATCGTCGGGCAACACCGCTTTGACCGCGGCCATGGTCTGCGGGCTGACCTTGATGCTGCGGGTCATCTCGATGGTGAGGGCCAGCGCGGCGCGCTCGGCCGCATCAAAGAGACCGTCGTTGTTGAGTGCCGTGATCGGGTCGCGCAGCGCGGCCATCTGCTCGGGTGTGGCACCGGCCTCGATCAGCAGCGGCGCATGGTGAAACCATTCGTACTCGGCATCGTTGAGCATGGCGACCGCGCACATCGCGAGTTCGCGCAGCTTCGGGCTCAGCGTCATGTCACGACGTACGGATCCCAGCAGGGTGTTCCAGCCTGCGGCGACCGGCGGGCTGTGCAGCAGGATCCGGTCGAGATGCTGAAGCGTGCCGCCGCGGCGGGTGCGGATGACATCGACGATCTCGCGCGGCTCGGCAAGATCAGCAGGAAGATACGGAATGGTCGGCATGGCGGGCGTAGGTCGGGTTGAGGGTCGGTGAATGCTGGGTCGATCGGCTGGGGTAAGCGGTCCGATGATCGCACGCCGGGCTGTGGGCCTGCCGCTGCTAGAATTTGTCGCATGACGCTGACCGAACTCAAGTACATCGTCGCGGTCGCTCGAGAGCTTCACTTCGGACGGGCCGCCGAGGCCTGTCATGTAAGCCAGCCGACGCTCTCGGTCGGCGTGCGCAAGCTCGAGCAGGAGCTCGGTGTGCTGCTCTTTGAGCGCGGCGGCACCGAGGTGAGCGTCACCCCGGTCGGCCGGCAGGTGGTCGAGCAGGCCCAGCGCGTCCTCGATGAAACCGGCACCATCCGCGAAATCGCCCGCCATGGCATTGATCCGCTGGCCGGCGCGCTGCGTCTGGGCATCATTTACACCATCGGCCCTTATCTGCTGCCGCTGGTCATGTCGCGCATCATCAGCGATGCGCCGCAGATGCCGCTGCTGCTGCAGGAAAACTTCACCGTCAGACTGATCGAGCTGCTGCGTCAGGGCGACATCGATGTCGCGATCATGGCCGAGCCGTTTCCCGATCAGGGCTTTGACAGCTGTCCGCTCTATGAGGAGCCCTTCGTTGTGGCCGTGCCCTGCAGCCATCCCTGGGCGCAACGCGAATCCATCTCATCGGTCGAACTCAAACAGCAGACCATGCTGCTGCTGGGCGCGGGGCACTGCTTTCGCGATCAGGTCCTCGAGGTCTGTCCCGAGCTGTCGCGCTACTCGCAGGCCAGCGGCGGCATCCAGAAGACCTTCGAAGGCTCGTCGCTCGAAACCATCCGGCACATGGTGGCGTCGGGCATCGGCATCACCGTGCTGCCCTGGCTGTCGCAGCCGGCTGCCGTGCTGGCCGGCAAGGCCCGCGACGACGGCCTGCTCGCCTATGTGCCCTTCGCGCCACCGCCGCCGACCCGCCGGGTGGTGCTGGCCTGGCGGCGCAGCTTCACCCGAATTGCAGCCATCGATGCGCTGCGTGACTCGATCCTGAATTCCGATCTGCCCGGCATCCTAAAATTGGCGACCGTCCGATGAACACACCCGCACGACAGCACTATCCCACCATCGACGCGGTGATCGGCCGCACGCCGCTGGTTCGCCTGCAGCGCATTCCGGGCGAGGCCCAGGCGCGTCGCGGCAATGTGATCCTTGGCAAGCTCGAAGGCGACAATCCGGCCGGATCGGTCAAGGATCGGCCGGCGATTGCCATGATCGCCAAGGCTGAGGCGCGCGGCGAGATCCGACCCGGCGACACCCTGATCGAGGCCACCTCGGGCAATACCGGGATTGCGCTGGCCATGGCGGCGGCGATCAAGGGCTATCGCATGGTCCTGATCATGCCCGACAACCTGTCGGTCGAACGTCGTCAGACCATGAAGGCCTTCGGCGCCGAACTGGTCCTGGTGAGCAAAGAGCAGGGGATGGAATATGCCCGCGACCTGGCCGACGCCATGCAGGCCGAAGGCAAGGGGCGGGTGCTCGACCAGTTTTCCAACGACGACAACTGGGCGGCGCATTTCGAGACCACTGGCCCCGAGATCTGGCAGGACACCGCCGGGCAGGTCACGCATTTCGTCTCGGCCATGGGCACGACCGGCACGATCACCGGCGTCTCGCGCTATCTGAAGTCGCAAAACCCGCAGGTGCAGATCATCGGTGCCCAGCCCGACGAAGGCTCATCGATTGCCGGGATCCGCAAGTGGCCCGAGGCCTATCTGCCCAAGATCTACCGGCATGCGATGGTCGATCGGATCGAGTTCGTCTCGCAGACCGATGCCGAGGCAATGGCCCGACGCCTCGCGGCGGAAGAAGGCATCTTCTGCGGCCCGTCCGCGGCAGGGGCCTGCTGCATCGCGCTTCGCATCGCCCAGGAGGTCGACAACGCCACGATTGTGTTCGTGGTCTGCGACCGCGGTGACCGCTATCTGTCGACCGGTCTTTTTCCTGGCTGAACCGGCGCGGGGGCATTGGCCGCGTCCTTGAGTGCCTGTGCCAGGTCGATCACCGACATGGCATAGAAGTAGGACCGGTTGTAGCGGGTGATCACCCAGAAGTTGTTGGTGCCCAGCACGAACTGGGTGGGCTTGTCGCCGTCGGGCAGATCGATCAGCGACAGCAGATCGGCGCCCGAAATCGATTGCCGGCTGGTGACGCCGAGTGCGGCAAGATCGGACATGCTCAGTTTTGGCGGCACACCGGCGTCGATCGCAGGTCTTGCACGCGCTTCGTCATCGACGAGGGCCTGAAAGTGCGTCGGCTCGCCCGGCCGCCAGCCGTGATTCGACAGAAAGCGTGCCACGCTGCCGACCGCATCGCTTGTACTGGCGCGAAGGTCGATCCGGCCGTCGCCGTCGAAATCGATCGCATGGCGGCGGATGCTGCCGGGCATGAACTGCGGCAGACCAATGGCGCCGGCATAGGAGCCGCGCCACAACAGCGGATCGACCTGATTGTCGCGGCACAGCAGCAGGAACTGCTCGAGCTCTTCCCGAAAGAACGGGGCTCGGCGCGGGTCCTCGAAGGCCAGCGTCGTGAGCGCATCCATCACCCGGAAATCGCCGGTATTGCGGCCATAGACCGTCTCGACGCCGATGATCGCCACGATGATCTCCTGCGGCACGCCAAATCGGTCGGCGGCGCGCCGGATCGAATCAGCCTGTTCCCGCCAGAAGCGCAAACCCTCGCGAATCCGGACCGGTTCGACGAAGCGGGCCCGATACGCCGACCAGGAGCGCTTGCCGGTCGACGGCGCTGGGGTCATCAGCTTGAGCGCGACCTCGGCGGTGCGGGTGCGCTCGAAGACATCGGTCAGTGCGGCCGCATCAAAGCCATGTCTGTCGACCATCTCGCGAACGAACTCGGTGACGTCAGGGCGGCCTGCCCAGCCACCGGACGCAGGCGGCGCGGCCTGCAGCGGGGTCACGGCGAGGCTCAGGATCAGAGCGACGAACCAGTGTTGCGCCGCGCGGCAGACTTGCATCAGGGTTTGAAGGCCTTGACCAGGCGTTGCAGGTCGCGGACCCGATTGGGTGACGAGGTGTCCGGATCGTACCGCAGCTGCGAATAGGTCTCGACGATCTCCCGCGCGAGGTCGGCGTCGCCGGGCTCGAGCAGCGGATCGATGCGCTCGAGATATCGGCTGGCGGTTTCGGCCTTCAGGCGGGGGGCGCCGATGGCGGCGACGCGTGCACAAAACAGGTCATAGGCCCGCTCGACCTCATCGCGCTTGACCTGCGGTCGCAGGGTGGTCAGCGCAACGCCAGCGATCGCCAGCGCCAGCACCACGCCCAGTGCGGCGGCAATTTCCTGCGGCTGGGTCGAATCGAGCCCGATACTGCCCAGCAATGACTTCTGGCGGCCGCTGTCATAGCTCAGCACCCACTGATTCCAGCCATGGGAGACCGCGTCGATCGAAAAGCGCAAGCGACGGTAAAGGTCGAGATCGCCCAGGCTGGGCAGGCCATCCTTCTCCAGGCCGCGCTGCCGGCTCAGGGCGGCTGACCCCTTCTCGATCCGCTCGGGCGCGACCGCACTGGTCGGGTCGACCCGCACCCATCCCTTGCCATCGAGCCAGACTTCGGCCCAGGCATGGGCGTCCGACTGACGCACGATCCAGTAATCATCGGCAGGATTGGCTTCACCGCCCTGATAGCCGGTCACCACGCGCGCCGGAATGTCGAGCGCCCGCATCAGCACGACGAAGGCACTTGCATAGTGTTCGCAAAAGCCGGCGCGGGTCTCGAACAGAAACCGGTCAACCGGATTGTCTTCGAGCAGGGGCGGATTGAGGGTGTAGCGAAAATCGGCATCATGAAACATCGCCAGGGTTCGCTGGACCAGCGCACCGTTATCGACTTCTTGATTGCGCCAGCGCGAGGCGAGTTCGAGCGTGCGGCGATGGTGGCCCGGCGGCAACTGCAGCCAGTTCTGCAGCGACAGCGGCGTTTCGTTCAGGCCGATCGAGGCATCGAGGCGGGCGGTCGCATCAAAGCGGGTTCGCGACGTCACCGGGTCAGCGGCGAGCATGTCGAAATCGGGCGACACCGCAACCGCAAGGCCGGGGGCGCTCGGTACCGAGGCCGGCACGTCGAGTGCAAAGAGCCATCGGCCTGAATGCGGCTCGAGGGTGGTTCGATAATGCAGCGCCTTGCCGCCTTCGGGCAGCGTGGCCTGCGCCGATGGGCGCGGACCGATGTCGGCGCGTACCGCGCGCCAGACCTTGCCGTCGAAATGGCCCAGCGTCGGGCCGCGCCAGTACAGCTGCGATTGGGCCGGGGCCCGGCCTTCAAACTGCACTCTGAAGGCCACCTCGTCGTTATTGGCCAGATCGGAAATCTGCCCGGGCGACATGGTGTCCGACATGCCGGTGCTGCCTGAGTGCGCGTCGCTCGGCAGTCCCCACAGGGGCCCGTTGATCCGGGGAAAGAGCACGAACAGGGCGGCTGCCAGCGGCAGGGCTTGCAGCAGCATCACACCGACGGTTGTCAGTCTCTGGCGCAGGCTGACTTCGCGCTGCCCGAATTGCATGGTCAGCAGGGCGGCCAGCAGCCCGACGACCGCCACCATGCTGAGGGCGGCAGCGAACATCGACTGCGATTCGAAAAAGCCGGTCACCAGAACGAAAAAGCTCAGGAAGATCACGATGAAGTGATCGCGCCGCGCCCGCATTTCCATCAGCTTGAGCCCGAGGAACAGCACCAGCAGCGCAACACCTGCCTCGCGTCCGAACAGCGTGCCGTACTGGGCCAGGACGCCAGCGGTGCAGGCAGCGGCTGCCGCCATGCTCAGCACCTTGCCGGGAAGCGGTCGACCCGAAAAGACCAGGCCGGTTCGCCACAGAAACAGCACCGCGAAGCCGGCGGCGCACCACAGCGGAAGATTGACGAGCTGCGGCCCGATGGCCAGGGCGATCGCACCCAGCAGAAAGAGCGTGTCGCGCCGGTCGCGCTCCCAGACACCACCCAGCGTGCCGCCCATGACTCGCATCGAAAACACCACGCCCCGGTCGCGCAAACCTGCCATCGGTGCGCCTTCGCTCAGACCTGTGCCAGCGCAAGTGCCTGCAGGCACTCGGCTTGGTGACTTGCGCCCGAGGCGCGATCGATGGTGACCGAGTTCAGTCTCAGGCCATAGCTCAGGCCGGCCGATTCGGCGTCGACGACCCAGCGGGCCAGCCGCGAGAGGCGATCCTCAGCCGACAGCGACGCGGACAGTGTCGACCACTCCAGCCACATCTGGCCGCCGCCGCCGCCCTCGAATTCGAGCACCAGCAGATCGTCCCGGCCGCTTCGCGCCATCGCCTTCCAGGCCAGTCGCCGCGTCGAATCACCATCGCGAAAAGCGCGGATCGCCGAGAAATCATCTTCACCGCGTCCGCGTCCATTGAATTCATTGCCGATTGAACTTGATTCGGGCAGCGGCGCTGCCGGCGTTTCGAGCCGCGGCAGAACCAACATCCGGACCTGCGGATGCCACCAGGCCCAGGCCTGCCACAGGCCCAGCGGCCAGCGGGATGACAGTCGCATGCGCGGGGCGGTCTGCCAGCCGCGCTGATGGGTTGGCAGTGCCACGCTGATCAGCTGGTCGACTCCGGGCGCCAGATCGATCAGGGTCGACTGCGCATTGCCGGGCACGGTCAGTTCGATGGCATACCGTGCCCTGCCCCGGGGGTTTTGCAGGATCAGGCCGAGTTCGGCCAGTTCGCCGGCGTGGACCGGTTCGGCACGACCGGCCCGCAAGGTCAGGCCGAGCAGGTTTCGCCAGGTGTGAAGCATCGAGACCAGACCCACCCCGATCAGCAGAAAGGTCAGCGCATAGCCGAGCGACAGCGCATAGTTGACCGAGGTCAGCAGCATGACGATCAGCAGCACACCGAACATCAGCCCGGCACGGGTCGGCAGAATGAAAATCTTGCGACGGTCAAGGCGCAGGTCACCGTCATGCGGGCCGCGGGCGATCCTGATGACCGGCGCGATCCGTTCGACCCAGTTCATGGCGGCTGCGAGCATTGCGACTGAGCCTGCGCTGCTCAGGGCACGCCCACCGACTTCGACAGCTCGGCGACCATCTCGGCACGGGCCCGATGGCTGGTCGCGGCTCCCTTGGCGGGCTTCAGGCGATGGCCGGCGACCGCTGTCAGCACTGCCTGCACATCGTCGGGAAGCACATGGTTGCGTCCGTCAAGCATTGCCCAGGCACGCGCGGCCTGCAGCAGCGCCAGACCGGCACGCGGGCTCAGGCCTTCGGCAAAGAGCGGCGAGCGGCGGCTGTAGGTGAGCAGGTTCTGGACATAGTCGAGCAGCGCCGGTGCGGTCCGGATCAGCTTGAGCGAGGCTTGCGCCTCCACCAGGTCGGCTGCCGTCATCTTCGGCTTGAGCGCCGCCAGCAGCTCGCGCCGGTCGTGACCTTCGAGCAGGGTGCGCTCGGCCTTCGGGTCGGGATAGCCGAGTTCGATGCACATCAGGAATCGGTCGAGCTGCGACTCGGGCAAGGGAAAGGTGCCGATCTGATCCTGGGGGTTCTGGGTGGCGATCACGAAGAAGGGGTTGGGCAGACGCCTTGGCTCGCCGTCGATCGAGACCTGCCTTTCTTCCATTGCCTCGAGCAGCGCGCTTTGCGTCTTGGGCGAGGCGCGATTGATCTCGTCGGCAAGCAGCACCTGCGAGAACACCGGGCCGGGATGAAAGGTGAAGCGGTTGTTGTCGCGTTCGAAAACCGAGACGCCGACGATGTCGGCGGGCAGCAGATCGTTGGTGAACTGCACCCGCTTGAACCCCAGTCCGAGCGAGATCGACAGCGCTTGCGCAAGCGTTGTCTTGCCGACACCCGGGAGGTCTTCAATGAGCAGATGGCCGCGCGCCAGCAGACAGGCCAGCGCGAGACGAATCTGCGGCTGCTTGCCGACCACGACGCTGCCGACCTGGGCGGCGACAGCCTGAATACGTTCGAGCATTGAGGTTCGTCCTTTGGAGCGGAGTGTAATCTAGGGTTCGGACGCGACCGACTGTCGCCCGATGACCGGCCGAAACGCCGGTGTGACAGCAGACTGTGTGGTGTCGTCGCCGCAATCCGGACGGGGTTGAGGTTCGTGTTTGACGCGTCGTATTTGCAGTTCACCCTTCTGACAGGAGATTCCGATGGCCAGTCAACCCGAGGCAGCAGGCGCACCGATGGCTGCGTCAGGCAACTTGCAGCAGGCGCCGACCGACGTCGTCCTTGAGCGCATCGATCAGGGGCCGGTGGCCTGGCTGTGGCTCAATCGCCCGTCGGCCTACAACGCCTTGTCGGGGGCACTGCTGATCGCCCTTCAGGATCAGCTCGATGCGATTGCGAGCGATGATGCGGTCAGGGCGGTGGTCATCGCGGCGCGGGGCAAGGCGTTTTGCGCCGGACACGACCTTCGCGAGATGCGCGCGTCGCCCGCGCTGGCGAGCTATCAGCAACTCTTTGCGCGCTGCAGCCGCATGATGATGACGCTTCAGCGCATGCCGCAGCCGGTGATTGCCCGCGTGCAGGGGCTGGCGACCGCTGCGGGCTGCCAGCTCGTGGCCGCCTGTGATCTGGCTGTGGCGGCCGACGATGCCCGCTTTGCGGTCTCGGGCGTCAATCTCGGTCTGTTCTGTTCGACGCCCTCGGTGCCGCTGTCGCGCAATCTCTCGCGCAAGGCGGCCATGAAGATGCTGCTGACCGGCGATTTCATCGATGCCGCCCGCGCCCGCGACGACGGCCTGATCAACGATTGCGTGCCGCCCGCCGAGCTCGATGCAGAAATCGAGGCCCTGCTTGCGCGCATTGTTTCAAAACCCCGTGAAGCCATTGCAGCCGGGAAGGGTCTTTTTTATCGACAGCTCGAGATGGGCTCCGAGGCCGCCTATCAGCTCGCCGGTCAGACGATGGCCTGCAACATGATGGACGACAGCGCGCTCGAGGGCGTCTCGGCGTTTATCGAGAAGCGATCGCCGAACTGGTGATCTCGCATTACTGACAAAAATTTTTTTACTGGAGATTTTCAATGACCGCTGTGACCACACTCAACCGTCGGGTTCTGCTCGCTTCGCGCCCGCTTGGCTTGCCTACGCCTGCCAACTGGCAGATTGCCGATGCGCCGATGCCGGCGCTGCCTCCGGGCGGTGTCCTCGTCAAGAACCTCATGCTCTCGCTCGATCCGGCGATGCGCGGCTGGATGAACGAGGGGCGCAGCTATATCGAGGCGGTCGGTATCGGTGATGTCATGCGAGCCGGTGGCGTCGGCCGGATCATCGCCTCCGATACCTCGGCCTTTGCGGTGGGCGACGCTGTCAGCGGCATGCTCGGGGTGCAGCAGTTCTGTGCGATCGAGGCGAAGGCACTGGCAGCCACCGGGCTGTCGCGTATCGATCTTGGCGTCGCGCCGCTGCCAAAATGGCTCAATGCGCTCGGCATGCCGGGCATGACCGCCTATTTCGGTCTGCTCGATGTCGGCCAGCCCAAGGCCGGCGAGACCGTGGTCGTGTCAGGCGCGGCCGGCGCGGTCGGCCAGACCGTCGGCCAGGTGGCCCGAATCAAGGGGTGTCGTGTGGTGGGCATTGCCGGCGGCGCGGCCAAATGCGAGTTCGTGGTCAAGGAGCTTGGCTTTGATGCCTGCATCGACTACAAGGCCGGCAGCGTGCGCGACGGGCTGAAGGCGCATTGCCCCAAGGGTGTCGATGTCTACTTCGACAATGTCGGTGGCGACATCCTCGATACCGTGCTCACCCGCATCAACATGAAGGCGCGCATCGTGATCTGCGGCGCGATCTCCCAATACAACGCCACGGCACCTGTCAAAGGGCCGTCAAACTATCTGTCGCTGCTGGTCAACCGGGCCCGCATGGAAGGCATCGTGGTCTTCGATTACGCCAGACGCTATCCCGACGCGGTCCGCGAGATTGCCGGCTGGATGGCGCAGGGAAAGTTCATCTCGCGTGAAGATATCGTCGAAGGCATCGATCATTTCCCCGAAACGCTGCTGAAGCTCTTCTCGGGTGAGAACTTCGGCAAGCTGGTGCTCAAGGTCGGCGACGACGTCTGATATCGAGGCGGGGCTTAAGACGCCCCGCC
>Ga0007795_10000373_pt1 | contig 13893 bp, 11 predicted proteins | sample CryBogmetaGMA1M_FD_60369 | JGI IMG/M metagenome (GOLD analysis project Ga0007795, IMG submission 60369) | Freshwater microbial communities from Crystal Bog, Wisconsin, USA - MA1M | ecosystem: Environmental > Aquatic > Freshwater > Lake | place: Crystal Bog, Wisconsin, USA | collected 2009-07-06
CCCCTGATCCTTCGGCACGATGAAACTCCAACTGCAAGGCTTTGGCCAAGGAACCGGTATCACCGGAACGAAAGAGCTTCCCGAATGGTCCGACAGCCTCGGGAAGCCCTCCGGTATCTGCAGCAACAATACGACACCCGCACGCAATTCCCTCCAAAGCGACAATTCCAAAAGGCTCCTCCCATCGGGAGGGAATGACCAAAATCTTATGGCGGCGATATTCGGAGGCCAAATCATTCCCATGACGCACCCCCAAAAAGAGCACCTGTGATTCAAGCCCCAGTTCCTGAACACGTTTTCGGAGCAGAGGCTCTTCTGATCCTGATCCCACGATACTCAGGAGCGGGTGGATCTTCTGCTCCGCCAGAATGCATAACGCATCCAGTAAAAGATCACACCCTTTGTCCGGAACAAGCCTGCCGACAAAAAGAATCTCCCGATCCCTTTTTTCTCCGCCCTCAATTTTGAAAACTTCATCCCGGTAGGGGTTCGGAATGATCTGATCGGTCTGCAGCTTTGCCGCGACAGCACTGCTGATCGCTACCCTTGAGCGTGCCATCCGGATGAACAAGCGTTTGACCATGCCGGCTACACCTCGGGAAATCCATGTCTGATGGGTGATGATCACCGCTTTTCCGCACAGAAGGCCGGCCCAGAGAGTTCCAACGCTGATATTGTTTTGAAAATAGATGTCACACCATGATGCATTCTTGATAAGCTCTCTGGGAGTCAGGTTCCTAATCACAGGAATTGTGTGTCCATGCTCCTCTGCTCCGGGGGTACGCGTGATGATTCTAACCTCATGTCCTTGTCGGATCCACTCCCGGGCGAGAATCTCGGTGACTGATTCGATTCCTCCCACACTAGGAGCATAGGCGTGGGAACTGATGAGGATATTCATCGGTATACAACTTTCAGATCAGCCAGAAAGCGCTCTGCGATAGCAGGCAGGCGTCCGCGGGGCGGAATTTTTTTGGACCGAGCCATCCGCGCTTCAAAATCCTGATTCAGGGTCAATATGCGTTCGTCAAGATCTTCAGGCACCTGCCGATCCACTCTTGCGGCAATCACCGGAAGGCCGTGCTCAAGCATGGCAGCAGCACCACCGCTTTTTCCCATCAGGTGGAGCGGAGTTGTCATGATACCGAAGTCCGATGCCTGAAGATGTTGTGAAATGACTTCAGGGTCGGCCTCACCCAAGGCAAAGAATGAAAAGTCGCGGCCGCCCATGCGTTCCATTTCCTTCCAGATCTCCTCACCTGCTTTTCCCCCCTTGCCCAACCTCATCAAGAGGCATTCGTCTTTCCCAGCACGGAGGGAAGCACTGCGCAGACGGTGCAGCAGCGTGGAAATCTCCCATCCTGGGTGAATCCCCCCAAAGAATGAGAAGATCCAAAGTTCCTCTTGAGACTGAAGAGCAGGCTTTACCTTGAGGCGAAGTCTGGCTCTACAGTCCGCAAGGTCTCTTGCGATCGGTATATTTCCAAAAAGAGGGAGTTCCTTGACTGGAAATCCTATCCCCTTCAAGCGGGAGTGATATTCGTTGTTGGAGGTGTGTACTACCAAGGAATTCAAGGCCGAGAGTTTGGAGATGATCGAACGCTGCAACCATCCCGTCACTCGCTGCAGATGAGTATAATGATCTTCCACACCGATCCAGAGCTCATGGAACATGATATGCCAGCGAAAAGCCCCTTTCAGAGAGCTCAGGCAATCCGGCAAACCCATCGGTAGTCCCTTGGGATGGTACCCGTAGGGGACAAATTGAAGGCTGATCATGTCAGGTTGAAAGTCATCAAGAATGCCTTGGAGTTTGTTGATCCGCTTTGTCCAAGACTCATTCGCACTCAAGCGAGCGCTGTCATCGATAACTCCGGCGTGTTTTTCGTTCAGGGAAACACAGTGTGCCTGGTGGCCCATTTCACGAAGGGCTCCTGCAAGGCTCAGTGTGTAATCCGCGACCCCCCCCCCAACTTCCAGGGACGGAGCAAGAAACAAGATTTTCATGAAGGCGTGCTGTTTTGCCTAAACAACAGGATGGGGAATCAGTGCCTGGATCGCTCCGAGAGAAGAAAGACAGGATTACAGTAGAGTAATCTCCCCCGCTCACAATACTGGTCGAAGATTCCAAAGAGTTCATATCCAAATGGACGAAGATAATCAGCCAAGTCTCCCATATTGACAAAATGACCACCGCTTCGCCCTGGCTCGGCTTCCAACTGAAGGATGTTGATCCGCTGCTCGGAGAGCATTCTCCGTGCTCCTCCGAGAACTTCAAATTCGTATCCCTCGGTATCGATCTTCATGAAGTCCACCCGATCAATTGCTTCCTGAGTGCAAAATTCATCAACCGTGGAAATCATGACCTGCTCTGTGGAAACGCCTGCCCCCGAGAGCAGTGAATTGTGCTGGGAGTTCTCATTAACGGAGATCGCCCCCAGCCCCGACTTGTCACCGAGAGCCATCTTATGAGGGAAGATATTTCGCCGATGAAGCACCTTTTCCAGCAATCTGGCATACGTCCCTTCCACCGGTTCAAAGGAATGGATTCTGGCCCCGGGGAAAAAATCGGAATAACGGACTGCCGATTGCCCCACGTTGGCGCCGATATCAAAAATAGTCTCGATAGTCTGCAGTCCGAATGTTTTCTCAATTTCTTTAAAAAGATCCGCTCCGAAAGGGAGGGTTCCTCGGTAAATCCGAAGTCCCAAGCGATTGTTTAAAAAGCGTCTGATAAAGGATTTCATGGATTACTAGGGAGTAGTGCTCCGCCAAGAAATCAAACGGGAGGAAAAGCGATCACATGCGGAAAGCACCCTCTGTGGGAACGTCCATCCGTTTTTCCAACGGATGGCCAGGGAGTTGATCCGATTCCGCTCCGCTTCGCTCGTTGTAATACAGTCGGGGCTGAGGACAAGATCAACAAGAGACGATGCATAGTAGCGATGAATAGCCTTGGGAGAAAAGAATGCACTCCACGCCGCTCCTGCCTCCCTTCCCATGATTTCTGCGCCGTCGAGCTTAATTGCAAGTATCGTTGGAAGAGCCTTGATACGGGACTCCGGGATAAAGAGGGCCACCTTCTCCCAATCAGGACCTGAGGGAGGGACATATTCATCCGCGATGATCACGGGTGCCACGGATTGTGCCATGCTTTCGTAAATCCTATTGGTGGCCTGCGCCCAACCAGCCGGACACAATGAAAAACTGGAGGATTTCATGAGTTCTGCATAATGCATCCGTTCCCTTTGGTCATGGTTGAACCAACTCTCCGTAGCCTCAATCTGGAAACCGGGAGACTTCCCATACAAGGCAACCAGACGTCGCCGTATCGGATTACTCCTCACATTTCCCCGCCATGACGCGAGATACGGCCTCGTTGGAATTGCTTGTGAGGGAGTCTCTGGGTTAACCGCATAAGGGACCGCTCGATGCACCCGCGCATCATACCTTGATTTGGGAAGTGACGTGTAGAGCCCCTTAAGCAATCCAGTGGGACCATCCTCCGTGTTTATTGTCAGTAGCTTATGCAAGAATGGGCCGAGCACTCTATCCTCCATGAGCCTCTTTGCGTAACGATGCCCCTTGTAGGAACTGAATTCGCGGATGATGCAAATGTCCGCTTCCTGAAAGGTGCCAACCTCCTCAACCTGCAGCCTGTCGGCAAAATCTTCCAGCAATGATCGTTTAACCAGAAGGAACAGATCATCAGGGAGATGAATGGACGATGACCCAGCATCCGGAAAATGTACCCTGATTGTCTTTTTAAAGCTCAAAACATAGCACCCCTATTTCCCAATGCCTGTCATCGTGGCGATACAACTCCTGATGGCGGTGACCGCAGCTGATTCGAGCGAGGAGGTCAGATCCACACCAAAGATCAAAGGTTCATCCGGAGTGCATTTGCCAGAAAGCAAGTTGACAGGAGTCGAGTAAGACTCTTCGGAGATCCCAGCCTGACGGAGTAAAAGCTCATTTTTTGTGGCATAGGCAAACGGAAGCAAGGGAAGTCCGAGCTTGATCCCGAAAATCGTGGCATGAAAACGGGTGGCTGCAATCATACCGCAATTGGAAAGAAATCCCAACATCCTGCTTGGATTCGGATCATAAGGTCTGTGCTCAGCATTCCTGCCAAGGACTAGACGAGCATAAGCCTCATCGGATGGAGAGAAGGAGGCTGTAACTATCTTCCACCCCTGAGAGGCATACCGTTGAGCTATAGCACGTAGAAACTCGGCATAACGATGATGCAAGGTGTCGAAGGAATCGTAGATTTCGGGACGTTCCTCTCGAAATGCCTCTCCGACGACCAATTTACCTTTTTTCATCTCCCCGTAAATGGCAACGGCATTAATCGCCAGGATTTTCTGGCCGCGTTGGGGAAGCGTGCGTTCAGCCCGTCGCGCTGCACAGAAGTCCTGCTCCAGGGCGAATGCAATGTCAGGATGATCACTGATATCATTTCTACCTGTCAGGCTAGACAACCGCTCAGCCTGAGATCGGCTTCGGCAACTGATCCATGCCGCCTCCCTGAGAAATTCGATCGTATCTTCGGGGTATTTCTTTTCGTTAAAATCAACGCCCAGCACTCCGACATCTCCGGCCGCGGTACCGTAGCGGGTGATAATTCCAGCCATTGTGTCCCGATAACCGATGGCGCCACCTCCCAATATGGCTCTACGGGCATGTGGCCATTTTGAAAGATTATAGATTGTCTGAAGGTCCGCATTTTGATGACCGACATCCTGCAGTTGCTCCAAGACAGCTGTACCAAGTGCCATGTCTCCCAAGTTACCGAAATGGTAACCGCCGATCACGGCCAGCGAGGGAGGGGATATGAATTGTCGGACGCATCGGAGCCTGTGCCTGATTCGGGGGCTGATGATCATGGCTCAGCGACTATAGAGGCGCCCGACAAAGGAAGCCATGCGCTCTCCCCATTGTCCTGTGAATTCGCGCCAGCGTGAAAGCGACCTGAAAGCAGGACCGACACTATGTTTCCAGTAGGATCGGTCGGCGGGCCCGGGAGGACGGCCAGCGAACGCCGTCAGTAAATAGTTTTTCTCCCAAGGTTTGGGCGAACCTGCTGCATGAGGAAGGATCACATTTCCACGCTCAAACCCCATCGCCTGCTTTCCAAGGATGCAGAGCGGGAGTCCAGGAAGGGAATCGATGGTCGCATTGAGTGTGTCTTGATCGGCCTGACGAAGGCAGTTTGCAAATCCGTAACCGGATAACCGTCGGGCACCCTGAATGACTCCCACATCCGATCCTCCAAGTATCTGGCTCATCCCGTTGTTCAGTTCCTCCCAACGATCCAAAATGACCCTCTGCCCTGCCGGAACGGCAATGAATCCCGCATTTACGTAAGTTCCGAGCGGTGAATTAAAGTGATGCTTTGGAAAGTGGCGCTTCCATCCCTGACGCTTGGGGTGACTCGGATGAAAAGGCGAGTTTCTATCCTCACAGAGAAGAACACCGCATTGGAGAAGTTGATGAATAGAGTCCCAGGGGGCATTGAAGAGAATGTCGGGATCTGCATAGATCAAGACTTCGGCATCCCTCGCCTCGTTTTCAAAAAGGGCTTTCATGAAGCTGGGTTTGTAATTGGTGAGGTGGGCGTCGGTGGCCACACTAACAAACCTCACTTCGACCGGACCGGAAGAAAGGATTGCCTCTTCCTCATGATTCTCGGCAAAGCGACTTGTGGCCCAAGGGGGGAGCGCTCCCCGGATCCCACAATAAACCCTTCCCTTATACCCGGCTGTGACTAGCGAATTGATCATGGCAGCAGCACCATGGTGATGACCTCCCTCAAAGAGTGTGCAGACAGAAATTTTCATCCCCAAACCTCCCGATAGAAGGATGCATGTTCCGCAGTAATACGCTCCCAGTTGAGTTCGCGTACAGCAAACTCCCTACAAGCCACTCCTGTGGATTTTCTGAATTCCGGCGAACTCAAGTAACGCTCGATGAGTTCCAACATTGCGTCGTCATCATTATTGGGGACCACAGGGTAGATCGAGCCTCCACCGTAGTCCCTGATGCCACCCACATCGGTGGTAACAATTGGAAGACCGCAGGCAAGCGCCTCCACCACAGAAGTATTTGCGGAACTATCGTTCATTGGCAACAGCATGGTATGGGAGCGCTGATAGAGAGACTTGAGGGACTCATCATTCAATCCCTCCTGCCAGCGGATATTGGGCAGGCTATTGAGAATTTCAAAATGCGGGCCGGTTCTTCGGCTGGCGGGCACCAAGGCATCAATGCGAATTTCCGGACGATTGACCATCAACCGCCTTGCGATACGTGTGAACATCGCGACATTACGAAGATGAACTCCGCTGTAGAGTAGGATCGGTGGATCGGATGGGATTCCGGGTTGGAAAAATTGCGTATCAACCCCGTGCCGGATAAAGCCCAACTTGCCACCATTTTTGATATGACGCGCAAAAAGGCTTTCCTCTTGGGAGGAAAGAAGGATTACATTGCAAAAAGACTTCAGCGATTTCAGACGTTCGGGAGTCCACCAACTCAATGGCTGGTGCAAGGTAAGAATGGTGCGTTCACAGGCCGTCCTTGAATAGTCACTCCATTCAGGAAGATGGGCCTCTCCATAAAGTATGTGTATTGGGCGTCTAGTGAGGAGCATCGTGAATGCGGCTCTCATTCTATTGCCGCTCAGGGCGCTGTTATTCCTTTCATGTCCCATTACAAGACTGGCTGTTCTCCCAGCACACCGGTTGATAAATCCATTATGCGGACCGATCACTCTTGCATCCACGAGTGGAGGGAGTGTTTCGACAAGGCGCTCGTAACCTGTCCTAGATCCAAACCACGGCATCTTGACATCTGAGAGAACGATCAGGGAGAGGGGGGATTTAGGTCTCATGACACGTGCAGACTCGTTACATCCCGAGGGGAAGCAGTCAGCCACTGTCGATGATACCGCTTTCTTGTTCATGCTTCTGATCTCAAGAAGCCATACCGTCACGGTAAAGGGCGGACTTTTCCAAATCAGCTTTTTTGACAAGGCCGAAAGCAGAGAGTACTCGTTGTCGGGCTTGATGATAAGGGCGCAACCTAAAGTCCAGGGAACAATGCCAGAATACTTTTGAGAGCAGCGAGGCATCCATGTGATTCGATCCGTGAAGAGTGAGTCCTGATCCATGCGCTGCGATGCCGATGCATGTCCCCTCCCCCTTCCCATTCTCGCCGGAAGTTTCTGCCGCAGTCGCAAATCGATCCCATATGCCCAGAAAGGATTCCTCCTTTCCCTCCTCCATGGTCAGGTTGAAAAGCATCTCCTGATACGTGATTGAATCCCTATCGAATTTGATTCCCCAGGAGCTTCCGAGAGCCTCCTTGTCAGGATAAACATATATGCCGGCTTCCTTTATTGTCCGTATTTTCGAACCATGAAATCCGGGTGGAAATCGATATGCGACAGCGCTTTGAATAACCGCCTTCGGAACACCATGGCGGAGTACTCCGTCGGCATCAATGAATGTTGCCGACGGTTCCTGTAGAAGCGCCTCCCTCAATGCGGTGCGCTTGAGATGATAGGAGAATTTCTCGGGATAGTAAGGACGAGTCACTGCATTACTAAAACACCGAAATGTCTCAGGGTGATCCGTGAGCACCAGAATATTTGAATCGTAGTCCTTGAGATCAGCGACAAGATAGCGCGCCTGATCCGCATATCTCCTTCCCATCGCCAATGTACAGAAAAGGCTCATCCGTTCGTAGCGGTGGATTGATGGCAACGCCCGAGCACACCTTTGGCCAAACTGAATGATCGGAAACGTTCCCAGGCAAGCCGACGTCCAACCCCTCTTCCAAAAACCATCGCAGACACATCCTTGAAAAATTCCCTGGCGCTTAAATGCGGTTTTTTTCCTCCCCCCTTCCAGGATAGCAATCTTCCTGAAGCGCAAATATTGCGATAAAGGCGGAACAGGTATGCTGAATCAGTGCGCTTTGCGGAAATGAGATGAGTGAGTTGAAGGGACTTGATTTGGCCGATGAAGTATCCGCAACGCAGTGCGGCTCCCGAGATTTCCACATCCTCTCCACTCAGCAATGATGATCCCGACCGACCGAGTACTAACCCCGAGTCACTCCAATCCTCAAAGAGTTTGTCGAGAATGACACGCCTCACAACCATACCTGCACCGCAGGGTTCAGAGCGTTCCGACCTGAAATTCGAGATCCAGTCCTTCTCTATTCTCCTCACAGCAATCCAACTCTCGTACTCTCCCTTGAACCATGGAGGCGGAACTTGCTCATACTCAGCATGGATGCATCCACTGACACATCCAAGTCGCGGATTACTTTCAAAAAGCTCCAATGCAGTCTTGAGGTACGCGGGGTCCAGCACATTGTCATCATCGACAAAAACCAGGATGTCATGACGGGCATTGGCTTGTCCCCGTCTTCTGGCGTGCATGAGTCCAAGGACCTCTTCACTCAGAAATCGTGTGTTGGAAGGCCAAGAGAACTCTTTTTTCTGAAAAAGTCCCGTGGCCGAAGCATTATCAACGATCAGCAACTCCCATCTACCCTTGTCGAGTGTCTGCCCTTGGAGTGAGTGAAGCACTCGTGCCAGATACTCCACACGCGGTGCATGAGTGCATAAAATCACCGAGATTCCGTTCATACATGATGATCCCGTTTACCCATGTTTGAGTGCAGTGATTCGTGAAGCTTTTGATCCTCACAATAATGCTTACGGATCAATTTGGCTGCCTCCTCTCCAGGAAAACTAGTTTCCTCACAGCGGCGGGTGACATTGAGTCGAGGAAGCACGAGTTTCCTTCCCAAAACAGAACTAAGATACTCTTCGTCGGAAAGTCTTGAATAGGGAATGAGGAGCTTCACCGCAAGTCGACCATGACGATCGCGGAGAAAGGAGACTTGAGATGTGAAATGAATATACGAGGTGATGTTCCTGAAAACATCGGGATCATTCATCGCCTCAGCCAGGCTTTCGGGTGAGTCATGAGCGGCAAGTTGCCGTCGGGCAAAATCTGCATCATTTGCATTCAGTCCACCGCCCTTCAGAAAACGAAACGCAGAGACAAAGCGGTCCACCGGATCACGGATCACTGCGATGACCTTCATCATTCTAACGGTGTGGGGGTACCGTTGCGTCCAGACTTTCAAGGAAAGATGCCCGATGTCCTCCCCGTATAATGCATGGGAAAGGCTTGTTCCTGCATTTTTTGGAATGTGAATCAGAAGCACCCCCGATTTGCGCATTGTTTCAGACATTGGCTCAATACCTTGAGCCCGTCGCAGCCGCTCCCTCATTCTCCGGGAGACTTTTGCTGAGACCTTAAGCGCCAACATCGAAAGTTTCCCGCGAACCGAGGTAGTACCACCCGCCAATCCCCCGGCCCCCTGATTTAAAATCAGTGGAAGAAGGGGACGGGGGATGGGAGGCGATAGATTCTTTGCTCTGGCTGTCTTTCGGATGAAGAACTGATCCTCGCCTACCTCCTCCAAGCGACATCCCACGGCCTCGGCGAAGTAGCTCATGAAGGGATTGACCAGAGTGGGTTCAAATCCCGTGCCATGCTGCCAAATAGAGCGGGCATGGTCATCCCCGGCAAGCACTCCACCATCCTTTAGCTTTTCCCACATCACGATCGCGTCGATTACAATCCCCCGGAGGGTGTGGTCTCCGTCAATGTAGACAAAGTCGAGGCTGGAAGGAGGAATCTGAGACTCCACCTCGAGCATCGTACCGCGAAGCACCCGACGGCGATCCTTCGCAAAGTCGGTTTTTCTCAAAGCCTCTCCGTGGATTTCCTCAAACTCTTCGTCGCTAACGTTGAATGGCTTGTCCCATCCCTTGAGATGACGCCAACTGTCAATCATGACGTACTCCGAAACACCATCGCACTCGGAGAGCATCCGGGCACTGAAATCACCCTTCCAGACGCCCACCTCGGCGCAGCTCTTAAAGCCGTTCTCACGGATGAATGCAGACCAATACTCGAGCCGCGAAAATCGGCCTTTAGAAGATGTCATATTGGTTGCCGGTTATTCTAGGATCTTGAGATCAAGACGGGGTTGGTATTCCACCTTGGAGATCCAAGGTGAGCTGATCCTGACCCGCTCGTTGCAATGCAGGTCCAACAGCTGGGCCTTGCCTCCATCCTTGAATGCGAGAACCTGCACGAGATAAGTGCCTGACTTGAGGCGGAGATCCCTGACCTTCAGGTCGAGACGTGTGGTGACATCCGTGGTCATGCTGTGTTGCAGCCCAATCGTTGCCCGGCAGACATATTTACCCGTGCCATCAATCAGGCAGATGAAGATTTCCTCCAGCGACTCGGTTGAGGAGGTGTTCACCTCAAGAAGAACCTCCAGGTCATCCCCAGCATGGATCTCCCGCCGGGACATAACTGCGGAAGCTGAGGCAATGTTTGCATGAAGTGACGCGCTGGGTATGCCCGTCAAACGATCATCACCGGAATCAAGATACCTTGCGAGAATCTCTCTGGTCGGTCCGTCGGCAACCACCGTGCCCTTTGAAAGCCAGAGCACCCTGTCGCAGAGTCGCTGTACCAGATGCTCCTGATGAGAGACAAAGATCACGGCGCATCTGCCAATCAAGGAGGAAATACGAGCCATGCATTTTGACTGGAAGGAGTGATCCCCAACCGCAAGGACTTCGTCGAGCAAAAGCACATCGGGTTCGGTAGAAGTGGCGATCGCAAACCCGAGCCTTACCTGCATTCCTGAGCTGTAGGACTGAACCGGGGCATCAATAAAAGTACCGATTTCAGCAAAATCGACGATCTCGTCGAATTTCTCATCAATCTCCTTTTTCGATAACCCCAGCAGTGAGGCATTCACGTAGACATTCTCCCTTCCTGTCAACAAGGGGTTGAACCCGGCACCCAATGCAATGATCGCCCCGACTCGTCCCCTCATCTCAATGATGCCTTCATCGGGCTTGATCAACCCGTTGAGCATCTTAAGAAGTGTGGTTTTCCCAGCGCCGTTTCTACCGATGAGTCCGAGGCACTCGCCACGCTTCAACTCGAAGGTTATTCCCCGATTTGCCCAGAACTCTCCCCTCCTGAGAGCCTGTGAACCGTCAGCGGCACTTTTCCTGGCCGAACGTCTGGCCAACAACTCACCGAAACCATCACCTAGTCCGTAGAGCAGGGAACGCTTGAGATCGACGCAGAAAATTTTGCCCACATCCCGCACCCTGACCAAGGGAGGTTCATCCTGATACAGCGCATCGAGGCCATGTGTCCTGTTCATCATCGGGGTAAGTTCACGAGGTGACTCTTAATCAACCCAATCTCGCTACCAAATGCGGCATCCCGATTCTGAAACCAAGCCAGCCCCCCAGGATCAATAGAAACGATAGCACCATCATGAAAGCAAACGACGGGAGGTGATCCAGAGGCTGGGCGGTCAAGCTCGCCCTGGCTGTTTCAATCAGTGGAGTGACTGGATTCCACGCCGCGATGGAGGCGGCAAGACCATGAATTCTTGGTGGATAGACCACGGGGGTAAGGAGCATCCAAACAGGAAGTATGAGGGTCAAAAGTTTACCAACATCCCCGAAGAGCATTCCCGCGGGAGCAATCATAAGCCCCAGAGCTAGTCCGGCAGCGCATAAGGCAAAGAGCGCTACGGGAAAGAGAAGGAATCCTGCACCGGGAACGATGCCAAATACCATCATCATTACACCCAGCAAAATCAGTCTGATTAGAAGCGTTACCATAACGCCGAGCAAGCCTGAAAGAATCACTGATTCCCTTGGAAAGTTCAACCGGGCCAGGATGGATTTCGACTGCTGGAGTGCCGCAAGCGGCATCGTAAGGGAGTCGGAAAACAACTGCCAAAGGATCGTTCCCGTGAGCGCATAAAACGGGTACGAGGATCCTGTGCTGCCGGCCTTGAGAAGTCCCTGATTATTTAAAAATACAAAGGTGAAGGAATTCAAGAGCGGTGGCAGCACCGCCCATGCGTACCCAAGGAAACTTGCGCGGTACTGCGCGCTAAAGTCCCTGACAAAAAGCCTCCAGGCAATTGGTCGGGCCCTCTTGAGGTCCAGCCACATGCTTTTAAGAACATTGAGCGGTCGGGCGAGTTCCGGATCAGGAGAATAAATTTTCAGCATGATTTCGGACATATTCCGTTTGGCAGACTTTTTGGACGAAAAGCTCATCAGTGGACGCTGTTTCAACAGTGAAATGATGGTGTGGAGACGCTGCCGCACATGGCCGTTCGGATATTCCGAGACCCTAAAGGCACGACAGGGAACGAGAGCTGTTTACGAACGGTGGGCACTTCCCTGTCCGTAAACACTGTCCTTGGAGTATTTCCCTCCATAAGAATAGTAGTAGTATCCGGCACCGGAGGCATGGAGTCGGTTCAGAATGATACCGGTGATATTCGGCGTGCTTCTTTTAAGAAGGTGAATGGCCCTTCGGATTACTTTGGAGGGGGTCTTTACTGATCGGATCACGACCAAGACCCGGTCGGCATGTTGCGCCAGCATCAAGGAGTCACCGACTGCATTCACGGGGGCGGAATCAACGACAATGTGTGCGAAGCTTTTCTTCAGTTCATCAAATACATCAGCAACCCCTGCCACGCTGAAGAGTTCTGCGGGATTTTTAGTGGTATTGCCGGCCGTCATCACCGAAAGGTTTGCAATCCCGCTTTCCTGAATCGCCTCTCTCTCCGAACAGGACTTGGACAACAGATCGGACAGACCAAGTCTTCCAATCGGCATCCCCAGCAACTTGTGGACGGAAGGTCTCCTCAGATCTGCGTCGATCAGAAGCGTCTTCTCACCGACCATTGCAAAGGAAGCGGCAATATTGAGTGCCATCGTCGATTTTCCCTCTTCTGGTACCGCGCTGGTGATCAAGGAAAGTCCGCGAAGGCTTTTATCCCTGTCATTGAGAATGACATTTGCCCTCAAGGTCCTGAATGATTCGGCGAAGATCGAGGAGGGACTCTCCACCACCCCCATCCCGCCCCTTTTAAGTGGAGTATCCTTGAATTCGGGAATACATCCCACAACAGGGAGTCGGAAGAGTCGCTCCGATTGATCGACCGATCTGATGCCCGATCCCATGAGGTCATGGAGAATAATTCCCAACGCGCTTAAACCCGCCAGAAAAAGAAGGGTGCCGCCGATGATCAGGCCGGAACTGGATGGAGCAGGAACACCCGGAAGTGGGTCCTCGACAATTCGGTAGGGAATCTTCTCGTTTTCCGCGGAAACACCCGCCTCCTTCATGCGGGAAACAACCGAATTGTAGAGGGCAGAATCCGACTCCACTTCGCGCTTCATTGAGTTGTACTCAATCGATAGCTTATCCAACTGGAGCGATTTCTCCTCTTGCTCCTTCAGGAGTTGAATGAGCTTCCGCTCGGTTTCACGAGCCGCCTCAAGATGCTTGGCCAGATCCAAGCCTGCGGCGGTTACTATTCTTGCCTGAGCCTCTTGGAGGGAGCGCAGGCGGTTCTGCAATGCGATAAACTTTGGGTGCTGGGGAAGATAGCGCTCCTTCAGGGCGTCCAGTTCCGTTGCTGTCAGGGTGATTTGCTGCGAAATCGAAGCGACCTGGGGCAGGGAGGCCACACTCGGTATCTTGAGAAGATCCGAGGTATCCTCCGGGGCGGTCCTTCTGAATTGTTCCAGGTCGGCTTCAATCCTGAGTCGCTTGTCCTCCGCCGTCGTCACGGATGTGTTCAGCTGATGCAGTTTGTCGACAATGATGTTTTGGTTCTGCTGCAGCGAAACCGCATCATGCTCCTCCTTGTACCGCTGAAGTTTATGCTCGGATTCCAGAAGCTTCGTTCGAAGCTTTTGCGCTTCATCAGCGAGAAAGTCGGCTGCGGAAT
>Ga0007795_10000374_pt1 | contig 13885 bp, 12 predicted proteins | sample CryBogmetaGMA1M_FD_60369 | JGI IMG/M metagenome (GOLD analysis project Ga0007795, IMG submission 60369) | Freshwater microbial communities from Crystal Bog, Wisconsin, USA - MA1M | ecosystem: Environmental > Aquatic > Freshwater > Lake | place: Crystal Bog, Wisconsin, USA | collected 2009-07-06
AAGGAGACCGAGGCGCCCCTGTCCTATGAGGTCTTCGATATCGGTGCCTTTGACGCCAAGCCGGAGGACAAGGGTTTCGGGGCCAAGGACGTGATCTATTTCCACGGTCGTCCCTTGAGATCTGGGACCCAGACACTTACCGTCATTGTCGACAGACTGCCGAAATATGCTGGGCTAGATCCCTATAATAAAAGGATTGACCGGAACTCGGACGACAATGACGTAAAGGTTGAATTGGTGCGTTAGTCCGAAGCCAAAGGTAGGGCCTTGCCAAACAGGAACGCATAGTGAACATTACTATGCATCACCCTTTCGCGAGGTCAGCGCATGGATGTTGAGGTCGCAGATTTCGGCGGGCCCTGGGGCTATGTCGAACCGGAAAAGCCGCATTATCTCGGTCACCGGGATCGCTTGCGCGACCGGGCGGCGGCGGGCGGTTTTGCCGCCTTGCCTGACTATGAACTGCTTGAGCTCTACCTGTTCCGCAGCCTGCCCCGCGGAGATGTTAAGCCCCTGGCCAAGGCCCTGCTGACGCGGTTCGGCTCGATCACCGGGGTCATGGCCGCCAGCCTGTCGGAGCTGAAGTCGGTGGCCGGGGTTGGACAGACTGTCGCCTTGGATTTGAAACTCGCCCACGAAGCCGCCGTCCGCATGGGCCGCGAGGATGTGGCCAAGCGCACGGTCATCACCTCATCCTCGCAGTTGCACGCCTATGTCCGCCTAGCCATGGCCCACGAGAGCCGAGAGCAGTTTCGGGTTCTTTTCCTCGACAAAAAGAACCAACTGATCGCCGATGAGGTCATGCATCAAGGGACGGTGGACCACGCCCCTGCCTATCCTCGGGAAATCCTACGTCGGGCCCTAGAACTGGCGGCCAGCGCCGTGATCCTGGTGCACAACCATCCCTCAGGCGACCCCTCCCCCTCCGGTGCCGATATCAGCATGACCCGCGAAATCATCGACGCGGCCAAGGCCCTGCGCATAGCCGTGCACGATCACCTTGTGGTGGGCCGACAAGGGGTGGCCAGTTTCAAGGCTTTGGGATTGATGTGATGGCAATCTCGCAACGCTAGTAAAAACTTAAAGCCCCTCCGCCTAGCTAGGTACCAACCTATCCCAACGGCGCATCGGAAATTTTCAATGGCGGTGAATGACCGCAGGCTTAGACAGCGCCAAGCGGTTCAAAGTCGTCGCAGGGCCGAGCGCACGCCATTTCGTAAGGTGCGACGGTTGCGAGAGCGCGTCCAAGCCTTAGGCGTCGAGATGGATCTGGTCCGTCCCGAAGAGGTGATGTTGCAAGTCCAAGCGGCGATCCAGGCTGACGAGCCATTCTGTGTGGCCAATTATAACCTGCATGGCGTTTATCTGGCCCACACGGATCCGGACTTCTCGGCCTTTTGCGACATGGCCGACCTGATCGAAGTCGACTCCGCACCGCTAATCTTCTTCACACGGATTCTGGGCTTGCAGGCCCGGCCCTTTCATCGCTGCACCTATCTCGACTGGCGCGAGCACTTCTGGAGCCTGGCCGATCGCCAAGGCTGGAAGATATATTACCTGGGTGGGGCGCCTGGCGTCGCAGAGCAGGCGGCTCAGCGCCTTAAGGCAACCTATGCAAGGGTCACGCTGCGCACACGAAATGGATACTTCGACGCGACGCCGGGCTCCAAGGACAATGCTGCCATCCTGGCCGACATTGAAGACTTCGCACCACAGGTGCTCTTTGTCGGCATGGGCATGCCCCGGCAAGAAGCATGGCTGCGGCATCACATCCCGCAATTGCCTGCCTGCGTAACCTTCAATGTGGGCGGGGCATTTGACTATGAAGCGGGAGCCCAGGCGACGGCCCCACGCTGGACCGGTCGGCTGGGGGTCGAATGGCTCTACCGGCTGTTGCACAATCCCCGTCGCCTGTTCGCAAGGTATTGCATCGAACCCTGGTCCTTGGTGCCCTATGCCATGAAAGACCTGTTCGCTGCGGTGAAGGCCGGCCGACTATTTCACTGGCCCTCGACGTCGACAATCCGCCGGGGCTAGGCCAAGCTTAGGGCGATTGCCTGTTGCCCGTGGGGACACCGGGAGTCGAACCCGGACGGATTTCTCCGAGCGATTTTAAGTCGCTTGCGTCTACCAATTCCGCCATGTCCCCAGGGCTTCTGAGCCTTAGCGAAACAGGACGGCGGCGTCGATAGGGCGCGAAATGCCGTGGCTGGCTAAATTTGATTTTAGTCGTGGGCTATTAATCTTCGGGAATTAGGGTGCCCACATGGTGCCAGCGAAAGATCAGCATGATCCGAACCCGACCGTCCGCCTTTTAGGCTTGGCGTTCGCGGGTGCTGATCTTGTTTTTGAGGTCACGAATAAGAGTGAAATCACTTTTGCCTTGGGCGCAGCTGAGCGCTTGACGGGGTTCAGTGACACCGCCTTGGTCGGCAAGCGTTGGCAAGAATTGGTCGCAGATGACGATAGCGACCTGCTAACGGCGCTCCTCAACGGACTTCAAGCTGGAGAGCGGCAGGGGCCGCTCCGGGTAACACTGAAGTCCCAAAACCCGAACCTTCCTAGCAAGTTCGGCTCGCTTTCAGTCTTCCGCTTGCCGCAATTGGGCGATCGCGTGTCTTGCGCCTTGAGCCTGGGTGCCCCCGGCGGCATGGACCAGGTGGGAAGCCAAAGCGGCGCGATGATGTCGACTGACGACTTCTCGAAGGCGGCCGCGCAAATGTTGGCAGAGGCGGATCGTGCCGGCCTCGGCCTCCGCCTCGATCTCATTGAAATGACGGGTCTACAGGCCTCTCTGGCCCAATTACCCCCGGAAGCGGCAGAAAAGGCGCGCCAGCGTATGGCTGCAACCCTTCGCGCCGACTCCTATGCCGGTTTGGGCGGTGCCGAAATTTCGCAAGATCGCTTCGCCCTTGTGCGTCCGATGTCGTCCTCCAATCAACGTCTCGAGGAACGCATTGGCCAAGCCACCGGTGTCGATGTCAAGCCGACCACAACCAAACTCGCGCTGACCGCCGGCTCGGTGTCACAAAATATGCGCGCCATGCGGTATGCCCTGGACCGTTACCTGGAAGATGGTCCTGTCGCCGCGGCCAAAGGATTCACCGCAACGGTGGAGCAAACCGTCAGAGACACCACCCGGTTCAAGTCGATCCTCGCCGACAGCGCCTTCCAACTGGCCTATCAGCCCGTGGTATCCTTGCAGGATACAAGCTTGCATCACTTCGAAGCCTTGGCTCGGTTTGAAGCCAATGTCAGCCCGGCTGACACCATACGTCTGGCCGAAGAACTTGAGCTGATTTCCGAATTCGACTTCGCCGTTGTTCGGGGGGTCGCCAAGGCGCTGATGACAGCGACCAAGGGCACGAAGATTGCCGCAAACATCAGCGGTCACTCGCTCATGCTGCCTCAGTTTTTTGACAACCTCCTGGGTGTATTGGCCCTCACCCCAAGCCTGCGTCCTCGCATGCTGCTCGAAATCACCGAAACCCGGCTGATCGACGATCTTGACCGCGCAAACCAATTAATTGGCAAACTCAGGGCCGCAGGCCACGTCGTTTGCCTGGATGATTTCGGTGCCGGTGCGGCATCCCTTGATTATCTGAGAAAGCTGGACGTCGATTTCGTAAAGATCGATGGGCGTTATATTCAAACTATGGAGGCGGGATCAAAGGACGCCACCATCGTAAAGCACGTGGTTCAAATGTGTGCCGAACTGGGTATGCAGACCATCGCAGAAATGATCGAGACCCAGGAAACCGCTGATCTGGTCAAGTCCCTAGGGGTCAATCTTGGCCAGGGCTGGGTCTATGCAAAGGCCCTGCCGACCCCTGTATGGGAGCCAAGTTCTTCGAGCTCAACCCGGCGCCGTTCCGGCAGCCGCGAGGAATGGGGCTAGATTAAACCCGCGCCTTCGCACATGGAACGGATATGCATCCTGTCCTGCTTTGGTTTCGGCGCGACCTGCGCCTGTCCGACAATCCGGCCCTTGCCGCAGCGCTGAAATCACAGCGCCCTATCCTGCCGATCTACATCCTAGATGAAACCCCGGGATTGAGGCCCTTGGGGGCGGCGTCCCGTTGGTGGCTTGATAAATCCTTGAAGGCCCTTGGGGATGACCTTCAGTCGCGGGGCTCACGACTGCTACTGCGGCGAGGCGTTGCTGCGGACATCTTGGCCGACCTGGTTCAAGATGCCGGGGCTGTTGACCTTTTTTTCAATGCTATATTCGAACCTAAGACCGAGCAGCGAGACCGCGATCTAGCAAGGCGTTTGGATCAGTCAAATTGCAAAGCCCACCGGTTCAATGGCGGTCACTTGCTTTCGTCAGATCTTCCACTCACCAAAACGGGCGGTAGCTACAGCGTCTTCACCCCCTATTGGCGGGCGGCGCGTGGGCATATCGATGCGGGTCTGCATGTTCTCGCCCCCGATACCCTTATGCGACCCGAGCATTGGCCTGCCTCAGAGTCGCTATCTTCTTGGACCCTGCATCCCTCAAAACCCGATTGGTCAGGGGGCTTTTCAGATTGGAGCCCGGGTGAAGCCGCAGCATCCAATCGCCTCACAGACTTCGTCGATCAAGGCCTCTCAACCTATAGCCAGGATCGAGATATCCCCTCTGTGGTGGGCACCTCGCGACTGTCGCCGCATCTGGCGTTTGGCGAAATCAGTCCAAAGACCTGTTGGCGGGCCGCCGTCTCAGCCACCCACCGGGCCACCGTGCCGGAGACGCAGGCCGAAAAATTCCTCGCAGAGCTTGGATGGCGTGAGTTCAACACCCAGATCGCAAGCCGGCATGAAGATCTGGCCCTAATCAATTTCAATTCAGCCTTTGATCGCTTTACCTGGCGCGACGATCCCGACGGGTTTCGAGCATGGACCCGGGGCGAGACGGGCTATCCCATCGTCGATGCTGGCATGCGTCAGCTGTGGAAAACGGGCTGGATGCATAACCGAGTCCGTATGGTCGTTGCCTCCTTCCTGACCAAGCATTTGATGATCGATTGGCGTCTGGGGGAACAATGGTTCTGGGACACACTCGTGGATGCTGATCTGGCATCCAATCCTGGCAATTGGCAGTGGGTTGCTGGATCAGGCGCCGACGCCGCGCCCTATTTCAGGATCTTCAGCCCCATGGCCCAGGGCGCGAAATTTGATCCGGCTGGTCACTATGTCAGTCGATGGGTTCCTGAATTGCGCCGACTGCCAGCAAAGCTGATCCACAGCCCCTGGCTGGCACCCCCTGAAATCCTGTCCCGCGCCAATGTTAGGCTTGGCTTCGACTACCCGGCCCCGATCGTCGACCATGACCTCGCCCGAAAGCGTGCCTTGGAGGGCTATGCCAAACTGAAAGCGCCGTAACCGGCGATCCTCTTAGAGGATCGTCTGAATGCGGGCCAGTGTCTCGTCCTAGCACCTGATCCCTATGGATCTGACCATGATCCAGCAAACCTATCAGACCTTACATTTTTTCTGATACCTCTGATCCCCGTATTGGATTCGGAGACAGATGGGCAATGGCAAGTGACCTGGACACAGATGCGGCGCAGGCCCATGCCATGTTTCGGTCCTTCGACGGCATGGAGGGCGTGCCTGATCTTACCCACTTGCCTCCGCGCAAACGGACCCTTCAGGATGTTTTTGGTGCCGTCTATCCAGGCGTTATCGTCGCCTTGACCATTGGCACTGCGGCGACCTGGCTGTCACAGCACTATGGCGCGCCAGTCATGCTATTCTCACTCCTCATCGGCATGGCCTTTCACTTCCTCCATGAAGAAGGCCGATGCGTCGCTGGCATCGAATTTTCGTCCAAGGCCATACTGCGCCTGGGCGTCGCCCTCTTGGGAGCCAGGGTCACAGCAGCCCAAATCATCAGCCTTGGTCCGGCACCCATCCTGATGGTGATTGGAGGCGTAATTTCCACAGTGGGACTCGGCCTTTTACTGGCGCCCCGCCTTGGGCGGTCGCGCGCATTTGGCGTTTTATCAGGGGGTGCCGTCGCGATCTGTGGTGCCTCTGCAGCCTTGGCCATCGCCTCTGTGCTGCCCAGAACCAAGGATAGCGAGCGAGACACAATTCTGACCGTCGTCACCGTAACCGCACTCTCTACGGTGGCCATGATCCTTTACCCAATTCTTGCGCACAAGCTTGGGCTGACAGACAGTCAGGCAGGGGTTTTTCTAGGCGGTACCATTCACGATGTGGCCCAGGTGGTGGGCGCAGGAGTGTCGTTCTCACCGGCAGCGGGTGACGTCGCCACCTATGTCAAGCTCTTGCGGGTAGCGATGCTGGCACCGGTGGTCTTTGGCATCTCAATTGTAGCAGCAAGATCCACAGCAGGGGTTGGTGCAGGAAAAATCCCCATGCCACCCTTGTTTCTGATTGGGTTTGCCGCCCTGGTGGCCATCAATAGCATTGGCTTCATTCCAAAGCCTGTCGGCGCTTTTACCAAGGATTTTTCCAGCTGGTGCTTGGTCACAGCCATTGCGGCTCTGGGCATGAAGACCTCATTCAAGGATGTGGCCGCCGTGGGATGGCGGCCCATTGCCATGATGGTCGCTGAAACCGCCTGGATATGCGTCTTCGTTTTAACCGCTGTCCTATTGTCCCGCTGAGGGTGGTTCAGCCTGCCGTTTCGCTTAGCGCGATAAAATAGGCCGCTACGAAGCGATATCTTCCAAGATAGAGGAGCGATGGGCGTCTCGCACCAGGGCCCGCACCGCTGTGCGGCATTCAGCGCCTAATGCCAAGAAATCCGCGCGCCGGACGATCTCTGCTGAAACCACAACGCCATTGCGGCCTACGCGCACACAATAGCCATCCGCCACCAACTGATTCACCCGCCGTCGAACAGTCTCGTAGGATAGTCCGAGGGAGTCGGCGATCCGTAACACGCTAATCGGACGTCGTTCAGAATCCAGAAAGACGCCATCTGCAGCCGTGTATTCGCTGAGGGCCCAGGCAGGCAGGTGATGCACATTGGCCCGTAGGATGGCCAGAAACACGACACCATTCAGGACATCGCCGCCAAAGACGTCCAGCAATCCTGACATCATTCTTAGAAAGAGATCAGCCGCCAACTGCATGGCTTGGTTCTGAGCCACGGTGTCCTTTTCGCGCGATATTTCAGGCAGGATTTGCAAGGGATGCAACCACAATGTGACTCATCCAGTCTGGTGTAACGCCCCCAAGCGCGCCTTGATCTGAGTCATTTCCATTCGACCGCAAACCTCCGGTTTAGGACTTGGCGGCCGACTCCCAGGCTCGAAATTCGGGAGTTTCTAGCAGGCGAGCGGCATATGATGCCGCCTGACCGTCTGTATCTCCGGCCGTGGTCAGGTCGATCTGGTAGGTGCGGAAACGGGTCGCAACGGGAGTGAAGAACGCGTCGGCAATGCTCCAGTCACCCAAAAGAAATGGACCACCGGTCTGATCCAACAGTGAGCGCCAAATCTGAACAATGCGGGCGACATTATCCTGGCAAGCTTGGGAAATGTCCTTGGCGAAGGGGGCTACACAAAGATCCATTGGGCATTCCGAGCGGAGGGCACCGAACCCAGAATGCATTTCAGAGGCTGCAGATCGGCCAAGCGCCCTCAAGGCCAAATCCCGAGGCCATAGCTGCGCCTCCGGGAACCTGTCGTTCAAAAATTCGCAGATGGCGAGAGAGTCGACGATTTGCAGTCCGTCTGTCTTCAGGACTGGGACCAATCCAGATGGCGAATGCGGCAGGATTGCTGCCCGGGTCATATTATCTTCCTGGCGAAGCGGGATGAGGGTTTCGGTAAATTCAACCCCCGCACGCTTCAGCACCAACCAAGGACGCAAAGACCAGGTCGACCAAGCCTGAGTTCCAATTACCAATTCCATCATCACACCCGCAGATTCATAGCCCTAGGAGGCTCTCGCCTCTTGGCGAGGAAACAAAACCAACGTCTACTAGGCAAAAGATATAAAAGTTTAGAGAGGAAACTGCGAATGTCCGAGGCTTCCGCCCCGGCACCCTACGGTGCCGCTATATCTGACGGAACTCTAGCTTCAGAAGACACCCCAGCCGTTCCATTGGTTTCAGCGTCCTATCGACGCTACGCCCTGGTGGTCTTGCTTGCCGTGTACACAGTCAATTTTCTGGACAGGCAGGTGGTGACCATTCTGGCAGAGCCGATCAAGAATGACCTGCATATCCACGATTGGCAGATCGGGCTGATGACAGGGTTCGCCTTTGCCGTCTTCTACACCTTTCTCGGACTCCCCATTGCGCGGTTAGCAGAGTCTTTTAATCGGGTCTGGATCATTGCTGGGTCCCTGACGGTCTGGAGCGGGTTCACCATCGCTTGCGGGAATGCGGCAAACTTCCTTCAGTTGATCCTTGCGCGGGTTGGTGTGGGGGTTGGGGAAGCTGGTTGTACCCCGACGTCCCATTCTCTCATCACCGACTATGTGCCGAAAGATAAACGCGCCTCGGCCCTTGCCTTCTTTTCGATTGGGACGCCGCTCGGCGGTCTTTTGGGCACCACCCTCGGCGGCGTTATGTCTGATGCCTGGGGCTGGCGAACTGCCTTTCTCATGGCTGGTATTCCCGGGTTGATTCTCACCGTCATCGTGCTGGCAACGATGAAGGAGCCCCGCAAGCAGATCGCTGCCGATGCTGTTCGACACGTCCCCGGCAAGGGGCATTTCGGTACGACTCTCAAATACCTGTCGCAAAAGCGCACCTTTTGGTTTGTCGCCTTCGCCGCCGCGACCCAGGCCTTCATCGGCTATGGCAACGGCCCCTTTGTCGCGTCTTTCTATTTTCGAAATCACGCGGCTGAAGTCGCACAGAAGGCAGCGCACTTCGGTTTGAAATCCGCTGGATTTTTGGGCCTGGCATTGGGTCTGCTCGGTGGGATTTCCGGCATTGCCTCCAGTTGGATTGGCGGTTGGCTGGCCGATCGTGCCGCCAAACGCGATTTGCGGGCTTATATGAGCGTGCCGGCGATAGCCGCTATCATTTCTCCGGTCTTTGCTTGGGGGGTCTATCTCAATCCGACGGCGGTCGGGGCCTTAGCCATGATGCTGATCCCAGGCCTTTTGGGCTCGCTGTGGTACGGACCCGTTTATGCGTCTGGTCAGGGCTTAGTTCCGCCCCACATGCGGGCGACGGCGGCCTCTTTACTGCTCTTTATCATCAATCTGGTCGGTCTTGGCCTGGGCCCTCTGGCTGTTGGGGCCCTCTCCGACGTCCTGGCGGGGCCAATGCATATGGGCTCTGCCGATGGCGTTCGCTGGGCACTGATCGCCTCATCCTCCTGCACCCTCATTGCAGCTTTTCTCTTCTGGCAAGCGCGTAAGACAATTCGCGAGGAGATGGTCAGCTAACACATTGAATTTGGACATTGCCCTTACCCAAAGGCATCCCCTATCAGACTCCTAGGTTCGCGATCTGCCCGTGATTTGGGCATTCTAGAGACGATTTGAAAAAAGGACGGCTCCATTGAGCGACACGACGGGCCAATCGGCAAAAGGTCTGGAGGCCGAAGACGGCTGGGCACGCCGCTATCGGTGGCCTCTGATTTTTGGCGGTCCAATCCTGATTATTCTGGCTGGCATATACCTAACTATGACCGGTGGGCGCTATGAGACGACTGACGACGCCTATGTAGACATTGCCAAAGCTCCCGTTGCGGCCAGCGTAGCAGGACGGGTCGTGGAGGTTTATGTAAGGGAAAATCAGTCTGTTAAGGCTGGTCAACCTCTCTTCAAGTTGGATAGCCGGGACTCTCAGGTCGGCGCTGCTCAGGCACAGGCGCAGTACGCACAGGCGCTTCTTCAGGTCCAAAACCTGAAAGCAACCTATGGTCGGGAGTTGGCTAACCTAGACGCCGTAAAGGCGACAGCAGCCTTCACCGCAAGAGAAGCCACCCGTCAAAAGGACCTCGCCACGGCAGGTGTCTCATCCCAGGCCCAAGCTGCAGAGGCGGGTCATGCGGCTCAGCTTGCTGCTGATGCAGTCAAGATCGCTGAGCAGACCACTGCGGCCGCGCGGGCGAATTTGAACGGGAACCCAAACCTTCCACCCGAAAGTCAGCCCGCAGCCATGGCGGCCCGGGCGCAATTGGACAAGGCCAAGCTGATCCAATCCTACAGCGTCGTGATCGCTCCGGTGGCTGGGACGGTAACCCGGGTTGAGCAGCTACAGCCTGGTGCCTATGTGAACGCTGCGCAGACGGTCTTCTGGCTCGTCTCAGGCCAGGCCTGGATCGACGCAAATTTCAAAGAAAGTCAGCTCGCCAAAATGAAGATCGGGCAACCGGCTGAAATCAAAGTGGACGCTTATGCAGGCGGAAAACTAAAGGGCCACGTCTCAAGTTTCAGCCCCGCCACGGGGCAGGCCTTTTCGCCAATCCCTGCGCAAAATGCGACGGGAAATTGGGTTAAGGTCATTCAACGCCTCCCAGTCCGTATCGAATTTGATGCGCCACCACCGGCCATGGCGGGGCGCGGAGGCCTGTCGGCCCAGGTCAAGGTCGACTTGCGCCCTGCGCCGGGCACCCGTTAGCCCCATGAAGTCGACCAAGTCCCTCTTGGCCCTGTCGCTAATCCTGAGTGTCGGGGGGTGTGCGACGGTTGGGCCTAATTACACAGCTCCGGCTGCGCCGACGGCCCTGTCATTTTCGATGGTGGGGGACTCACAACCCACCTCCCTGCAGTTATCGCCTGAAAACAGCCCGGCGGGGGCGTGGTGGACGGCACTTAAGTCCCCAAAATTGGACCAGGTCATCCGCTTGGGCCTTGAGGGAAGTCCCACCCTTGCTGAAGCCGACGCAACCCTAAACCGAGCCCAGGCGCAAGCAGCCGCAGTCAAGGGGGCTTTAGGCCCCCAAGTGAATGCTGAAGCCTCGCCCATGCGTGAGCGGATCAATACCCAGTCCTTTGGCTTTGTTGGATTTCCAAGCCCGACGATCAACCTCTACTCCATCGGCGGAACGGTAACCTACGACCTTGATTTATTTGGGGGGCGGAAGCGAACCCTAGAGAATGCGAAGGCGCGGGCAGAAGCTGAGCGCCACCGCCTCGATGCGGCCTATCTTGCCCTGACCGGCAACATCGCCATCCAAGCCCTGAAGATTGCCTATCTCCGCGCAGAGCGTGACGCCTTAGACGCGGTGATCGCAGATGATAACCACACCGTAGAGATGCTTCAAAAGGCCGAAACCGCCGGGGGCTCTGGAACAACGGCTGTCGCCAGTGGCTATGGACTTTTGGCAAAGGATCAGGGCCTGCGCCCCGCCCTGACCCGTGACATCAACGCCGCCCGTCATCAGCTGGCCTATCTGGTTGGCAAGTCGCCGGCGGAATGGTCTCCACCTGATTTTGATATCGGAGACTTCACCCCTCCGACCACAATTCCCATCAGCTTGCCTTCGAGCATAGTGCGCGAAAGGCCGGACATCCTCGCGGCCGATGCGGAACGCCATGCTGCGACGGCTCAAATTGGCGTTGCAACAGCCGAATTGTTTCCCGATGTGAAGTTGAGCGCGAGCCTAATCCAAGGTTCCATAGAACCAAGTAATCTGCTGAGCTATAGTTCCAGCGGCTGGAGCCTCATTGCAGGCCTAACCGCACCTGTCTTTGACGGCGGCCGCCTCCAAGCCAATAAGTCAGCCGCCATTGAAAATGCCAAGGCCGCGGACGCCCGCTATCGCAGCGCAGTTCTGCGTGCCCTTTTACAAGTGGCTGATTCCGTAAGTGCCCTTGGGCAGGACGACCTTTCCCTTGAGGCGGCGCATAGGTTTGAGCTGGTCGCCCAGGCAAATTTGAAGGACTCGCAATCGGCCTATGACCTGGGTGGTGGTCCGAAAATTGCCGTGGCCAATGCGCGCAAAGAGGTCAATCGGGCCCGTCGAAGCACCTTAGAGATTGAAGGGCGACGGGCTGTAAACCTTGTGGAATTGATGACCGCGACCGCTGCTCACTGGTCGCCCGCAGAGGCCGGATCCTAGGCTTGCGCATCGCCTATCTGGCCTGCGCCGAGGTCCTGCCAGGAGCCGTCGAACGGCGGCCGGACGCCTTTGAGCATGACCAGGAGGTTGCGGCTATAAGGCCTGCCTTAGCGGCCAGGAGCGCAGACCTTGTCGAGATCGACTGGCGTCTCTGCGACCCTGCCGAATTCGACCTGCTATTGGTCCGGACCACCTGGGACTATGTCCGTCGAGAGGCTGAATTCCTGGCTTTTCTCAACCGGGCGCAGGAGGCGACGCGGGTAGAAAATTCTCCGGAAGTCATCACTTGGAACCTGTCGAAGCGCTATTTACAGGGGCTAATTGACAAGGGCCTGCCGGTCATTCCGTCCCTCTTTGTGGAAACGGCCACACCTTTGGGCGAGGTGTTCGAGACCCTTGGGGTCGATGAGATCGTCATGAAACCTGTCATTGGCGCGGGAGGGTTCGGGCAGTCCAGGCTGCACAGAAAAGACCTAAACCCCAGGGCCGAAATGACAGCCGGGCTTTTCGCACAGCCGCTCATCCCCGAGATTTGCACCTTCGGTGAGATCTCGATGATCTTTGTCGACGGCGAATTCTCTCACGCCCTGCGCAAAATACCGACCGCCGGTGAGTATCGTATTCAAGTGATCCACGGAGGTCGAAATCAGGCCTATCAGCCCTCAGCTACCGAAATCGCCGTCGCAAAGTCCTTTGTGGATGCCCTACCCGTCCCTGCTTTGGCATGCCGCGTCGACTTGGTGCCTCATGGTGAGGGGCTCTTGCTGATGGAATTAGAAGCGATTGAGCCTCACCTCTTTCCGGAATTTGGCCCAGATCTCGGTGCCCGCGTGGCGACGGCCTGCCTAAATAGGTCTTTAACTCCCACAGCTTAAAGTCCTGAGTTGCAAATGCGCATTGAAGCATTGGATCGGGAGACCCCCATGACCCGCGTCGCAGGTTACGCACGTAGCACCTCAGATCACTTCGAGCCTGAAAACGATCTGGATCCAACGGCACAGAGGCGGCTACGGGGTCATCTGGAACAGATCGACTATACGGCCTTCGCCTCGAACAAAGAGATTCTGGCGTCTATTCTGGGCCGAGCGGAACTCTCGAAAATGCAACACCTTGCTGTTGCCGCGGCCCATGCCAGGGGCATTTGGGTTAAGGCAGCAATCACCATGACCGAAACCGGTGGGACGATTACGCCGCAACAGGCAGTCAAGCTCGCCGAGTTGCGCCACACCTTCGATGAGCTGTCGGCCGCCTACGAAGCACTCCGCCGCATGATCGAGCGGGGCTATGTGATTTATTCTCCCGCGGCCTAGAACTGCCCACCCTTTAGGTCGCATTACCTGAAGGGATAAAACTCGCAGTAATTCCGCATGTTAGCGCATGTCCCGATAAGCGGCCCTCCCCTATCGGAACATGCTTCGACGGCTATTTTGCGTCATCATAAAACTTCGCCACATCTGCTTTCATCTGCTTGAGGGCGTCGGGGTTCAGATAGACCATGTGCCCCGAGGGGTAATAGGCGAAGCGCACATTGCCCTTGAGACTGGGATCAAGTTGCATATGGGAGACGTCATATTCGGTCCCGAAGAATGGCGTCGCCATATCGTAGATGCCGTTGAGCGAATAAAGTTTCAGCTTCGGATTTTGACGCATGGCGACCGAAAGATCCTGGGCGGTATTGGCCACCTGAGCCGGTCGGTTCGAGCCCGGCGCTTTATGCTTCCAATCCCAAGCCTGGTTAATGCCGGGACCGGACGGAAAATAGTTCAAGTCTGTGGTGAAGCCGAGATCACGCTCTAGGTAATCGTGGATCGCCGCTGTGTAGGGGCCCGAAACCTGAACGTCAGAGGCATCGTATTCCGGATCTTCACCGGCGGCATCCACGTCAATGGCCGTAAAGC
>Ga0007795_10000376_pt1 | contig 13871 bp, 17 predicted proteins | sample CryBogmetaGMA1M_FD_60369 | JGI IMG/M metagenome (GOLD analysis project Ga0007795, IMG submission 60369) | Freshwater microbial communities from Crystal Bog, Wisconsin, USA - MA1M | ecosystem: Environmental > Aquatic > Freshwater > Lake | place: Crystal Bog, Wisconsin, USA | collected 2009-07-06
GCACAGTCGCAAGCATTAAGGGGTTGACTCGGCAAAAGTATAAATGAATTTAAATCATACATTTTCCCCATGAAACGCACATTATTTGCCTTAATCTCCAGCCTTCTTTTAGTGGCATGTGAAGCCCCTACGGATGAAACAACAGCTACCACTTCGGCTCCAGTGACATCTGACACAAAGTTCTCATGGGAAAATAGCGCCACAGGTAATGCATCCGCATCATCGGCTGTTAATCTTTCGGCTCCCAAGGATACTACCAAGGCACGTATTTTAGAGATTCGCGAAGGCAGTGGACTGATCGCCCTAGCTCTTGCCGACAAGCCAGCGGTGCACGCGCACTTACAAATTATTAAAGATAATAAAGTTTTATTAGTGGACGTTGCTTCAACCAATGAAGCCCAAGTGGTTGTGAATGTTATTCCAAACCAGGTAAAACGCCCGGAATTAATCGTAGGCGACGAAGTACTTTGTACCCCCGTCGCAGCCCCTGCCGCCCAATAGTCCGTAGGGACAAAAGGTGACAGAAGGACCCGCCTGTGCCCATGGGTGGGTCTTTTTATTGCATAAAAACCTAGAAAAAGCCCAAAAATCCGTACGATTGACCACAAAAATCTGGCACATCTAATGCTCAGAATAAACAGAAATGCTCCGACGAATCATCAAGTCTAGAAAGGGAATAATTTCCCGTCGCGTCTTGGCGCTTGTTTTTGGCGTCACAATTTTTGTTTTTCTAACTTCTTTAATCGGACTCTATGTTTTGGGTCGAACGGCTCCACAAATTCTAGACTCGGTACTTAAGAACAAAGCGGACTCCGGGTTTATCTGCGAAACAAACCAATCGAATTTAATTCTAGGAAAACTAGATCTGCAGGGTGTTAAAATAGCCAGCCCGGACCACTGGAAAGAAAAACAATTCTTATCCATTAAAACAATTAAATGTGAATTAAATCCACTGACATTTATTTTTGGTGGTAGCCGCCATTTTAAAAATGTGGAATTAGATATAGATAAAATTGTTTTAGTAGGAACGCGTGATTACATGAAAGTTAATAATGCGCAGGATATTCTTAAGGGTTTAAAATCCACTCAGGCAGAACAAGTAAACCCAGTTAATACGTCGGTCGAACCCAGTGAAAGTCAGCCCAAGCAGCCCTTTAAAATAGACAATCTTCGTTTACGTGTCGGACAAATCGTTGTCGTTGTCGAAGACGGCAACACGCCCGCAGAAATTGTCGTTAACAATAATTTCAATTTTGTTTTTGAAGCTAAAGATATTACCGAGAAAAACTATCAAAGATTAGTCAGTTTTCCTCTGGGTGCCAAAGTATTAACCAAGGCCGCGACTTTAGCACCTCGACTGATGATGGATATAACCAATAGATCCATCCGTCAAAGTATCACCGAAAAAATTCTAGAAATAAAATGAACGAATCCGAAACACCTCCACCTGAAGAAATTAAGCCCGAGCCAACAGTCTCCGTCGAATCCACACGGATTGCTGAACTGGAAGCTGAAATCTTAAAACTTAAGGACTCCATTTTACGAAGTCAGGCCGATCAACAAAATCAACAACGCCGCCATCGTCAGGAACGTGACGATTCAAGAAAGTATGCGACGGCGAACTTGATTGAGGAATTATTACCTGCTCTGGATTCTTTGGAACTAGGCATGAGTTCTTCACCTGCCCAAGGCGAAGGTCGCGCTGTTGCAGAGGGCTTCAGAATGGCCATACAGCAATTACATACGATCCTATCGAGTCAGGGCTTATCCGAAATCAATCCAGCGGGAAAACCGTTTGATCATGCTAAACACGAGGCTGTCGCCCAAGAGGTCAGCGATACAGTCGCAGAGGGTGTTATCATCAAGGTAGCTCGCAAGGGATGGATTTTAAATGACCGAGTATTACGCCACGCTTCGGTGATTGTTTCTAGCGGAAGTACTGCTAAATAAAAATCACAATGGCTGAAGACTATTATACACTTTTAGGTGTAGCGAAGGGTGCGAGCGCCGATGAAATCAAAAAAGCTTATCGCAAAAAAGCGATGGAGTTTCACCCCGATCGTAATCCAGGAAATAAAACCGCTGAAGAAAATTTCAAAAAGATTTCTCGCGCCTACGAAGTTTTATCCGACGAACAGAAAAGAAAGCTTTATGACGCACATGGTGAGTCTGCCTTTGAACAAGGCGGCCCAGGTGGTCCAGGCGGCCAGCGTGGTGGGTTTAGAGGTGCAGATCCAATGGATATCTTTAACCAAATGTTTGGCGGGGGAAATCCTTTCGGCGATATGTTTGGCGGGGGAAATCAGGGACAAGAAACCGGTGGAGAGGATTTACGCTTTGATATCAAACTAACACTCGAAGAGGCCGCGACCGGTGTAAGCAAAAAAATAAATTATCGAAAGCACGTCAGTTGTGAAAAGTGTTCCGGTTCCGGTGCTGAAGCTGGCTCAAAGAAAAGTAGATGTAGTACGTGCGGAGGCCAGGGCCATGTCGTTCGTTCGAACGGGCTTTTTGCAATGCGTCAGGTTTGTCCAAGTTGTGGCGGGGAGGGCGAAAAAATTGACAAACCTTGTCGCGCTTGCGCGGGTGAAGGTCGCGTTGTCGGTGATGCCTCTGTGGATATTAAAATTCCTCCAGGTGTTGATACCGGTACACGTCTACGTTCATCCGCTAATGGATCAGCGGGTCGCAGGGGTAACGACGCTGGCGATCTTTATATTGTAATCACCGTTCTTGATCACGAACTCTTCGAACGTGACGGCGATGATTTAGCCTGTGCTGTCCCAGTTAAGTTTTCGATAGCAGCATTGGGTGGTTCGATTGATGTCCCTAAGCTCAAAGGTAAAACCATATTAAAAATACCAGCAGGCACACAAGGGGGCACGACCTTCCGCCTAAAAGGAGAGGGTATGCCCAATCTACGTGGTAGTGGTGCGGGTGATTTATTGGTGCGTGTGGATATCGACGTTCCTAAGAAAATGACCGATGCCCAACGCGCGGCATTAAAAGCTTACTCGGATGCCTGTGGGGATGTGGAAACACCTGTTTCAGATTCTTGGAAACAGAAATTCAAAAAGTTTTTTGGCTAACCCCTTGCAGGTCTATCTTCCTTAACTAAGATTTCGTAATGCCACGTCACTCAGGTCAAACTCAACGACTTATCCGTCGTTTAACCTGGGCTGAAATCGATAAACTCTGGCTAAAGAAGTTAGCCCAAGAGTCGCGCGAAGAAGATATTAATGGTTTGGGTTTAATTGAAAAAGTTGCGCGCCCGGGCGATCCAACTTCAGTTTTATTTTCTCGAACCGATCGAGCCCAGGCTGCTCTAGTGGCTAGACAAGATATGACATTAGCCGGTCTTGGTCTTATTCCTATTATTTTAGACGAGTATGGAACAGGGTGGCGGATCAATTTAAATTACCAAGATGGAGAGAGTGTTTCCGCGGGCGCCGTTATCGCCAAAATCGAAGGACCCATCCAAAACTTATTAATGGCAGAAAGAATTGTTTTAAACTTTCTCCAAAAACTTACGGGAGTTGCGACATTAACCAAAATTTATTCCACCGCAGTGGGCTCTTCTTCAACGAAGATTTTAGATACACGTAAAACAACTCCAGGTTTTAGAGTTCTGGAAAAATACGCAGTCGGTCAGGGCGGGGGCTATAATCATCGCTTAGGTTTATATGATCGCGTGATGATAAAAGATAATCACTTGGCGGCAGGGGGTGCGACTAAAGCAGAGCGTTTGACGGAATGTGTCATGCGTGCTCGAGAATCTCGCCCCGATTTATTGGTTGAAGTTGAAGTGGATGCGATTGAGCAAATTGAGCCTGTTTTAGAGGCGGGCGCTGACATTATTTTATTAGATAATTTTTCCCTTCCGCAGTTAGCCGAGGCACTTCCCGTGGTACGAGGACGTGCGTGGACGGAAGTTAGTGGAGGTGTAACGCTAAGCACTCTCCCTAGAATTGCCGCACTGGCTCCCGATTTTATTTCTGTTGGAGCTTTAACCCATTCCGCAGTCTGGGCTGATATCGGCCTAGATTGGATTTAATATGTCTGCCTTAGATAGTAGTATAATTTGTGCATTTCTTGAAGCTGATGGTCAGCCTGTGAGCGGCGATCACTTGGCTAAAGACTTGGGTGTTTCACGCGTCGCAATCTGGGGTCGCTTAGAAAAATTACGCGCTGCAGGATTTATTTTTACCGCGTCTCCACGCAAAGGCTACATACTCAAAGAAGTCCCGCAGGTTTTACACCCTACACTTCTCGATGCACATTGTCGGCGCTTAAAGGTTTCATTGCCCATCGAATATTTTGAATCCACGGATAGTACAAACTCCGAAGCCGAACGACAGTTGGCGAATGGCAAAGAGGCGCCGTTTGTGGTCTTGGCCCAGTCTCAAACCGCTGGTCGAGGCCGTCTTGGACGAAAATGGCACAGCAGTGATAAAGGTAATATTTATTTATCGCTGGCCCTTCGGCCGTTTATTTTACCCGATCGACTAAAGCCTTTTACTCTGTGGATGGGTTTGGCGTTGTGTCGTTATATCGATGACAGTTTAGGGATAAAATTAGGATTAAAATGGCCCAACGATATTTTATCGTCTGATGGTAAAAAAATTGCAGGAATTTTGACTGAAGCACGTTTAGATGCCGACACCGTGCGCGATCTTATTTTCGGACTAGGGTTAAATATTTCTCCGCAGCAGGATTTTCCAGACGAATTGAAAGCGATCGCGAGTTCGTTAACCCAAGCCACGGGTGATCGGTTAGATATTAATTCCCTCACGGCAGGTATTATTAAGACTATCTACACCAGCTGGGAGGAATTTAAAGAAGAGCGTTGGGCCAATTTATTTAAGGAATATTGGAACCGCTACGACATTTTGACCGGTAAGGTGGTGACCATTCAACTAAGAGGTCAGCCAGTAACGGGCTTGGTTGAGGGCATTGATGAGAATGGCTCTTTGAAAATTAAAACAAGCGATGAAAAAACCGTCTTAATATCATCGGGCGAGGTAACTTTAGGCTCCTGACGCGAACCACACTTGCGCTCAAAATAAATTAATCCAAACTTTTTTTGTGACCATACTTTGTCTTGATATCGGAAACACCCATACCCATTGGGGATTGGTCAGCCAAAAAAACGTAATAAAGTTTGGTGAGTTTTTGACTCCACAGCTCAATGAGAAGGATATCGGAAAATTAATTTCCCAGCATCAGCCCGAAGCAATTGCTTTAGCGAGTGTCGTCCCCGCTGTATCAAATAAGCTAAAAGATTTTCTCAAAAACACCGGAAGGCCTTTTGCGCAGTTGCAGTTCGATAACCTAATTGGTCTCGGTTTTGATTATCCTAACCCGGCCGAGGTTGGCCAAGATCGTTTAGCTGATTGTATTGGGGCGCAGGTCATTTGTGGAGCCCCCGCTGTGATTATCGGAATGGGTACGGCTACAACTGTAGATATTTTAAATACCAAAGGATACGCTGGTGGAATCATAGCTCCAGGTCTTGGGGTTATGACAAAATATCTGCACGAGCGCACCGCACTTTTGCCTCAACTCGATGCCCAAGATCTTTTGGGTGGCCCAACGATTGGTAAATCTACGGTTGAAGCTATGAAATCAGGTTGCGCTCTCGGTTTCGCTGGGATGATTGGTGCTTTGTTAGATGGAGTGATTTTGGAAATGACCAAGTCGGGCTCACCCGAGCCGAAGGTGATTGTTACAGGGGGCGCGGCGGTTTACTTACCTAAGAACTGGCAGAGTCGTGTACAACATGAGCCTCATCTCACGCTCATCGGCCTTGCCGAGTTTTATCGTCGCACGACTTTATGAACGAAGAGGAATCGAAACAAAAATTAAGAAGACTCGTGCCTTGGATTGTAGGCATCATTTTCTTCATGCTCGGGGCTTGTGTTGTATTAATAAAATCTGAGCACCCGAGACTTTGGCCATTAGTCGTCGGAGATCTCGTATTTACCCTAGCCCTACTTTTCTTTCTTTGGCGCGCGCTAGGGCGCCGACCTTAAGACTTTGTCATTTTAAGGATTTCTTTACGACGGGCTTTAATTTCAGAGCAACCCGCTTTGGCCAATCGGTCAGTTGAAAAATCCTCAACCGTTAGGCTGGCGACAGCCGTAGCGTAAATCATCCCTTGTTTAAGGGTGGCGAAGTCGGACATGCCGGTGGCTGCAATGTACCCTAGGAGCGCTCCGGCGAAACTGTCTCCTGCCCCCGTGGGGTCTCTTAACTCAGTAACTGGGTAGGCAGGGAGGGTAAAGAGGCCGTCCTCGTGGAAGAGCACCGCCCCGTGTTCACCTTTTTTGATGATTACGGTCCGGCAGCTATGGGTACGGAGGTGGCGCCCAGCTAAAATGACATTGGTTTCTCCAGTTAGTTTGGCGGCCTCACTGTCGTTGATAACTACCAAATCTGCCCGGCGCATAACTTGGGATAAAAGTTCACGTTTAGTTTCGATCCAAATATCAATCGTATCTGCTAAAACAAATTTTGGAGACTCGAGTTGATCTAATACAGATAATTGTAATTCAGGACGGATATTCCCTAGCATGACGTAGGGAGTTAATTTTTGTTCGGCGGTGAGTTGAGGATTAAAACGCTCGAAGACATTTAACTGTAAGTCTTCAGTGTCCCGACGATTAAAGTTTTCGTGATAGCGACCTTTCCAAAAAAAGGTGCGACCGGTTTCATCGGTGCGAAGGCCAGATAAATCAACCCCACGCTTTGCTAGTTTTTTCCGATCGCGCTCACGGAAGTCATGTCCAACGACTCCGACGATATGAGGTGTCGTGAAATAGCTCGCAGCAAGGCAGGCGTAAGATGCACTACCACCTAATATTTTTTCACCAAAAGAGTGGGGCGTGGTGATGCTATCGTAGGCGACCGAACCCACGACGAGGATATTGTCGGGGTTGGGTCGGTTTTTAATTTTAATTCTTCGAGGCGTTGTCATGAAAATAAATGGGGTCGAGCATCACGTAAGCGATAGAGTGCGAGAAGGGCAAGCGAGTGTACACGTGGATTATTTTTTGCTAAGTCGAGAGCTTCGTTCGGGCGAAGTAAGAGAACTTCAATCTCTTCGTGTTCATCGAGATTTTGATCTGACTCAATTTTGCCACCTTCTAATAAAACAAAGTGACACTGATTTTTCTGGATCGCTGGATTGGGCGAACAAGAGCCCAGGAGAGAGGCCTTTCCTCCTTTAAAACCAGTCTCTTCCTCGGTTTCGCGACCAGCTGCAATGAGAGGGTCTTCACCGGGTTCGAGAAGCCCACCAGGAGGCTCTATGGAAAGATCACGCAGACCAAAACGGTATTGTTTAACCATCACGATTTTTCCATCTGCGGTGATGGGTAAACATAAAACCCAATCGTGGGAATGTATAACAAAGAAATCACCCTCCCGGTTATCGAGAGGGTGATGACAGTGTTCTTTAAAAACCCGAAAGACTTTGCAGTCAACGTGTAGTGCTTCGTGCCGGACGAGCCAGCGGGCGGGCACTGACATCGTTAATTACTTGGTCTTGATTTTTGCGCCGACCTTCAAGTTGGTAGGATTAATACCAGGATTTAATTCTTGAAGTGATTTTACAGTGGTACCTAATTTTTTAGCGATTGCACCAAGGTTGTCGCCTTTAGCGATGATGTACTCACCGTTACCAGCAACAGCGGCTTTGCCACCAGTTGTAGTAGCCTTAGCTTTGGCGTTACCGATTTTTTCGATAGAAGCTTGGAGTGTTTCGAGATTGGTTTTAACGTCGGCCTTAGTTGCGGCGAGGTCGCTGCTTAAAGCTGCAACATCGGTTGCATTTGCCTTAGCGGAGATTTGACCGCTCAATTCAGCGACGGTTGCCGAAGTGCTCGCAGCGTCAGCACTTGCTTTGTCGGCAGCGCTTTTTGCCTTGAGGGCAAGTACGAGACCGGCAGCGCCGAGGGCGAAGCCTACGATTCCCACAATAAGGGGAAGCTTTGATTCAGATGAGGAGGAGGAGATGCTGTCGTTTTCCATGTTGTTTGATAGATTAGTGCGGGTTAGAACGATTTGAGATTAGCGGATTGACAGGAACGGCAACACAAAATGTCTTTCAAGGTTCAGGTTTCGGGCGGTAGCGCAGTCTGGCTAGCGCATCTGCTTTGGGAGCAGAGGGTCGTGGGTTCGAATCCCACTCGCCCGACCACCTGGCACTTTATAACCCCCCGAGGGGTTTTTAAGTGTATTGTAGGGTTTCCCCGTCCTTAAAGATACTAACGTGATTTGCCCTATTTAATTGGGTCGAAACTTCGGTTCGGCCAATAATTTTTGCCTCTAAATTAAGTCCTTTGGCTATGGCTAAAACTGCGGGAACCCGATCGGGCTTAACATAAATTTCAAGCCTTTGGCCCATGTTATAGACCTGGTGGAGCTCGCGTTGGGGCGTCCGGCTAACCCTCGCAATCTCGCTAAAAATCGGAGGGGGTGTGAATAAGTTATCTTTAATATAATGCACGGATTGCCCAAAACGGAGGCATTTGGCGAGCGCTCCGCCCGAACAATGGATCAGACCTTTAATTTCCTGGGGGCCTAATTCTTGAATCAATTGAATAACCAAAGGCGTGTAGGTGCGGGTGGGTGAGAGAAGCGCTTCACCTACTGACATGGGAGAATCTGGAAGTGGAGAATTTAATTTATGCGGTCCGCAATACACTAAAGATTTATCAATCGCGTGATCAAAAGTTTCAGGATATTTCTCTGCGTAGTAATGTGAAAGTAATTCGTGGCGTGCACTGGTTAATCCATTAGAGCCGATTCCACTGTTAAAATTTTTTTCGTACGAAGCCTTTCCACTCGAAGCTATACCAATAATCGCAAGGCCTGGAGTGATATTGTGCGCGTTGATTACATCGTCTCTTTTGAAGAGTGAAGTTGCTGTGGAATCCACCGTGATAGTGGGAGTGGAGTCGCCCATGTCGGCCGTTTCGCCGCCCCCAGAATAAATTTCTAATCCATAATCGCGCAGCTGAGCTAAAATTTCTTCGGTTCCATGAATGAGTTCCGAAATAATTTCTCCCGGAATTCTTTTGGCATTACGGTTTAAGGTGGAGGAGAGAATGATTTTTTTAGTCGCACCGACACAAAGCAGATCATCGGTATTCATGATGACACTGTCTTGGGCGATACCTCGGAAAACTTTAGCGTCGCCCGTTTCTTTCCACCAGAGGTAGGCGAGGATGACCTTCGTCCCCGATCCATCGGAGTGGGTGACGACACAGCGTGATTGATCTCCTGTTAAATAGTCAGGGGTAATTTTACAGAAGGCCCCAGGGAAAAGCCCGCGATCGAGTTTATCCACCGCCGCATGAACGTCAGCCTTCGAGGCCGAGACCCCGCGAGAAGCGTATCTGCTCTGGTCGGATTTATCGCTGTTTTCGGGCATCGGTGAGAGTATTTATAAATACCTTTATTATTAAGAAGGGGTCAACGCACATTCTACGATTTTAATATTTAGGGGTACTAATTCATGACGGAATCTTGACAGACTCCCTCCGCTGTTCACTTTCCCAATAATCATGGCTGATAAAAATGATAAACGTCCTGAGAGTGCTGCAGGAAAATTCTATGTAGATTCGCAATGCATCGATTGCGATCTCTGTCGCGAAACCGCGCCCGACTTCTTCACCCGTCAAGACGACGGTGGCTACTCCTACGTTTTCAAACAGCCCGAAAATCAAGAAGGCATCGACAAGTGCATGGAGGCTTTAGAAGGCTGTCCCGTGGATGCGATTGGTAAAGACGGCGACGCGTAATAGCTTAGTTCGGTTTTAGAATAGGTGGGTTGTCCTCGACCCGTCCTATTTTATTCATAGATTTATTTTATGAGTATTAAAATCTCGTGCGATTATTTAGGCGACTTACGAGTACGCGCCGTACACTCGGGCTCAGGTGCAGAAATTATTACCGATGCGCCAGTTGATAATCAGGGCCAAGGGCGATCATTTTCACCGACCGATCTCGCAGCTACATCGATGGCCACATGCATGATCACGATTATCGGGATTCAGGCTAAATCCATTCCCCTCGACGTCACTGGGCTAAAAGTAGAAATAGAAAAACACATGACGAAGACTGCACCGCGTCGGATTGAACAACTGGATATTAAAATGATGATGCCTGCAGGAATTCCTGAAGAACTTCGTCCACGTTTAATCCGCGCTGCCGAAGCTTGCCCGGTTAAGCAATCCTTCCGTGACGATACGATAATTAATTTACAGTGGCTCTGGGCTTAGTGGCTGCAGCCACAACCGCCCTGACCACATCCGCCTTGTTTGTCGGATGACTTTTCAGAAGTTTCACATGAACCTTCTGATTCGCTCGAGCAACCGCAACCGCCACCACCACCACAGCAACCGCCCGATTGGTGGGGGTGTCCGTGGGCGAGTTCGCTGAGTTCAGCGGCGCGCACGCTCACAACTTTTACATCAAAGTGAAGAGTCTTGCCGGCGAGCTCATGATTTCCGTCGAGCACCGCTTCTTTGTCATCTACATGACGAATGACCAAGACGCGCATTCCTAAATTGGTTTCCGCGTGGAAGCGCATTCCGATTTCAACTTTATTTTCACCAAAGCGATCGAGCGGCACGCGTTGAATTAATTTTTCACTGTATTCACCGTAACCTAACGCAGGCGGAACGGAGACGGCTTTAAAATCACCCGCGACCAAGCCTTCTACGGCTTGTTCGAGTCCGGGGATAATATTACTGGCGCCATGCAAGTACTCCATGGGCGCTTGGCCGACCGACGTATCGAGGATATTTCCGCGATCATCTTTTAAGGTGTATTCAATGCTAACAACAGTTTCTTTGGCGACGCGCATGGGAGAGGTTCGAAAGAAGAAAGAAAATCTCCTTTTTCGCAATCACTGATTTAAGGAAAAATTAACTATTGGGTAATTCACCAGCAGAACTATCTGATGAAGAATTTTTTCGCATCCGCTTAGCTTCTTCGAAGCTGGTATGGGCTTGAACATCAATCACTTCTCCTGACTCCACTTTACGATCGTTTTTCAGCCTCTCACCTTCGGTAATAAGTTTTTCAGCATTCCCATAAACCTTAGACTGAAGGTTTTCTAAGGTTTTATTATGATATTTGACAGCATTACTAAGTGCTTTGCCTGAATCCGCAAAGTGTTCGCTCGTTAATCTGATTCCTTCGTAGAGTTTTTCGGCAAGCCCTATTACAGTCTCAGCGCGTTTTTCTACATCAACCCTATCCCATGAATGAGCAATGGTCCGAAGAATTGAGAGTAGGGTGGTAGGCGTTGCAATGACTACTTTTTGATCCCATGAGTATTCAATGAGACTGGGGTCAATTTGAAGTGCTACACTGAATAGTGATTCGCTGGGTAAAAATAAAATAACGAACTCGGGCGCGGGTTTATATTGATTCCAGTATTCTTTGGCCCCGAGTTTTTTAGCATGGTCACGAATTTTCGAAGCAAATTCATTTAACAAGCGAGTTCGCTCACCCTCATTTTGAGTATTTTGGGCTTCGATGTAATTTTTAGTAGGAGCTTTTGCATCGACGATAATGTTTTTTCCGCCAGGAAGTTTGACCACTAAATCTGGCCGTAAATTTCCTTCCTCACTGGTTTTTGTTTCTTGAGTAACAAAATCGATATTTTTTAACATACCGGTTAATTCAGCTACGCGCTTTAATTGTAGTTCGCCCCAGCTTCCCTGTTTAGTTGTGGACGTCATCGCTTCCGCCAATTTACGCGCTTCTTTTGCAACCTTCTCGGAACTTTCATTATTTGCCGTCAATGAGCCTTTTAATTCAGCGCTCGTTTTTTTCAGTTCATCTAACTGATTTCTAAAAGGAGCAAATTTTTCTTCAGCCGCAGAGAGTAAATCGGCACGGCCTTGAGTGAGTTGGCTCTGGGATGCACTAGCGAAGGCTTCGCGCATACGTTTCTCAATTTCATCTTTTAACTCGATAAGTTGCGCGAGGCTTCGATCTGCTGAGGACTTAGCCTCTTGCGCCGTGGAGAGGGCCTTTTCTGCTGCTGTAAGTCGCTGGTTGGCTTCATCGCGTTCGCTTACGATGCGCGCTAATTCTTGTGCTTTAATTTTCTCGATCTCGCTCGCGAGATTTTTGGCGGCGAGAAGCTCCGCCTGGATTTGTGTTTGATTATTCCCGAGTTGATTTCGCCATAGGTAATAACCCAAGGCCAATCCTAGAATAATTCCAATGATGAGACTGATAGTGATTTCCATAAAGTATAATAAAACTATTAGAAAATAGAATAACGGGAGGGCGCGGAAAACGCAACCCTCAGCGTGGGTCAGTTTCGATGGCTATACAATTTCCCATCTCCCAGGCAGCTTCATAGGCGGCCACGTAATCAGGCGTCGACCAAGACGGCGCCGCGGCTTCCGCGCCTAGCCCAGCTAAAAATCCATAACGAATGCCATGAGCGATACGTTGTCGTCTCGCGTTAATTCGTTTTGCCACCCATTGCTCGAGGGAGGTGGTATCGATATCCAAATCTTGAGTGCGCGTTGAACGACCGACCTGCCAAGAAACAAAAGCAGCGTGATTAAGATCGGTCACAGATTTTGGAGAAACCTCGGGCGGGTGTCGCCCCTCGCGCCCAGCTTCGATATTTTCCTTAATGGTAATTTTTAAATTCACTCTCCAGCGCTCTTCGGTCGAGAGTAGTCCGTAGTCAAAATCTGGATTATCGGCCGCATCATCCTTGAGTTCATGACGTGCATATTTTCTCCACTGCATGAGCCAAATCTCCCAGGCCTCGCTACCACGAAGGGGAGGTTTACCCAACCATTCTGGAATGTCGTCACGCATCAATTTGTCCTATTAATAGGATAAATATGGGGAAAAGCAAGAAAAAGGTGAAAAAATGTTCACTATATCGTGTTTGGGCGATTTAAGATAATAAATTCAATCGAACTATTGGGTGGTCATGTTGTTATAGTAGTGACCCCATTCACGTACAACTTACCCAATTGTTTACCTACCCTAATATTCTAATGAAAAAGTTTTCGAATTTGTTGATACTCGGGGTCTTCACCGTCTCCACTCTCCAGAGTTTTGCGGCTGATACTACAGTCGTTTCTGCGGTGGCGGTTGCTACTCCGGTTGCGACATTATCACCTAACGACAAAGTAGGTCCACTTTCCTTGCGAGACGAAACCGTTGCTCAGGTCTTAGATCTTTTACAGAAGTGGACAGGTAAAACGGTACTTCGTCCGCAAGCGTTGCCACCTAATTTATACACTCTCAGCTTGCCCGCCGGCGCCACGCGTTCGGAAGCATTGTTGGCGATTGAAACATTATTAAACCTCAATGGCGTTGCGATCATTCAACAAGGCGATCGTTTTTTAAAAGTTGTTCCTAACAATGTTGCTAAGAGTGAATCGCCCTCGCTGATTACAGAAAGCACTTTGAATTTACCTGCGAGCGGACGCGTTGCTTCCAAAATTTTTGTGCTTAAGCACGCCAACGGCCAAGAAGTGGTGACGCAAATTGCAAGCATGTTGAATGCTACGCTCGCGACACCTCCAGTATACTTCGGTCGAAACAATGCTATCTTGGTCACAGATTCGATTATGAATCTGCAAAAAATCGAAACGCTTCTTAATCAACTCGACCGTCCACAGTTAGACGTCTTGGCCACTAAAATGTACAATCTCAAACATGCGATTGCTACAGATGTGGTAACAAAATTAACCACTTTATTGCGTTCACCAGCGCAAACAGCTGGCGCACCTTTTCGTTTAAGCACCGGCACCACATTCACCGCAGATGAACGTACCAATCGAATTATTTTAATTGGTTCGGCCGATCAGCATACG
>Ga0007795_10000377_pt1 | contig 13860 bp, 15 predicted proteins | sample CryBogmetaGMA1M_FD_60369 | JGI IMG/M metagenome (GOLD analysis project Ga0007795, IMG submission 60369) | Freshwater microbial communities from Crystal Bog, Wisconsin, USA - MA1M | ecosystem: Environmental > Aquatic > Freshwater > Lake | place: Crystal Bog, Wisconsin, USA | collected 2009-07-06
GTCGAATGCGTTAAACGCCAGCGCGGAGAGCTGAAATTCGATAGCGTCGAGGCGCTCATCGAGCAAATGCACCGCGATGCAGCGGAGGCACGGGCGATTTTGGCCGAGCCAGTTGAGGCGGATGCACCGAGTTTGCTGCCGATTTGACCTTTTCTTTGTTGGATTATGGCTTCTTAAATCAGAATGCGCTATTCGGCTGATCTGTTTTATCTGACTCCATCCTTGAGTAGCCCAAAACCATGACCGATACCGCCCCAAAGCGCGATTATTCCGAAACCCTTTTTCTCCCGCAGACGGAATTTCCGATGCGCGCGGGCTTGCCGCAGCGCGAGCCGGAGCTGATTGCGCGCTGGAACAAGATGGATTTGTACAAGCGCTTGCGGGAAACCTCCGCCGGTCGTCCGCGCTTTGTGCTGCATGACGGCCCTCCCTACGCCAACGGCAATATCCATATCGGCCACGCGCTCAACAAGGTGCTGAAGGATCTCGTCACTCGCAGCCAGCAAATGCTGGGCTTTGATAGCAACTACGTCCCCGGCTGGGATTGCCACGGCCTGCCAATCGAATGGAAAATCGAGGAGCAATACCGCGCCAAGGGCAAAAACAAGGACGAAGTCCCCGTCATCGAATTCCGCAAAGAATGCCGCACCTTCGCCGAGCATTGGCTCTCGGTGCAGCGCGAAGAATTCAAGCGTTTGGGCATCACGGGTGATTGGGACAACCCTTATTCGACGATGGCCTATCACGCCGAAGCGCAAATCGCGCGCGAGATCATGAAATTCAAAGACAACGGCCTGCTCTATCGCGGCTCGAAGCCGGTGATGTGGTCAGTCGTCGAGAAGACCGCATTGGCCGAAGCTGAGATCGAATATCACGATCATACGAGTGATATGGTTTGGGTGAAGTTTCCGATCACAGCAGGCGCTCATTCCGGATTTGCGTCCGTTGTCATCTGGACGACAACGCCTTGGACATTGCCGGGCAACCGCGCGATCTCCTATTCGCATAAAATTTCTTACGGCCTCTACGAAGTCACCGCGAACGAGCGCGACTTCGGACCTAAGGTTGGCGAAAAATACATCCTCGCCAACAAGCTTGCGGAAGCGGTTGCAGGCTCGGCTAAGATCACCCTCGCGCATGTCTCGGATATCCCAGCCGATGCCTTCGAGACCATGGTTTGCGCCCATCCTCTCGCCCATCTCGGCTATGATTTCCAAGTCCCCCTGCTCGATGGCGATCACGTTACCGATGACGCCGGCACGGGCTTCGTCCACACCGCGCCTTCGCATGGTCGTGAAGACTTTGAAATCTGGATGGCGAATGGTCGCCAACTCACCGAGCGCGGCATTGACACCCGCATCCCTTTCACGATCGATGACGACAGCGTCTACACCAAAGAGGCCCCGGGCTTTGAAGGCAAGCGCGTCATCACCGAGAAGGGTGACAAGGGTGACGCGAATGAAGCGGTTATTAAAGCGCTCATCGACCACGGCAATCTTGTCGCGCGTGGCCGTTTGAAGCACCAATATCCGCATTCATGGCGCTCAAAAAAGCCGGTCATTTTCCGCAACACGCCGCAATGGTTTATCGCGATGGATAAGCCCTTCGACACGATGCCTTCGGCCTCGGCTCAGGGTGAGGTGAAGACCACCCCTCATGGTGAGCCGGGAGCGCTTGGCGCTCCCGTTTCGAACCACGCCCCAATATCCCTGCGCCAAACCGCCTTCAACGCCATCAAGCAAACCGAATGGGTGCCCGCCACAGGCGAAAACCGCATCACGGGCATGATTGAGAACAAACCCGATTGGGTCATGTCGCGCCAACGCGCATGGGGCGTGCCAATTGCCGTGTTCGTGCACAAGGAAACGAAAGAACTCCTGCGCGATGCAAAGGTCGATGAAGCCATTGCAGCGGCCTTCGAAGTGGATGGCGGCGATGCTTGGTTTGCAGATGGCGCAAAAGAGCGCTTCTTAAATCCCTTCGGCCACAATCCCGACCACTACGACATGGTCATGGACGTTCTCGATGTGTGGTTTGATTCAGGCTCCACCCATTCCTACGTGCTCAATACACCCGCGCATTTCCCGACGCTTGCGGGCATTAAACGCATCGTCGATGGCGGCCAAGACCGCGTGATGTATTTGGAAGGCTCCGACCAACATCGCGGTTGGTTCCAATCGTCGCTTTTAGAGAGCTGCGGCACACGCGGTCGCGCGCCGTTTGATGTCGTTCTCACCCACGGTTTCGTGCTGGATGAGAAGGGTCAGAAAATGTCCAAATCCTTGGGCAATGTCACAGCCCCGCAAGACATCATCAAAGACTCGGGCGCCGATATTTTGCGCCTTTGGGTTGCTGCAGCGGACTATTCCGACGATCTGCGCATCGGGCCTGAAATTCTAAAAACCTTCGTCGAGACCTACCGCAAACTCCGCAACACGCTGCGTTGGATGCTCGGTACGCTCGCGCATTATGATGAGGCCCATCGCGTGAAGCCCGCCGATATGCCCGAGCTTGAGCGGCTGATGTTGCACCGCTTGGCGGAACTCGCGCCCATCGTCAGCAAAGCCTACGAGACCTATGATTATCGCAAAGTGATCACCGAGCTATCAGCGTTCCTCAATACCGAGCTGTCCGCCTTCTATTTCGACATCCGCAAAGACACGCTTTATTGCGATCCACAGTCAAGCATGGCGCGGCGTTCGGCCCTCACCTGCATCGAGGAAATCTTCCGTGCGGTGACGCTTTGGTTGGCCCCTATCCTCGTCTTCACATCGGAAGAGTCTTGGCTCTCGCGCTATCCGGATGCGGAGTCCGTGCATCTCGAAACCTTCCCCGCCATTCCGCAAGAATGGCAGGACGAAGCGCTCGCCGCACGCTGGTCCACCATCCGCAAAGTACGCCGCGTCGTCACGGGCGCGCTCGAAATCGAACGCGCGCAAAAGCGCATCGGTTCCTCGCTCGAAGCCGCGCCTAAGGTTTACATCGCGGATCAAGATCTAGCGAAGCTCGTCGAGAGCGTCGATTTCGCCGATATCTGCATCACCTCCGCCATTACGATCATCAAAGGCGAAGCCCCCGCCGATGCGTTCCGGCTCGACGATGTGCATGGCGTGGCGGTGGTGAGTGAAAAAGCCCCGGGCCAGAAATGCGCGCGCTCCTGGCGCTATTTCGATCCAACAAGCGCCGACCCCGAATTCCCCGATATCACCCCGCGTGACGCGCAGGCGATGCGGGAGTTAGAGACTAGGAAGCACATCTGAGACCGTCTGCAACTTCCAATTGCTAGACTTTGAATTCTGAAGGTTCAACTCTTCTCTTAAATTGGAGAAGAAGGATGGCCAAAAATGTTCGCTCGCCGATACGGGTCGCGGATGAGGAATTTTCCAGTAACGATAATCCTTTGCAATCTGGCGGAGGAGGAGGCACAATGGATGGCATGAACGAGCGTGTGATCCGTCTGGAAGAAAGGACCGACCTGTTCGGCAAACAGCTAGACCGGATTGTGACGCGGCTTGACTCGATGGACGAGAAGCTGAGCAGACTGCCTTCTAAGGATTTTCTGCTGTCGAGTATCCTCACCTCAATCGGGGTTATGCTGGCCATTGCCATCTCATTTGGTTTGGGTACCTTCGCCATTGCCGATTACGCGGCGAAAAAAGTCGAGCCTTCACAAGTGGCACCAATAGCAAGTCAACCCCAGCAACCCACGATCATCCTCGTGCCTTCCCTTCAGCAAAACGGCACGCCGATCACAATTCCTCCAGCCCCCGTTGCGCCCGTTGCTCCGAAGCCGTAAAAAGCGGATATGGATGCTCGCAGCTTGGGTCTTTTCGCCGCGCTTTTTGTGTTTGTCGCCGATCAGGCGAGCAAATACTATATTTTAGCCGTGCTCCGGCTTGACGAGGCCGGAATCTTAACACTTTCGCCGTTTGTCGATCTGGTCTTGGTCTGGAACCGTGGCATTTCCTATGGCCTTTTCCAACAACATGCCGATTGGGGCCGATATCTGCTCACCGTTTTAGCCATCGGTGCCAGCCTGGGCTTCGCCGTTTGGCTCTGGCGTACAACACGAATTCTGCCGGCACTCGCGATCGGACTGGTCGCGGGCGGGGCGTTGGGCAATGGCGTGGATCGGATTTTTCGCGGTGCTGTGGTGGATTTTGTGTTATTGCATTGGGGCGAGTGGCGTTGGTATGTTTTCAACCTAGCCGATGTTGCCATTGTAGCGGCCGTCGCCTTGCTTTTGTACGATTCGTGGTTAGGTAAAGCCCAGTCGGTGAATACCCCTACCGAAAAGGAACCATCTCGATGAACCGTGAAGTTTCGCCTCACTCCCTGTTTTCGCGCTCTGCGCTCGCCGGGTTTATTGTGATCGGAGTGCTTGGTTCCGTTCCGGCCCGCGCCGAGGACCCCATCGAAGGCTTTCTCGGCATGCTGGGCCTCAAACCAACCGAGGATACCAATAAATATCCAGAGCGCGCGCCCCTCGTTGTGCCGCCCAACAAAAAGCTTCCAAAGCCAAAAACGCTGACCTCTGCAGCAGATCCGGCTTGGCCTAAAGATCCTGACGTCTTGAAAAAGCAGGCGGATGAGGCCGAGGCATCCGCTCCCGTTGCAAAAGTCGATTCTTCCAAGGCCTTGACGCTTGAGGAAGCAACGCGTGTCCAGAAAGGCGCATCCCGCGCGGCCCTTAGCGCACCTGTTAATAGAAACGAGTTGGAGCGTCCACTAACGCCGCAAGAAATGGCTCAAGCCAGCGAAATCATGAAGCAAGTCGTAGCTGATAACGCAGCTTCAGCGAATGGCGGCAAAAGCTATCTCACCGATCCACCCGCTGCCGTTAAAAAGAAAGCCGTCATCACGCCGGAAATCGAAGCGGCAACCAAGGCCGCGACCGGCGAGGGCAAGCCTTGGTATCAGCTCTGGTAAGCGGCCCTCGATAAGCCAGCCTACCTGCTTCACCGTCGCTTTGCCTGTTTTACCAAGGGATCATCCATGACCACCGAGCCACAATCGCATAAAGGGCCCGATATCGCCCATGTTACGCTCCATAACGGGCTCGAGATCGTCGTTATCCCCGATCACCGCACGCCGGTGGTGACGCATATGGTCTGGTACCGCAATGGTTCGGCGGATGATCCTGTCGGCAAATCCGGCATCGCGCATTTTCTTGAACACCTCATGTTCAAGGGCACAGAAAAGCACCCGCAAGGCGAGTTTTCCGAAGTTGTCACGGCCCTTGGTGGCCAAGAAAACGCCTTCACGTCCTATGATTACACAGCCTATTTCCAGCGCGTTGCCCGCGAGCACCTCAAAACCATGATGGAGTTTGAGGCCGACCGCATGACCGGCCTTGTACTCTCTGACGACGTCGTCGATCCCGAGCGCGATGTGGTTATTGAAGAGCGCCGCATGCGCACCGACACGGATCCTTCCGCTCAATTGGGCGAGTCGCTTGCCTCGACGCTCTTTACCCATCATCCCTATGGCAAACCGATCATCGGCTTTATGCACGAGATCGAAGGGCTCAACCGCGAAGACGCACTCGCCTATTACCGCCGCTTCTACACGCCTGAAAATGCCATCCTTATCGTCGCCGGCGATGTCACCGAGAGCGAAGTCGTGCGCTTGGCGGAGGAGACCTATGGCCGTATTCCCGCGCGGGGCCAAAAGCCGGAGCGTTTGCGTCCGCGCGAGCCCGATGCTCGCTCGGCCCGGCGCGTGGTGTTGACCGACCCAAAGGTTGAACAACCCTCCGTCCAATTGGCCTGGGTCGTGCCGAGCTATAAAACCGCTGACAAAGGCGAGGCGGAAGCGCTTGAAGTGCTGGTCCAAATCCTCTCCGCCCATGGCACTGGCAGGCTGCACCGCAAGCTCGTCATGGAGCAGAAAATCGCCGTCGCCGCGGGCGCTTGGTATCAAAGCACCGCGGTCGACCGCTCCCGCCTGATGCTCTACGCCCTGCCCCATCCGGAAGGCACGCTGGAGGCGCTCGAAGCGGCGATTGAACAGGTGGTTGCCGATCTCGTCAGCCAAGGCGTTGACGATCACGAGTTACGCCGCGCCAAAACGCGGTTAATCGCCGACACGGTCTACGCCCAAGACAGCCAATCCTCGCTGGCCCGCATGTATGGCTCGGCGCTGGCAACCGGCTCGAGCCTCAAAGACGTCTCCGAATGGCCGGACGCGATTGAAGCCGTCACAGCGGAAGCGGTGCAAGCAGCGGCTAAAAAGTGGCTGAACCGGCGTCATGTCGTAAGCGGTTATCTCTTGAAGGATGAAGCAGCCTGATGAACGATCTTTCCACGACGGCAAGCCTTGCTTCCCGCATTCAAATCGTCCGCTCCACCTCTGGTATTGAGGCTTGGCTGATTGAAGATTACACCGTGCCACTGGTCGCGATGGAAATCGCGATGCGCGGCGGCTCGTCACAAGATCCCGAGAACAAGCCCGGCACGGCGTCTTTTCTTGCAGGCCTGCTCGATGAGGGTGCTGGTCCCTACGATGCGTCGGAATTTCACGACCGGCTGGACGATTTCGCGATTGAACTCAGCTTTTCCGCCTCGCGCGACCAGATTTCAGGGCAACTCCGCACGCTCTCCCGCCACCGCGAGGAAGCCTTTGATATGTTCCGTTTGGCGCTCAACGAGGCGCGGCTTGACGCGGAACCGGTTGAACGCGTTCGCGCGCAACTCTTGGCCTCGATTCGCAATGAGCAGAACGATCCAGACGCCATGGCCAACCGCGCCTGGTTTGCCACCGCCTTTGCAGGCCACCCCTATGCGCGTCCAACCAAGGGCACGGCAGAAAGCCTCCCCACCATCACGCGCGAAGACCTTGTGGCTTACAGGAGCAAAATCCTCGCCCGTGAGACGCTCAAAATCGCCGTTGTCGGTGCGATTGATGCTGCCACCTTGGCGCTTGAACTCGAACGCGTCTTTGGCGCGCTGCCCGAAAAAGCTGCACTGACCGCAATACCCCTTGGCACGCCCGCAGCGGTCGGCACGCGCCAAGTGATCGATCTCGATATCCCGCAAAGCTCCATCCGCTTCGGCGCAGCGGGCTTGCTGCAAAGCGATCCGGATTTTGTGACCGCCAGCGTGCTCAACCACGTGCTTGGCGGCGGGATGTTTTCGTCCCGCCTCTTCCGCGAAGTACGCGAAAAGCGCGGGCTTGCCTATTCCGTCTCCTCGCAACTCGCGAGCCTTAACCACGGCCCGCTGCATATGGGCGGCACCTCGACGAAAAACGAACGCGCCGCTGAATCGCTTGCCATCATCGAAGCCGAAATCTCATCGCTAGCCCTTGAAGGCCCGAACGACGAGGAGCTCGACATCGCCAAAAAATACCTCATCGGTTCCTACCCGTTGCGCTTTGATACCTCCACCAAGCTCGCGGGCCAACTCACCCAAATGCAGGTCGAAAATTTGGGCCGCGACTATATGGATCGCCGCAACGGGCTTATAGCGGCAGTGACACGCGAGGATGCTACCCGCGTCGCCAAACGGCTCTATGGCGAAGGAAAATTGTTTGTCACCGTGGTGGGACGACCAGTCGGGATGTGAGTGGTTTTAGGCGTTGTTTGCGCTGGCCTGCCTCATTGTTATTTGACAATTTTACGTCATTGGCGTATGAATGGTCATGAAGATTATTCGGACAAAGACCTTTTCGAAGGATTTTGCCCGCGTTGGTGGCACCAGCGAGGATTACGAAGCGCTTGTTACCGAGTTGATTGAAAACCCTGAGAGCGGCGACCGCATTCAGGGCCTTAAGGGCGTGCGTAAAATCCGCTTTGCCTTTAAAAATAGGAACATTGGCAAAAGCGGTGGTGGACGGGCCATCTATCTGGCGATGGTGATGCAGGAAACCATCATACTGCTCAAAGCCTATGCCAAGAACGAGCAAACCGATCTATCAGCCCGCCAAAGAAAAGAAATACTGCGATTTCTTGAGGAGTTCGATCATGCCTAAAGCCGGAAAATTCGGAACAAGCGAAGAAGATACATCCTTTGGCGCGGGCCTCATCGAAGCCCTCCAAGAAGCCGTCGCGTGGAAGCGCGGCGAGCTTGAGCTCACCGTTGTATCCTACCCCTCGATGACGGCGGACCGCGTCAAAACCATCCGTAAAACCGTTGCCAAATCTCCAAAAGACTTCGCCAAGCGCTTCGGCATTCCCGCCCGCACGCTAGAAGGCTGGGAGCAAGGCCGCCGCCACCCCGACCCGGCTGCGGCAACGCTTTTGCGGGTGATTGAGAAGAACCCGGAAGTGGTTGAGGCCGTCGTGCAGGGGAAGAGCTAAACAGCCGGATATTAGTCTGGATTGAGCCAAAATCTATGTTAAACTTCACGCATGACAGTTCGAGCATTAGACCCCTTGTTGGTGAACCTTTCTGGCGAAACCCTTTCCAAGCTGGACGAGCTGGCCCGTCATTCAAGACGTACCTCCTCGGTTCTCGCTGGCGAGGTTATTTCCGATTACGTTACCCGCGAATTAGAGATTGTCAGTGGTATTCAACGCGGTCTTTCGGATAGGGATTCGGGACGGGTTACGCAGCATAACCAAGCGATGAAGCGCCTCAAATCAACCATTGACCGCGCCAAAAACGATCAATGAGAGCAATCGTTTGGTCCGACGATGCCTTGAACGATTTCGATTCGGCCCTCTTTTATGTTGCCAAAGACAATAACATTGCTGCCGATCTGATCGCGGATCGGGTTGATTCAGCGTTAAAAACGCTCGCATCCATCCCAATTGGACATCCCGGACGCGTCGAAGGAACCTATGAAAAACGCGTCTTAAAAACACCGTACATCATTGCCTACGCACTAAACGAAGAGACATTGACCATTTTACGCGTCATTCATTCAAGCCGGGATTGGCGAAAAAATTCATGGCCCGACTAAAAGAGGGTCCGCCCAATAGTCAACCGACAAAAAACCTCTTGATCCAAGCGTGGTTGTGCGGAAGGGAGCTAAAGTGATTAGCGATCATATTCACGATACCGCTCTCACCAACCAACTAGACATCGCCCCTTTTTTATCCTTTAAACAGCCACAGTCAAAATAGGGACGTCCAGTCATGAAAACGCAAATTGTTGTCGTCGGCGGCGGGGCCGGCGGGCTGGAATTAGTTCGTCGTCTGGGTGCAAAATTTGGCCGCGAAAAATACGACATTATTCTGGTTGAACGAAACCGCACCCATATCTGGAAGCCCTTATTGCACGAAGTAGCCGCAGGATCGCTTGACGCCAATCTCGACGAAGTCGGCTATCGCAGCCATGGCCACCGGTGGGGCTACCGGTTCTTTTATGGCAGTCTGGAGTCGATTGATCGGACCAACAAACAGGTCGTCATCGCGCCAATCTTTGACGAAAATGGTCAGGAAGTCATCGCCCAACACCGCATCCGGTATGATTATCTCGTTTTAGCCTTCGGTGCTGTATCCAATGATTTTGGTACGCCGGGCGTGAAAGACCATTGCCTGTTTTTAGAAGACCGTACCCAAGCCGACCGGTTTAGGACCAAGCTGCTCAACAATTGCCTGAGGGTTTCGCGCACCCTGAGTGTCGACCCACATTCCGACGCCATGGTCAACATTGCCATTGTTGGCGGTGGCGCAACGGGTGTCGAATTGGCTGCAGAACTGTATAATTCCGCTGCAGCCCTTCGCCATTATGGTCTTGAAGTGTTTGATGAAAGCCGCCTGAAGGTCACGCTCATTGAGGCGGGCCCGCGGATTTTGCCCGCTCTACCCGAACAACTTGCAGCCTCTGCCCAGGCGGAGCTCGAAGCACTGGGCGTTGACGTTAAAACCAACACGCAAGTCACCCGGGCCGATGCTGGCGCTCTGGTGACACGGTCGGGCGAGAGCGTGAAGGCCGATCTCATGTTGTGGGCTGCAGGCGTGCGTGGACCCATGATTCCGGGTGGGCTCGATGGGTTAGAAATGACACCCAACAATCAAATCAAAGTACGTGATACGCTTCAATCCACCAATGATGACCATATTTTCGCAATCGGCGACTGCTGCAATTGCATTATCGCGGAGACGGGCAAACCCGTGCCGCCGCGCGCCCAGTCCGCTGCACAAATGTCAAAAACCGCTTTTCACAATATTGTAAGTCTCATCACGAAGAAGCCTTTGGAAGCTTTCGTCTATCGTGATCGAGGCTCACTCATTTCGCTCAGCCGGTTTTCAACGGTGGGCAGTCTTATGGGTAATCTCGTCGGCGGCCGCATGGCGGTTGAGGGCTATATTGCTCGGCTTGCCTATTTGTCACTTTATCGCATGCATCTGATCGGTATTCATGGCTGGATCAAGGGCGTGGTCCTGATCCTAATCGGTCACGTCAACCAAGTGGTGCGGCCTAAGCTCAAATTGCATTGATGCCGAAGCGCTTAGAGCGCCTTGTCATCGACGCGAATCGTCGCCATGCCTAAAAGGATGCAGATCCGCCGCCTTGACCCGATCCTGATCGACCGTATCGCCGCTGGCGAGGTGGTGGAGCGTCCGGCGTCCGCCGTTAAAGAAATTGTCGAAAACGCGATTGATGCGGGTGCCACCCGGATCGAAATTGTCATTGAAGAAGGTGGCCGCCGCCTGATCCGCGTCACCGATGACGGCTCCGGCATGAGCGCTGACGATTTGGCCCTGGCAGTCGAACGCCACGCCACCTCCAAACTTCCCGATGGTGATTTGCTCGCCATCCAAACGCTCGGCTTTCGCGGTGAAGCGCTCCCTTCGATTGGCGCGGTGGCGCGGCTTTCCATCACAACCCGTTGCACCGATGCGTCGCATGGCTCAACGATCCTTGTGGATGCGGGCATCAAGCATGCGGTTAAACCCGCCTCTTTTGAACGCGGCACCCGCGTTGAAGTTGCCGATCTGTTTTACGCCACCCCCGCACGGCTCAAATTCCTGAAAACCGACCGAGCGGAGGCCCAAGCCGTGGCCGACATGGTCAAGCGCATCGCCATGGCGCATCCCGATATCCGCTTTACCCTGAGCCACGACAGCGGCACGTTAATCGATTACTTGAGCGAAGGCGCAACCGACGCCGCAGCGCTTGCCCGCCGCATTGGCCGCATCATGGGGCAAGACTTCACCGATAACGCGCTTTCGATCGACGCCAGCCGCGAAGAGGCCCGTCTCTATGGTCTTGCGGGCCTTGGCACCTATCACCGCCCCACGGCCAACGCCGCGCATCTTCATGTCAATGGCCGCCCCGTGCGCGACCGCGTTCTGGTCGGTGCGATCAAAGCCGCCTATCAGGACCACGTTCCGAATGGGCGTCACCCCGCCGCAGCTCTCTTCATCGAAGTGCCCGCCCATCTCGTCGACGTGAATGTGCATCCAGCCAAAAGCGAAGTGCGTTTCCGCGATCCGGGTCTGATCCGTGGCCTTATCGTCGGCGCGATCCGCGATGCGCTCGCAGGGGCCGGACACCGCGCCTCGTCCACGGTCGCCTCGCGCGCACTCGACGCGCTCCGCCCCTATAGCGGCGGTGGCGCTTACAGCCCCCAACCACGCCCAACAAACTGGGACTGGCGGCAATCCCCTGCCTCTCCAGGCTTTGCCGAAACGGCACAAGCAAGCTTTGAAAACCTTTCCACACCCTCCGCCAATCCCCGCATCGCCAGCACCGAGCCCAGCCTCACCGATACCGCGCATCCTTTGGGGGCCGCCCGCGCGCAGCTCCATGGAACCTATATTGTGGCGCAGACGCAAAACGGCATTGTGCTGGTGGATCAACACGCGGCGCATGAACGCCTTGTCTATGAGCGCTTGAAACGCGAACGCGCCACCCGATCCATCGCCCGACAAATGATCTTAATCCCCGCCGTCATCGACCTCGATCCATCCGACGCGCAAAAGCTGATCGACCGCGCCGCCGTCCTCGCCGAACTGGGCCTCGTCCTCGAGCCCTTCGGCCAAGGAGCGATTGCGGTTGCGGAAGTCCCCGCAGCGCTTGGTGACACAGATGTCCCCGCCCTCATCCACGATTTGATCGACTCAATGGAAGAATGGGGCACCACGCTCGCGTTGGAAGACCGCCTCGACCACGTGCTCGCCACCTTCGCCTGCCACCATTCCGTACGTGCCGGAAGACGCCTCAGACCAGAAGAAATGGACGCACTCCTCCGCGAGATGGAAGCCACGCCGAATTCCGGCCAATGCAACCATGGCCGCCCGACCTATGTGGAGCTAAAACTCAGCGATATTGAGCGTCTGTTTGGAAGATCGTAGTAATAAACCTGTCATTGCGAGCGAATGCGAAGCAACCCAGCTAGCGAAAGTTAAAAGAGTGCGATGGCTAGACCTCACTTAGTTCTACAGCATCAGCTAGGTTGCTTCGCTATCGCTCGCAACGACGGAAAATGATTAAAGGACCCTCATAATGCCGCTAACCATTCGCCCCATCGCCGAAGGAGACCGCGCCGCATGGGACGCGCTCTATGCGGGCTATGCCACCTTCTACAAAGTCACCCAAACGCCAGACATGCGCGACACGGTTTGGTCATGGCTTCATAGCAAAGCCCACGAAACCAATGGCTTTGTCGCCGAAGATGAAACCGGAAAGCTGATCGGCCTCACCCATTATCGCCCCTTCGCGCGGCCTTTATCAGCCTCCACTGGCGGCTTTCTCGATGACCTGTTTGTCACCCCCGAAGCACGCGGAACCGAGGCAGCAAAAGCCCTCATCGATGCGGTAGCAAGCGAGGGCAAAAAGCGCGGCTGGACGGTGATCCGCTGGATCACGGCCGAGGATAATTACCGCGCCAGAGGCCTCTATGACAAAGTCGCTGAGAAGACGAAGTGGGCGACGTATGATATAAAGCTTTAGGCCGCCGTCAGCGTAGGGATTTTATCCAATTCACCGCCAAGCTCCCGCTCGGCTATACGGATTTCATAGGCTTGCTGCATCGCCATCCAGATGCGCGGGCCATCGCCGCAGAGTTTGCCGAGCCGCAACGCCATATTGGCCGTCACAGGCTGCTTCTCGTTCAAAATATCATAAAGCGTCTGCCGCGAGACGCCCAAAAGCCGCGCAATCTCGGTCTTTGGCCGACCAAGCGCGGGCAAAATATCCTCGCGTAGCATTTCACCCGGATGGGTAGGCGCAAGCTCGCTTAAGAGTTGGTTATCCATCAGTGGTAATCCTCTAAATCAACATCGATGGCGTTTTTGCCGTCAAGTGGGGTCGCTTGCCATGGCTTTGTGACACTCGTCTCAAAATCGTTATGCCTATCGCTTTGTAGATATAGAGATATCGCCGATTTCGATGAAAATTCGCCGATCAGTCGTTCCCACGCTAAAATTCAACTCATGCTCGATCAAAGTGATCGCTGCATTTACTCTTTCAGCGGCGCGCGGCTCGCGGCATGAAAGTTTTAAAAGACTAAGCTTTCGATAACGCCGCTGACCGACACCATGTCGCTGAGCCAGTTGTTTCATGTCGCCATCGAGTGCAACTAAAATAGCCTCATTGGCTTGCGCGACGGCGCACACAAGCTGATCGGGAGAGCCGGATGCTGTCGCGTCCTGAAGATAAATAACCTCGTGTCCATGTTCCGATAACTTACGTCCCACTGCACGAGGAACGCCCTCATCCAAAAAGAAGCGTAGTCTCGGCTTTTTGGTCACGCAGCCTTGTCGTCCTGTTCAAATTGGAGAGCCGCTTCAATATCAGCAGTGCTAAGACTAGGATATTCTTCAATAATCTGTTGGACCGAATATCCATCATCATAAAGGGGCTGACATAGATAAGGTTTAAGTATTCATACTTTGACCCATTCGGCGAGCGTCTTCAAGAGGTTGCTGGCTGGTCGATGATTGAAACGCCATTCGCACTCTTTTAG
>Ga0007795_10000378_pt1 | contig 13852 bp, 9 predicted proteins | sample CryBogmetaGMA1M_FD_60369 | JGI IMG/M metagenome (GOLD analysis project Ga0007795, IMG submission 60369) | Freshwater microbial communities from Crystal Bog, Wisconsin, USA - MA1M | ecosystem: Environmental > Aquatic > Freshwater > Lake | place: Crystal Bog, Wisconsin, USA | collected 2009-07-06
GAGATAGACACCGGCACCCACACCGGAAGGCCATCCTTGTACTTGCCGGTAAACCCGAGAACGTCACCCGGCTCCGGCTCACGGCTCTCAAAGTCGCAGTCCGGAGCGGAAGCAATCGAAGCCGAAGGCCCAGGCGGGCCCGCCGGAACATCCAACTTCAAATGCCAAGACGGATCCCACGCCGAACCGCCCGTCACAACCGACGAACCGCTACCCGGCGTGACCAACTCAACCGACGGAGTAATCCGCGGAACAGGCCCAGCCGGGCCAGGTGAACCCATCTGAATGCGCCGCCACGCCTTACCGAACCAGATGTAAGCCGAAGACCCGACGACATTCCCGGCATCATTGAGGTCATCGAGGATGAAGTATTTACCGATATCAGCTTCAGTGTTGGTGAGGTTCTTCGGCAACTCCGAAACATCATTCACCGAAATGTCTGTTTGCAGGCGAAGCGCGAAACACGGCTGACCGGGCGGGCCTTGCTGCCCAACCAAAGCCGGCATAGTGACGACACCCTGGTCGCCAGAAAGTTCCATCGACGCCGCAAACAAGTCGGGTGAGCTCGGGTCAGTGACGACCCCATAAAACTGCATACGGGCCAGGGCCTGGCTCAGGTACACGACGTCGCCAACTGAGGGCGTGACTGGTGTGGTCATTTCGCATCACCTCTTTGGGGGCCGTAGCCCATATTTAGTTGGGTTTGCATCTTCCCAGTTTGTCACACATTCTAGGTATTGTGGTTGAGCGCACCGCCGTTACGTCCAGGGCATTGCCTATACTCCGATTATGGCGCCTGAAGTCTGGAAACCTGTTGTTGGGTTTGAGGGGATATACGAGGTCAGCGACCTAGGCCGGGTTAAATCGCTATGGCGATCGGTTCGGAGGAGCGACGGCAAACCGCGGATGGTCAGAGAGAAAATCCTGACTCCATCGGCCAGGCCGGATGGATACCTTGTGGTAAATCTAGGCCGTAACAGCACAAGAAGGGTGCATGCTCTGGTGCTTGAGGCATTTATCGGCCCCCGGCCGGCCGGAAATGATGCGTGCCACAACGACGGGGTTAGGAGCAATAACCAGCTCGATAACCTGCGATGGGATACGAGGTCTGCGAATAATCTCGATCAGGTCAAACATGGAACCCATCCCGAGGCAAGCAAATCCTCTTGCCCGCAGGGGCATCCCTACGACGGGATTGGCACCAGGAATAAAGGCCAGTACAGATACTGCATCACATGCAGACGGGAAAGCGCCGCGCGGAACGGGGGCCGTCGATGAGGCCGTCACCCCCGCCGCTTCGTTTCGGCGAGCACGGAGAACTCACCATAGAAACGATCAATCAAGTCGAACTGACGCCAGACGAGCGGGTTCGCGCTATGGAGATGTTGGAAGCGCAACATGCATACTTGCAAATCATCGATGCAATCTCCTACCCGGTCGATCCCGATGGGAATGTCTACGATTTAGCAGTGATGCAGCCAGCGGTGTGGGCCATCGCATACACGCTTGCCCTAAATGGGTTTAGACAATCCGGCCCGATGTACGTCAAGAAGCGCGCTGTAGAGGGCGGCCCGCCCGGAATGCACACCTGGGCCGACGCACGGAACGAAGACGACAGTCCGATCATCATGCCAGAACAGCCCGTCGAGCAGGGATGGAATGGAGTCAAACCAGAAGTGACCGTAGTTAACGAGCCCCGTCCGGACTGGATGAACTAGCACTATCTGAAAATCGACCCCTGGCCCGCCAGCATACCGACACCATTCCAAATCGTCGCCAACGACTTAAACGCCGTCGCCAACGGATCCGTCCGGTTCCGATCCTCACCAATACCCACAGTCACCCTGATCGGCGAATTGCGCGACCACTGCCGCTTAATCGACGACACCGTATCCACCCAAATGATGCCATCATTCTCAAACCCAACACGATCACCCAGAAAGAAATCCTGCTCCGCAATCCACGGATGACCATTCAACACACCAGCCTTAAACGACGCGTACGGCCGGGTACGCCAATCCCCAGCACGCAACGTCAAAACCGTCGCAAGCGTGTACGCAGTCCCAGAGCCCTTCTCGAAATGCTCCTGGAAAGCATGATCGCCGGCATGCCTGGCGCGGATCGGATTCGTGAACCGCTGCCACGCCAAAAACGTGTCATCCAGCTCACCGTTATAAAGGTTGTCCAAACCATTCGTGCCAGGAATCTGCTGGATAGCGAGGCTCGACAACTTCCAGTCGATCACATCAGAAATCCTTGCGAGACCATACTTGATAGCGAAATCCTGCACAGCGTTCACAATCACAGGCGACTTACCGCCGGTCATCGTCGTCTTCGCCGACGACTTGTTGAAATGCAAATCCGTGGACGTCGGCCCAGAGAACTGACCCTGCCACCAAATCACACTCGGCGGCTCCGGGGCCGTCCCCGTCAACTGCTCAAACAGATAAGACCGCTCAATGCCAGTCGCTTCCTCAATCTGCTGACCGTTCAACACATTACCGGGATCGATCACCTTCCCCGTCTTCAAGTTCACCGTCACCGGCGTGATCAAATCGTCCAACGTGACCGCGGCCGTAGCGATCAAACCATCAACGACAGTGCCCGTCGGCCCCGTACGACCATCGTTCTGCTCCACCGAAAAAACCACACAGTTACGCAACGGCGAACAAATCTGCTCAATCGTCTTATCAGTTTTCGACATATCAGTGCCAGTGAGTTCACCCGACCAATCAGGGAACGCACGCAACAACTCAACCAACTCAGTGTTCGGCGAATCCTCATCCGTAGTCAAATAGGTGTACGCACGCATCACACACCCAGAGTCCGTCAACACCTCCTTAAACGAACTATGCCAGTCAGTCCACGTCGCACCCACCACAGTCCAACGCGACTGATCCAAAACAGGATTCACAAACGCCACCTGAATCGGCCACGACGTCGGCAAAAAATTCAACGCCGCATCAATACCCAACGGATTGAACCAGCCAGCCGGATTGAAAATGTTAGCGATCGTCGACCACACCGGCATGAACAGGCGGGCAAGATTCACAAACATTGTAGTGGCGACAGCAGTGCGGCACGGCCCCGGCATGATCCACATCTTCGGCAGGGCAATCTCCGGCGGAAACAGCGGATTACTAGCAATGAGCAGCTTCTTCGCATGCTCCCGGTGAGACAACGCCGTCAACTGAAGAGTATGAATCCCCTTCTCATCCTGCTTCACATGAATCTCAGTGACCTTCCCGCCCCACCGAGTACGCCAATTCGGTTTGAAAGGATTCGCATCCACCAAAATGTGAAGATCCTCGATCTCCTGCGTCTGATGAATCATCAGATCGGCGATCCAATTGTCATACAAGATCGCGATAGTGAGCTTCCCCGTATCATCGAGCAGCTCCTCAACAGAACAGTCGATCTCCCCCTCAATCTCACACATGATATTCATGTTCTTATCGGCCAAACGAATCAACGGCCGAGCCTTCGCCACATCAATCACCGTCTGCCGGCGCCCATTCAAATACTTGAGAGTCTGCGCCGGCTCCGTCCGATGATTCGGCGGCTTACCACTCAAACCGGCAGCAGGAATGTGGCTAGTGACCCACTCCGTGAAACTCAACGCCGTGCTATTACCGGCCTCCGCGAGCTGCTCAAAAAACGAAGTCACAAATCACCTCGAACGCTTGAAGCGTTGCGGCATGATCGCCGTGATCTTCCCGTACTGACTGGTGTGCTGCACCGTCAAAGCCACCGACGTCTTCGGCGGCACCGAAAACATGAAACGGTCATTGAACCGCAACTGCAACGGCTCCCCGAACTCCCCCACATCATGCAAAAGGAAATCCAGCACCTTCGACTGCCGAATGAAATCGTAAGCCAAGTTATCGACCGGATCCTTCTTCGCCGTCAACGTCCGATTACCAGGCTCCGTGTCACACAAATACGTTCCATCCGAACTGCGTGTCCGCGGCAACTTAACCATGCGAGTCGAATCATTGTCCTGCACCCACGCCCGCCCCGGCGAAGACACCAAAAACGACACATACGAAGGGAGGTCGCCGCGGTTAGCGAGATGAATGGTTCCCGTGTACACCTCCGCAGCAGGGGCGTCCGGATCAGGCGACCAGCTCGACATCAACGCCGGCTTCGTGAAATACGGGCGCACAGCCAACAAACTGATATCCCACAACGACACATTGTTGCCGTACGCAGTGGTGTCCATCCTCTGCGGGGTTTTCACCGTCGTCTCCGGTCGCACCGGAATCCAACGCCACCCCGAAAACCTCGTATAAATCCCCAGCCAACCATCCTGGTTTTCGTCCTGACCCTGCCACCAATGATCCTCAGCCATCCGATACTGATACTCAGTCATCTGCGGGTTATGACGCCCAATGACAATGCCCAAGTTGAAGACACGCTTGTTGACATTCACCTTCTGGATGGAAGAACCCATCATGTACGCCGAATCCTGCACCACCACGTCAAACGGCCACTGCTGATCGCCCGTCAACTGCTGATTAAGCGACACACCTTCCTTACCGGCGTGCGGCCCAGCCAAATGCCACAGCTGCCCACCCGGCGAAATATAGACAACCTGCGTACCCATCCCCCGCAAAGCCGCCGGCAACATCTCAAAAGGAACAGGCTTACTGTTCGTGAAACCCCCGGCCGTCGTATGGCCGTGAACTACCTCCGGTAACTGAAAATTCCTGGTGCTCATATGTGCTGCGGCACCGCCCTACTGTTGTCGAGATGCATAGTGTTAAGGGCGCTCACAACGAAGGCGCCGGTTTCCCTGTTCGGGAAAGCCTGAGGAACATTCACATGATATGAAGCAGGGGCGACAACAGGGCCACCACCAGCTTCCGCGGGCAACGGCGGCGCCGCAGGCGGGCCACCAGCATGAGAAGTCTGCGCCGTCACATCCGCGGGCGGCGGCACCATCCCCGTCCCACTCGTCGCCGGAACATTCCCGCCACCCAAAGCCTGAGAAACCCCATCAACCACACCCAACGGCACACTGGTATTACCGGCACCAGGCTGGCCGCCAATCGGGAACGGCGGCGTCGACGCTAACGCAGCACCAACATCCTGGCCCGTTTCCGCGCTCTGAGCCACCCGCAACCCGATACCGGCACCGTAGTTGAGAGTTTTCGTGAACATCTTCGTGATGCCCCAGTCCATGAAATTCTCAAACAACGAACCGTCGAAGCCGAGCTCCTGGAACACACCCTTAACGAGGCCCTTGCCGAGCTGCTCCGCATACTGATCCGGCTTAACTGTTTCCTGCTTCGGTGGTTTCGGCCACGGCTGCGCCGACGCGGCCGCATCCGACTGATCAGAAGTCTTATCGGAGGCGATCTTCTCAGCCAACGTGTCCTGAGCGGCCTTCCTCCTGTCCTCCGCAGTCTTAACTGCCGCCATCATTTCGTCGTAACCCTCGTACAACGCGAGGGATTTCGGATCCACCCCCTCCTTCAGCTTTTGCTGGAACTGATACCAGTTCATCTGGCCCTGCCCGAACTTCTTGTTTTTGGCGTCCTCAATGTCCTTCTGAAGATCCACACTAATCTTTGTTTGCAGGTCGGCGATGTCCTTGTCGCGCTGCTCGGAACGCTGCTTACGGGAGTTCTCTTCCGCAGCCCGCGCATTAGTTTGAGCAATCCACGATTCCCACTGCTCCGGCGTCAAACCATACGGCGGCGGATTCGAATACGGGTTATAGCCAGGAGTCATACCAGACGGTGTTTGCGTAGGGCCAGGGCCGAAAGCTCCCGCCGGCGGGCCAGGCGGCGTGCCGGTTCCATCAGCCCAACTCGGAACGCCGCCCGGCGCGGTGCCATCCGGCACCGGCACAGTCGCAGGAGAAGGAACTATCGGCTTGCCGGCATCAGTGCCCTTACCGTCAGTGCCACCCGGCCCCTCAATCGGGCGGTTGAAAGTCTCCCCCGACTTCTCGGGGGTCGTAGTTGTGGCCGGCGACCCATCCGGCTGCGTCGGCCCCACCGGATGACTGTCCCCAAGGGGCGCCGACGGAAGATCATGACTTCCGGCCTCGCCAGGCTTAGCCTCACCGGTCGCGCCATGAGGCTTAACCTCACCGTGACCACCCTCACCGGCCGTACCAATCAAACCACCCTCGCCATGATCACCACCCGCGGCCTCATGACCGCCGCCATGCTCACTCTTCAGCGGCGCCTGGGGCACACCGGGATTAGGGGTCAACCCAATCCCCGAAGAATCAGCAGTCGGAGTCCTCCCCATCCCAGCCGGGCCAATCAAACTCCCGCCGAACAAATAACCGCCAAGCCCCTCACCGCTAGTCGCCCAAGCATCAAGGCTCCCCGTACGCATAGCATCGGCGAAAGCCTTCAAGTCGGCGTTGATCTGCACCCGCGCGGCCGCCGAACTACCCTCGAACTGCGCCCTGTAAACCTCATCCGACAACTTGCCGAGCTTTTCGTTGATCTTCGCGGCACGGCCAGCCTCAAGGCCGGGAATCCGCATATAGTCCTGACGGAAAGCATCAAACTGCAAACGCAGGGCTTCCATATCGCGAGCCCACGAATCAGCAATCGGCTCACCAGCATTAATGCTGGCCCTCCCCGAACCGATCGCAGGAACATCAGCGACCGCCGTATCGCCAAGCGCCGCACGAGCATTCGCCAAAGCATCCGACAAAGGCTTAAACGACGGAAGCTCCGTCAACACATCCGCCATAGGATCGTAAACATTCCTTGTCGGATCCTTCGAGAACGGCGACTCCCGCTCAAACCCTTCCGGCCCCTTCACGCCGGGGAAAGCTTCCATCCCGCCGGGGCTGCTGAACACCGGCACAGTGGGCATCTGCACCGCCCCAGACTTCGGATCAACACTTGGCGGGAACGGCGAAACGATCTCCGGCATGTCATTAAAATCAGGATCGCCAGGATCAGGATCACCGAAATTCGGATTTAGTGGGAACTCCACATTGGCCGGTCTGACTCCACCGAAATCCGCCGCAGATCGCCGCGCCCGCCTGTTCCGCCGAGCAGCAGGGTCGCTCTCTTCCGCGGCTTTCCTCCACTTCTCCCCAACGTAAGGAATCCAGTCAGCAATCTCCTTAGGCAGAACAGTGTCCCGACCTAAGATCTGACGATTCCAATCCGTGTTCGCCTGATCGAACTGAGTGAAAATTCCATCCGGCCCAAACAGTGGGCCGTCGTCCTCAAACAAACCGTCATACTGATCCGGCGACGAAGAACGACGCGGCGGCCTAAACCTTCCATCAGTAGTCGGCTTCGGCTTCGGCGGTGGCGGCGCATTAGGATCCGGCTTCGAACCCCAAGCCGTCCTATCCGCCTCAAGCCACTTCTCCCCAACATAAGGAATCCAGTCCGCAATCTCCTTAGGCAGAACAGTGTCCCGACCCAAGATCTGCTGATTCCAGTCCCTATTCACCTGAGAGAGCTTGGTTAGCCAACCATTCGGGCCGAACAACGCACCCTGATCGCTCAACCAATCAGTGCCCAACCAGTTATCCGTGGTGCTGCCGTCCTGCGGCAACGGGAACGACACATTCGACAGACCGATACCGCCATAATCCGACGCCGAACGCTGCGGCAACGGCGCCGACGCACCCGTATTGACAATGCCGGCAGCCTCACGCACATACCCCTCAAACACATCCCAGGGAAAAGCCTTACCAGGATCCGTGTGATCGGTAACACCGATGAACTTCGAAATCCAATCATGGCCGACAATCCCAGAACCGGAACCGTCATCCATACCCAAATGCCCAAGATCAATGCCCTGCTCTTTGCCCACCCTCGCCGCGATAGCCGCAGTCGTCTTTAACTGCGCCTCCCGGGCCAACCACTGAACACGATTCCAATCGGCATGAGTTCCAGCCATCGCAATGTTGATCGACTGATTGTTACCAGGATCAAACACCGACTTCGAAGCCTGCGACGGATCAACAGCATCAACAACAAGCTTCCCGTCCTTGTCGATGATGTAGTGATACGACTTACCGCTACCCTGCATCGACGCGGCAAGCTGCTGCGCCGAGCTATCCCCCTCCTCAGTGTGCAAAACAATGAGGTGCGGCTTAACCGCCGCGGCAAGGACTTTCGGATGGTTATAGTCCGAACCGCCACCAGGCAGCTTCCCGGCCTCAAGATTCCGCGCATGAAAATCAGCCGCAGCAGCAGGCGAAGCAATCTCACTGAACCCCGACCCGCCACCACCCGCGGTGACCGACTTACCGGGCGCCTGCGCCGGGAAACTTGAAGGATCAGGAATCGTGGCGGCGCCGGCGACACCAACCTCGTAGTAATACTTGTTTTCAAACTGCGGCGCATCAGCACCCAACGCCGCCCCGCCATACAACGTCGAATTGTGCGAACCACCAGACTCGATGTTCGTTCCATTCGGCAACGTCGCAGCCATATGGCTGGCCCGACCCCCACCACCGTTATGCACACCAATGTTGAACGCACCGGACTTAGTCCCACGCTTAAAACCCAAAGCAGTGAAATCGGATTCAGTGTTAAACCAGCGGCCCGGCCCCCGGCCAGTCATCACACCCCACACCGAAGCGATATAGCCAGAACAATCAAACCCAGGATTGCCTGCATCGCGGCCCTCACCAGGAGCTGAAGCTGTTCCCGCACCGCCATACGCGTAAGGCTGACCGTTACCTTCGGTCTGCGCATACGAGATCGCCGCATTCACACCCTGCCCAGTGGCGACCGAGTTCCCCAACAAACCGATAGTCGGGCCGCCGCCGCCCACACCGCCAGTCGGCTGGAACGCCACCGACATCACAACACCAGTCGGCCCCTGATTCTGCGACGGAATGCCCATCGCATCCATCAACGAACTGACATTCTGAATCCGCGCCTCAGAACGATCAGCAGGATTCAACTGAGCAGGAACCTGCAACGTCCCATCAGAACTCACATCCCACGCCGCGGGACGAACTCCCGAAGGGAACCAATCATCCGCGCGCATCTGCGGCGCAAAAGCCGAATGCTCCATCTGAGCAGGAATCGGGAGCACCCCCTCCTGGGCGACCTGATCGCGCAGAGCGCCGTAAGGATCTACCTGCTTCGGCTTTTCCTTCTCAGAGACCTTCGCCGGATCCGGAACAACCAATTTTCCATCGGCATAAACCTCCGTCTTAATTGGCTTTCCGCCATTAATCCAATAAAGGAACTCTTGAAAAACCCTCGCCGTCGCTTCGTCCTGAGCTTCAACTTTCTTGATGACATTTTTATCCATCTGCGTGATGGTTATGCCCTGCTCGAGAAGCTTCTTCTCAATTTCCTTCTGCGCGTCAGACCCGAAAGCCCCCTCCTTCCACACAATATCGCCGGTAGAAGTTGCCTGAACAGCTGTAGCAATTTTGCCATTCTTATTAGTGTCCTGAAGCAAAAATGATTCAGAAATAGCAAGTTCTTTCTGCGCCTCCGCAGACTTTTCCTGAATTTCAGGAATGACCTTCAAAGACTCCAAAGCAGTTTTACTGAGGAAATCACCGCCATCCTTCATCGCCCCATAAAGGTCAAACTTGAAGCCCTCTTTCATGCCCTTAAGAATTGTGTCCGCAGAATCAACCAAATCAGTGACATCCTGATTTTTGATTCCCATGAAACCATCCGGCAGGAGCGAGATCAAACGAAGCGCACCATCAATGGCAAGCGTCACCGGGGCGAAGGAAGCGATCATAAGATCCTTCACTGCTTCCATCGGGACGGCCAAAAGCTTCATTGCCGCGCCGAATCCTTGGGTTACCTTCGAGAAAACATTGATAGCCGCCACAGTGATATCGGTCGACCACTTAACAATCTCAACCTGATGAGTTTGCAGCCACTTCGACAAACCACCACTCATCTCACCCAACACATCGGCAAACGCCTTACCGACCGGGGCGAAACCCGCCTCCATCTGCCGCTGCAAAGCCGCAAACGCTTCCTCAAGGCTGCGGGTCTTCTCGACATCCTCCTCAAGCGGCACGCCATACTTGTTGTCTTTGTCCACACCCCCAACGCCGTACAGGTGATTCATCGCATCAGCGGTCTTCAAAGCCTCACGCTGAATACCCTGAAGGACGATCTGCCCACCCTTCGGCCCGAAGAACGAGTCACCGAAACTGATAGCACCAGCAATGTCGCCCTGATCGGACATCTTTTTCATTGCATCAAGGACGCGATCATAAACCTCAAGGATGTTATCGGCCTTACCTGCGTTGACAGCCTTAGCAGCCTTATCGATCATCCCCGCAAACGCAAAAGATAAACGGTCAATCGTGATGCCCATTTTGCTGAAATCGGTGAAAATTTTGGACATCTGCGGAAGCGAATAACCCAACTCAACAAACGAAGGGCCCAAAGTTTTAATCGTATGCAGCAGCGCATTACCGTCCGCGCCACTATCACGCAGAATGTTTGCAAATTTTTCTAAAGTTACAACTGACTGATCGATAGGAACGCCGAACGCATTAAAGGCGCCAGTCAGATTATCCAAATTCAAAGTTGTGCCAAGAAGCTCATTAGCTTCTGAATAAACCCGAGTGAACTCCTCCAAAGTTTCGCCAGCCATACCAAGGCGGGCATGAATCTCACCAATACTATTGATGACATCCCCAGAACGAACGATAGCGCCAGTCGAGAACAACTCCTGAACCGACTTAGTTAAGCCATCAATAGCCCGCGGATCAATAGTTTCGCCGGAAATCTCACGGGCAACTTCCTGCCACATATTTCCAAGCTCAGAAACAACAGAAAGCCACTCAGTTGACAGCCCGAAAAGCTTATCAACATCCTCATACATCGTCTTAAAGTAAGAGCCAAGAATCGGAACCTTACCCATGACACCTTCAAGCGACTTGGCAAGCGGCCCGAAAATGTCCTCCCCCATATTGAAGACTTCTTTAAGCTCAATAGGCTTACCGGAAAGAACCTCCTCCAGCCCGGCAATAACCCCCTTAGCCATATGCACGCCGACTTCAAAATCAGCATTAGTGGCCTTCGCCGCCGACGCAAACGACTTACCGAACTCGCTGCCAGACAGCGCCCCCATCGCATTGCCGACCTCACCAAACATCTCACCGTCAGCAAACGGGTGAACAGAGATGCCCATCGACCCAAGGACACTCATCCCTACCCCGGCAGCACCAGCACCAAACCCGGCCACGTCACCAAGTCCTTACGGTCGTATTACCGGACTGGCCGCTAGCACCCCGAGCATCACGCTCCGCATCAAGCGCATCCATCTCAGCCCACGTCATCACATCGGCAGTCAACACACCATTAGCGACAGGCTTCGGCGGATCCCGATCCTCCAAACCAGGACGCGAATAAGGCTCCGAAATATCAGTGAGACCAGCGTTCTGCTCAGTCAGATTCGCCAACAAATGAGCTTCACGCGACCAGCCGGCATCCAGGGCATGACGAACTGACGACTGGGGTGGCGCCGCAACAACAATTGCCACCATCTCCTCCAACGTCAGCTCTGTGAAAATGTCCCTAACCCGATAACCCAAATCCAAAACGTCACGAACGAGCGCATGCCAGTGATGGCCTACGACGAACGTGAGCGTCAGGATTCCCCCGGCGGCTCCAAGCCCTGCGGGCGCGTCAGAGGGGCAAACCAACCCCGAAAGAACTCAGCCTGCTCCTCCATGCTGCGCTCACCCAGGTTCATCACCTGCTCCTGAATCGCCCGCGGAACCTCCGCAAACTTCATCCACTCAAAAGCCTGGAACATCTCATTCAAGTTGTAGATCTTCCAGAAAAACTTTTGAGTCGGCTGAACCTCCAAAATGTTGGGGAACACGATCGGTGCGGAACCATCCGAAGGACGGAACACATACAATGCCTTATCGCCGTAAGGGTGATCAGGCAAACCGGCTCGCGCCGGATCGAACTCGGGAGCAGCCACCGGAGCAGTCGGATCGAAATCCTCGTCCAGGCCCGAATCGACCTGAACGTCCTCCACGTTTTTGTCCCGTTTAGCAGCCTTACGAGCCGGAGCCCGCTTCGCCGAAGCTGTCATTTCTGTTTCCCTAATTTAGTTGGTTGTTACTGCCGGAAGTGCTTAGGTCGTCTTGCGACCGTCATCCCAATACTCGAACGCATGGTTGCCGTCGTTGTCAGGCATCGACTCAACGGTCAGCTTGAACGAGGCGATCGACTTGTGCGTCCAGTCCGGGCCCTGCACCTTGGTCGGCCGCGCATACGGCAGAACCAGACGACCATTCATCCGCTGATAGAACGAGTCGAACACCCACACACCCGTATCGAGCAGCTGTGCGTTGATCTTCGTCGAGATCCGGTGACCGTGAGCGGCAGTCGCATCCTCAACGTCGACGTTATCCTCGCCGTGAGCAGCGCGCTGAACGTCCTCGTTCATCACCTGAAGCAGATCGAAGTCCAGCATGATCCCGAACTGGGTTTGCAGAATGGCAATCGTGTTGCCGCCCCAATCGTAAATCTTGGTGTTAGCCCGATCCTCGGTGCGCTTCACGCCCGTGTCACTGAGACGACCCAACGTGACCCACTCATCGGGGTCGAGCACGGTGGTCGCATCAGTCGGAAGCTCAGTGCCAAGAGGCGCCCAACGGACACCGCCAGAAACAGCCAAGCCGGCCGAGTTGAGCGCAACTTTCGGTGACGGAGCCGCGATCTGCGAAACTTCCGTAATTACCTGTGGTGCTGCCATGTCCTTGAAATCCTCCTTGGTAAGTGCATGCCACAAATAGCTTCACACATTAACTGTGCAAAACACTGTCTGACACGCGGCACAAACCTAAAGGATTAACCAACCCCTGTACCATTAAATATATGGAGGAGGACTTCACTACCGACGGCGAATACATCGGCACCTACGGCCGCAAAGAATACGAACAAACCGCCCGCAACGGCGGCTTCCAAAACAGATACGGCGACGGCGGCCCCTCCGGAAGATTCCGCGGCTCCAGCATCCAATGGGACATGGCCGCAGTCGAAGCCCTCATCCAGTCATCCATCTTCAAAGCCCCCAACCCCAACTACCTGGACAAACTGCGCGACCTCGCCAACGGCACCTCAGTCGTCGACGGCGCCGAATACAAATCCGCAGTCCACACACCCAAAAACATGCACGGATTCGACGGCCCCCCCGGCGCCTACGTCTACACCGGCAACTACAAAGCCCGAGTCGACGAAGCCAACAACGCAACCCTCCTCAAAGTGATCGGCCAAGCCGGAACAATCATCAGCAAATCCCTACCCAAAAACCGTCGCTACTCCCCAACCCCCAGCGGACTACGCCAAATCGGACGCAACGGCCAATACGTCAGCGGAGGCTAAAAATGACCACCCCAAACCAATACAGCTTCTACGAAACCGTCAAACCACCACCAACAGAATCCCTCGTGGTGTCATACCTAGCCCCCCTCATGGATCCGCTCAGAATCCTCACCCGAATCCCACCCCAAGAAGCCCTCGAAGACACCGTCAAAAAAGACACCTTCATCCGCATCGAATCAGCCGGCGGCGCAGGCGACAGCATGACCGGCATCTACACCCTCCACATCATCCTGCACTCCTACGCCCCCTACAACAGCGAAGTCCTCGCCGAAGACAACCTCGCCACCGCAATCGCCTGGATGGGCAACGCCCTAGGATCAACCGTCGTCACACTCGACAACTACGAGTGGTACATCATCGACAGCAACGTCCTATCCAACATGCACCACCTCACCGACCCGCGGCTCCCCCTCGCCCGCTACCGATCCAGCATCATGTGGGCAGTCGAAGGCAACGTCATCGCCCCCATCTCAACCGGAAAAACCGCCGCAGAACTCAGAAACTGGGCGAAAGAAAAC